>Ga0306867_1000414_pt1 | contig 24561 bp, 23 predicted proteins | sample AntRauTorckE6831_FD_190432 | JGI IMG/M metagenome (GOLD analysis project Ga0306867, IMG submission 190432) | Saline lake microbial communities from Rauer Islands, Antarctica - Metagenome Torckler E6 #831 (v2) (version 2) | ecosystem: Environmental > Aquatic > Non-marine Saline and Alkaline >...
TTTCGGGTTTTAATACATCCCGCCCAATCAGCGCATTCACTCCGGGAGTCTCAGTCGTATCCCTTCCCTGTCAGCCTCATTGGGATCCAGAAATGCATGGCAGGTGTCGAGCTGGTCTCTTGCCAGGTCAAAATCACTCCAGTCAATCGAGTGTGTGAATTTCTGTGCAAAATCGAGAGTGCGAATCAGCGGGGTGGAGTTTTGGTGGTTGGTCAATGCTTTTAAAACTGCCAGGTAGTTATTTCTGTACACAATAGGAATGATGATTTTTTGATCCTGAACCGATACCAGTTCTGCATTCATCATGATCCGGGCCAGCCGCCCGTTTCCGTCTGCAAATGGGTGCACCTCACTCACCAAAAACATCATATAAACCGCTTTGTGAAATGAGTATTCCAACGCTCTGTAGATTTCAAAACCCTTTCGCAGAGTCCCTTTCACAAGATCCGGATGAACAAACTGTGTGCTACCGGCCACATTTATTCTGGTTTTAAACTGACCGGGATTCTTTTCTTTCCTTGCCGCCATAATTTCAGCATGGCGATATTTCAGTTTTGTAATAAAATCATCAAAATCTGCAGGTACCTGATTCATCTCATAATAGTTGGAGACAAGCCTGAATGTACCCAAAACGTCATGTGCATCGTCGGGCCGTTCACTCGGAATGGCATTTCGGAACACGATATCGGCGGCCTCACTAACCTCAAATTCTGTTCCTTCAATAAAATTGGAGAAGTAGGCTTCAAAGAAGGAGAGGTTTGTCCGTTCGTCCTGGGAAAGGCCGTGGGCTGATCTTGAGTCAGGGGCTACCTTTTTTAAATCTTCAAACAGTTTGAGAAAGAGAGTTGTACGATCGGGGTCATACGGCTCTTCATCCTGACGTGCTTTCGCAACATTCGTTTTTAATTCCGTTTCCCTTGTGCCTTGCAGTGAGCCAATCAAATCATCCAGTTGCCGGAACTCATCCATCATGTCTAACACTTTGGCAATATCTCTGGCCTTGTCTCGAATTTGGTTCACATAATCATCTCCCTTTAAGCGAAAGAGCTTATCCAGTTTCTCTTCCATCTCTTCACGGGAAAGCGTGCGGCTCACGGAACTTTTACGGGCCCGTGAAGGGCGCATATTTTCCAGAAGGGTGCGGGGTTCAGATGTGATATAAAGATCATTGATAAATGACAGATCACTTTCCAGCGGGCCATGGCCTTTGCGTGGATTAAAGGTGATTCCGGGTAGGTCGGTATTCCTTTTTTTATCTGATATGATAAATACAGAACCGTCTTCAGAAGACCGGTTCTCCAACGCGGTGCGGTCGGCAATTAAAGCATCCGGGTAGTATTCCTTCAATAGATAATACCAGTTTCGCTTTACAATCACTTCGGGATCATCCACAAAATTCTTCGTGTACAACCTTGACGCGATTTTCTTAAGCTTTCCATCCGAAACCGCCTGTGATACCTGCGCTGAAATATCAGTGCTTGAAACGAATACTTCTGGTAGGGATTCTAAAAAAGTGGGCATTAAGAACCTTTTTATTTTGAAAGTATTAAACTTTCGGGGTTTAAGAAAGGATTTGTTTAAACATTTGGGGTTTAAGGGGTGTAATTATTTTGTGCACCACTTGTAATTCTCTTTTTCATTTTGGCAATTTCCCAATCTACATCCTCTTTACGTATCACCAGATGAGCCGTCCGGTTTGTTCTGAAATTCGTCGCAATTGGCTTTGGGTGTAAAAGTGGCCGTACGCAATCGTAAAACTTACTGCTTCACAGTCATGTCTTTTTTTTCATATAAGTATTTAAGTTTTTTAATTACTATAACAGAATTAACATTTGCCCAAACGGTAACCAATGTTCCGTCAGACACCGGAAACGATCGTTTTGCAACGGAATATCAATCAGTAATACGACCGGGATTGTCTCTGAATGGGTTCGATAATACTGGAGCAACTTCAAAAGGATTAGGCTTAAAACAAGTATTAAATGCTGCATTATCAGGGGATACTTACATTAAGAATAAGCTAAATGCCATATTTTCTTTGTCAATTGAATCTTTACAGCAATCAAATCTCAATGATAACGATAAAGAAGATAACAGCATCATCCTCCAATATACTGCCTTTGAAGCGCTGGCCAGTTACGTGCTTGAGGAGAATGGGATACATCAGGGTGCAAGCAATTCTAATGGGTTAAACATAAGGTCTCACTCAACGGTTATGGCTGAATTGCAGAGTAAGTTCTTGTTTGTAAGTTCGTATTCAATGACTCCAGTACAAGGAGGTACCTCGTATTTAGTAAGAGATGATCGGTTGGTTTCTCACAAGGGCGATTATGTGAAGAACGTAAAGTCCTTCCAAAACATCGCCCGTGCTGTGGACTTATACCTGGCACTGGAAAATGCGTATAATGAGTTCTCAGACGCACGACAGATTTAAAATCCTAATGATATTTGCCCCAACTTTTCACTGCTCATCCGCCTAGTGCCGTTACCACTAAATTCATTTAGTTTAACCGCCTTTTAAATGCAGGCCAATTAGCCTTCCTTACCCGGAATACATTTTTGTAGTGTATTTACCCTGTTGAATCTTATTAAAAATGTAACATGGTGCTGAACAAAACAACCTGGTAGAGTACGTAGCGGAGCGAAGTACCTGCCAGTTGTGAATTGGAGAGGATATTTGTCGCTATAAAAAAATAAGAGCTGGCAATCGCAACTCTTGCAGGAGCCCACGCGAACAGCAAAGAAAAATTTTAAAGATAAAACTGGCACGCGTGGCCACTCAGCCAGGTCGCTGAATAAACAGCCTCATCTACTTTCCCACAAACTTTCCTGTAGATCCTTAAAAGAATTGGCATTGGTTGACTGGAATGTAGAAAACCCGGAGTCGAAATATCCCATATTGAACATATCCCGGACTCGTTTGGATTTTTGAGAGACTGTTGAGTTTTTTGTGCCGAAAAAGTCATTTATATCTCCTACAGAGGCGTACGGTTTGAAGGATTTGTCAATCAAAAAGTTACTGGTGCCTATGGCATGGACCACCGAGGCTACCCATATGTCGAGTCTTCCTCTTTAAAGTGGCACTACCTTTTTTCCCCCCATTTTCTTGATCAGCTTTTAACAAAGCTGTGAATAGTCCTCATCCAGTTTTTATTCGCAAAAAGAGTTCGTCAGGTCAAGCAATTTCTGAAGTCGTTCTTTTGTGGCTTCTTTACTCATATTTGGTTTTGAATCTATTGTCTGTATCTGGATTTTAATAATGTTATTTAGGAAGAATTCCGTCAATTCAAGAATTCCAAATTCCTATGACGCTGTAATTTATTATCCTACAGCAGGATATCTTTACGTATGCAGATTATAAACAGACACATTCAGTTATTCCAATCTTTGTTTAAAGGAAGGAAAGATGTATACGCCCGCCGGTGGGTGAGGGGCGATAAAAACGGATACATGCCGGCGTATGATGTAAACTGGGAGGCCTATGAAAAGCATAAAGCTCAGGGCGGCACCTTTCAGAATTTTAAGGATAAAACGCCGGCTGAATTTACTTCTGATGTTATAGAGCAGCATCTGACTGGCAAAGAGACGGTTGGAATCTATCCTCTGTTGAAAAATAATACGTCCTGGTTATTGGCAGCAGATTTTGATGGGAAGAACTGGATGGACGAGAGCAGAAGATTTCTTGAAGTTTGTGTTCAGCACGGGATTTCCGCTTATCTGGAACGGTCCAGATCTGGCAATGGCGGTCATGTTTGGATCTTCTTCAAAAAGCCATATCCGGCCTGGAAAAGCAGAAAGATTGCGTTTCATCTGTTACGTGAAGCAGAGATACTGTCGGAATTTGAAAAAGATGGCAGTTTTGACCGGTTATTTCCTAATCAGGATGATCATTCCGGAAAAGGATTTGGTAACCTGATTGCATTGCCTTTGAATCAAAATAGGATGTCGGAAGGCAATACCTGCTTTATTGATCCTGAATCCGGGGAATCATTCAAAGATCAATGGACGTTTCTTGAAGATATCGAAAGGGTAATCCATTCTCACCTGGATAAGGTTTTTAGCTCGATCGATGATGGTTCTCAAACATCACATAAAACTAACAGCCAGCCAGAAGACGGATTCAATATAATCCTGGATAACCAGGTGTGGTTGAACAGGCATAACCTGCCACCGGAAGTCATCCGGTATATTAGAGAGGAGCTGAATTTCATCAATGCGGATTACCTGATGAAAAAGAAGATGGGCCGAAGTACCTGGAAGATCGAAAAGTACTTTAAACTTATTGGGGAACAGGAGGAGATGATCACCTTGCCCAGAGGATTTCTCCCGGATTTGATCAAATTTTGCAGGAAGGAATCCATACCGTTTCAACTCGATGATAAACGGAAAAAACGTTCTCCGGTGACGTACGGATCAACCATTAAATTATATCCCTACCAGGAAAAGGCCCTGGAACCGACCCGCTCGAAAGATTTTGGAGTTCTTGTGGCTCCGCCCGGTTCCGGGAAGACCATTATGGGACTTGAACTCATTGCACGGAAAAAGCAACCTGCCCTGATTATTGTTCACCGAAAGCAGCTTTTTGATCAGTGGATTGATCGGATTGAGTCATTCCTGGGCATACCGAAAAGGGAGATTGGGAAATTTTCGGGTTCGCATAAACAGAAGGGAGAGCAGATCACTGTGGCGATGATTCAGACGTTGAATCAAAATGAGGAGAGTGATCAGCTATTGGATTCGTTTGGTACCATTATTGTGGATGAGTGTCATCACATTCCGGCAAAAACGTTTCGGGAAAGCATCATCCGGTTCAGTTCCTACTATCTCTACGGCCTTACGGCTACGCCAATGCGTAAAAACAATGACGAAAATCTGATTTATGTTTACATCGGGAATATCCTTTGCGAAATAAAAGCGGGATTTTTGGACGAAGAGAAAAAGGCTACAATTCAGATTAATATTAGAAACACCAATTTAAAGGTGCCTTTCGATTACCAGACGGATGACTATGAGATCCTGTCCCGAATTCTGGTATTCGATACCGCCAGAAACCAGTTGATCACGGATGATCTGACAGATCTCATGAACCAGAAGAAGTCGATCCTGCTTCTGACCGAACGAAAAGCACATATCGACGTTCTAAACCTGTACCTGAAAAACAGGTTTGAAACGATAACAATTAGTGGAGATGATTCCAATCGTGACCAGCAGTCCAAGATGAAACAGATAAAAGCGGGCCATTTTCAAATTGTGCTCACAACCGGACAGTTTTTTGGCGAGGGAATTGACATCGACCGGTTCGACACTCTTTTCCTGGTGTATCCATTTTCATTTAAAGGTAAGTTAATTCAGTATATCGGGCGTATCACACGCTCGAAGGAAATCCCCGTGATCTATGATTACCGCGACCATAAAATCGGTTACTTCGAAAAACTGTTTAAAAAGAGAAATCAGTTCTACAACGAGATACGGAAGGCTAATCAGATGACGTTGGGTTTTTGAAATCTAATTCAACGAAATGGGATAATTTGTGCAATTTTAATTAATCATCAGAGCTGTTAGACTTTGATTAAATTACTTCCGGCTTTCCCAAATGCGAGGATTTCTAAAGGTGTTCAGAATAGCACGGACAGTAACAATCTGCTGTTCCTCTTGAATCGTATAGTGGATCATGTAGGGGAATCGTTTCAAAGGCAGGCAGTGGATAGCGTCGTATCGAATCTGGAAGAATGGATTTACCCGCAGTTTTTCGAAGCGTTGTTTAACTGCCTCTTGAAAGGATCTGCCTAATCCAGATCTTGCTCGTTATACCAATTAATTCCTTGCTGGATACCTTGTTCAGCTTCTGTTTCAATTTTTATTGTAAACGGCATTAATCGAGTTTAAAATTGTCTTTTACTTCATCCCAATTGAGAAGACGTTCAGGGTTTGCATTCGATTTTTGAATACGTTCGCGAACAATCTCTTTATGCTCTTCAGGTATCTCTATTTCTTCGGACACCTCGATCCCCAATTGTTCAATCAGCTCCAGTATAAAATCGATTTTATGGTCCGGTACTTTCAGAGTAATCTCTTTCATGGTGTTGGTTTTTTTGAACGAAGTCGTTTAATAATACTAAATAAACACTACTTAATACATCTGATTTTGTAGTTCGGGCAGCAAATAAGGATAAAGGCAGAATGAATATCCGGTTCATCTTATCGGGCCGCAGGTTCTCTTTTCCCTGCTCCAGTTACCTCAGTAACCGAATTTTCGCACCCGCCAGCTCAAAGCAAAACCCTTCATAAATGAATAGGTATATTGATTTATGGAATGAATTTTAACTTACCCACGAAGTGCCCAATAGAATCCGGTTTAAAGGGAAGCTTACTCAATTCATTGGCAGTGTCAATCGTACAAAAGCAATCCCCGTGATCTATGATTACCGCGACCATAAAATCGGTTACTTCGAAAAGCTGTTTAAAAAGCGAAATCAGTTCTACAACGAGATACGGAAGGCTAATAAGATGACGTTGGGTTTTTAACTCAATCAAACAGGCTGAATCTTTGCTCAGTAATTTTTTTGTAGGATTCTTTCATTTTTTCAGGCAGAAAAGATTTCTCAATTGTTTCAGTAAAGGTTGTTTTTCTATTGAGAAATTTGTCAATGATGTTTTTGATCTGCTTTTGATTTAGCCCGATTGTGTAACCAAATTCGTTAAATGATTCGGGTTGTAAGTTGCTCTTCTTGCCCGTGAGTGCAAGGGCTAGTTCCTCAGGGTCTTTTTCAGCCGGAATTGCCAGACGCGTAGATAGCAGATCATAGCCCGGAGCCAGTTTCCATCCAAGTTTTGGATCTTTGTACAGAGAAAAATTCTTCAAATGCATATCCCCGTTTCCGGTCAGGTATGAGAATAAAACCAGTTCAAAGAATCGTGTAATATCATAGAGAGGATTAGCGGAGTATTTCTTAATTACTTTAGCAATCTGTTCGTGAGACCCCTTATATTTGTCTTCGGTCAAGCGTCCGGTTAATTGACACATATCCTCCATGGCGTACTTGTTGCCCAGGTCATCTCTGTCAATGCGCCTGGTAATGTATGCCAGCTCTCCCGAGGCAAGATGGATGAGTCCAAATGGCACGGTTTCTATTCCTGCTGCCTGCGCCATAAGCATAGTGCAATGTTCATTTTCCGGTAGTTCAGGCCATATATTGGAGGGTGGTTTGAGGATAAACCTTCCCCATAATCCGACTATGGTAAGTTTATCAGCTCCTTTAGTTTTCCGTTTGATTTCGAGGGAAAGCTTGGATTGAACGCCCGGAACTGTAACGCGTTGCGTAACTGATTTTCTGGCCAGGTTGTGTAACTCATTGAGGCTGGCTTCAAGTATAGGGGCATCCATAGAGTCAAACAGTTCCTGTAAGCATTTGCGATGATATTTGTCATTTTTTTCAGTCTTTTGAGCACAAATAAGACACTGATTCACGATTCCCTCACACTTACATTTCCAATGGTGTCTTTGCAGCTCACCAAAAGCAATCCCATACGGTCTTTTGGGTTTACTTTCCAGGTATCTTCAACTACGTCAAGCAGCCAGCCTTCCGGGATTAACCCATCGAAAAAAGGGAATAGCACTGATGATTCATAAGGATCACTCTGAAGCGGCAGGGTCAGACTAACGGGTTCCGGATTATCAGTATCGAGGTATTCTTTTTCGTACGTAAACCGGTATCCGGTATCTGTCTCTTGCAGTAGCCCGGCTAAAGTTTCTTGTAAATAGATATCTGCCTCTCTAAAGCTCACTGCGATCCTCTATGGGTGTCGGTCCCATTTTATGGCCAAATAATAGAAGAACCTGGTTAACCTTATCAAGTTGAAGGCTTTCTTTACCTTGTTCCAGATCGCGGATAAACCTCAAACCTACTCCGGCTCGTTCAGCAAGTTCTTTTTGTGTTAATCCAAGCTGCTTTCTTCTGGATTTTACAAAATTGATAAGAGACTGATTTAAGCTCATTTTATATCAGTACGGGTATATTAATTGTCTATTTAGTATAAGTATATCAGTTCGGGTATAAATTAACAATAAATAAAAAACTTATATCAGTACGGGTATAGTAAATTTAGATGGAACGGTTTCATAGCTCCAGAAAAGAAGGGACAGGAATTCATAGACCTTGACTCCCGGCCGGTATAAACTCACCATATCACAAGTGAATGCTCTTCATTAGTGAGTAAATGAGGTTGAATGTTAGTGCGCATTGGTAACCAATTAGTGTGCTTTGGGACTATTTCAGGACAGTAATAAGAAGCAAGTACTCTGTTGTTTGAATATAAAAGTTTTGTCATACATATGATTTCCTATATGTATTCTAATTACGATGATGATAAGTAAATCCTGCCGGGCCCACATTTATAATCTTCTCTTTTAATAGAGTTGATACTTTAAATCAAATCCGATTGCCGATCTAACGGAGGTATGATCCACGGTCAACACTCTTTAATTTATTGAGCGCTAATAGCTTACATGTAATGGAAATATTTGTGTGTTTCATTATAAATCGATTAATTCATCTGATTGGTTAAACAAAAAAAGAGGGCTTACATGGTAAGATTTATACATTTATTCGCAGTAGTAATTGTTTATTTGGTATTTGTCTCATGTAGTTCCGGTCAGGAAGAGTCAGGTGAAACCAATACGGAACCTCCCGTTGTAGAAGTACAGGCGATTTATAAAGCGGAGACTAACGAACATCTTTTTGTAACAGACGCTGACACGCTGGATGCCGGCTGGACCACATTCCGGTTTGTGAACGCAAGCCCTATGGTTCACTTTATGTTGTTTGATCTGTATCCTGAGGGTAAGACAACAGAAGATGCTAAGATCGAAGTAGTTCCGCCTTTTCAGGATGCAATGGATCTGATCAACGCAGGCAATCAGGAAGAGGGAATGGCTGCATTGGCAAATCTGCCGGCTTGGTTTGGTGATGTTAAATTCAGAGGTGGCCCGGGCTTTGCTTCCCCGGGTAAGACCGTGGATGCAACCGTATTTCTGGCCCCTGGAAATCATGTCGTAGAATGCTATATCAAAACGGAAGATGGTGTTTTTCACAATATGCTGGGTATGACGTTCGACCTGCATGTAACACCAGATACCACCATGGCTCAGGAGCCATCTGAACCTACCATTGAGATCGGTTTAACTAATGATGGTTTTGATGTTAGTCCTGCTCAGATCAAAGCCGGAGAGCACTTGATAGCCGTTCATTTCAATGAACCGGAACCTCCATTGCTCGCTAATGATGTACAGGTGATAAAAATGGATGAAAATACAGACCTGAACGAGGTAGCCGCCTGGATGGATTGGGCTCAACCCGAGGGACTTGTGTCCGGAATGGATGATCCTGCACCGGCAGAATTTCTGGGAGGCATACAGGATATGCCGATTGGAAATACCGGTTATTTCAAAGTAACTCTTGAACCGGGGAACTATGCATGGATTTCTGAAAGGTCTGCATCGACTCCTCTGTACCGGGAATTCACGGTGGTAGAGTGATCCATGATTGAGACAGGGTGCTTATTCCGGCCTGTCATACAAAGTCAGAGAAACTGTTCCAATCGGTTGGGGTTTAATCAACCCATTCTTCCACCCACTCTGCCGCGCAAGCTCACTCTGTCTTCCACTCATACATGCACGCTTCAACAATGCTTCCGTTCTCGAGCGTTACATTTGTTACTACTCGTTGGTAGTCATCTCCCTCATACCTGTCAAGTTTGTCCCAGTGATTCGGGAGGTTTTCAGAGATAAAAAGAAAACCGTCAACATCACCTCCGTCTTCATCCAGTATAATTCGCGGGTAGTACACACCGGGAGCCGAACCCGCTTCAATCAGTTCTCCTCGCACAGTAGCATTTTCCCATCTTCCGCCTATAGATTCGAGCAGGTGATCCATCGATTCACCGGGTTTTAGAGTACCGTATATAAATAACGTGTAAAGCATTGTGCTTTCTATTTGGTTTCTATTGAATGCTTAGAGGCTCAAAATTGTCATATTTATGAACCAAAGAAAGAAAATAATTTTAAAGAATGGCACAAACTGTAGAGATTTTAAAAACCGACAATGTCACACATGATGTGAAAAGACTCACCGTTGAGAAACCTGATGGATACGAGTTTGAGCCGGGGCAGGCAACGGAAGTAGCAATAGACAAAGATAATTGGCGGGATGAGAAACGGCCGTTCACTTTTACGTCGCTGAATAAAGATGAAACTCTTGAGTTTATCATCAAGGTCTATCCGGATCACGACGGCGTTACGGAACAGATCGGAAAGCTGAGGAAAGGAGATGCCCTGATTATTGACGAACCATGGGGAACAATAGAGTATAAGGGTGAAGGCGTTTTTCTGGCGGGCGGTGCCGGCGTCACGCCTTTTATCGCTATACTTCGTGACCTGCATAAGAAGGGAAAGGTTGGAAACAATACGCTGATTTTTTCCAACAGCACTGATAAAGATATCATACTGGCAGAGGAGTTTGATGAAATTCTGGGAGATCAATTTATCAATGTGATTACGGATGAGCCAACGGACGATCACATCTTTCTGGACGGCTTTATCGATAAGGAGTTCCTGGAATCAAAAATTGATGATTTCGGTCAGCCCTTTTATGTCTGCGGGCCGGGGCCTTTTAATGACAGCATGATGGACTATCTGAAGGAACTTGGCGCAGATCCTGATGCGTTGATCTTTGAGGATTAAACAGGAGAAGAAGAGTTTTCCCGGCTGATTCGCAAGACATCAGAATTAGCTGGAGATATTGTTTTACAGGTACCTGATCAATTAAATATAAATCGGAGAATACATGAGTAACAAAATGAAAGCAGCATTTTTCACGACCTTTGGAGAACTGGACAATATTGAAATTGGTGATATGGACCGCCCTGAGCCGGGAGATGGAGAAGTACTTGTTAAGGTGAAGGCGGCAGGTGTCAATCCAGTAGATGCAGCTGTTGCCCGGGGGATGCTGAAAGACGCCATCCCTGCGGAATTTCCGGTTATTCCCGGATGGGATGTCGCCGGAGTGGTGGAAGAAAATGGATTTGCCGCACGCCGATTTAAAGAAGGCGATGAAGTGTACGCTTATGCACGCCGTCCCACGATCCAAAAAGGGACGTTCGCCGAGTATATCGCGCTTCCCGAAAGCTACCTGGCCCGCCGTCCAAAAAAAGTGTCGATGGAGGAAGCCGGTGGAATTCCGCTGGTGGGACTCACTGCGTATCAGGCTCTGTTTGATGCGGGTAACCTAAAGGAGGGGCAAACCCTTCTGATTCTTGGTGCATCAGGTGGTGTGGGTACGCTGGCCATACAGCTTGCAAAATCAGTCGGAGCGACGGTGATTGGTGTTGCAAGCGAGAAAAATCACGCCTACATGAAAGAGTTGGGTGCCGACGAGACGATTGATTACAGCGATGGGTATGTCGGTGAGCAGGTTAAAGAGGTGGCGCCAAACGGCGTGGATCTCATCTTTCATTGCTCACGCGGAGATTCACTGAGTGAATGTATGGAAACCGGCGTGTTGACAGGGAGCGGATCGATTGTGTCGATAACAAAAAGTAAGCCCGAGGATAGCTGGGACGTGAGCTATCAGTACGTATTTGTAGAACCCAATTCCTCGCAGCTGAGCCATATAGCGGAGCTTGCAGATGAGGGCAAGTTGAAGATTCCGTCAACAAAAATTTACAGTCTTGACGAGACGGAAAAAGCACTGAAGGATGTTGAGACGCTTCATAATCGTGGAAAACTAATCATCACTCCCTGATATCGGTGAAATAGTCAAGGCTATATAGCGCAATGATGAGACCGTGATAAGCTGTAAGTAATCAGCTTATGTGCGGTTTTATTATTGAAAGTCCCCCTTTCCCGTTGGTGGGCTCGCGGCAAGAAATAAGGGAAACTGGTGTGTTCGGTTTTTATAATCGGATTCAGGTTGAAAGGATCTAATAGTTGATTACGTTTGAGATTAACATTCTTGAAAGACACTGCATTATGTTTAAAAAATTACTTTCTGCCAAGATCGATGAATGGGTCAGCCCGGATGTGGCCGTGTGCCTGTTGCGAATAGGCGCGTCTGCCCTGATTATGACGCACGGATTTCCAAAGTTAGTGAGGGTGCTTGATGGCGATTTCAGCTTTGGAGATCCGATAGGTATCGGCGTAGCACCATCTCTGATTCTGGTAGCGTTTGCAGAATTTGTGTGCGCGGTTTTTGTGCTGATAGGTCTGGGGACCCGATTTGCTCTCATCCCGCTTATCATCACTATGTTAGTCGCTGTATTTATCGCTCATGCCGGCGATCCATTCGGCAGAAAAGAGCTGGGGCTGTTTTTTCTGATCTCTTTTGTTGTACTTTTTCTTACAGGGCCGGGAAAATACTCTCTGGATCAAAAGATATGGGGCAAGTAGCAACGGAGCCCGCAAGATTTGAAGCCCTCTGCGAGGATGTCAGCTATCAAATTAGGTTGGCGTATAGAATTAATTACATCAAGTTGCCGGAGGGACCCTTTGAATTCTTTTTCTCAAATGACAACCGGTAGGTCAGTCCGCCTGTTGTATCAAATGTAAGTGTGCCTTCCAGCTGTTTGCAGAGAATCTGCACAAGTGTAAGTCCGAGTTTTTGAGATGCTTCGATGTCGAAACCAGGCGGGACGTTGTCTCCGTCGTCTGAAATTCTGAGGTTGATCTGGTTTGATGATTCATAAATCTCAACCTCAATGCGACCATTCTGATTGCTATCAAAAGCGTGTTTGATGGCATTTGTGATTAGCTCATGAATGATCAGGCTGAAAGGAATCGCCTGATTGATATTGATATCGACTTCATCAATGGAGAGATCAAACGTGATAGTTGAATTATCTTCTATCCAGTTAGCACGAATGGTCTCGGTAAGCTCTTCAACATACTCACGTAAATTTATATTCGAGAGATTTTTGCTTTCATAGAGTTTCTCATGTACGATGGCCACCGACTTGATCCGTGTCTGGCTCTTCCTTATGTGACCAATGGTTCGTTTATCGTCATTCTCGTGCAATTCGAGCTCCAGAAGTCCGGAAACAATGGCAAGATTATTTTTAACCCTGTGATGAATTTCAGCAGGCATCACATTCTTTTCCTGAAGCGACTCCCGGATTTTTTTCTCCATTTCTACCCGCTTGGTAATATTATCCTGTATGGCAATGAAACCGATGTGATGCCCGTCACTGTCTATGATAGAGTTGGTGGAGCAGTGAACATTTACATTCTCTCCATCTTTCGTTTGATTAATCATAACTCCCTCAGCAGATTCGCCGGATAAAATGGTATCCCAGAAATGTTCGTAAAATGCGTCATCTTGTTCCCCCGATTTCAGGATTCTTGGAGTCTTGCCAATCACTTCATCCACGCTAAACTCGTACTGTGCCTCAAACGCAGGGTTAGCATACTGAATATATCCATCTTGGTCGGTTATATAGATCGGGTTAGATGAACGGTCAATTCCAAGCCTGAATTTGGTGAGAGTACGATTCAAACTAACCTGCTCACTTATATCTTCAACCAGAGCCACGCCGCCGTATATTGCTCCACCATCTTGTTAAATGGGAGCAAACATGAAGGGGGTTACCTTGCCTGATGTGACAGATTTGTAGTGCCCTTCATAAAATCCCTTTTCACCATTAAGAGCTTTTTGAACCGACTCGGCAACTTTCTTATCCGGAAGGTTTAACATGCAAAAACCGAGCAACTTCTCTTTTGACGAGCCGAGAATTTCTATGAACTGGTCGTTGCAAGCCGTGAGAAGGCCTTTACTATCGAAATGGACAATTCCGATTGGAGCATTCTCAAAAATAAGGCGGTAAATAGACTCGGTTGTTGATGGCATATCAGGCATGAAGTTAGCATGTAAAAATAGTAGGAGAGATATTGCAAAACAAACTTAGTATGAAATCATAATACGCAAGTATGGCTTCGTCAGTTAACCAGCAGAGTGGAGGGAATAACATCTTAGCTTCTGCATTGCTATTTTTATATTTTATACCTCTTCCGGTTTTGGCAATCAGAACCGGGCGTCAGTCTTTTATGACTGCATTTGTAAATAGTCATTCTTATTTATCACTCTAAACATACTGCGGTTTGATCCAACGAATACAAACAGTCTATCTGTCGCTGGCTGTGCTTATTAACCTCTCAATCTTTTTCTCACCCATTTACCGGCATGCTGTCAATGATCCGTCAACATGGATTGGAACGGGCTTTGCCGGTTTTCTTACGGTAGCCATGGTGCTCAGCCTTATTTCCATCTTTTTTTATAGCAACCGAATAAATCAAATTAAATGGGTAAAAGCTGCAAGCTATTTCCAAATTGCGTCGTTGGGTATTGCCGTCGCTATTCTTTTCACAATGGGCGGATTTGGGAAATTCTTGTGGAAAGAGGTCATCAGCACCGGCCTGCTTTTTGTCTCTTTGATTCTTCTCTGGATAGCCGGACGGCGCATAAAAAAAGATCAGGAATTGGTTGATTCAATGGATCGGATCCGCTGACGATTTTGGATCTCCAGAAGGAAGTTTCAACAGGTAAAATTACCGCACTTCTTCTTGTGGGTATTTCCACATTTGGAATGGCTCCGATTATGGTGCGATTTGCCACGGACGTGGAACCGCTTGCCCTTGCAGCGCTGAGAACCGGATTTGCGGTTCTCTTCCTGTTTCCTTTCTGGTTTCCGCAGAGAAAACCGATATCTGAACTGAAATCACTCGGCATCAGTCGCTTTCTATTAGCGATAACGGGTGTATGCCTGGGACTTCATTTTTCGTTTTGGATCGCCTCTCTGAACTATACATCTGTAGCGTCAGCTTCTGTTCTGGTCACAATTCATCCGGTAATGCTCATTGTTGCTGAGAGGCTGATTTTTAAAAAAAGCTTCAGAGGCATTGTATGGATGGGGGTTGCTGTGGCATTTGTCGGATCGGCTCTTCTCGGAATGGCGGATGAGGCCGGTCTTGAAGCATTTCCCAATGCGCTTTACGGTAATGCGCTGGCGTTAACCGCGGCCGTTATTTTTGTGGTTTACTTTATGCTGGGCCGAAAAATCCGGCAGTATACGGAATGGCTTGACTATGTATTCTATGTATATCTTTACGCTACGGTCACCAGCCTTATTCTGGCAATCATTTGGGTGGGTGGCATTCCATCCATAAGTGGCATGGCGCTGATAGTGGGGGTTGGCCTTGCTATAGGGCCTACAATATTGGGGCACGGATCTATTAACTTTGCGGTAAAATATGTGTCCCCTACGCTTCTGTCAACCCTGGTACTGTCTGAAGGCGTATTTGCAGCCATTGCGGCCTACTTCATATTCGGTGAAATTCCTTCGGGTTTGTCAATTGGCGCCATGATACTTATTCTGTTCGGTGTCTCGCTGACCTGGTATCGGCGAGTAAAGCGTCCTGAAAGCTAAAATAAGCTTAAATGTAGAAGAATCAGGGGCTTGGAAGCGGTTCTGTTAGATTCTTCTATAATATTGGAAGATCTCGGTTATTTGTTGGATCTTTCTTTCAGAAAAACAGTGAGAAAACGATTTAGCATTTGTACACGTTGTCATTGAAGTGACATGATACGCTGGCAAAGTATTAGCTGATAACACGTTCGTGGCTTTTTAATTATAACGAATCCATTATATATGGAACATGGTTACACAAAAAACGCACTTAAAAATAGACTAAGAGAGAGTTTGTCTATTTTTCTTCTGATCATGCTTATGAGCTGTACAGGAGCAGGGGATCAGGAAAAGTTAACATCGAAAAATACCTCAGACTTGTCGGAAGTGACAGAGCCGGTTGAAAGGGATCTTGCAGAAATTGAGAAGCGCGGCACATTTCGGGTGATTACGTACTACAGTTCAAACACCTATTTTCTTGATCAGGGTATTGAGGTCGGCTTTGAATATGAGCTCATCAGAGAGTTTACACGCGAAAATGATCTTGCACTCGAAGTAGTGATTGTGGGAGCCGATGAAAATCCGTTTGAGCTGTTAAACAGCGGCGCCGGTGATGTGATAGCTGCTAACTACACCATTACATCAGAACGCCGGGATATTGTTGACTTCACACGTCCATATAATCTGGTTGATCAAATACTTGTTTTTTCAACAGAACTGTCTCCCATACCTAAAACAATTGAAGAGCTTGTAGAGCGGCAGATTCCTATTTCCGTACGAAGAAACAGTTCTTATTATACAAAGCTTACCGAGCTTCAGGAGCAGGGGTACGATTTGAATATTCAGACGCTGCCGAGTGAACTGGATACCGAAGCAACGCTTGTTGAAGTTGCACAAGGTAATCTGATGGCAACAGTTGCCGATGATAATATGTTTGATGCCACAAACCGCTATATGGACGGTTTATTTCCCGGGCCAACTATTGCGGAAAATGACACCATAGCCTGGGCTGTTCGCAGCAATTCACCGGATCTCCAGAACGAAATGAATAAATTTTTATACAAACATTTCAGATTTACGGAAGACAGGGACAGGCCACGGCGTTCTACTTTTTTAAATATTTTGAGGCAGCGATATTTCCAGGAGGGGCCACAGATAGCGCAGTATTACAATCCCGAATGGCAGTACCAAACGATGGGGATAATTTCTCCTTATGATGAAGTAATTAAAAGCGTCTCCGATTCTCTGAATGTAGACTGGCTGATGATTACTGCGATGATTGCTCAGGAATCAGAATTTAATCCAAACAGCAAAAGCTGGGCCGGTGCCGTTGGATTGATGCAGGTCATACCGCGTTTTGTTGATGTTGAGTATGAAGAGTTGTACGACCCTATAATAAACATCAGACAGGGCGTAAGCATCTTTAAAGATCATATGGATCACTACTCATATCTCGATTCAACCAATCAGGCGGCCTTTGCACTGGCGACGTACAATGCGGGAATGGGGCACGTGGCTGATGCCCGGCGTCTCGCAATTGATCAGAATAAAGACCCCAATGAGTGGGAAAATGTAGCCGATGCACTTTTGAAACTTATGCAGCGCAATTACTATCAGCAGGCCCGCTACGGATTTGCCCGCGGCATTGAAACTGTTCAGTATGTGGATGAAATTATGAACCGCTATCGTACGTACGAAACGATATTAACGCTATCTGAGCGACAGCAAGGTCAGGGGTTCTCAAACATGATTGGAAACCGCGATTTTAGTATGCCTTAAAAATGACCAGTGTAACATCATCAAACTGGTAACCTCCGGCAAATTCATTGACGGATTTGATTATCTCATCTCGGATGTCGGAGGCGCGATCATTCCTGTGATTGCGTATAACCTCCTGCAGTCGCTCCATACCAAATTCTTCTGCCATCTCGTCTGATTGTGCTTCATTTACACCATCGGTAAAACATACAACAAGATCGCCCGGCTCAAGGGTAACGTCTTTTGATTCGTAAGGCGCAAAGCTCTCCATAGCACCAAGCAGCAGGCCACCCTCGGAAAGTTCAGAAAATTCATCAGTGCCACTTCTAAGCAAAAGCGGTGGATTATGTCCCGCATTCACATATTTGAAGACTCTTTTTTCGTGGTGATATTTTCCCCAGAAAAACGTAATGAATTTATCGCTTGGGGTATTTTTGAAAATCAGATTGTTTATCCGTTCGGTAGCCAGTGTTAACGTAATATCGAAAGGAAGGAGGATATGCAACATCGATTGCAGGTTAGCCATCAGCAGGGCCGCCGGAAATCCCTTGCCGGTTACATCAGCAATTGCAAAAATATGATTACCGTCAGGAGTTTCAGCTATATCAAAATAATCACCCCCTACCTGATAAGAACTCACGGTAATGGCTGATAAGTCAAGTCCCTTGACGTCAGGTATCGGATCGGGCAGCAGCCTGTTTTGAATAGATTTTGCGAGTAAAAGCTCTTCTTCCATTCGCTCTTTCTCAATCCGCTCCTCAAGCAGGAACGTTCTCTGAATGGAATTTACCGCAAGGTTAGCAAGCGATTTCAGAAAGTTGTAGTCACTGTCAGTTAATGGTTTTTCGTTTGCCCTGTGGCCCACTCCGATAACCGCAATTTTACGCCCCTGAACTGAGATACTAATCAGTGAACTAATGCCCGAGTTCTTAAGTGATGGTATCGATTCACCAAGCTCCTCATTGACGATTGTAATGCCTTTTGTGCTGTCAAAGAGACGCTGGAGCGTATCCGGTGAAGAGAGACCTGAAAAATTACTTGAGGTGAGCATTTCAATGCCATCACCTGTCTTATAAATCAGAAAAAAGGACCGTATGAGAAGCTGGCCCATCAGTGCAAACTTAAAAATACTGGATATTTTCTCCCTGTTCGACAGCAGATTAAATTCTTTAGAAAGGTCAAACAGTGTATTCAGCTCATGAATCCGCTGGTCAAGTTTTCGGTTGGCCTGGTTCAGCTGGTCAATGATGCGGCTGTTAGCGACCGCCGTTGATGATATAATACAGAGGCTTTCAACAAACTCGAGTTCCTCCTGTATGAACTTATTTTTGGTGAATTTTTGTGAGATCACCAAAAAGCCCAGGTGCCGGGTGCTGGTCCTTAAATTAAATAAAACGCCCCCCGGAAAAAGACTGCTTATCGTATCCGCTTTTCCCTCAAGATCTTTCAGTTCAAGATGAGCGTGATCAAGATTTTGAGGGGTGAGATCGAGAGAGACGGTTTTAATGTTCTTGAGGTCGGCGCTTCCTTTGGCCGCATGAACGGAATAGACTGCTCGATCGTCATCATACAAAAGGATTGCGGCCCTTGAAACTAATAGCTTTCCCATTGAAATCCTGACCAGGTTCTCCAATACAAACTGAACGTCTTTAGCTTCAATGAGAACGCGGCTTGTCTCAAGAACAGTTTTGAGATCCAAGCGCGAACGTTGTCGGGCATTTTGAGGTGTGGTTGTCACAGGTTTAATTTCTGTATTTACACATTACCATTTTATTGGCGTCATTTTCACGACCGTAAGAAACGTCGTCCATGAGGGAATGGATGAGGTAGACGCCCATTCCGCCTCGTTTTTTCTGCTTAATTTTTTCCTTGATATTGGGCTCCGGAAAAGATTTCAGATTGAAGGTTGTCCCGGTATCCAGTAACTCTATACAAATTCTGTCTTTTTTGAAGGTGACTTCAATCTCAATGGTGTGGTTTTCATCACCATTATAGGCATGTTTGATGATGTTGGTAATGGCTTCATCCACGGCGAGTCGTATATCTGCAATCTTCTGCTTGTCATATCCATGGGACGTGGCATGCTGAGCCACAAAATTCCTGACGTCGGAGAGGTTTTTTGTGGAGGCTGTTATTGTTTTCTTATATGTTGAGTTCGTGCCCAAATGTAGACTCACTTATGAGTTAGAGAACTTATCGATGGCGTCAGATTCATCGTCTACAATATCGTAGAGTGCGGGGAATCCCAGAAGATCGAAAACATTAAAGACTTTCTTATTCATATTAGACAGCTTAATATCTCCTCCTTCGGTTCGTACATCTTCGATATACGCCATGAATACGCCAAGGCCGGCACTGGCTATATAATCGAGCTGATCGAAATTGACAACAATTCTAAGGTTTTCGCGGGCAATAAGATCTTGCAGAACAGATTCGAGCTCAGAAGCGGTATGGGCATCCAATTCACCGTGCAGATCTAAAATGGTGCATCCGAGCTCACTTCTTTGATTAATGCTAAAAGTATTCATGTAGTATTGAATTATTTAGGGTGGATGCTCAAATATAGAACTATCGCGTGAGGGGGCAAAGTTAACTACGAATATTTGAGAAATGAAGTTACAGGCAGGCGGGAAAAAAATAAGGCATCACACGTATCCGGTGTGATGCCCTGACTATTCATCAAGAGAGACGCTACTTGAGCGCATTATCAAAATAGGTAAAAAGATTGTTAATTGATAGCTAAAAAATCCTAAACCACTTATTATGAACAATTTAGGCGATTCAATCTAAGTGTTTTACGTGATACGATGTTAATTTCCTTGCATAGCTTCTTCTTCAACCGGTTGTCCTGTCTTACTAACCCATGAGACAGTACTGAGGTCTTCATTAAGTTCTGTCTGAAATCTTTTTGCCATTGCACGTGTATTAAACTGACCTATTCTGACTCTATACCACACATCACCGGTATCTTCATTGCCAGATGAAACAACAAAAGCACGTTCATATCCTCTGTTTATCCACTGGTCAGCCTGCTGCTGTGCTTTCTCTTGAGATCTCCACGCTTCGATCTGAACAACAAATTCACCGTTTTCTGAATATTCAATGCTTTGTCGTCGCATTTCCCGCTCTGGTTCAGCCCTGGCTTTTTCTGCTAATGCCTGTGCAATACTGTCTTGTCTCATCTGCTCCATTTCAGCTTCATAAGCCTGATCCAGAGAATCTTGTATTGCCTGTTGATCGCGCTCAACTTCTGCCTCCTCGGGGGCACAAGCCTGAAGCATTGCTATGGATAGAATTATAGTAGTAATGTAAATCAATGCGGATTTCATGGCAGAAGATTTTGTTAAAAGTTGTATCGGTTGGTTGTAAAAATACAATATTAATTAAACCTGTGAAACGTGTTTCTAATCTTATTCAGGGAATTACAGGGTGTGATGATTCAGATGTATCTCCCTGCTGGCTAAAGGGGTGATTAAACAGCTCGATACCGTATCTGAGTATAGTTTTTTTCTTCATCACCGGTACATTTTAATTGAAGAGGTTTACGGTAACAGAAAAATTCGTTATTTTATATAGACTGAATTTAAATAAGCATTCAACCCCTTTGGATAATCCCGTTAGACGCAGAAGATGTTATTAGTCGTTGACCAAATTGAAAAATCCTTTGAGAAAAATAAACCTGTTGTTAATCAGGTTACGTTTCAGGTAGGAAAAGATGAGATTTTTGCTCTTTTGGGTCCGAGCGGATGTGGGAAAACAACAACGCTGAGACTTATCTCCGGCTTTGAAAAACCGGATTCGGGATTTGTGATGCTCAACGGTGCGATTCTTTCGTCAACCGGAAATTACGTACAGCCTCAAAAACGAGGGATTGGCTTTGTTTTCCAGGATTATGCACTCTTCCCGCATATGACGGCACTCGAAAATGTGGCTTTTGGTCTTACCGACCTGCCAAAGCATAAACGAAATGTGTTTGCAGAGGAGGTTCTCTGCAGAACGGGAATGGGAGAATATAAAGATCGGAGCCCCGCTGAACTTTCAGGAGGGCAGCAGCAGAGAGTTGCGCTGGCGCGCGCAATAGCCCCCGAACCGGAATTAATTTTGCTTGATGAGCCATTTTCGAATCTTGATGCGATGCTTCGTACGGTTACTCGGAAAGAGGTGCGGTCAATTATAAAGAAAGCCCGGATGAGTGCCGTATTAGTAACTCATGACCAGGAAGAGGCGCTCTCATTTGCCGATCGTGTAGGCGTTATGAATAATGGAAAAATTGAACAGATTGGGACGCCGGAAGAGGTTTACTACAAGCCAAAAACAAAGTTTGTGGCGCAGTTCCTGGGGAAAACCAATCTATTTGAAGCAGACGTAAATAATACCGACCAAATCGACACAAATCTTGGTATCATGCGCCTCAACTGCCGTGCACAGGGGCATATTACCTGTTCAATCCGCCCGGAACACCTCACACTTGAAAAGCCTAACGGGACAACCGATGAATCAAGGCTTGGAATAATTGCGGCAAGAGAATTCAAAGGTCATGATATCACATATCACGTAGAATTCGGACGTGACCGCTATATCGTTCATACAGATAACAGGGTGTTGTTTGAGCCTAGTGACGAAGTTGTAGTCAAGCCGCTGGAACCGGCCGTTGTACTCGAAGAAGATGTTTGAGAAGGTTCTTACTTATTTATTAATCACTCTAATCTGATTGGAACATCTAATCGCTTTTTGCAACGTCAGCATCGGTTGTGCGTACGAGTGCTTTCACTAAAATAAATCAAATCGTACGTAATGACTCTTGTCCGAAACGTTTCTCTCCTTTGCATACTTCTCTTCTGTGTATCTTTCCAACCCTTGTTCAGTCAAACTATTCGGGGCGTAATTACAGACAATGAAACCGGTGAGCCGTTACCCTCTGCAACAGTACTTTATGAGGATACATTTCGCGGAACCATTGCCAATCTGGAAGGTGAATTTAGGATTGAGGTGGATCAATTCCCTGCAACACTTTTGATTCGCTATATAGGATATGAAAGCGAAAAAGTGGCTCTATCACAGCAGCCGGCAGACACACTTTTCATCCGTTTGAATCCATCCGTTACCGAGCTTGATGAGATCGTCGTGACTGGTGAAGACCCGGGGCTGTCTATTATGGAGCGTGTTATTGCGCGTAAACAACTGTGGCGGGCGGAACTAAATACATATGAGGTGGATGCTTTTACCCGTCAGGTACTCAAAAATGATACAGCGATAGTGTCTATCACTGAAAGTGGAACGCGTTCATTTTGGGATCGCGAAGAGGGGCACAGGGAAGTGCAGCTTTACAGGCGTCAAACAACGAACATTGGTGACAATCAAAATTTTGCCGGGGTACGTTTTCTGCCCAATTTTTATGATGACAATATCACGGTGGCCGGCTACGATATGGTCGGCATTACACACCCGAACGCACTGGATTATTACGATTTCCTTCTGGTTGAAACCACTCAGATTGACGGCGTACCGGTGTACGTAATTGACGTTCTGCCGGCCAGGCGTTTACAGCCTCTATTTACAGGTAGAGCATACGTTCACGGAGGTGACTATGCTCTCCTTGAAGTTGATTTGAAGCCGAATGACGTGGTTTCTTTCCCGCCCCCTGTAAAGGAGTTTAATCTTTCGTACCGACAGCAGTACAGAGATTTCAGCGGTAATATCTGGTTGCCTGTTGATATGCGGATTGACGGAACCGTTCGTATTGAGATGGTGGGTTTGAGGTTCCCGGTGATTAATTTTAGCCAAACCTCTCGGCTCTCTGAATATAAGGTTAACGTAGATCTGCCCGATTCCCTCTACGAGGAGGAAGAGATTTTCACGCGTGTTGATCAGGATAGTGTGTCTGACTTTTCACAACAGATGGTTCCGCTCACCAGGGAAGAAGAGATTGCTTACGAATCGATTGACAGTACCAATACACTCGAAAAAGCGTTTGAACCCGAAGGATTTCTTTCGGGTCTATTTACGGATGATGACAATAACGACCCATCCACGGTCATGGGTGTGGGATCAATTCTGCCATCCGGAGTAAAGGTAATGGGTAAATTTAACCGGGTGGAGGGGTTTAATGCAGGTCTCGGCTATCGGAAAGTATTTAAAGATTTTGGGTTTGATGCCTCAGTCTATTCCAGCTACAGTTTCCATGCAGACTTTCTAAACTATGGTACAAATGTTCGGCAAAGGCTGCGGATCACGAAAGGTAGCCCTCAAATATATCTTATAGGACAGTATGACAATCATATTGTGAACAGCACTTCCGGTAGTATATATAGTCAGTTTATGAACGGATTTCAGGCTGTATTAGGTGGTGTTGACTACTTTGATTATTACCGGCAAGAAAGGTATCGGGGAGGCGTAGAAGTGAGACGGCTTTTACCCAGGACTGAAGCGTCATTTTATTTTAATTCAGGGAGAGATCAATCAATACAAACCGGCGTGAATGATGTGTACAACTACAGTCTGTTTGGATGGCACGATAACAGACGGCCAAATCCTGCCGTAGTTAATGGGCAAATAAACACGTTTCAGCTGAAAGTGGATATCAACAGGCAAAGTACAAACTTTGGAGTAAGCGGGAGCCGCCAGCTGCGGTTGTCCGCCGAGCGATCGGCATCGGCACTGGGTAGTGACGCGACATTTACAAAACTGAGCATGGATGCAAACTGGAATATGGAGACATTTTTTAAGCGCCGGGTATTTACCAACACACTCGATATACAACTTTCAGCAGGAGTACTGATGGGGGATAAAATTCCTCAAAAACTGGGAATAGTTGATGGATCCTTGTCCGGGTTCGCTCCGTTTGGCACACTAAAAACCCGACGAAGCAGGCCGTACGCGGGCAGCAGCTATTGGAGCGTTACAGCCGAGCATAATTTCAGAACCATTCCGTTTGAGCTGATAGGATTCAAAGCTTTGGTGGACCGCGGTTGGGGAGTAATAATTTTTGGTGGCGCAGGCTATACCGGTTTGGATAACAATACAGAAATGAACTTCACGGGCCTGACCACTGACGGCGTACACAGTGAGGCAGGCATCAGTCTGAACAGCATTTTTGGTATTCTGAGAATTGACTTCGCAAAACGACTTGATGCCCCGGGAAATTTTATTGGAATCAGCGTGCCGAGATACTTTTAAGGTTCTACAGGAAAGTTTGTGGTTAAGTAGATGAGGTTGTTCGTTCAGCGACCTGGCTGAGTGGCCACGCGTGCCAGTTTTATCTTTACAGTTCGCGCGGGCTCCTGCAAGAGTCGCGAGTATCTGCTCTTATTTTTTGCAGCAACAAATATCCTCTCCAATTCACAACTCTGTCAG
>Ga0306867_1000415_pt1 | contig 24550 bp, 24 predicted proteins | sample AntRauTorckE6831_FD_190432 | JGI IMG/M metagenome (GOLD analysis project Ga0306867, IMG submission 190432) | Saline lake microbial communities from Rauer Islands, Antarctica - Metagenome Torckler E6 #831 (v2) (version 2) | ecosystem: Environmental > Aquatic > Non-marine Saline and Alkaline >...
TACCGCCTTGTCAACCGGTTTGAGAAGAAATTCGATGACCGGAATCTCTAATGTTTTCAAACGGTTGTCGTTCGATTTTTGGCCCGCCTAACTGGCTTGCCCCTCGAGCGAGATGCGTATTCTACAGCCCTGCAGGAAGGTGTCAACGGGCGCCGGGTAAATTTCTCAAATTAAACCGGAGGTTGCTCAGTCAACAACCAGAATCCGGGCTATCTTCTTCTTGCCGGCCTGCAGGATAACGTCTTCGCCGGAAGCGAACATTTTCTCTTCGGTCAATTGCTCACCGTTCATATACACCGCGCCGCGGCCGAAAACGTCTTTTGCAGATTTTCCGTTCTGCGCCAAACCGGCTTCTTTTAACAGGCCAACGATATGCAGCGCCTGCCTGCCCGCCAACGAAACCTCTACAACAGGCACATTGTCGGGGATATCTCCCAGGCCCACGCGATTGCCTGCCGACTTATGGGCGTTGGCCGCAGCATCGGCATCGTGGAAACGGGTGATGACCTCCTCGGCAAACAGCTTTTTATAGTCCTGCGGATTGGCACCACCTTCAACCGCAGCCTGATAACTTTCTACCTCCGCGAGCGACCGGAAACTCAGAAGTTCAAAGTACCGCCACAGCAGCTCATCCGGCATCGATAGCAACTTGGTGTACATCTCGCCCGGCGAGTCGTTTACACCCACATAGTTGCCGAGAGATTTGGACATCTTCTGAACACCGTCCAGACCTTCAAGGATCGGCATGGTAAGAACGACCTGGGGGCTTTGCCCGTATAGCCTCTGCAGATGACGCCCCATCAGCAGGTTGAATTTCTGATCAGTGCCGCCCAGTTCCACATCAGCCTCAAGCGCAACAGAGTCATAGCCCTGCACTAACGGGTAGAGAAACTCATGAATCGCAATGGACTGCTCCGCCTCGTAGCGTTTATGGAAATCGTCGCGCTCGAGCATCCGGGCAACAGAGTACTGGCCAGCCAGGCGAATCATGTCCGCTGCCGAGAGCTTTCGCATCCAGTCCGAATTGAAAACTACCTGGGTTTTGTCGGGATCCAGTATTTTGAACACCTGCTCTTTATAACTGACGGCGTTCTGAGCAACCTGCTCTTCGGTCAGCGGAGGGCGGGTTGCACTCTTCCCTGTCGGATCGCCGATCATTCCGGTGAAGTCGCCAATCAGGAAAATGACTTGGTGACCCAGGTCCTGGAACTGGCGCAGCTTGTTGATCAGAACTGTATGGCCAAGGTGGAGATCGGGTGCGGTGGGGTCAAAGCCTGCCTTGATCCGCAACGGACGCCCTTCTTTAAGCTTTGCTGCCAATTCATTTTCAGGAATCAGCTCATCAACTCCGCGCTGGATTACGGCCAACGCCTCTTCAATCGAAGCCATCTACACCACACCCTTAATTCTGATCCGCAAGAAATGCCCGGTTACAGACGTCTACAAAACAACTCTGTGAGTTACCAGCTCCCCTGCTACTATCTTGGTTGATTTTTGAACGAAGCCAATTTTTGAACGAAGTCAGTGTTGGCCAAATATAAAATAGCGGCAAATTGTACCAGCGCCGGGGTGGAAAATCTGGCCAGGATACGGATAACGGTAATGTTTCCTGCTGTCCCGTACGTATTTTATACGGTAATCTGTTGAACTATACTTGAACTACAACTTTAGTTAGGCAGTACAAGCTGCCGAAATTTCGATCAAAACGAGTGCCATATGTGATGAAAATGTTTCCCAAGACACACATTACGATTGCAGCAAGCGTCAGCGTGATTGTGACCGCTGCCGTGCTGATGAGCCCGAGCTCCCGGGTCGAAGCCAATCGTGTCGCCTATGCGCTGGATCTTAACGAAGGCTCAGTAGCAAAAACCGGTCTGACAAGCCCGGGTGTATCTGCAGAGACTCCGATCACACCTGCAGGGGCAAAAGAGCCAAAAGAAACACCAGAAGCCAGCATACAAAAGGGTGACACAAGCTCCGGAACCACGACACTGGCCATAGTTGATGCGTCGCCGGAAGAGCTCCCGGCAGGCAAGGTAATCGCAGCTGCGCCAGCACACACCAGCACGCAAACTGTTGACAAGACTCCTGATGTTGACAAGACTCCTGAACTGAACTGGCAAACATTCGATATTCGCTCCGGCGATACACTCTCGTCTTTATTCCGCAAGGCCGGGTTCAATGATGGCCTGATGTTGTCGGTCATCCACGGGGAAGGTGAAGCCGATAAACTCCAGCGGCTGTATGCCGGAGAAACTATTCGCTTCGCGACCGACGACGCCGGTGAGCTGGCAGCCATTGAACTTCAGCGCAATCTGCTTGAAAGTCTTAAGATTGAAAAAAACGAGGACACATTCCAGGGCGAAAAGGTTGTACGTGAGCCTGATGCCCGACCCGCTTTCGCCTCTGGTGAAATAGACGGGTCCCTTTATGTGGCCGCCCGTGAAGCCGGGCTTTCTGATCGACTCGCCATGGAAATGGTCGGGATCTTTGGCTGGAATATCGATTTTGTCTATGACGTCCGCAAAGGTGACCGCTTTGAGGTGGTTTACGAAGAGCTCTACCTGGACGGCGAAAAATTCGACACCGGCGACATCCTGTCCGCCCGCTTCGTGAATCAAGGAGAAGAAATTATCGCTTTGCGCTACACCGACAGCAAGGACGATACAGATTACTATGCTCCGAACGGCAGCAGCATGCGTAAGGCGTTCCTGCGAACACCAATCAGCGCTCGGGTGTCCTCATCCTTTAACCTGCAGCGTCGCCACCCGGTGCTCGATGTGGTTCGCCCCCACGAGGGTACTGACTACGCCGCGCCTCCGGGTACGCCGATTAAGGCAGCCGGTGATGGCCGCGTCATTTTTGCAGGTTGGAAAGGCGGTTATGGTCGCACGGTCGTGCTTCAGCACGGGGATAACATAACGACTCTTTATGCCCACATGAACCGTCTCGGCCGCGGAATACGAAATGGCAGCCGTGTCAAGCAGGGAGATACCGTCGGTCACGTCGGGTCTTCCGGCATGGTGACTGGCCCGCACCTGCATTACGAATTCCGCGTCAACGGATCTCCCCGGAACTCCCGGAAGGTCAAATTGCCCGATGCCAAGCCGGTGCCGAAAACTGAAATGGCACGGTTCCAGCGGTTCGCAAAACAGGAAGTAGCGAAGCTCGATCTCTTCCGCGGGGACGATCGTCAGCAGCTTGCTATGGCCTCAGACGAGTAAAAAATGGACGCTTGGATTGGCCTGATGTCCGGCACCAGTATGGATGGCATTGATGCCATCCTGGTGTCATTCCCTGACCAGAAGATTCAGATTCACGCCACCCACAGCATCCCCTACCCTGACGATATCCGCGAACGCCTTGTGAACCTGAGTCAGAATCACGGATCTCCAGATGAATTTGGAGAACTGGATCACCTTGTAGGGAAGCTGTTTGCCGACGCCGCCGCTGAACTTCTGGACAAATCAGAGCTGATCACGAATCAGGTTCGCGCTATTGGCAGCCATGGTCAGACTATCCGCCATCAGCCAGATGGCGGCAAACCTTTTACACTGCAAATCGGCGACCCTACGCTAATCGCCGAGCGCACGGGGATCACTACGATTGCCGATTTCCGGCGACGGGATCTGGCAGCCGGAGGCCAGGGAGCGCCGCTGGTTCCCGCATTCCACAAAGCCTTTTTCGCCGATCACGATGAAGATCGCTGCATTCTGAATCTTGGTGGCATCGCAAATCTCAGTCATTTGCCTGCAGACGCCGACCAGCCGGTCACCGGCTTTGACATCGGCCCCGCGAACGCGCTGATGGACGCCTGGTGCAAACACCAGACAGGCCAGGCTTTCGATAAGAACGGCACCTGGGCGAGCGAAGGAGAAGTGAACCAGTCACTGTTGAGCGATATGCTATCCGACGCCTATTTCCAGCGTCCGCCCCCCAAAAGTACCGGTACGGAAAAGTTCAATCTGGACTGGGTGCAGACCAATCTGGCTCGTCATCCCGACGCTTCCGCTACTGATGTTCAGCGCACGCTGCTTGAACTGACCGCCATTACGATAGCGCAGCAGTTGCCTCAACGACCGGGCATGACGGTGTTTTCCTGCGGTGGCGGCGCGAGAAATCCCCTGCTGATGAGAGAGTTACGGCGAACCTGCAGCCCTTGCACAGTAACGACAACGGCCGAAATCGGACTGGATCCGCAGTGGGTTGAGGCATCGGCTTTCGCCTGGCTGGCCAGACAGACCCTGGCAGGACGCCCCGGCAACCTTCCGGAGGTCACTGGAGCAAAAGGGGAACGGATTCTGGGAGCTGTTTACTACGCGTAAGTAGCGTGAGGGACCAAAAATGAGGTCAGGTCAGATAGTGAAGGAACTGCCGCAACCACAGGTTGAACTCGCGTTCGGGTTCTGCACCACGAACTGGGACCCTTGCAGCCCCTCCTGATAATCAACGGTTGCGCCCACAAGATACTGATAGCTCATCGGGTCAACCAGCAGGCTCATGCCGTCTTTTTCAATAACTGCATCTTCATCATCCTGCACCTCATCAAACGAGAAGCCATACTGAAATCCAGAGCAGCCGCCCCCCGTGACGAACACCCGAAGCTTCAGGTCCTCGTTGCCTTCTTCTTCGACCAGTTCACGTACTTTGGACACCGCACTGTCACTGAGAAACAGCGGGGTAATCGCCTGTTGCTGAACTACACTCAAGAATGCCTCCGGGTACTGTGATGCTTAATTACTCGATTATCGTATTCCTGACTAAAACAATCAACTATTCCCTGACCGCGTCCGATTGTTCTTCAACCGTCGCGGTATCGTTCGTTTCGCGCTGCTGATCCACACCCAACTCAGCATGGCGGGTTCCGGTCAGCAATCCGGCTGGTTCACTCTGGTGAACCAGGTTGCCGTTAACCGATGCGCCTATGGCCATTTCGATGAGGTTGTAGTACACATTGCCATGGATAGTAGCATTCTCTGCCAGCTCCAGATGCGCGGATGCATACACATCACCGCGTACCGTGCCATTAACGATCACGTGGGGCGCGCGAATATCGCCTTCAACCGTACCCACTTCAGAAATTCTCAATACTGCGTCACTGCCGTCATCCGCCACTAGCGTGCCGCACACTTTGCCGTCTACGTGCAGGCCGCCGGAGAAATGCACATCACCATGAATGGTGGCCCGGGAAGAAACGAGAGTATCGAAGTGTCCGGTCGGGCGACGCGGCTTCTGCTTTTTTTTTCTACCCAGCATATTAGTTCTCCGTCAGTTGATCCCAGTCAAATGTGCGCTCAACCTGCGCTGAGCCCGATTCATCCCGCTTTGCCATTACCTGCACTTCCAGAGGTTCGAAATTCTCAGGCAGCCGCAGCCTGCCTTTTACCTCCTGAAAATACCGGAAACGCAGCTTAATGTCGGTGTTTTCAATATCGTCCGAGAGCTCTCTCAACGCAATGGTTTCTCTCTGCCCGTCACGCAGACCAACCACGCCTACTCCGGCAGAGCCCGACAGATAAGTTTTATTATCGCCCCGTTGAACCAGCACCACCATGAAATCAAATGCGCCGCTGGGACCGGCGCTGCGCATGGTCAAACGATCAATCTGTAGTCCCCGACTGCTCTCGGACGGCGCCATGATGTTCTTGAAAAAGATCAGCTCGGACTGAAGCGATGCCAGCTCTGTTTCCAGCCCGACAATAGTTCGCCGTGCCTGGTTCAGCGCCTGCTCGTCAACGGCGCGGCCGCGCTCCAGGTTCACTATCTGCTGACTCATCTTCCGGTTCTCGCTGCGCAGTTGCTCAACCTGATCAGACAAGCGTTCCCGGGATTCCTCGGCGGTCGAGAACCGGAAGCCACCCTGCGCCATTCCGATGGCATAACCAATGATTGCCGCAACCACCGAAAAGATCAGTAAAATCAACGTCCGGCGCACCCGGTAACCGGGCCGGTGCCGAATAACAATATACTCTTCCGATGGCTTTTTCTGATCTGTCACCCGGGCACCCTATGGTAGCAACGCAGGGGCTTCGAGCCCCCGCGTTTCCGGGAAATCAAACATGATATTCATGTTCTGAACCGCCTGCCCTGCCGCGCCTTTAACCAGATTATCAATCACCGAAGAGACAATGACGATGTTGCTGTTCCCCTGCCTGTGGAGGGCCATACGGCAGTTATTGGCGCCCCGGACACTGCGGGTTTCCGGATGGCTGCCAAACGGCATCACATCCACAAACGGCTCGTCGCGGAAACGATCTTCGAATAACCCCTGAAGCTTGTCGAAATCGGCCACGTCTTTAAGCTCTGCATAAAGGGTTGCCTCGATGCCCCGGATCATGGGAATCAGATGTGGTACGAACGTGACACCTACGGACGTCCGGGAGGCGAGTTCCAGGCCCTGGCGAATTTCCGGCAGGTGACGGTGGCCAGAAGCACCGTAAGCTTTGAAACTCTCACCAATTTCGCCGTGCAACATGGCTATTTTGCCCTGACGCCCGGCGCCGCTGGCCCCGGATTTTGCGTCGGCGATCAGCCGTGCAGGGTCAACCAGGCCGGCTTCAAGCAGGGGCAGGAACCCCAGTTGTACGGCGGTGGGATAACAACCAGGGTTAGCCACAAGCCGGGCTTCGCGAATCTCTCGGCGAGCCACTTCCGGCAAACCATAAACGGCTTTTTCGGCCCATTCCGGGCTTTCGTGTGGCATGCCGTACCAGTTAGCCCACACTTTGAGATCTTTCAGCCTGAAATCTGCGGACAGGTCCACCACCCGCGTTCCGGCTGCCATCAGCTCCGGCATCATGCCCATGGCCACACCGTGCGGCGTGGCAAAAAACACCAGATCGCAGGCGGACAGCGTGGCAACATCGGGCTCAGAAAACGCAAGGTCGTAATGACCGCGCAGGTTCGGGTACATCTCAGCGACGGGGAGGCCCGCCTCGGAACGTGACGTAATACAGCTCACCTCCGCATCCGGGTGAACCGCCAGAATTCTGAGAAGCTCCACACCGGTGTATCCGGTGCCTCCGACAATACCTACCTTGATCACCAACAACTCCCGCAATTCGTGCAAAATATGAGATGGGCACACAGCCCTTATTAACCCCTTATTCTAACATGATAAACCAATGACTTAGTTGCAGCCCCCCGGACTCTGGTTACAATACCGAAAGAAACCACACATCTCCGGCACCGATACCCATGCAGAACCCCTGGCACAAGATCACTGAGAACCTGATTTCTGTGTTCCGTCGCCGGCTATCCGGAGTCGACGCCCTGCCCCAGCTTGCGGTCCTTGGCCTGCTGTCCGGCCTGATCACAGGGGGCGTTATCCTATTGTTCCGCCTGGCCATCGAATGGCCTCTGGAGTATTTTCTTCCTGGCACCGGCTCGGAATCCTTTGAGGAACTTGGTCTGATCACCCGCGGCGCGCTGCCCCTGGCGGGGGCTGTGGGCCTTGGGTTTTTGCTGCACCAGCTGTCTGCCCAGGATCGCAAGGTTGGCATTGCTCACGTCATGGAGCGGCTGAACTACCATCAGGGCTATATTTCTATCCGCAGCGCACTTCTGCAGTTTGTAACCGGTGTAGCCACCGTGGTGACCGGTCAGTCCGCCGGTCGCGAAGGCCCGGCAGTGCATTTGGGCGCGGCGTTTTCCAGTTTGATGGGCCAATGGATGCGCCTGCCCAACAACAGCATCCGCACTCTGGTCGCCTGCGGATGTGCTGCCGCCATATCCGCATCCTTTAATACACCCATCTCCGGGGTGATCTTTGCCATGGAAGTGGTGATGATGGAATACACCATCGCCGGGTTTACCCCTATTATTCTGGCGTCTGTGACAGCGGCGGTGGTCAGTCAGGCCGTCTACGGTTCCGAGCCTGCGTTCAGTGTGCCACCGCTGACCATGAATTCGCTGCTGGAAATTCCATGGATTATCGCCATCGCCGTAATCATCGGGATTGCCGCCGCTGTATTTATTCAGCTCGTGGAAACCTTTAGCAAACACCACCACCGGCCGGTCATTCTGCGACTTTCCGTTGCAGGCTTACTGATGGTTCCCTTTGCGATTGCGATACCGGCAGTTATGGGCATAGGCTACGACACGGTTCAGCTCACGATCGACCACCAACTCTCGTTTTGGCTGCTATTAGGGGTGGGCGTCGCAAAATTGCTGATTACGTCCGTCACCATCGGCCTGGGGATGCCCAGTGGGGTGATTGGCCCCACGCTGTTCATGGGCGCAACCCTGGGCGGCGCCATGGGTCTGATTGGCGCACAGATAGTCCCGGATATGGCGTCATCTATTGGTTTCTATGCCATGCTCGGCATGGGAGCGATGATGGGGGCCGTGCTTCAGGCACCGTTGGCCGCGCTGATGGCACTGATGGAACTGACCCGAAACCCGAACATCATTCTTCCGGGGATGCTGATTATTACCACCTCCAGCCTGATTACCAGCGAGGCGTTTGGTAAAAAGTCGCTGTTTCTTACCATACTCAAGAGCCAAGGCCTGAGCTACCAGAACTCACCGGTCATTCAGGCCCTGCGACGGGTCTCGGTCGGAGCGATCATGGACCGGAGTATTCTGCGCACAGAACGCTACCTGACCGCAGAGGAAGCCCGACAGATACTGAAATCCGAACCCAAATGGCTGATTGTCGAGGGCAATAAGGGACCGACGGCACTGATGCCCGCGGTCGATCTCGCCCGGTTTATGGAAGACCGCAATGCCCCCCCGCCCGACGCCGAAAAAAAGGCCAAGGACCCGGAAGCGCAAGCCGACGAAAAGCCTGCAAAGATTGACCTGATCAACATTCCGGCCAATCGCCGGGACATTGGTCCAGTGCAGTATCAGGCGACTCTGGAGGAAGCACTGAACGTGTTTGACCAGAGCAGCGTGGAAGCCTTGTACGTTCAACGTCACGTCGCCCCGACCATTCAGCGGATCTACGGCGTGCTGCTGAAATCCGATATCGAAAACTACTACCAATACCGACGGAGCTAACCAATGCTGTGGGTCAAAGCCCTGCACCTGATTGCGATGGTGTGCTGGTTCGCTGGCATCTTCTATCTGCCGCGACTGTTTGTTTATCACGCTGCCTGTGACGATGCGCCAGGGCGCGAGCGCTTCAAGATTATGGAGCGCAAGCTCTATCGGGGGATCACCACGCCCTCCATGGTGGCCACTCTGGTGTTCGGCTTCTGGCTCATCAGCTACAATCCCACGGGCTATTTCAGCCAGGGCTGGCTTCACGCAAAACTGTTATTGATTGCCGTGCTGGTGGCCTACCATTTTTATTGTGGCCATCTGGTGAAGGTCTTCAAGGACGACGGCAACACCCGGTCCCATGTATTTTACCGCTGGTTCAATGAGCTGCCCGTATTCATTCTGGTGGCTGTTGTCATTCTTGCCACCGTGCGACCCTTCTGAGGATGCCATGACTGATTTGAATTCCCGCCCTCACGTTCTTGTTCTTTCCGGTCTCGACCCATCCGGCGGCGCCGGCATACAGGCGGATATCCAGGCGATTACGGCACTGGGCTGCCACCCCTTGCCGGTGCTGTCCTGCGTCACCGTGCAGGACACAAGAAACGTTTACGGGGCGTCGACCATTGATCCGGATATCATCCGCCAGCAACTCGAACGCCTGGCGGAGGATTCACCGATTCACGCCATCAAGACCGGCGCGCTGGGAAGTGCGGAGGTGGTCGATGTGCTGGCGGATTTTCTCGCAAAACATCCCGGCGTTCCGGTGATCACCGACCCGGTCATCAAGGCGGCCGGTGGCGGCGATCTGGCCGACGAAGCGCTGATTGAGCGCATGAAACAACGGCTTTTTCCCCTTGCTGAAATGCTCACGCCAAACGGCATTGAACTGGAGCTGCTGGGTGAAAGCGAAGACCCGGACACCGCCGCCGGTCGCCTTCTCGGCACGGGTTGCCATTCGGTTCTGGGCACCGGGGGCCATGGCACAGGCCAGGACATTATTAATAGTCTTTATGTGAAAGGCGAAGCACCAAAGCGCTTCCACGTTGAGCGGGTCGGTGGCGAATACCACGGCACCGGCTGCACTCTGGCCGCGTCAATTGCCGCTGGTCGCGCCAGTGGGCTGGCGATTCACCCGGCCATTGGCCAGGCCCAGAACTTCGTATCACACGCCATCCGCCGCGCCCTGAAAGTCGGTAAGGGGCAGCCTGTTCCGGACCGAGGAATCCCTTGGACAAACTGATGCGCCCGGGCCTGTACGCCATCACTGACGGCGCCCTGTTGCCGACGGAGCGGCTGGTACCAGCGGTGGAAGCCGCGCTGAGAGGCGGCGCCGTGATGGTCCAGTATCGGGAAAAGGCACTGCCATTCCCGGAGCGGCTCAGCCAGGCCAGAGATCTGGTGGCGGCCTGCAACAATGCCCGGGTGCCGCTGATCATTAATGATGATCCCGCACTCGCCCGACGAGCAGGCGCCAGCGGCGTTCACCTGGGCCAATCCGACTCATCACTTGCAGCGGCGCGCAAAAGCCTTGGCGAGGCAGCGATTATAGGCGCAACCTGTCATGCCAGTATGGACCTGGCCCAAAATGCCGACCGGGCCGGGGCAGATTACCTGGCTTTCGGCCGATTTTTTCCGTCATCCACGAAGCCGGATGCACCCGCTGCCAGCCCCGATATTCTGGGCACAGCCCGGGGCTTCGGAAGACCCATAACTGCCATTGGCGGCATCACCCTGCAGAACGGTGAATCGCTGATCCTTGCGGGGGCCGATATGCTGGCGGTGGTGGGCGGACTGTTTGACGGCCAGGACGATCTGATTGAACATCAGGCCCGACAATTTACCCGACTGTTTACGGCTCACCATCCACTTTTCTAACGTTCCCGATCATCAGGAGTAACGCACTATGACCCATTCCGAAACGCTGTTCGAACAGGCGCAAAAGTACATTCCCGGTGGCGTCAACTCGCCGGTGCGGGCGTTCAAGGGCGTTGGCGGCACTCCGATTTTTTTCAAACACGCCGAAGGCGCCTACCTTTACGATGAGGACGACCGCCGATACATCGATTTCATCGGCTCCTGGGGACCCATGATCCTGGGGCATTCCAACAAAGTCATAAAGGATGCCCTGCACGCTCAGGTAGAGCTGGGCATTGGTTATGGGGCGCCCACGGCCATTGAAACGGAAATGGCGAAAAAAGTCTGCGAGCTGGTGCCTTCCATCGACCTTGTGCGCATGGTGAATTCCGGCACCGAGGCCACCATGAGCGCGGTTCGCCTGGCACGTGGCTATACCGGCCGCGACAAAATCGTGAAATTCGAGGGCTGCTACCACGGCCATGTGGACTCCCTGTTGGTAAAAGCCGGGTCCGGCGCTCTTACCCTGGGCGTTCCGAATTCACCCGGCATACCCGCCAGTCTCGCTGAGCTTACCCTTACGCTGGATTTCAACGACATCGACGGAGTGCGGGACGTCTTCGACAAAATCGGGGATGAAATTGCCGCGATCATCGTTGAGCCGGTCGCGGGCAACATGAACTTCGTTCCACCGGTACCCGGCTTTCTCGAGGGCCTGCGGGAAGTGTGCGACCAGCACGGAACCGTGCTGATTTTCGACGAGGTCATGACCGGGTTCCGCGTTTCTCTGGGCGGAGCTCAGGGCTATTACGGCGTTACGCCGGACCTGACCGCTCTGGGCAAAGTGCTTGGCGGCGGGCTGCCCGTCGGCGCCTTTGGCGGCAAACGGGCAATCATGGAACACATCTCGCCGCTGGGGCCTGTTTACCAGGCAGGCACCCTGAGTGGTAATCCACTGGCCATGTGCGCAGGCCTGACAACGCTGAACGCGATTTCCGAGCCCGGCTTTCACGATCGCCTGACGGAAAAAACCAATGCGGTCCGGGATGGACTAAAACAGGCGGCGGACGAAGCAGGCATTCCCCTGGTTGTGCAGAGCGCCGGTGGCATGTTCGGTTTCTTCTTCACCGACGCCCCTTCGGTCACCCGATTTGACCAGGTGACCGCCTGCAATATCGAGCGATTTAAAGCCTTTTTCCAGGGCATGCTGAAAGAAGGTGTCTATCTGGCGCCCTCTGCTTTCGAGGCAGGGTTTACCAACGCTGCACTGAGCGACGAAGACATTGAGTTCACCATCAACGCCGCCCGGAAGGTGATGAAAACTCTTTGATGCCCCGGGCGACCACACGCCTGTTTTCGTGATGTCGGTCACAGTTTTCCTGTAACCGACATCAATACGGCCTCTTCTGCCGTTGACTTCCAGGGCCAACTGATCAAATTATGGTCACCTCTCTCGAGAGATATGCACTGACTGCGATCGCCTAACAAACACAAAACGAACGCCAGCGCATGGAAGCCAGAACCAGATGCCCCGGATCGCCTGCACGACAGGCATCGGCAGAAACCGTTAGGTTGAGCCGCAGTTTGACAACAAATACAACAGCAAACTGTAGGTGTAACAATGAAACAATGGCTAAAAGCACTCATCGTGCTTGTAGTAGTAGCGTGGTCCGCGCCGTCAATGGCGTGGTGGTGGTCCCCCTCCGACTACACAGACACTCGGTACCCGATTGTGCTGGTTCACGGCATGTTCGGTTTCGACTCAGTTGCTGGCGTGGACTACTGGTACGGCGTGGCAGAAAATCTCCGTAGCGACGGCGCCGACGTCTACACCACGCAGGTCCCTGCGCTCGACAGCACCATTGCCCGTGGTGAGGCGCTTCTGCCCCAGATTGCTTCGATTGCAGCGGTACACGGCAAGGTCAATCTGGTGGGCCACAGCCACGGCGGGCCCACTGCGCGTTATATCGCCCGTGTTCGCCCGGACCTGGTGGCCTCGGTCACAACCGTTGGCTCGCCCCATAAAGGTTCACCCGTTGCCGACCTGATTTACGGTTCACCTGCGGAAAGCCTTGCGGCGTCGCTGGGCAACGCACTCGGCAATCTGATCGACCTGCTTTCCGGTGGCGGTTACAACCAGGATATGCGCTCCAGCCTGTATTCCCTGACGACTCAGGGCAGCGCCGAGTTCAACCGGTTCGCACCGGCCGGCATGCCATCCAGAAACTGCGGCGAAGGCGCCTATTCTGCCAACGGCGTACGATTCTACTCCTGGGGTGGTACCGGCGTACTGACCAACGCGTTTGACCCATCAGACGTCCTTCTGGGCACGACCAGCCTGGCCTTCGGCTTTTCCGCCAACGATGGCCTGGTAGGACGCTGCAGCAACCATTTTGGTGACGTTATCCGGGATAACTACTTCATGAATCATCTGGATGAAGTCAACCAGGCGCTGGGACTGCACAGCCTGTTTGAAACCGATCCGAAAACGGTGTTCCGCCAGCAGGCCAACCGCCTGAAGAACGCCGGGCTGTAACAGCCCTGAAAGGAATCGGGGCAAGGACGCCCCGGCCAATGTCATCGCCGTTAAAAGACCCCGTCCAGGCTGACCAGAAATTCGGTACGGTCATACCGATAGCGGTTCAGCGTGCTCTGATTATCTACCCAGCCTAATTCGATGCCCAGCCGCCAACGCCTGTCCAACTGGAAGCCCGCAAACAACAGCGTTCTGAATTGTTTATCCTCGCGGGTACTGGTCTCGATCTGACCACTCTCGATTACCCGATGAGGGTCATCATAACGACTCAAACGAAACGTCTGTTTTGCACCGAAGCTCAGAAGGTCGGTCACTTGCCGCGCGGCACTGAATGAGTAAGTGTGTCTTGTCGGCGACAGGCTGAAAAATTCTTCGACAGTTTCCAGGTCGTCCCGGCGATCAACCTCAAACCGATAGGCAGAATCGAAGCGCCAGCGACCCGCATTTTTTACAACGTTTATGGCACCGCCATAGAGTTCACCGTCGTAGGCACTGAATCCAGACCCGCCCTGAATCGTCGACGCAAACCCCTCAAGCTCACAGTCAACCATCCACAATGCCGGCCAGAAACAGCCGGGGCGATCATAGGTCACATCCAAGCGAACCTGCTGCTCCAGCAGGTTCGCGCCAAACCAGAATCGGGACACCGTCACGCCCGAGACAAGCCGCGCCGCCTCCAGCGGCTGTTGCCAGGCCACACCGACGCCAAGGTAGGCATTATCAAACTCGGCATTACCGGGGTACTGACGGGTGTATGCAACGGCGTCCAGCCGGATGGCACGGCCACGCCCCTGATTCAGGTAGGCCCGGCCTGACAACAACAAATCGCCGAACGCCCCCGCTTCGTTTGTGGTCGCGCCGCTCGGGGTACTGGCAATGTTGTTATCGTAGCCCGTCGCAACGGAGAGAAATCCGATCGTCCGCGTCGAATCAATATTGCTGGATGAATTCCTGGCAGGCTTAACCAGCTGTTGTTGCGCAAGGGCCTGAACCTTCTGAGGAGAAGATTCGTCAGCCGCCTGCCTGAACCAGTCAATAGCGCCTTCGGTGTCGCCCTTTTTCTGCAGCACAAGACCAAGGTTATAGCGGGCAAGTGGCGCGTCGGGAGTATCGAGCAGCGTGGAAAAAGCGGTTTCGGCCTTGTCATAAAGCCCAAGGCGAAAATAGATCACGCCAAGGTTGTACTGCAGAGTGGAGGATGTCATGCCGCCATCACGCGCCTGCTCCAGCAGACGTCTGGCCCGCTCCAGATCACCGTCTTGAAACGCCACAACACCAGACTGGAAGGCAGACTGATCAGCCAGAGCGCCGTTCCAAGGCAGGGTGGCAAAGACAAGCAAACCAAGCAGCGAAACGTACTTCAAAGCAACTCCTGTGCTTCCTTGCAAAATCCTGAACGTCGAAATCCTGGACGTTGTTGGCCAGAATACTTACTTGGGACCTCCGCCAGAATTTCCGGGCTTGTCTGGCTTGCCCCGCGATTTTTTATCCTGGCGGAGCCGAGCTGCTTCTTTCGCTCGCTCTGCCACTGACTGCCCGAAAGCCCGACCCTGTTCGCGGGCCTCTTTGGCAGTCTCGTTGGCCTGTCCCGAATTATCAAGCCCGATAGGCCTGTCGAGCTCGATTTCACGAACGACGGAATCCGTCAGCGCTTCATTGTCTGTCACCATTCTCATGGTCACATCCAGATCATCATTGGCGAATGCGGCCGACGATGACAGCACACTCGTTGTTAGGGCGAGACAGAACAAAATGTGCCTATACCAAACCGACCTCATAATACGGGCTCCGGTAAACTTTGGATATCAATCTGTAACAGTGGCGTTCGAAAGGTTTTCTTCCGCTCACCATTATCCAGGTGAGCCACCAGTTCTCCCTCTCCCGGGAACAGAACATTCAGTGGCAGTTTCACGATGTTTTCGCCTTTATCCAGATTCACCTTCCAGCTCAACCGCTGGTGGCCCGGATAGCTCGACATTTCGACATGAGCAGGCAGTTCAACGGTGAGCGTCACGTTATCCATTGCTTCAGCAGAATCGAACGCCAGCCTCACGGTATAAGGGCCCTGTGCGGCAATCGTATCACTTCCGGCCACTGCCTCAACGCGCTCGAGCGGTGTCTCCGTTTGCAGGCCCAGGCCCAGAGCAATACCAAGCGCGAGAGCGGCTGCCACTGCTCCGCCAACCATAGGTACGCTCAGCCACGGCTTATTGCCTGCCACCAATGACTGACGAGTGGCTGCCGTTATCACCCGCTTTTCAAAGCCGGGAGACGTTTTCGGAACGTCATATCTGGCTTTCAGCGAATCGAGAATGGCGCTTTCATTTTCCACAGCCGAAGCACAGGCGTAACAGTCGGCAACATGCTGCTCGACCGCTGCTGCCTCGTCGCCGGACAGCTCCCTTCTGAGCCAGGGATGCAACTGGTTCTTAAATTGATTGCAAGACATGGTTACCACCTCACTCCTTTAAACCCACACGCCCGGAGTCCTGGGAAAGTTCCGGTGTATCCTGCAGTTTTTTTCGTAAGGTCGCCCGGCATCGATGAATTCGGGATTTTACCGTGCCCAATGGAACATTAAGAACGATGGCAACATCTTCCTGGCTCCAGCCATCGACATCGTAAAGCAGCATCAGCGTACGCTGATCGGGTGACAGACTGGACAACGCCTGATCCAGAGCCGCTCCCAGTCTGGCCGAATCCAACTGATCTGTTATGTCGGGCAAACCGGCCGGAAAATTATCCATCAGGTTCGTCTCTCCGTCCTGCTTAATCTCGCTCAGGGCCATGTCTGCGCGCCTGCCTTTACGCCTCACTGAGTCAATAAACTGGCGATAGAGCACCCGATTCAGCCAGGGCCGAAGCTGCTCGACATCCTCCAGCTCACCCAGGCGCGTATATAGCTTGACGACTACGTCCTGAACCAGATCTTCAGCGTCTTGCTGCTGGCCGGTCAACCGAAACGCAAACCGATACATTGCATCCAGGTGGGGCTGGACCAGTCTTTCAAATCGCTTTGGCCGCGAAGGTTTAAAAGGAAGTAATGCCAAAACCCGTACTCATTTGATTATTTGCCAAAAAAAAGAGTGGCCGTTTATAACACGACCAATGGCGACGTATTGGCCCATCACGTCGCAACCCGGACCACCGGAAACATGGGCAAAGGTTAACAGAACCAATGGAACTTTTGGCAGAACCCGAGCGTTTAGCGGCTATGGCCATTAAACATTCTTTGACCCGGCCAGTGTTTTCATAATGGAGGTTTTTAATGAATCAGTCTCTCAAATACCTGACAGTCGTTGGTGTTACCGGCGTTTTAGCCGCATGTGGCGGTGATGGTAGCAGTAGCGCCGGGGAAACGGGCAGCATCAGCGTCGGGCTGACCGACGCACCGGTGGACAGCGCACAGGAAGTAAACATCGAGATAACGGCGCTGGTACTTCAACCCTCCGATGGTGAACGCAGCAGGTTTGAACTGGAGTTTCCGGAACCGATAAACCTTCTCGATCTTCAGGGCGGCGCGTTTGAAACCCTGATTTCCGATGAGGACGTCCCCGCTGGCCGCTATAACTGGATGCGGATAGAGCTCGGCGATAACAACACCGTAGTGATCTCTAACGAGGAAGTCGCAGGAGGCACCTACCCGCTTACCACACCGTCAGCAAGAGGCGTTCAAACCTCTGGATTTACCGTCCCTGCCGGAGGTGAGGTAAGCTTTACGATTGATTTCGATGTGCGCAAATCATTGGTTAACCCTGTCGGGCAAGACGGCTACAAGCTCAAGCCCGTACTCAGACTGGTCGACAACTCCGAAGTCGGCAAAATCAAAGGGACAGTAGTCGGCGAGCTTATTACTCAGGAATGCGGTGATGCGCTTACCCCTGATTTTGCAGGCAACGTCTACGTTCATGCAGACACGAGTCTTGCGCCAGATGACATCGGCAGTGCAAACGAGCCTCTAGTTGTTGCGCCCGTCGAACAAAACGGAGACTACACCTACGTAGCAGCGTTTATTCCGGCTGGCGATTACAGAGTCAGCTATACCTGCGGCAATGACCTGATCGAGAATGACCAAGGCGAGCCTTCGGACGACGACATCAACTTTGTTGCCTCTGAGACAGCTCCTGATCCTGTCATTGTTGAGGCTAACCAGACAACAACGGAAGACTTTGAAATTCAGGCTCAGCCGTAAAACGGCAAAAAATCGGCCGGTCCGCCCCTGCGGCGACCGGCCAAAAATAGCTTATTAAAGTTCATAGGTTGGCAGCACGCGCCTCAGCGTGATCTGCCCCCGCCACATTCCCCCGGGCACGGCGAATGTCCGCCAGCAGCAACCAGCCATTGCGTTGCAGCGACATATCATTTCCCGCCAACGACAGACCTTTCAGCGTGAATTGCTCTGCCGACCCAAGCTGCCCCAGCGCCACATACGCCTCTGACAACCCGAAATACACCCCGGCCGATCGCGGCGCAATGCGCTGAGCCCGTTCCAGCTGGCTGACCGCTGCCTGCGCATCCCCGGAAGCCAGCAGATTGTCCGCTTTCTGAATCAGGCCACGGGCAGCCGGTGACAGCGCATCACCTTCGTCCTGATAGCTGGGCGCCTTGCGCTCGGCGGCTGGCTGTTCGCTTTTACGATCCACTCTCGGTTCGTTGGAATCCCTGTCTACCCTTGGCGGTTCTGGCGCCTCTGGTTCACCTGCATCGGCCGGAACGTAAATCGAGCCGCCACCCGGCCCTGTGGCACAGGCCGACAAGGTGCCTACCATTACCAGTAATGCGAACTGTTTTATCAGCTTTGACGTCATTCGAATAATCCTTCAAACCAGCCCCGCACACGGCGCTCAATGCTGCCGCCGCAGGACACTTCGATGTCGGGCTCACTGCCCACGATAAATGGCATGAAACGGGCGTTTTCACAGCCTTCTTCCGTCATTGCGGCACGCTCCGAATTAACCCATTGATAAGCGACGCCGTCGGGAACCACCGGCGAGAAGCCGTGCTGTGGCACCCGGCTCATAAATCTGGCCCATACCGGCAATGCGCCGGATGCGCCGGTTAGGGTTGTCGGGCCATTATCATCGCGGCCTACCCAGGTCACGGCCAGCAGATCGCCACTGAACCCGGCAAACCAGGAATCCCGCCCGTCATCCGTAGTCCCGGTTTTCCCCGCCAGTGTCAGCGCGCCTGGCACTGTGCGATAGACCGAGCGCCCGGTGCCTTCCTGCATAACCTCCTGCATGGCGTACTGAACCAGATGCACAGAGGCAGAATCCGCCACCTGATCCACTTTGAGACTGTACCGGCTCAGCGCTTTGCCACCAGCATCCGTCACCTGGCGGATGGCTCTCAGGGGCGTGTTAAAACCGGACGTTGCCAGCCCCTGATAGATCTGCGCCACGGTAACCGGACTCATGGAGATAGCTCCCAGAAGCATGGAGGGGTACTCGGAAACATCGTCGGACACACCAAAGTTCTGCAAAGTCGTTTTTACAGCCTCGATCCCGACATCCAGTCCGACCCTGACCGTAGGCAGGTTGTAGGAGTTGGACAGCGCCCGGTGAAGTGGCACCTCGCCCCGCTCTTCCCCATCGTAGTTTTTAGGCTCCCAGCGACGGCCGTCGTCAAACACCAGCGAGAAGGCTTTATCCTCGACCGGAGTGACCAGGGTGTACTTGTCCGGATTCTGCAAGGCCGTCAGATAGATAAAGGGTTTAACCAGCGAGCCGATGGGCCGCTTTGCATCCACCGCCCGATTGAACCCGGCAAACTGCGGATCGCGACCCCCGACCAATGCCAGCACCTCGCCGCTGTCTCTTGCGGTGACCACCATTGCCGACTCCAATACGCCTTGAGAGCGACCATCCAGGGATTTCAGAGTGTCACTAACGGCAAATTCCGCCGCGTACTGTATCGCCGGGTTGAGAGTCGTGAAAATCCGCAGCCCCTCGCTTTGCAAATCTTCCTGGCGATAGTCACGGGCAAGGTGACGCCGCACCAGATCAATGTACGCCGGATAGCGGTTCTCTGAATAGGAAGGCTTGGCCGATACACCCAGTGGCTGACCCTGAGCGCGGGAGGCTTCCTGCTCGCTGATCAGGCCGCTGTCCGCCATTACGCTCAGCACCAGATTGCGCCGGGATCTGGCCCGTTCCGGATGCCGGCGCGGGTTGTAATAGGAAGGTCCTTTTACCAGCCCCACCAGCATGGCGATCTGGTGGTTATCCAGGTCGTCAATGGATTCACCGAAATAGAACTGGCTTGCCAGACCGAACCCGTGAATCGCCCGGGTGCCCGCCTGGCCGACGTAAACCTCATTAAGGTAGGTCTCAAGAATGTCGTTTTTTTCGTAGTGCAGTTCCAGCAACAGCGACATCAACGCCTCATTGCCCTTTCTGAGCAACGTTTGATCCCTTGTCAGGAAGAAGTTTTTGACCAGCTGCTGGGTCAGCGTGCTGCCGCCCTGCACGATTCCCCCCGCCCGGATGTTGGCCAGCATTGCCCGCGCAATCGACAAGGGGGCGATACCAACATGATCGTAGAATTGCCGGTCTTCCACGGCCATCAGAGTATTGCGGAACAATTCCGGCACGTTCTCAAGCTGCACCAGCACCCGGTCTTCCTTGTGGGCAGGGTAAATGCCCCCGATCTGAGCAGGCTCAAGACGAACAATTGGTGAGGGCGAGCCTTCCAGCACAGTGAATGCCTGGACCCGGTCACCAAAAATAGTCAGAGACAGGCGCCGGCGAGGTTCCTCGCCATCGGTAAAGCGAAAACCGCGAGTGTGGATCTCAAACTGCCCGCCGCTGCGGCGATAGGATCCGGCCGAATCGGACCCGCCGGCCCGGTACCCTGCCAGCTCGAGTTCCCGCTGCAACGCTCCGGCACTCACGCTGGCGCCGTCATACAGTTCAAGTGGCCTGGCGTAAACCCGCGAAGGCACCTCAAAGCGCCGCCCCTCGAAGCGGGAGGTCACTACGGCGTCCAGATACACCGTCCAGCCAGCCAGCAGAACCAGGCTGATCAGTGATACACGGATAAAAAACCGCCAGAACCAGGGCTTCTGATCGCCCTTACTGGACCGCTTTCGAGGCGTTTTCTTTGGAGAGGCAGATTTTTTCATGGCGGGATTATACCGAAACCGATGTCCGATGCGGCAACGCATCCATGTGTCATTTATGTAACCTGACCGTTATAATAATGCCCAATAAACATGACAATACCTGACGTTGCCTGGGAGAGAACTGTGACCGACGCACCATCCAATGACCTTATCAAGGCCTTGCAGAACCCTGAAATTTACGACCACCCGGTCCGGGAGTTTCAGGTTCTGGAGACCCACATTTCCTGGGTCATTCTCACCGGCGGCTACGCATACAAGATAAAGAAGCCCATGGATTTCGGCTTTCTGAACTTCTCCACCCTGGATCGTCGCAAGCATTTCTGCGAAGAGGAACTGCGCCTGAACAAGCGCCTGGCCGATTCGCTCTACCTTGACGTTCTGCCGATTACTGGTTCTGTCGATTCACCTGCGCTGGGCGGCAGCGGCGAGGCCTTCGAATACGCCATCCGCATGCGCCAGTTTGATCAGAGCGGGCTTTTTGACAAGCAGCAGGAGCGGGGCGAATTGAAGCCTGATCAGCTCACCAGCCTGGCCCGGCAGGTAGCCGCGTTTCACGACACCCTGGCACCGGTGGCTGAAGGCAAACCGCTGGGAACACCGGATGCGGTCTTCGCCGGCATGCAGGAGAACTTTGATCAGATCCGCCCGATGATTGACGACAAATCCCTGCTGGATCAGCTCGACAATCTGGAAGCCTGGACCCGCGCCACGTTCGAACGCTTCCAGCCGTTAATAGCAAAGCGCCACGCCGAGGGCTTTGTGCGCGAGTGCCACGGCGACCTACATCTTGCGAATATCACCGTCTATCAGGGCGAAGTCACGGTCTTTGACTGTATTGAATTCAGCGAGTCCTTCCGTTGGATCGATGTGATCAACGATCTGGCCTTCCTGCTGATGGACCTGGAATCCCGTGGCGAAAACCGCCTGGCCAACCTGGTGCTGAACCACTACCTGGAATACCGGGGCGATTTTCAGGCGCTGCCGCTGCTGACCCTGTACAAGGCCTACCGGGCCATGGTTCGCGGCAAAATCGCGCTATTTACCATGGGCAATCCGTCTCTCAGCGAATCGGAAAAAGCCGATCTGAAGCAGCGTTACTGTGACTACGCCCAGCTGGCTGAGGATTACAGCAACTTCCCCAACCCTTACCTGCTGGCAACAACCGGCCTGTCCGCCAGCGGAAAGTCGGTCATCAGTAAAGATATGTCAGCGGAGCTAGGGCTGGTCCGGCTGCGTTCTGACGTCGAGCGCAAGCGCCTTTTCGGCCTTGGGCCGCTGGACAGCAGCAAATCAGGCATTGGCCAGGACCTGTACACCGAAGAAGCCAACCAGCGCACTTATGAGCGGCTGGCCAAACTGTCGAAGGAGCTGCTGCTTGCTGGCCTGCCCGTCATTGTTGACGCGGCTTGTTTGCGGCACGCAGAGCGGGACTTGCTGACGGATGTGGCGGAAAACCTCGGCCTGCCCTTCGCGCTGATTCACTGCGAGGCGCCGGAAGAAAGCCGTCGACAGTGGATTCGTGAGCGGGATGGCGATGCGTCTGAAGCCACCGAAGAGCTTCTGGAGGCCCAGGCGAGCTGGTTTGAACCACTGACGAATCAGGAAAAAACCCACACCGTGCACCTTCACACCGACCAGGACCATCTGGCCGAAGCCGTGGCCGACCGCATCCGCCAGCATTTCGGAATGCCCGGCGGCTGATCAGTCCTGCAGCCTGACCGGCACCGGCCCGACCAGGGAGAGATCACCATCAGGCTCTCCCCTGGTTGATAGTTTGCTTGTAATGCCGGCACGGTAAGCAAGCACTTCCACACCAGCCGCTTGGGCTTGCCGCAATAAGGTGCCATAGACGGGATCAATCCGGTCAGCCGGCTTCACCACTTCGATGCCACTGTGGTTAACCACAAACAGCAGTACGGCTCGCTCTCCGGCTTCTACCTGAGCCATCAGCTCCCTGAGGTGTTTTTGCCCGCGCGTCGTCACGGCATCGGGGAAGAAACCGGTTCCCTGCTCGCAGAGTGTCACGTTTTTCACTTCTACCCAGGCATCCGGCAAGCTTTCATGCCCCGACAGATGTAAATCAATCCGGCTTTTCTCGCTTCCATAACGCACTTCCGAGCGACACCGCTGATACCCGGCCAGTTCAGAAACCATCCCATTTTCAATGGCTTCTTTGGCTTGCCCGTTAGGCCGGGCGGTATTGATGCAGGCCCAGACACCCGGCTCCGTTTCCACCAACTCCCAGGTGTACTTCAGTTTTCGCTTCGGGTTGTCGCTGACACTGAGGATCACTCTGGCATCAGCAGGCTGGCAGCCCAGCATGGAGCCAGTATTGGGACAGTGAGCCGTCACTTCACTGCCGTCTGGCAGCATCACATCCGTCAGAAAACGCTTGTAACGCCGGATAAGTCTGCCTTCGATGAGCGGGCCTGGTAGATTCATCTGTGTCTCCATACAAAAGTACTTGTCACAAGGCTGGCACCGCCGTAACTAATCTGCTATTTTCCGCCAATTCCCGTTTCAGGGCGAGTGCTTCAACCAGGTTTAAACCGCTTAGCCACGGGGCTTATGCGGTGGGAAGCAAACCGTTCTTGTGAAGTAGTAAAAAGAGGCCGGGTTCAATGGCAAAGACTGTAGATAAACCACGCGAACATTTTTCCAACTTCACCCCTTATGAAATGAAGAAGGGTGAAGAATACATGAGTGCCAAGATGCTTGAGCACTTTAAAGGCCTGCTGATAAATTGGAAGCAGGAATTGATGGAAGAAGTCGACCGCACCATGCACCACATGCAGGAAGATGCGGCAAATTACGCAGATCCCAGCGACCGCGCAACCCAGGAAGAAGAATTCAGCCTGGAACTCCGCACCCGGGACCGCGAGCGCAAACTGATCAAGAAGATCGATCAGACCATGGATCGTATCGACAAGGACGACTACGGTTTCTGCGACCAGTGCGGCGTTGAGATCGGCATTCGCCGGCTTGAAGCTCGCCCTACCGCGACTCTGTGCATCGACTGTAAAACCCTCGCAGAGATCCGCGAGCGCCAAACCGGCATTTGATCGACCGCCGCCCTTGTAATCGAGAATACCGCGGGCGATTTGCGCCTTCCCCCACTGGCCCGCTGCACTTCGGTTCTCTGGTCACGGCGCTGGCCAGTTATCTTGAGGCCCGCGCCCGAGGCGGAACCTGGCTGGTGCGGATTGAAGATCTGGACCCGCTGCGGGAATCCCCGGCAGCCACCAAACAGATTCTCGCCAGCCTGACCGCCCACGGTCTGGAATCGGACGAGCCCGTGCGGTTTCAGTCCCAATGCCATGACCGCTACCTGCAAATAATTGATCGCCTCATCCAACAGGGGCGAGCCTACCGGTGCACCTGCTCCCGCAAACAGCTTCAGGCCAGTCAGGGCCGACACCTTAATAAATGTCGCGAAACCTCGGTCAATATCAGCGACCGGCCCTATGCCGTCAGGTTTGCGCTTGAGGACGAAAACAGCGTCTGGCAGGACCAACTGCTGGGGGAGCAACATCAGCAGGTTCATGGGGAAACAGATGACCCTGTCATCCGGCGCAAGGAAGGCTTTTATGCCTACCAGCTTGCGGTTGTAGCCGACGATATTGATCAGCAGATCACTCACGTCGTCCGCGGCTCAGACCTGTTGGATATGACCGCCCAGCAATGCCAGATTTATCAGGCCCTGGACACCGAAGCGCCGACCTGGCTGCACATTCCGGTGATTCTGAACGGACAGGGACAGAAACTGAGCAAACAGAACCACGCGCCCGCGCTGGACGACCTCAAACCTGCTGAAAATCTGCTATCCGCTCTTGAGGCGCTGGCACAGGACGTATCTGGCCTTACTGCGGGCGACTCAGTAGCGGATACCCTGCAAACAGCCACCGCCCGCTGGCAGCCATCACGGATTCACCTGACAGCCCGGTAAACCCCGTGTTATAAACTGTCACTCACACGGCAGTGGGGATATCTCTTCCGATGTATATCTACCGTCTGGTCTTTCTTCTGGTATTGGCCATCTATATTTTTTC
>Ga0306867_1000416_pt1 | contig 24549 bp, 18 predicted proteins | sample AntRauTorckE6831_FD_190432 | JGI IMG/M metagenome (GOLD analysis project Ga0306867, IMG submission 190432) | Saline lake microbial communities from Rauer Islands, Antarctica - Metagenome Torckler E6 #831 (v2) (version 2) | ecosystem: Environmental > Aquatic > Non-marine Saline and Alkaline >...
TACGCAACACGCGGTTCCGGGTGCTGGTTAGGCTTTCCCGGTAGGATTGGGTACCTATTGGTTTCCTATGAAAAGTTTCAAAGAACGATACTAATCCCCTTTTCCACGGGCTTAGCTTGGCGCAATCTGATCTATAATGTTCGAGTTCAAGGCTTGCGTAGTTTTGAAAATCAAGGAGTTTACACAGGTAAATGACTGTTTTCAAAACAAGCATAACAGTTTACCCCGAGCCATCGGGGCAGAAATCGGACATTATAGACGGACACTAAATAATTACCAATAATTGATTAATGGTGCAGCACACCTGAATATTTGCAGTTAAAACATTTCTCCTCTCAAATTCCCAGGGTGCGGAGCAGCGAAACATTTTGCTGATACTGCATTAGAAAAGATTAAGTTGCTTCGCAGCTATAATCGCTTATCAATGTAACGTAAACACCACCCATTTTTTCATCGAATACAATGCAGTTCAATTTTTCAGCCTAAATTTGCACTTAAAATAAAAGAAAGCAATATGTCGATAGAAATATCTCATGTCACTAAGATGTATGGAGATCAGAAAGCCGTTGATGATGTTTCGCTGCAGGTAAAATCCGGTGAGATTTTAGGACTTTTGGGCCCCAATGGGGCCGGGAAATCAACGCTGATGAAAATTATCACCTGTTTTATTCCCCCAACAAGCGGCACCGTCACCGTTAACGGCTTTAGTATAGAGGATAACCCGCTGGAAGTTAAGAAGCAAGTGGGATATCTCCCTGAAAGCAACCCGCTCTATACCGAGATGTATGTCCGCGAATACCTGGAATTTGTTGCCGGCATCAATCATGTGAAAACCTCAAAAGCAGCCATCGATAGCATCATAAAAACCACAAGACTTACTTCCGAACAAAACAAATTAATAGGCCAGCTCAGCAAAGGTTACCGGCAGCGCGTGGGGCTGGCTCAGGTTCTATTGCCTTCGCCGGATGTGCTTATCTTAGATGAGCCCACCTCGGGGCTGGATCCAAACCAGCTGGCAGAAATCCGCGCCCTCATCAAAGAGATAGGCAAAGAAAAAACCGTCTTGCTCTCCACCCATATTATGCAGGAAGTGGAAGCGGTTTGCGACCGGGTGGTTATCATCAACCGCGGAAAGGTGGTGGCTGACGACAAAACCAGTAACATTACCGGCCGTTCCAGACAAAAAGCCATCATCACCGTAGAATTCAGCGGCAAAGTAAAAAAATCGGAGCTGGAGAAGGTGGAGGCCGTCAGTAAGGTTATTAGAATCGACGACCAAAAATGGGTGGTTGAGTCACAGGGCGACGAGGAAGTCAGAGGCCTGCTATTCCGTTTTGCTGTTAGTAAAGACCTGACCATATTATCCCTCAACAAAGAAAAAGAGAGCCTGGAGCAAGTATTCCATCGACTTACCTCAGCTAACGAAAACGAATAATCATCCAAAGCCGATAACCTTTTTTTTGCGGCAAACCCATGTTACAGGCATTGGTTTACAGAGCCATTAAAAACGTCAGGTTATCAAATCAATCTATCCGGGGTTGTTTGTCCAGGAATAAGGCTTCCCTGTTGATGACTCTCTTGAAGTAATTTATCAAAGAGCCTGGCTATTAAAAACCTTATTCCTCTCCGTCAAACCTTAGTAGAAAAAATATCCCACCCCTCCTTCCAGCCCTTATTAGCTTATTGTTTTTTCAGTGTATCCTGAAAATGTTGAATAAACATGCCAAACGCTTCTATTGCCATCATCTATATTTCTTCACGGAAAAACAGAAAAAGAGGTATATGAGCGCTCAACCATTCCTGCAGGAGAAGTGTCATTGGTAATGACAAGTACAATCGGCACGCGTCACAGACGCGCGCCAACTTTTGTTTTGTTGGGGTTGGTGCGCGATTGTATCGCGTGCCGACTACTTTTCGCGTTTGCAACGCTTGCTTAAAGAAGAACTGAGGTTAAAAATAAGGGGGTGGCCATCTGCCTACTAAGGTTAAAGAGACCGCCGAATAAGGTTTTCCCTCAGCATGCTCTGGTTTAGAAAAGCGTTACATACCTCCGGCTATAAAAACAATTTGTCTGCGACTATTTTACCCGGGAATAAGAGTTCCCTGTTGCTTTCTTTGAAGTAATTTATCAAAGAGCTTGGCTATTAAAAACCTTATTCCTCTCCGTCAAACCTTAGTAGAAAAAATATTCCACTCCTCCATACCTTATTAGCTTATTGTTCAGGCTAGCTTTTTAGATGAGGGGAGAAAGCCTGTATCGGAATCACCATGCTTTTCATGCGGCGGACACCTTACCATTTACACAAAAAATCTCCAGCGAACCGATGCCAGAGGCACCACATGTCTATAGAAAGAACGGTTATCAATTCCATGTACTACCCCGGCCGATAATGTCATTGGTAATGACAAGTACAATCGGCACGCGTCACAGACGCGCGCAAACTTTTGTTTTGCCCGGGGCTGGCGCGCGATTGTATCGCGTGCCGACTTCTTTTCGCGTTTGTAACGCGGCCACTTAAAGCCTGCTAAGGCTAAAGAAACCGGACAATATTGTTTTCCTGTTACAGGCATTGTCTCAGAGAGCCATTAAAAATTTAACTATATATCGCTGTTATACACTGTGCAGACTTGATAGCTTATTAAAGTGTTAAAGAAAAAACCCCTTGTGGTGCTGCTGATGGTAAATAGCTGTTCTACTGCATAATTAATGCAGGCGTCCGCCAGCCCCCGGGGCGATAAAATTGCCCGAACAGGTTCGTTTTCAGCCCGGGAATGTATCAGGTTCCAAAGATAAATTGCATCGCAATCGAACAAAATAACGTCTATTTTCTTACTTTTGCGCATTCATTTAATAAGCTACGCCACTTACGTGGGATAAGACAAAATGAAAACAGACATTGTTTGAGATATATCAGACACATACGCAGCATGATTAAAACAAGCACCAAGTGGCAGCATTATAGAACACTTTAAACAGATAAAACTATTATGGGATACTTATTCACGTCAGAGTCCGTTTCTGAAGGACACCCTGACAAAATTGCCGACCAGATTTCTGATGCTTTGCTCGATGAATTTCTGAAGCACGACCAAAACTCCAAGGTAGCTATTGAAACAATGGTAACTACCGGCCTGGTGGTGCTTAGCGGCGAAGTCCGCACCAATGCTTATGTAGATGTGCAGGAGGTGGCAAGAAGAGTGATAAAAAGAATAGGCTATACCAACCCTGAATATATGTTCGATGCCAGCTCATGCGGTATCATCTCGAGCATCCACGAGCAATCGCCTGATATTTTCCAGGGGGTGGAACGCGGCGAAGGGGAGCAGGGTGCGGGAGACCAGGGCATGATGTTTGGTTACGCCACTGCCGAAACAGCCAGCACCGGCGACTATATGCCTCTGCCCATCATGCTTTCGCATATGCTGATGCAGGAAATATCGCGAATACGCAAAGAGGGTAAACAAATGACCTACCTGCGCCCCGATGCAAAATCGCAGGTGACGGTGGAGTATGATTATGATAAAGACAGCCCACAGCGCATCCATACCATTGTGGTATCTACCCAGCACGACGAGATGCCCGGAAAAGATGAGCAGGCAACGTTAGCCACTATCAAAAAAGATGTGAAAGATATCCTGATTCCGCGGGTTCAAAAGCGCCTGCCGGAATATTTCCAAAGCCTTTTTGACGAGCACTGTATCCTGCACGTTAACCCTACCGGAAAATTTGTGATTGGGGGCCCTCACGGCGACACAGGCCTCACCGGACGCAAAATTATTGTAGACACCTACGGCGGCAAGGGCGCACATGGCGGCGGCGCTTTTTCAGGAAAAGACGCCTCCAAGGTAGACCGCTCGGCGGCATATGCGGCACGCCATATTGCTAAAAACATGGTGGCTGCCGGAGTGGCTCATGAAATGCTGGTACAGGTAGCCTATGCTATTGGTATTGCGGAACCTGTGGGGATTTATGTGCACACTTACGGCAAATCGAAGGTCAATATGAGTGATTTGGAAATCGGCGAAAAGATAGAAAAACTCTTTGACCTCAGGCCCCGCGCCATTATCGAACGCTTTGGTTTAAAGAATCCCGTTTTTGAAGAAACAGCAGCACATGGCCATATGGGCCGCGATCCTAAAACCAAAGAAATAACGCTCTATAACGGAAACGGCGACAATTATGGCACACAAAAAACCGCTGACTTCTTTGCATGGGAAAAACTCGATTTTACAGAAACTATCAAAAAAGCTTTTGGACTGTAAGGCAAATTGCCGCGGGGATTCCTTTTCTTACTGGTTGTAGTAAAAAAAGCTAAACTTTTGTTGATTTCCATATCTCTTTACCGGCGGATGGCTGTAAACCTCAAGCATAAGCAAAACAGGGTGCTATTGCAACGCCAAACCTTTTCAGTAATAAAATATAACCCCTTCAGAGGTTTCTGAACGCTGCACCTCTACGGGCAGTTTGCCGCCGTTAATAATTTCTTCAAAGCGTTGTGCTATACCCTGCTCATAGTCATGCGCCTCAAAAAGGACATATCCGTTTGGGTAGGGTTTAGCATTATACCTTGAGGCGGCTTTTCTTATTTTACGGGTTTTGTTCTCAAAGCTCCCGGGGGTGAGGACATAAAGCTGATTCTCCACCTCTTCCTGACCCTCACAAAGCTCATATCCCAACGCTTTATTATAATCAATGGCTGTTTGGTTGTTGCGCAACGTACGGATATACGACTCCTTCCCGCCAAGGATATAAAAATTAATTTCGATAAGTGTAAGGGAAGCAAATAAGGGGATATGCGTTTTTAAGTATTCAGGGTTGGCGATAAAGAGCCCAGACTCTGAAGTGCCACGTGCCTTGCGGTCGATATTCTTTTCATTAATCACTCCCACATTATTCCCTTTATGAATAATCAGATAATAGAAATTATTATAGTTATTGATGGATTGGAACCACGCCTGCTGCATGGCGGGGGTGATATACTCCCGGTACTCCATATAACGGTTCACCTGCTCTGAATTGCGCCACTGCCGCAGCAGTTCTAAATCCTCTTCGGCGATCCGCTTTAGCGTGATTCCATACTTATGAATCCTCATTTTAATACTTTCTTGATAGAATAAGGTGGTTTTTTGTTTTGCACCATGTATATGCGGTTAAGGTATTCCCCGATAATTCCGAGGCTCAATAGTATAAGGCTGGCGGAAAACAAAACAGTTACTATGATGGATGTATACCCCAGGGGCACATCAAAAAATATCTTACGGATAATAAAGCGCACGGCAAACCCAAAACTGGCAATGGATGCCAGCAATCCCGTAAAGGTCATCAATTTGAGTGGCACCGCCGTATAGTAGATCGTTATATTAAAAAAGAGCCGGAATAATTTTCCGGCGGAGTATCCGGATTTGCTGCCCTTCCTGGCGATATGATCCACCTGCACAAAGGCGATATCTTCGGTATACCAAAGGAACAATTCATCGATATAGACAAAGTTCTGGTAATGATTCAGTATATTTTTTACCAGTGTGTTTTCCACCAGCTTAAATGAGGAGCCTTCGCCGGGCGATTCATGCAAGTGCCTGGAAGACATCTTCAAAAACTTACTTCCTAAGTTACGCAGCAGGCTGTGCTTCTTCTTTTTATAGTAGCCATATATCAAATCAGCTTCACTTTCGTGATACCTGGCCACTAACTTTTTGATCTCTTCCGGGGGCGTCTGCAAATCGTCATCAATAATAATGACGTGTTCTTCTTTTACAAAGGAGAGTCCACAAAACAAGGCATTGTGCTGGCCATAATTTTTAGACAATCGCACCGCTTTTATCAACCCGGGATAGGAAGCTTTTAACTCTTTTAACACCTCCCAGCTGTTATCCTTGCTGCCGTCATCCACAAAAATAACCCCAAAAGTGGTTTTAATCTCCCCGAAAGTGTCTTTTATACGCCCGAAGAGCTCCTGAAGGGTGCCCTCACTGTTATACACAGGCACCACTACCTGGTACTCTGCGCTATGATGTTGGTTATCAGCTGTCATTATCCTCCCCCTAAATTAAGTTCTGTTCCGGTAATCCATTTCGAGGCATCCGACAAGAAGAATACGATGGCATTAGCCACATCTTCAGGTTCTCCGAAACCCAGAGGCATCATTTTTTCAAAGTTCTTCAGCACCTCCTCCGAAATAGTTTTTCCCGCTTCCTCAACCATAGGGCCTTTCACAAAGGAAGGCTTCAGGCAGTTGGCGCGGATTTTTTTTGACGCAAGCTCCACGGCCAGCGTTTTGGAGTAGGCTTCTATTGCGGCTTTTGTGCCGCTGTATATGGCCCCTCCGAAATAGGGATATTTTGTGGCTATGGAAGAGAGAAAAACAAACGATCCGCCCTTCTCCATTTTTTTCTTTGCCAGGATGCGCGCAGTCAGAAGCACAGTACCCTCATAATTTATCTTAAATAAATGATCGAGGTTTTTCTGGCGTATGAAGCGTGCCGGCATGTGAGCCGTAGCTCCTGCTGAGTGCACCATGCCCTGCAGGGGTGGCATTTCATCCACCAGCCTGTTGCGCTGTTCTTCCACGGTAAGGTCCGCCAGCACCAGCTGGTGCCCTTTCCCGTAAAGCTGGTTAAGCACTGCGTTGCCCCGTTCCTCATGGCGTGCATTAAGATATACCACAGCTCCTGCCCGGGCACACGCCTTGGCTGCAGCCGCTCCAATGCCCGAAGAACCGCCCGTAATTAAAATATTCTTTCCTGCAAGCGAAAATATTTCCATAGAACTATACTTCAAGCAGTTTCGGAATCACCAGGTTATCAGCGTGGATATTTACCGAACCCCATGAAAGCCCCACGCCAAATCCGCTAAGGATTATATTTTTCACATCACCCTGCAGCTGTTCGTGCAGTTGAGTGACGATTGTCAGCGGAATGGAAGCCGAGCTGGTATTGCCATAGCGTTGAATAGAGTTGGGGAACTTCTCCTTCTCCAGCTTCAGCTTCCTTCTGATAGAGTTATTCATCAGCATATTCGCCTGATGCAGGACATAGTAATCAAAATCATCAAGTGCTTTTCCCAGCCTGTTTTCCACCAGCTCGCGGATGTTTGGAGCCACCTCCCTCATAGAGAAATGAAACACTTTTTCTCCGTTCAGGGCCACCTGTATCCCGTTACGAACCATGCCGTTTCCATGATCCTTGTACTTGAAAGACTCTTCGCTTACAAACTTACGTAAGCCCCCTTCCGGAATGATGATAGTATCATATCCCGACCCATCGGATTGCAGGTTAAAGGTCATCTCGCTGGCGTCTTTATCGAACTCCAGCGCTGTGGCAGTGCCTGCATCTCCAAAGAGAAGGTAGGTGCTTTTATCGCGGTATGATGAAGTAGCTGTGGAAACATCGCCTACCAGCATCAGCGCTTTTCTGATTCCCCCTGTACTTATGAGGCTGCCCAGCTGCGCCATTCCATAGATATAGCCCGAGCAGCCAAGGTTTACATCGTAAGCCATCGTTGTCTTGGGAAGGCCCAGCCGGTCTTGCAATAAAATACCTGTCGCCGGCAGGATGTAATCGCCGGACTGAGAAATAAAAACCAGCGCATCTATCTCCTGTTTATCCCACTGCAGCTCCTCAATAAGTTGCTCTGCAGCCTGATAACACAAATCGGCTGTAGTCACCCCTTCTTCCGCCACCCGTCGCGTTTCAATGCCTGTGGTTTTCACAAACATCTTTCGCTCCTTCTCGGAAGTCAACTCATAATCGTAGTTGGACTCTTCGTTGCGGGGAACACATGCTGCTATGCCTCTGACGCGGGTATGCGGTACGGTAAGAACAGCCATCAGCTTGCCTCCTTTAGTTCCATCACTTTATGATACAAATCCTGCACGGTGGCCGCCTGCTGAATATCCTCGGCATTGATGGTGACATCATATTCGCTGTCTATCAGTGCAATAATAATCAACGCGTTAACTGAATTCCACTCGAAATACTCACGGAAATTACTGTCAGGTTTTAAGGTTCCCTGCTCAAGCTCCTCAAACTCTTCCTCTACCTGGTCTATAAATTTTTCAATACTCATATGCTCTCTTTATTTTTAATAATTGCAAAAATAATTTTTTATCCTGAACAAATTTAGAAATTTGCAGGTTTGCCATTAGCTCCGCTAAATTAACAAAAAAGTAGCCACCCGGCAGATAGTTTTTACTGCCTTCACTACACCTGAATCCAACCAGTTTCTGTATCGGGGAACTTCAAAATGAGTTTGCATTGAAAACTTAACAACAATAACTGATTTTCTGAGCTAATTTTCTTATCTTCATCCCCATAAAGCATCAAATCAACAAAACAATAAAACTATGGAGACAAAATTATTCATCGCCGTATTGCTTGCAGGGATCATTTCTTGCGGATCACCTGCTGACAAACAGAAAGATAAGGAACAGCAATCTGTTGAAACCACCACACAAAACGAAGCTGAAAGCCCGCAGTTTTCTAAAATCATTAAAATGGAGTGCATAGAAAAGTCGCATCAGCAAAGTGGGGGCAATGCGGTTATCCATTACAAATTTACTATCAACAACCTTACAGAGAAAGATATCAATTCATTTAAAGGCCGGATCGTTTTTTCCAATAAGGAAGGTATTGAGGTAAAATCCTTCACTATGGCATACGATCAGTTACTTGAAGCAGGTGAAGAAGTAATTTGGGAGGCAGAAACCCTCTTTGATGAGTTTATGGATGATGAAAACGCTTTGCGGTCTGCCGATGTTAAAGACCTCACTTGTAAATGGGAGCCCATAGAAGTCTCTTATGCCAACGGGAAAACTGTAACCGACTTTAACCCAAATTGAGCGATTCTCGCTTACGATAAAGAAATTGTAAGCATTTCACCTTCCCGCAATTCTGCGGGACAGGCTACCCATTCGGTGAAATACAACAATTTCTAAATCGGGGTTAAACCTAAGTAAAGCGCTTTTTCACTTTCCCGGAAAATAAGTCGGGACAGGCTGTTCAAACCGCTCAACTTAGGTTTAAAAAGTAATTTTTGCTGACCTCACAATTATCACTGTAGTCAAAAATTGGTATTTTAGCTGCCAACTAAACGAACTGACTACACATGAAACTATTGCTCATAAACCCACAAAATAAACACCGGAGAGGATTTTCCTTATCTGTAACATCGCGATATCCCCCACTAAGTTTAGGCATCATTGCTGCCCTTACGCCGGAGCATTGGGATGTTGAACTATTAGACGAAAACTTTGACCAGTTTGAGGGTGCAAAGGATAAAAACGCCGATTTAGTGGGCATTACGGCTTTCACTTCTAACGTATACCGGGCCTATGAAATAGCTAACTATTACGTTAAGCAAGGAGTTCCGGTAGTTTTGGGAGGCATCCATGCCACCATGATGCCTGAAGAGGCGGCCCGGCATGTAGATACCGTCTTCAAAGGTGAGGCGGAAGATATGTGGCCGCAAGTTATCAAAGACTTTGAAAACGGTGATTTAAAATCCATTTATGAAGGAGGGCAGCCTTCACTTGATAATTTACCTGTTGCCCGTCATGATCTTTTTCATCCTGATTATATTTTTAGCAGCATACAAACTACGCGCGGATGTCCTTACAAGTGCGATTTTTGTTCCGTGCATGCATTCAACGGAACCAAACATCGCCTGCGTCCGATAAACAATATTTTGGATGAGATCGAACAATTAGATGAAGATAAATTGCTTGGCATTATTGATGATAATTTTTACGGCTACTCAACAAAAAGTAAAAATCACACTTACGAACTCTTAGAAGGTATGATTGCCAGGGGGATAAAAAAGGATTGGTTTATACAGGCTTCTTTTAACATTGCGGATGATCCGAAGTTTCTAAAACTGGCAGCCCAAGCAGGATGCCGGGAAGTGCTGATAGGAGTGGAATCTGACAACCCCGATCAATTAAAGCAGGCTAACAAAGCCCTTAATGCACGGATTAAACCCGAAAAATTTAAAAAGAAATTCAAAAGAATTCAGAAACACGGAATAGCTGTATTGGGTGCATTTATATTTGGACTGGATGGAGATACGCAAGCAGATTTGTTTCGCCGGCTTCGATTTATCCAAAAATCGGGTGTTGATATAGTTCAGGCTACTGTTCTTACACCATATCCAGGAACAGCACTCTACGATAGAATGAAAGCTGCTAACCGTATTTTAAGAAACAATTTTCCGGAAGACTGGCAGCATTATCATGCGGAAGAAACTGTTTATTATCCGGATAAAATGTCACCAGAAACACTTGAACATACGATGTATATCATATGGCATAAGCTCTATAATAAAACCACCATGCGTATGCGGTTTATCAAATCACTTATGCGTCTTAAGAAGTATACACCGGCCTTCTGGTCTTATTACGGAAATTGGCAGTACCGGCGAATTGTATTTGAAAAAGGAGGATATAACCCGGATATACATCCGGATAAGCAAAAAAGAATTATCCATAAACCTAACCACAAGTAAGCTTGAAAACCGGATGATAAGAAAGAAAATACTTTTTAAATCGAACTAGAAGTAGTATAATAATTCCAGGTTTTTAACCTACCTCTTAATCATTCTAATACTAATTTTGGATATTCCTGATTTTTCCTTTTTTCAAAAAAGGTTAAATTAGCCAAACCAAAAAATGACTTAAATGAAACTATTACTTATAAATCCATTAAACCAGTACAGAAAAGGTTTTTCATTGTCGTGGACCAATGTTTATCCACCCATCAGCTTAGGCATATTGGCTTCACTGACACCAAAAAACTGGGAGATAGAAATTATCGACGAGAATTTTGATACATTCGAAAACCTACCAGAAAACAAAAAACAAGCTGATTTAGTGGGCATCACCTCATTTAGTCCAAACGCCCCGCGGGCATATGAAATCGCATCCTACTTCAGGAAGCAAAATATTCCCGTGGTTTATGGCGGAAACCATGCAACCATGATGGCTGAAGAAGCTGCAGCGTTTGTTGATGTAGTTTTTAAAGGCGAGGCGGAAACCAAATGGCACGAAGTGATTAAGGATTTTGAAAACGGCGAATTAAAACCCGTGTATGACGGGGGTCAACCCGATTTGAAAGAAATGCCGCCGGCACGTCATGAGTTATTTGATGAAAAATATATTTTCAGCTCCATCCAGACTACTCGTGGTTGTCCGTTTAAGTGCGATTTTTGTTCAGTTCACCTCTTTAATGGCACCCGTCACAGACTAAGGCCCGTAGACGATATTCTTGATGAATTGGAAGCCATCCCCAACAAACTGGTTTTTATTATTGATGACAATTTTTATGGCTATTCTACAGCCAGCAAAAATCACGCCTACCAAATTATGGAAGGCATGATTAAACGAGGGATAAAAAAGGACTGGTATGCACAAACATCAATGAATGTAGCCGATGATGAAAACTTTTTGAAACTAGCTGCCAAAAGTGGTTGTCATGAGCTCTTTATCGGTGTGGAAACCGATGATCCGGAGCAATTAAAAAGTACTAATAAACTCTACAATGCCAAAGTGGCGCCAGAAAATTTCAGGAAAAAATTCAGGAAAATTCAGAAACATGGTATTGCCGTGTTAGGGGCTTTTATTTTCGGGCTTGATGGGGATACGAAAGAGTCATTATATCGCCGGGCTCAGTTTATTGAGGACACAGGTGTAGACACCATCCAGACGTCCTTGCTCATGACGCCTCCCGGAACTCCGATATTCGATCGCATGAAAAAAGCAGGCAGGATGTTGCGCACCAATTTCCCGAAAGACTGGGAAAGATATCATTCTGCGGAAGTGATATTACAACCCGAAAATATGTCGCCGGAAGAAATGCAACATCATATGTACGTTATTTGGCACAAGCTCTATAACAAAAAAGCCAACCGGAAAAGATTTATAAAAACTTTGTGGCGCACCAAAAGCTATAAAGCCGCACTATGGGCATACATCGGCAACACCCACTACAGAAGCATGTCATTTGAAAACGGCGGATATAATCCGGATATACACCCTGATAAACAGGAACGTATTTTTCTGGAACCAGTTACTCATAAAAGGATGAAACGACCTGCTGATATTTTTTAAGCAAGTTATTCCGCTTGAGTTTCATTGATGGGGTTAATTCTCCGTTATCGATCGTCCATTCATCTGGAATGATTGTATATTTTTTTATTTGATGCGTTTCTCTTGCGTCAGGATTGTATTCATCCAATACCTTTTGAATAGATTGATGAAGTTTAGGATTTTGTATAATCTTATCGAAAGTCCCCGTTATTTGCTGGTTTTTTGCCCACTTTTTAACATACTCACGGTTTAATACAACTAATAAACCCAAATAATCCTGGTACTCTCCAACAACCATAACATGCTCAATAAAAGATGATAACTTCAGCCTGTTCTCAATACGCTCAGGATAAACATAGGTTCCTGATGAAGTTTTAAATATACTCTTTATCCTGCCCGTAATATATAGATATCCGTTCTCATCCAGTCTTCCCATATCGCCGGTATGCAGCCAGCCTTCACTATCAATTAAATCAGCAGACAGATCCTCGTGTTTATAATATCCTTTCATCCTGTTTGGACCATTTACTAGCACCTCTCCTTCTGAAGATATTTTTACCATCACATTAACCAATGGCTGCCCCACACTTCCTATTCTGTTAAAGTCTGTATTATTAAAAGAAATCAAAGGAGCCATTTCTGTTAAGCCATAGCCTTCGTAAACCGGCACACCAATCATTTGAAAAAACTGCTGTATCCTAGCGGTTACAGAAGCACCCCCAACAATAATTTTTGTGATCTTCCCTCCCATCATTGCCTTCCATTTGGTAAAAACCAGCTTATTATACATGAGATACTTCAGCTTGTCAAAGCCCGATAAATCAGCTGGATCCTTACTGCTCAAAGCAAACTTTAAAGCCCGTTTATAAACGATCTTACTAAACCCTTTCAAGTCTTCCTCCTTATTAATAATTCCTTTATAAATCCGCTCCAGTAACAGCGGCACAGTGACAAGGATTCCGGGTTTTACCTGCGCAAAATTGGCAATGATATTGCTCATGTTCTCATTATAATAAACGGTTAACCCTTTTATCATGAAAACATAATTTGTCATCCGTTCATAAGAGTGAGAGAGGGGGAGGTAGCTTAAAACGTTAAATTGATGCTCTATCCCGATACTGCTGGCTGCAATTAAAACATTGGCGAGGTGGTTTTTATGCGTAAGCATAACACCCTTGGGCATGGTGGTGGTTCCCGAAGTATAAATTACAGATGCCAAATCATCAGGACTCACTGAATTTTTAACTTGTTCAACCTGCTCATTTTTATAATATTTTCGTCCAAATGCTATAAAATCTGAAAATTTATTTATTCCATTTTTCTCATCCGTATTATCATAGGAGTACATCTCAAAATTCTCGCTATCAGCTACTTTTTTGATGCGTTTGCTCAGAAATCTGCTGGAAACAAAAATAAATTTAGGTTTTATCTCATCTAATATGTATTTCAACTCTTCTGTGCTGATGGTGGGAAAAACCGGAACATGAACGGCTCCTGCCTGCAATACGCCCATATCCAGAAAATTCCATTCCGGACGATTATCAGAAATATTAACAACGCATTCTCCTTTTCTGATTCCCTTTTGAAGCAGGGCTGATGTAACATAATTAGCCTTATCAATAAAATCCTGCTGAGAATAGATAACCCATTTTCCGCCCTTTTTACCGGCAAGCGACGGTTTGTTATTGTATTTTTCCCGGACAAATTGCAGAATATCAAACAATCGCGTTATATCAGAACTCATGCTCTATTTGTTGTTCAGATTCAAATAATAATTGGCTTTTCCCTCATTTCCTTCCCTTTTAAACTGACGATAGAGGTTTTTGTTCAGTTGGGTGTTGTTGGGATTGATGCCGGCAGATTCTTCAAAATATTCCACCGCCTGAATGGTATCGCCGCTCTGCAACAGGAAGTTGCCCATATTGAAGTAGGCTTCCGCCGATTGTGGTTCAAACGCCAGTATCTTCTCATTCCACTCCAGGGCGTTCTTCAGGTCATTTTCGCGGAAAGCCATTTTGCTCATAAAAGAGTGCACCTGGATATGTTCGGGTTCAAACTCAAGAAACTTCTGAAAATATTCGCGCGCCTCATCATAATTTTTGTTGATATAGTTTACATATCCCAGGTTGTAATAGGCCTTTCTTAGTTCGGGCTGAATACTGATAGCTTTTTTATATAGTTTTCGGGCCATATAATAATCTCTCTTTACTACCATATAAATTTCGCCCAGCTGATTCCACGCATCATAATAATCCGGATAAATTTCCACTGCCCTGCGGAAATGCTTAATCATCAAATCTGCCTTGGCTTTGCCTTCAGGTGTTTTCCATGACTGCTTCCCCACAAGATGATTTTTTAAGGACAGGCCATAAAGGTAATTCGCTTTAGCGCTGTTTTCCAAATCACCAATATCGCTTTCGGTTAAAATGAGCTGCGTCTTCCAATCCGGATTTCGATCGATGGTTTTCACTGAATATGGGATTAACAGCACCAGCACTAAGCTAATCATCAGTTTTTTCCGGGGGAATTGGGCTTTGGGGTTGCTCAGGGGTGCTTTGGCCGCTTTAAAAATCAGATACGCCAGCACAAGATTCAGCGATAAAACGGGCATAAACAGAAAACGGTCGGCAACAATGCCCATCACCGGCTTTACGATGTTGGCATAAATAGATATGGTGATAAAATAAAACAGCACCGCAAACGCTATTACCGGCCTTTTTCTGAAATAATAGACCGCCACGGCCAGCAACCCTGCATGGATAAGCACGGAAATGATTACCTGAATGTTGGAAAAATCCACCACCGGAATCATATCATATCCATAATAAAACAACAGCGAAGAAGGCCACAGCAATTTTTTCAGGTAAAACAACAGCACATAAAAGCCAGTGCTGATATGCAGCCATTTATTATCTTCGAGCAGCAACGGGTTTTCCACAAAAAGTATGGGGCGGCTCGGCGCCGGAAGGAACAAACGGGGGCCATACCTGACCACCAGGGCCACCGCGATCGCTGACAGAACAATGAGTCCTAATTTTTTGGGGCTCACCTCCCTGAAGAAAACCAAAACCAAAGGAAAAACAGCCATGTAAACCATAGCTGAGGCCTTGGATAAATAAGCTAAAAGAAACAAAACAATGCCTCCGGCCAGGTAAGCATATTTTTTTGTGTCATAAAACTTTAAGAACGCATGGATAGAGAGAAAAGCAAAGAGGGCTACCAGGATTTCATCCCGGTTTTTCAGGCTGGCCACCACCTCGGTATGCACCGGATGAGCCGCAAAAAGCAACACCACCACCAACGGAAAAGCCGGATGCATTTGTGTTATGAGTTTTCGCAATACACGATAAATGACGATTAAAAGCAAGGCATACAAAAGCACGTTGAAAAAGTGGCTCACGTGTGGTGCTCTCCCAAAAAACTGATGCTCTATAGCAAACGTGGTTTTGGGTATTGGGCGGTAACCGAACCGCATCTGGCTGCCGTCATCATTATTAACGTTGGCATAGCGCGAAGTGAAAATTTCAGGGATTCCTTTAAAGCCTTTTTCCACTTGCGGGTTACCCTTGGTGACGTAAATATCATCAAGGGCATATTCGTTTGGAATGGTGTTTCCGTAAAGCACAAATGCAAATGCAACCAGGGCTGCATAAATCAACAAATAATTTTTCTTTTGTGTAGTTGTCGCCTTCCTGTTCATCCCTCGGTTTATTGATTGTTGATTAATTTTTTTATTTCGTTGAGCTTCATCAGTGCCTCCACCGGCGTTAAGGTGTTTACATCCGTATTCAGAATATCGTCTTTAATCTGTTCCAGCAACGGGTCATTAAGCTGAATAAAACTTAGCTGGTAATCTTTATCCGCTATTTTTTCTTTGTTTTTATCGGTAAGCGGGTTATCAGCGTGGGAGTCTTCGAGGCGCGAGAGCAGCTGCTCTGCACGCTCCACCACCACCTGTGGCATCCCTGCCATCTTTGCCACATGAATCCCGAAGCTATGCTCGCTGCCTCCGGGCTCAAATTTTCTAAGAAAAAGGATCTTGTTCTGCACCTCCTTCACGGTGATATGATAGTTCTTTATCCGGTGAAAAGAGTGTGCCATTTCATTAAGCTCATGATAATGAGTGGCAAAAAGCACGCGCGGCTTATACAGCGGGTGTTCGTGCAAAAATTCTGCAATAGACCATGCTATGGATATGCCGTCGTAGGTGCTGGTGCCGCGGCCTATTTCGTCGAGAAGGATCAGGCTGCGGCTGGAGACATTGTTGAGGATGCTGGCCGTTTCGTTCATCTCCACCATAAAGGTAGACTCCCCGCTGGAGATATTATCTGAGGCTCCCACGCGGGTGAAAATCTTATCGAAGATCCCTATCGAAGCCTGCTCTGCCGGCACAAAACTACCCACTTGCGCCAGCAGCACGATAAGTGCTGTTTGCCTGAGGATGGCAGATTTTCCCGACATATTCGGCCCGGTAACAATAATTATCTGCTGCTTCTCAGTATCCAGCGAAATATCGTTGGGGATGTACTCTTCCCCTGCGGGCAGCTGGTCTTCAATTACCGGATGGCGCCCTGCTTTGATAACTAGATCATAAGAGTCGTTCATCTGCGGGCAAATATAACGGGAGCTTTTAGCTTGCTGTGCAAAAGAGAGCAGTACATCTATCTTTGCAACCAGATGAGCATTAAGTTGTACCGGCTCAATATACTCCGACACTTCAAACACCAACTCCCTGAAAAGGCGCTCTTCCAAAACCTGTATCTTGTCCTCAGCCCCTAAAATTTTCTGCTCATACTCTTTCAGCTCCTCGGTGATGTAGCGCTCCGAACTTACCAGGGTCTGCTTGCGGTGCCACGCTTCAGGCACTTTATCTTTATGCACATTTCTTACCTCCAGGTAGTAGCCAAACACATTGTTAAAGCCAATCTTCAGGGATGAAATCCCGGTGTTTTTCACCTCCCGCTTTTGCATCTCCCGGAGGTATTCTTTTCCTGAGGTTATCAGCGCCCTGTACTCATCCAGCTCTTCCGAAACGCCGGTGGCAATCACATTCCCTTTACTCACCAATGCCGGAGGGTCCTGCTGTAGCGTATCTTTTATCTTTTTGGCAATCAGGGAGCACTCGCTAAACTGCTCGCCAATTTTCTTCAGGGCCTGATTGCCTGCATTGCTGCATGCGCTCTTCACGGGGGCTATCTCATCCAGCGAGCTCTGCAACTTAAGCAACTCCCGGGGCGTAATCCTGCCTGTAGAAACTTTTGTGATCAGCCGCTCCAGGTCGCCTATCTCGTCAATATGACTTCCAAGCTGCTCATAGAGCGCTTCGTCTTTGGTTAGCGCTCCCACAACGCTGTGACGCTCCTCTATCGACTGCTTATGTTTCAGAGGCAGCACCAGCCATTTTTTCAGCAGCCTGCTGCCCATCGAAGAACGTGTTTTATCTATTACCTGCAACAGGGAGGTTCCGTCATCGGCAGCGGGACCGAACACCTCCAGGTTTCTGATGGTAAAACGGTCGAGCCATACGTAGTCCTCTTCTTCAATGCGGGATATCTTAGTGATATGTTTCACCTTGTCGTGATGCGTTTCGGCAAGATAGTGCAGCGCAGCTCCGGCAGCAATTATTCCGGCTTCCTGCTGCTCCACTCCATACCCTTTCAGGTTTTTCACCTCAAAATGCCGTAGCAGTGAATCCCTGCCAAAATCGATAGTGAAAACCCAGTCATCAAATACTTTAAGAAAAAACTTACTGCCAAAGACCTCAGCAAAAGCCTCCCGGTTACCGCGCTGCACAATTACCTCGGAGGGTTTAAACGACTGTAGCAGCTTATCGATATACTCCAGCTTCCCTTCCGACAAATAAAACTCTCCTGTAGAAACATCCAGAAAAGCCACGCCGGCATATTTTCTGTCGAGGTGGACACTGGCCAGGAAATTATTTTCGCGGTTTTCGAGCACCCTGTCGTTGTAGGAAACCCCTGGGGTGACCAATTCGGTAACCCCTCGTTTTACGATGGTCTTAGTCATTTTAGGATCCTCCAGCTGATCGCAGATAGCAACACGCTGCCCGGCCCTTACCAGCTTAGGCAGATAACTGTCCAGCGCATGGTAGGGGAACCCGGCAAGGTCTATTTCCGAGGCAGAACCATTCGCCCGCTTGGTGAGGATAATGCCTAATATCCGGGCTGTTTTCCTGGCATCTTCCCCGAAGGTTTCATAAAAGTCCCCTACCCTGAAAAGCAACAATGCATCGGGATACTTTGCTTTCACCGAATTATATTGCTTCATTAAAGGGGTAACTACCTTATCCTGTTTGTTATTCGCAGCCAAATTTTCTGGTTTTTATCCCACAAAGTTATAATTATAAATCTAATCTGCCTTAACGACCTGCTGTTTTTAGCAGCTATTTTAGCTACTTTTGCTTCCTCAAAAGAACAAAAAAATGCGAAAACTTGCTATCCAGGAGCTCAACCGGTTATCGGTAGAAGAATATAAAAGGATTGAGAAGAACCCGGTTATCGTTATATTAGATAATATCCGCAGTGCCAACAACACCGGCAGCTTTTTCCGCACTGCCGATGCGTTTGCCATAGAAGCCTTGTACTTGTGCGGTATTACTGCAAGGCCACCACACCGCGACATCCAAAAAACAGCTATCGGCTCTACAGAGTCGGTACAATGGGAATATTTTTCTACCACACAAGAAGCCATTGAGACCCTGAAAAAGAGCGGATATCAAATAATAACCATAGAGCAGTGTGATAATAGCACGCCTTTGGGATGTTATCGTCCGCCAGGGCAACAAAAAACAGCCTTTGTGTTTGGCAATGAAGTCAATGGTGTTGACCAATCGATCATCAATATGTCGGATAGCTGCCTCGAAATCCCGCAATGGGGCACCAAACACTCCCTTAATGTTTCGGTGAGCGCCGGCATAGTGTTATGGGATCATCTTAGTAAAGTACACTCAGCGACCAAAGAAATAAGATAATCCCACGGAAAAATAAGTGAACGCATCTTTACTAAAATCCCGCCCGGCATAGTTGTCCAGCTCATCCGTATCGGTAAAAGCTATGCTTGCCGAAGCCACCAGGTATAATCTGTCCTTTTCACGTCTGAAAAACTGATTATCGTATTTGTTAAGCTTATACATCAGGCTAACCTCCACCGGAAAAAAAGACGTTCCTCTGGAATGCTTTCCCGGACTGTAATTATCAGTTTGGAGATTTTGAGCATCGAAATCATCCAGCAGCATCAATTCATTGTTATAAAAAAAATGGCCATACCCTAACTTTCCGAAAAGCTTAAACCGCCTGTCCCATGGCGATCGAAGGTTTTCCCCGAAGAAAGAATTAAAAGCAATGGAGAGGCTCACCGAAGGAGCCCACCCGGAAGCCGTAAAACTGACTTGCTTGTCAGGATCAATCCCGGCAAGCGTATAGTAGTGAATATCAAAATTAATACCGAGGTTATCATTCATAAAAACAGTAGTCTCCACACCACTGCCATAGCGCAATTCAATCAGCCCTTGTGTTGTTGGAGCAAAATAATATCGCTTCACATCGGCAAGTGAAATAGTACTCCCCACATCTATCTGCACAAAAGCATCATAATGCTTTTGTGCAGTTGAGGTGTGGTTGGCAAACATCAACGCAACTAATAATATGGTCAGTTCCCTCACAAAAAATAATTTATATAAAATAAACCACACAATATACTCCTGTATAATTCGATATTTTTGTAAATTTGTTGCACTTATTACAGAATAAACTTTGTTCTAACAACAAATTTGTTACATTTTTATTGGAAAATCTTTGTTATAATGATAAATTTGTTGCATCTTTATAGAATAAACTTTGTTATACTAAACAAAAAGAAAATATTTTTATTATATTAGTGAAGAATTTAATGATATACACAGCAAAATTTCAAAATCAGTTATTATTATGAAAAATTCAAAATTTACCCTTAATGCAATTGTTCTGATGCTGGCATTCCTGATGATACAAGGATCCGCCTACAGTCAGGAAACTGACAAAGATCAAAATAACGCTTTTGCCCGTTATTGGTATTTAACCCTTAACGGAGGCATTAGCCAGTTTTGGGGGGATGTACAAGACCAGAATCCATTGGAAAAACTCTCAGAAGATAAATTTACAGGAGGCCTTACCATAGGGCATCAGTTATCACCTGTATTCGGACTCAGAGGAAATGCTCAGTATGGTGGGTTGTACAGCACTCTTAAATCTTCCAGTCCGCAGCAAGAGATGGAAGCCAGTACAGTTTTTGATTACAGCCTTCAGGGAACGGTAAGCTTAATCAATCTTTTAACTGATTATAAAGAAGACCGCAAATTAGATCTTTACGGTTTTGCCGGCTTAGGTTTCTCGAACTGGGAGACAGAATGGCGTGAAAAACCCTCAGGAACCCTGCTGGGAAGCCATGGAGGCGTCAGCGCATCTAATGGCCCTATGGAACTGACCACAGAAGCAGTTATTCCTTTTGGCGGCGGCATCTCTTATAAGCTTTCCGATGGAATCAGCCTCGGCCTGGAGCAAGTATGGAAAGGAGTAAATAGTGATTTTCTGGATGCAAAAACAGGTGGTTTTGACTACGATATCTATACCAACTCTACCCTGAACCTAACCTTCAACCTCGGACAATTTGGTGGTTTTGGCAAAATGGTACGCGACTTCGAGCAGGTAGGCTTCGACGCTGAACCTGCTGTGATGGAGCGTCATGGTGATGATGTGAAAGTGACCGTGTCAGGTCAGATTCCTGAAAACTATTTCAGTAGTAAGGCAGCCATGAAACTGACCCCGAAAATGAATTATAACGGTAAGTCAAAAGTACTCAGCCCGGTATTCCTTCGCGGCGAGAAAGTTAGCGGAGACGGTAAAGTAATTACCGACGATGGCGGCACATTCTCGCAGGACTACACTATCCCCTACGAAGAAGGAATGGAAGATGCTGAATTAGTTCTTGAATCGATGGTGTTCCTCCCCAAAGGAAATCCGGTAAACGAAGATGCTACCAACAGCAACCTGCAGGAAAATTACAAGTCAGAGATGCTTCCGCAGAAGTTCCTGGCTGAAGGGACTATTATTACCGGACAGCGTATAGCCTTCGCGCCATCCAACGGAGCAGAGAATCCATATGATTCCTATGGTTCTCCCGACTATGGCATGCTGGCAGAACATGGGTACAAAAAAGAGACTATTATCTCCGATAAAGCTACTATCTATTTTAAGATTAACCTGGCTTATCTGAACTGGCGACTTCCTTTAAATGTAAACCGCAACGCCAAGGAGGATGTAGAAGAATTGAAACAATTCATCGACAAAGGATGGGAGATAAAAGATATCGAAATCAACGCATGGGCTTCTCCCGAAGGGGAAGAGTCTTTCAATGCAGGACTGTCTGAGCGCAGGGCTAAAACCGGACACAAAGTACTCAAAGGCCTTTTCAAAGAACTTGATATGGATATTGAAGAAGTGAAGGTTAACAAGCATGCAAAAGGCGAAGACTGGAACGGATTTATGGATGCGGTTGAGGCTTCTGATATCAAAGACAAAAATATCATCCTTAACGTGGTTCGCTCAGAACCCGATCTTAAAAAGCGTGAACAGGAAATCAGAAATATGGCGTTGGTATATGAAAAAGTTGAAGAGGAAATTCTTCCACCATTGCGCCGTTCAGAAATCAAGATTAACAGCTATGAGCCCAAGAAAACTGATGATGAATTAGCACAAATGGCCATGGATGATGCCGAGAACCTGAGCAAAGAAGAATTGCTTTATGGTGCTACGCTGCATGATGATCTGGATGATAAGCTCGCCGTATATCAAAAAGTTAACGAACTATTCCCTGGATGTCCTAAAGGGTTTAATAATACCGGGTATATCCATATGCTTCAAGATGATTACGACAAAGCAAAAACCGCTTTTAAGAAAGCAGAAAGCATAGCACCTTCTCATGGTGGTGTCTTGAACAACCTTGGTGTGATAGCCGGTATCGAAGGCGATTACGACAAAGCCGAAGAATATTTTGCCAAAGCTAAAAAGCAGGGTGTTAATGTTTCTTACAGCATGGGTGTAATCCAAATCACTAAAGGCAACTACGACCAGGCACTGACACAGATGAAAAATAAAGAGTGTGACTATAACGTGGCACTGGCCAACCTTGTTAAAGGAGATACCCAAAAGGCCGAGTCGACACTTGAGTGTGCTCCCGAAAGCGCACAGAAAGACTATCTGATGGCTGTTATTGGAGCAAGAAGTGACAATAAAGAGATGGCATTTAAACACTTAGTCAAAGCCATCCAAAAAGATGCTTCTTACAAGACTATTGCTAAAAACGATAAAGAGTTTGTCAAATACTTTGATTTACCAGACTTTAAGAGTATGGTTGAATAAACCATAGATAGACCCTACAGTGAAAAAGCCGCCCCATAAAGGGACGGCTTTTTTTTGGCACTATTTTTTCATTTTGAAACCCCTCCGTTTTTTTTATCTTCGCACCGGGAAACTGATTATAACAAAACAATGAAACCAATGAAACTTTTAAAAGTATTACTATTAGTATTTATCGCGGCCATTATCAGCAGCTGCGGATTAAACCGTATGGTGAACAACTATGATGATGTAGACTACTCCGTAACACCGGAAGTGCTGGAAAACAAAGGTGGTGATGTGGAGCTGGAAATAAAGGGATTTATCCCTGAAAAGTATTTCCACCCGAAAGCTTCGGTTGAAATTACGCCGGTGGTAAAATATGATGGTGGGGAAAAAGCACTGGAATCATTCCGGCTCAAAGGAGAAAAAGCTAAAGGAGAAGGCACTGTCATCAGCAAAAAACAAGGGGGTTCCTTCACTTATAATACTACTTTTGAATATGAGGCTGGAATGGAAGACGCTATCGTAGTGACTGAGCCCGTGGCCTCCCTGAAAAATAAGTCGGAAACGCTGGGGCAAACCCAACTTGCCGAAGGGGTGATAATAACAAGCACACGCATCAAGCATAGCGAAAAATCAACAATGTTGCCACATGGTTATGAGGAAGAGACCATTATTTCAGAAAATTCCAGCATCTACTTTGCTCAAAACTTTGCCAATCTTAATTGGCGGTTACCGCTAAACAAAAAAGAGCACACCAAAGAAGATTTAGCTGCAATGAAAGATTTTATCCGTAAAGGATGGGAGATTAAAGATATTGACCTGAATGCGTGGGCATCTCCTGAAGGAGAGATCGATTTTAATGAAGATTTGGCTAAAGACCGCGCCAAAACAGGGAAGAGATACCTTACCAAAGAACTTAATAAGATAGCTGCCAGGGAGGAGGTCCCTTTTGAGAACGCAGAAGATATTACCATTGAGAGCAACCCCCGTGGTGAGGACTGGAATGGTTTTATGAAAGCGGTAAAAAGCAGTAATCTTGAGCAGAAACAGACCATCCTGAATGTGGTACGCTCGCAGCCCGACCTTAAAAAACGGGAGCAAGAGATCAGAAACATGACCATGTTGTTTAAAGAGCTGGAAGAAAAGGTTCTGCCGTCGCTTCGCCGTGTAGAATTTACTGTAAACGCTTACGAACCGAAGCATTCTGATGAAGAACTGAAAGATTTGATTTTCGTTGATCCCGACACGCTCGACATCAACGAAATGCTTTATGCAGCTACACTGCAAAGCTCATCAGACAAAAAGATTAAGGCGTATGATGTCATTACAGGCAAACATGCCAATTGTTTCAGGGCGCATAACAACCAGGCAGCAGAATACCTGCTGCAAGGAAACCTCGAGAATGCAGAAAAAGCACTGGAAAAAGCAAAAGCAATTAAAGCTACCGCCGAAGTGCATAATAATTTTGCCGTGCTTGAACTGAAAAAAGAAAATTTTGAAAAAGCTCAATCCTATCTGGAAAAAGCAAAAAAAGCAGGGATCAACACAAGCTATAACCGGGGTATTGTTGATTTGATTAATGGCGATTTTGCCAGCGCCGAGTCTAATTTCCGGGTGGCAAAATGCGATTACAACCTGGCGCTGGCCTTGTTAATGAACGATAAAACCTCTGAAGCTATCGAAACCCTTGAGTGCGCTGATAAAGGAGCTGAAGAATATTATCTGATGGCTGTGGCGCATGCCAGAAATAATCAGCAAGAGCAGGCTATCAGAAGCCTGGAAAAAGCGATTAGTATTGAAGACACCCTAAAGGAAAGGGCAAAAACAGATAAAGAGTTTATTGATTATTTCGAAGAGGACGATTTTGATCGTCTGGTGAACTAATTCAGGAAATGTATTTTGAGAGCGTCTTCTTTATTAAAGAAGGCGCTTTTTTTATGTCTGCCGGATAATTCTACTTTACGACTTTAATTTTTCTTTATGTTTATGATAGGATAAATCAATATCAGCCTGTCGTTTTTTATGTCGCTTCTGCATTTGTCTGGCTTTGTTTTCCATTTCAATTTGAGTGGCAC
>Ga0306867_1000418_pt1 | contig 24449 bp, 22 predicted proteins | sample AntRauTorckE6831_FD_190432 | JGI IMG/M metagenome (GOLD analysis project Ga0306867, IMG submission 190432) | Saline lake microbial communities from Rauer Islands, Antarctica - Metagenome Torckler E6 #831 (v2) (version 2) | ecosystem: Environmental > Aquatic > Non-marine Saline and Alkaline >...
AGTTTAGAAATGCCGTTCAGTGGGTTTGAAATAGGATCTTCAGCCCCTGCCACAATCAACACGGGATACGTGTGCGGGCCCGAAAAGGGTTTGTAATTCTGAGTTTTCCGAAGTCCTTTAAAAAAATGGTTCAGAAAAGAAACTGATGGGGTGAAGCCGCTGAAAGGATCTGCCACATAACGATCAACCGCCTCGGGATCACTTGATATCCAGTCGTGCCGCGTTCGTGTGGGTTTAAACGTGTCGTTGTAAGGTTTAAAAACAATATTGCGGAGCAGTTCACTTTTATAATTGTCACCCGCTATGTTTTTCAATAGATAAGAAAAAAGTATGCCAAACGGTAGCAGCTGAGAAACGGCTCCTGAGGTTCCGGAATAGATGACGCCTGTTGGTGTGTCAGATGTCAACTGAAGATGCCTCATGGTGAGAAACGAGCCCATGCTATGTGCAAAAAGAAAACGGGGCAGATCAGGAAGTCGTTTTTTAATAGCGTCGTGAATCAATCCAATATCCTCAACCATCAGCCGGTAGGGATCATTGCCTTTAATGAATCCCTTTTGCTCTGTGTTGGTAAATCCGTGCCCTCTGTGATCATATCCAAAAACGGCAATGTTCTTCTCTGTGAGATAGCGGGCAAAGTTGGCATACCTGGCAGAGTGTTCGCCCATGCCGTGGACAATGAGAAGCGTGGCAAGGGGCGCTCCATCCGGAAGCCAGGTGCGTGTTAAAATTTCTTTGCCGTCTGCGGCAGTCGTAAATGTTTCTTCTGTTTTCATAGAATTTATTGACTCTCTGGCTGAACTGATCGCCCGGATCGCCCGGCGCTGTTAAAAGCTGCCACCCTTGGCTGATCATCTGATGTTAATGTAACAGGTGTACTGTATACAGGTGATTCTGATGTTGGTTCGCTGCCGTCACGCTCATAGCGAAGAATCAGACCCGGCAGTGCTACATTTGCATACAACGTGTTGCCTTCAATTTTCGCTCCCGGTGGCGGGATTCTGTAATTGATTCCCGGATAGATCATATCAAGTCTTGGCAATTCAAAAATTGCCAGGCGGTTGGCAAACTCATTCCAAGCGGAAAGACGCTGCTCTTCTCTGTCTGATGGATCCCTTTGCCCGCTCCAGGCTGGTTCACCCGCCCAGGCGCGTTCCGCCAGCCCAAGCAGCCGCGGAAATATCATGTATTCCATCCGACCCGGCACGTTCACTGTTTCAGTCCAAAGCTGACCCTGCAAGCCAAGTATATTTTCCTCTGCACCGGGATTGAGACGAACTTTATTGTCAAAATAGTCGTCAGGCAACGGGTTTCCATAGTTGGTTTCGGTAGCACTGCCGAAGATGTTGAAGGGCATAAAAGAGAACGGCTCTTCAGTGGTCGTCATGTCGGCCCAGTAAAATCCCGGTTCCTGCCAGTGTTTGTTGTAGGCCATATCAAAGTAGAAGTTTGATGCATGAGACATCACAACTTTATATCCTGCATTGGCCAGACGATAGGTGCGATCTTCAGTTCCGCCGCCCCATATGTTGGACCATACGTACGGCACCACAGAATCCTGAAATGCCGGTTTAATAGCCTGAGAACCATCCTCAGTTTCGCTGAACGCAACCTCTTCCCAGCCTCCCATCGCAATATTGTGAGTGCTCAGCTTTTCAGAGATTCGGCTAAAAAAATACCCCTGCAGCTGCCGGGCGTTCTCAAGTCCGAGCTCTTCCATTTTCATTTTGCACGCCGGTGATTGTTCCCACGCTCCTTCCGGAACCTCATCGCCTCCAATATGCACCATCTGTAGCGGAACGTCTGCCACACGATGCATGGCAATCAGTTCATCGATCACGAGGTTCATAAAGCGGTAGGTGGATTCCCGGCAAACGTTCATCACATTGTCCGTATAGTTCTGAACCGAGCGGTAGGAAGATTCATCTTCCGGTTCATCAAGCCTGTACTCCTGGGCGGCGGCCGAATCCCCATTAGCTAAAAACCGATTTGTCCGTGCCTTCATCGATAGGATTGCAGCGCGTGCGTGGCCCGGAACGTCAATTTCAGGAATGACGTCGATATGTCGTTCAGCTGCATATGAAAGTATCTCAATATAATCATCACGTGAAAACCAGCCGCTGCCCATCGATGCTCCCGGTGCAGGGTCTGGTCCGGATCCATAAACCGGAATCATATAGCTTTCCTCGGTTTCAGTATGGCCGCGCCGTCCGCCCACCTCCGTGAGTTCCGGGAGGGAATCGATGGCAATTCTCCATCCCTCATCATCTGTCAGATGAAAATGGAATGTGTTGAGCTTGTACAGCGCCATGATATCAAGCAGACGCAGGACGCTCTCTTTTGACTGAAAATTCCTCGCCACATCCAGGTGCATACCGCGATAGGGAAATGCCGGAGCGTCGGAAATTGAAACCGCATTAATAAAAAGTTCATTTGACAGGCGGTTCGATAAAAGTGAGCGCAGAGTCTGAACGCCATAAAATACTCCCTGAGCGGCATTGGCAGAAATGGTAATTTGGTTAGCGGATACATCAAGTCGATATGCTTCCGGGTCGTCATTGTACTCTTCAGATTCCACAAGACGGATATCTGTATCCGCCTTTGTGTTGTCATCTATTCTTTGAAGATTCGGTTTCAGGCCAAAATTCTCTCTAAGTGCGTCGGCCAGAAAAGCTGCTTCCGTTTCAAACCTGTCATCAAAGCCGATAACAGGCTGTTCAGGAACGTCAAACCGCGCCGATGCTCTTGTTATTGTAACCGGCGTTGGCGTAACCGGTGAAAGCCGGTTTTCCCCGAGCGGAGTGAGGCGTTCATTCCTTGTAAATTCCTGTTCAGGTGTGGGCACGGGCGTGTTGTCACCCGGTGATCTTTTGACCTGTTCAGATCCCTCAAATGGACGGATGGTTACCGCCGATACGTTCTCGATAGATCCGTCATCTAAAACAAAATAGAATCCTTCGGGTGCATCTGTCTTTTTAATGGCGAAGTATCGGGCCCTGTAGGGAATGTCCAGTCGTTCGCCCGGCTCAAGACCGGTGAACCGTTCCGTAGGCTCCAACTTAAAAAAGTACCCGTTGATATGTGATACTCTGAATTCATCGGGAAAGCTCTCCAGATCAGGAATTCGGAGGGAGTTGAAATAGAGACGCCAGCCATCAGCTGGCAGTGGATTCCGACCGTTGTTCACCAGTGAAAGGGTGGCGCTGAGCTGGTTTCCCGGTTCAAAGTTGGAGTTCAGCTCCCACTCAATCTCAATGGGTGATTCGCTGATGGATTCTTCTGAGCCCTGGTTGCCGGCGCACGACAGCAGGAGTGTGCAGGTGATGATGACGAAAACGATAGTCAGGATTGAATGCTGTTGAAAAAAAGAAATTATGATTGAAGTAAGCACCGGTTCGATAGAGTTAAGGGTTCAGGGTTTTAAATGTAATCGTGAGACAGCGGAAAGTCATTTGAACAAATGATGTTACAATAACGCAGTATATCCAAAAGGGTGGAAAAAGTTTAACTGCAATTATCAATTTTGCCAATTGTTTATGCATGAGATCAAAAATTACAAACACGGTTGAGTTGAAACTCGAAAAGCCGTAACTTTAGAATCTGTGAACAAATAATGCGCCCGTAGCTCAACTGGATAGAGCGTCTGACTTCGGATCAGAAGGCTGAGGGTTCAAATCCTTCCGGGCGTACTTTTATAGTCTTGAGATGTGAGTCTTGAGTATACCTTCTCAGGACTCATGACTTATATCTCAAGACTATCCCGCACCCGTAGCTCAACTGGATAGAGTACCTGACTACGAATCAGGCGGTTACAAGTTCGAATCTTGTCGGGTGTACTTATAATAAGCCCTTAACACGCAATGAGTTAAGGGCTTATTTATTTCGCAAAAATACTACTAATTAGTGACGCTATTTCTGAATTTGGGTAACAGAATACCGCGTGTTAATTCATTTCAATGCGTTATCCTTCATTCATAAATAACTTTAGTTTGAGTTTTTTGAGTCTTGAAATCAAAAATTTATTCTCATGTTGAGGAGCTCATTTTTTCTCTTAATACCATTCTCACTCCATTAAAATGGCTCCCTGTATCAACATGGGTAGGGGGTCTCGGAGAGTTCCTCACGTTTTTGTCCGACAGCGCCGGTTTACCGAGTCGATAATCGTCGCATCGAAAACAGTCCCCTGCCGGAGCAGGAGCACTTTGGCCTCGAGTTGATCGTTGATCCCATCGAAGAGTTCCTCGACAAGATCTTCACTGGCCCGCGCTTCGCGAAACCGCCGGAAGCTCAGACGATCGGTCAGATGGTTTTCCAGATGTGGATCATTCAACTGATACAGGTACTGACAAGCCCGCGGATTAACCACCGAACCGGTTTGCGAGGCTGTCCTACTATTGGGCCTGTTTTGTCAGTACGTCGGCCAATCTCATAGAGTGGCTCCCATTCGATCCATACGTCAATCTCTTGAAGAAGCTTTGTAGAACGCGAGACTTTCTTGGAGTTGCTAGCCCAATAGATTTCTATATGATTGAAGAGATCAAACCTAATCTCTTGCTATTCCGTATCTCAAATACAGATGCGGCTCAACACAGGCATGGTCGTGAGCGTCTGGAAGTGTCGAGGGTCACGAGTATTCCCCACCTAAGTCCATTAGTATTCCCCACCCCGGGGCCAATAGTATTCCCCAGGCAGGGCCAGTAGTATTCCCCACTTTTTCGAGTGCGGATACCTGGTGACCTGACCTGCTAAATACCATTCGGAGTTGAGCCTCAGTTTGGTTTTTTTAGGAGCCATCTACTCAATGATGAACTCTTAAAAAATCAGACAAAATATGGGCTATAACCCGCAGGGTATTATGAATATTTATGAGATTATCTGCCGTTGGCACAGCGGCCACTCCATCAGTGCCATCGCCAAAACGTTGACTCTGGATCGAAAGACGTATCCACTTGTTTTGGGTTGTAATAGTATGATCGAAATTGGGCAGGAGCCTTACAAAAAAAATAAAATTATTACTGTCTGGACTTATAAATCACCATAAAAAACAGGAATTATGGGTTATGCAAAGCCTCCTATAGAATGATTTTTTGCAATTAAAACTATATTTAATTATTCTAGTGCAAATTAAAAAAAATAATCACCATAAGTTATACTAAAATATCACTATTTGTTATTTCAATTTTTCTTATTAGTTGCGATGTTTCAACCATCGGGAACGCCTCGCAAGATGATGAAGACAGTTATGTAATCGATCACAATTCTATTGTTAATAATTTTAAAACATTAGATGACTATTTAGCTAATATTGACCAGAATTTTGAGGGTTTTGGTGGTTATAGATTTACTAGTAAAGGCACTTTAGAAATCTTAGTTAAAGAATCTGATTTAAATAGTTTTAGAAAGGTTAACTATAATCAAATTATTTATGAGCTTTCAAAGCTCCATCCAGATAAATTTAACTCTTCAAAAAAAAAGGCTACTGAAAGTCAAAATATTAAATTAATGAACGTTGAATTCAGCTACAAAGAACTGCATAAATGGAGGAATAAAATTAGAAAGAAAGCAGATAGAATTGATCATTTATCTTTTCTAGATATTGATGAAAGTAAAAATAGAATAGTAATAAGTTCATCATCTCTAAAAAGTGACAATAATCAAATATTTGCTCTTCTTGATCAATTAAATATACCGGAGCGAGCTATAATTACAGAGGAACAAGAACGAATTAATATTAATTTAGAATCTCTCCCATGTATTATTGATGAATCAACTGGAGAAGAAATTTGTGAAGGTCCCGGTGGCCCTGATATTGAAATTCCTCCATCTTCATATACGCTACGTGATGAGCATTCTACATATACAGGTGGTATTCAAATACGGGGTAGCAGAGATAATTTATGTACATTAGGTCTAAATGTTAGTTGGGCAAATAATTCAAGGAGAGGGTTTGTAACCGCATCTCATTGCACTGAAGTGTTTGCAGAATTAGATTATGAATATTTTTATCAAGGTAATACTCAACTTGGTAGAGAAGAGTTTGACAGGGAAACTTGGCAAAGCTGGAATGGTGATTCTTATTGCAATGATTCTTATGAATGTAAATATAGTGATGTTGCACTTATTGAATATCCGATTTCATTATTTCCTGATGCCCCTGTTGGCACAATTGCAAGACCTGCCAGCTTAAATAGTATTGAACTAAATAGTACTAGTGACTTAGAAGGATATTTAGTGTATGATACGATTACCTGGCCAGTTGGAGGAATAGGAGTTCATAAAGTGGGACGAACCACTGGCTTGACAACAGGTACAATTGATAAAAGCTGTACAGATAGTTTTGCTTCCCGTGATGGTATTAACTATATGTATATTTGTGTATCGCGGGCTGATTATGATTCAGATGCCGGAGATAGTGGGGCACCGATCTTAACTAACAGTCAAGTGCCAAATGAACATTCTGTTTATGATTTTGAAGTCATGTTAGCTGGTTTTCATATAGGTGGAAATTCACAAAATAATTATGCAGTTTTTTCAGGACCACATTATACCACCGGAGTTGTACAGTTTGGCCACACTCCTACCTGCCAATATGTTAACGGGTGGCTAAATTCTGAGTTGTGTGATGAACAAGCAGGTTTCGGACCATACGAAGTCAGACATACATCCTACCAAAATTAAGTTTTTTTATGAAGTTTTTAATATTTTTAATATTTAGTGCACATCTTTTTTTAAGCTGCAAAAATCAAAATTTTGAAAATGATGGTATTCCGGAAGAAGTAGATAAAATCATATCCTTAAGTCAAACTTCTCCGGATTATCTCAACTTACATGTCGACATCTCAAATACGGAATCTGACAGCCTAATTATTAATACATATATAGTTAATTCCAGTAACACATATACTGACACTCTTTACCATGCCTCTAATTTTCCTTTATTTGTAGCATATGTCAATAATAGTGAAATAACGCCTCCACTTGAAAAACAGATATTTTTTGATGACTTAAATATCACTTTTCTGAAAGCAGATACTAGAATACTTGTTAATAGTAATAAAGTAAAAAAGATAACAAGTACACCATATAACATCATTGCATTGTTTAGGTATAAACAAAATCCTAATGATATTGACAGTGAACATTTCTGGTTGGCTAGTGAGCCTTTAAAAGTGAAGTGAACTATACCCTGTGGCTGAGACTATCGTGCATGTTACATTGGTCGATATACTGCCATAAGAGCGTCGAGGATAACGTTTTAAGAGTCAATTACCCTGCAGTTGATAAGTAAACATTTAATCCTGCGAGATTTCTATTCGTTGTGATTATCACAATGACTTTAACCGATCCATCTTCTCTTTCATCCTCTTCGCCGTCAAGTGAGTATACTTCTCCATAACCTTTTGACTTGAATGCCCGGCCATATAGCTTGCCTCGGCCGTGTGAAATCCTTTTTCAATCCAAGTCGTTACGGCCTGGTGCCGTATCCACCCGACCAACTACATCTTTTGGGTGATTGTCAAGGGCGATAGCTTGCTTGTCAAAAACCGATGATAGCAAAAACAAAGACCGAGACCATGTTTGCCCTGGTGGACAAATGGAAGTCCTCCGAAACGACTCAAAAACAGTTTTACGCCGAGCATAACCTGCAGGTTGGCACCTTTGCCTATTGGGTTACCAAACATAAACGAGCCGGCTCAAATAGTAAGCCAGCCGGTGGATTCGTAGGAGTGAATGTGTCCGAGCCAGAGGGTTCGACCACGGTGCGTATTACGATCAAACGGTGGTTCGCTGGCCCGAGCTGGTGCTCATGGTTGAGGGAATCCAGGTGCAATCCTCCCGACAAACCCGGCGATATGCGCGATAAAATAGTGGTTTTTTCGCTATAAAAGACGCGTTCAAGTAGTTTATAATCAGCTATTTGCGTACATTTACCCATGTAAACAGACCTGCATACCCTTACTGATTATTCCGTACAAGCTGACCCCCCAGTCCGGGGAAACTGACCCCCTTGGATCTGGTTGCGATGATTTATTAGCTATGACAATATTACTGTTTTTTTCTCATGCTTTCACCACTTAATTCTATTCGGTGTGCGGTGTATATTAAACGGTCTAAAATGGCATCGGCCACCGTGCTTTCCCCGATCACATCATACCAGTTGGCGACCGGGAGTTGACTAACAATGATCGTTGCCATCTTCTGATGGCGATCCTCCACAATATCGAGCAGATCGAGCCGCTGTTGATTGTCCAGCGGCTTGAGCCCAAAATCATCGAGAATAAGCAGCTGAGACTTTGCTAGTTTGGATAACAGCTTCAGAATACTGCCATCAGCGCGAGAAAGAACCAGCTGCTGAATCAGTTTCTGCATATTAAAGTAACTGACCTTAAAGCTGAGCTGGCACGCCTGATGGCCGTGAGCCGATGCTAGAAAACTCTTGCCGCTTCCGGTCGGGCCGGTAATCAACACGGCGTGTCCCCGGGTGATATACTGGCCATCGGCAAGCAGGGCTACCGTATTTTTATCCAGCCCGCGCGAGGGCGAGTAGGTGATCTCTTCAAGACTGGCCTGATAGCGGAACCCGGCGGCTTTTCTGAGGCGTTGCACACGGCGATCGCCTCGATCAAGCCATTCAGCCTCCAGCAGATGCTACAGACCCTCCACCAGAGAGAGATTCTGATGGGTGCGGGTTTCCAGCAGGGATTGCCAGCTGTCGAGCATGCCGTGCAGACGAAGCTGTTGCATGAGTTGTTTATTCATGGATGTGTTCATAGATCTTGTTTTTTGGTTACTTGTAAGGATTGTTGGTAATAGTTTTTGCCACGGATATTATCATGGGCAGGTATTTCGGCTTCGGCGGCTGTCTTTTTTGAAGCGGGCGTTGCCATTCCATTGGTGATCAGCCGGTTGACAAAGCTGTAGGTGCACGAGTCCAGATCCAGGGCAATGCGTGCCGCCTGGGTAAGGGTCTCGCTGCCGACTTTACAATGCAGGCCAAGAACCCCGTCACAGCTTCGATAGGTTTGCTCTGGATAGGTTTTCGAGGTGAGAATGCAATCGATCAGCCGGCCCACCTCCGGAGAGATATGATTGGCTCGTCTGCGATACCACGCCGGGCCGCGATCCAGCCAGTGACGGTGGTTTTCCGGCAGGTGCTCTTTGACAGTTGTATAGCCGTATGGTGTTCGATCCCGCCGGTGGGCAGCGATCAGGCTGCACTGGCAGAAGATCTGAAGCCGATCGGCGGTGTAGATCACCTGCACCTTTTTTCGGGCATAGGCGTGCGGGGCACTGTAGTAGTGGCGATCTTCGCGAATCTGAATGTGACAGTTGTTGCGAATGGTAAGGGTCGCATATTTCTTGATCTGAAAGGGTTCGCCGGGCAAAGGCTGCAGGGCCGGCTGTTCGACCTGTTCGAACTTCTGGCGACGCGATCCCTCCCGGTTCTGGAAGGGGCGGTCGTGCCAGACGGCAAGCTGCTCACGAATCGCTTGATTAAGCTCGGTCAGACTGTAAAAGGTGCGGTTGCGAAGAGAGGCAAACATGTGGCGATACACATCACGAACTGACGATTCAACGATGGACTTATCCTTCGGACGGAGAGACCTGGCCGGGAGCACGGCTGTATTGTAGTGGTTGGCAAGATCCTCGAAAAGGCGGTTGATCCCAGGCTCATACCGATCGGTTTTGACCACCGCGGTCTTCATGTTATCGGGAACGAGCACTTTCGAGACGCCACCGAAGAAGCGGAATCCGCGCTGGACCCCGCAAACCACATCCTCCCCCTATTGAGAGTCAATGGCTTCAACGTAACTATAGTAGCTATGACCGAGAGTGAGAAGCAGAACCGGTACCTTATGAATCTTACCGGTCATAGGGTTCACATATTCAGCATACTTACCGGCAAAATCGATATAGATCTGTTCGCCGGGAGGATGAGGCAAGTTGGCCATCGTCAGATTACGAACATCACCGAGATCTTGCAGGTGCTTGCAAAACTGACTGTAGCAGTAGCCGCCGGGGTGGCTTTGCCGGTATTCGCTCCACAACAGCCAGCGGGTGACGCCTGTTCGGCGAAGTTCACTGCAGAAGCAGTCGTAACGGTCGATCAGAACCTGGTATCGCTGATCCTCAGCCGACTGTGCGACTGGAAGAAGAGCCTGCTGCAAGGCATGATCTTCGAGTAGTAAAAGGTCATCGATGGATTGACCGCTGGCCTGTTGCAGCGACAGATACTTTCGTACTGTGTTGCGCGAGACCGACAGGTTGCGAGCAATAAATTTGATGGATTTACCCTGCTGGGTAAACCGCAATATTTGTTTAATTTGACTCATGGGCTTTGGTTTTGCTGCCATAAATAAATCTGCGTGAGTTCGTTAAATGGGACTCACGAAGGTAGCAACCAAAGCCATTTTTATTCGTCAGAGATGGGGGGGCAATATGCCAGACTGGCGCATTGTGACCCCGGGGTCAATATCATCAGAATGGGGGGTCAGTTTGAAACAGAATGAGGGGTCAATTTAGAACAGAATAACCACTACCAAATCTGAGCTGATTGAACGGCTGGCTGCTGAGCAAAAAACGGCTCAATCCCACCTGGAGCAGGTGGCTGACTTGCAGAAAAGACTGGCCACGAAAGAGCAAACCGAGCGGTGGCTGAACCAAAAGATTGCCCAGCTTCAGCGGATGCTCTTCGGCCAAAAGCGCGAGCGTTTTGAAGGCGACCCCGACCAGGGACGCCTGCCATTCGAGGCCAGCGCCGAGCAGCACCACCAGCAGGAGACCCGCCATGAAGAGGAAATCACCTATGTGCGCAACACCCCGTCCAAATCCAACCATAACGGACGGCTCCCCCTGCCGGATCATCTGCCCGTTGAAGAGATTGAGATTTTCCCCGATGGTGATCTGAAGGGAATGGTTTGTATCGGAAAAGAGGTAGCCGAAGAGTTGGAACTGACCCCGGCCCGCTTCTACATCAAGCGGTATATCCGCTATAAATACGCATCGAAGGATCAATCCGGCGGTGGCGTTCACATTGGCGAGCTCCCCGAGCGGCCCATCGACAAAGGGATTGCCGGGCCGGGGCTGCTGGCGACCATTCTGGTAGACAAGTACGTCGACCACCTGCCGCTGTACCGTCAGCGCCAGCGGTTTTTGCGCGAACACATCCCCATTGCCCAAACGACACTGGACGGGTGGGCTTCCCAGGCGATGGATCGCCTGGAGATTCTCTACAACCGGCTGGCCGCCGAGACCAGCGCCCGCGGATACCTTCAGGTCGATGAATCGCGAATCAAGGTGCTGGAGTCCCGCAAAAAGGGATCCTGCCATCAGGGCTGGTACTGGGTCTACCACAGCCCGATCGAGAAAACGGTGCTGTTTGACTACCAGCCCACCCGCGGGGCGCCCGCCCCAAAGCGGCTATTGGATGGATTTAAAGGATATTTGCAGACCGACGGGTACAGCGTCTACACCAAGATCGGTGCCCGCGAGGATATCACTCATCTGGCGTGCTGGGCGCATGCCCGCCGGGAGTTCGAGAAAGCCCTCGACAACGACCGCGAGCGGGCGGAGGTGGCGCTGGGATATATTCAGACCCTGTACAATGTGGAGCGGCAGGCCCGTGAGGAAGAGCTTTCGCCAGACCGGCGCAAAGAACTGCGGCTGGAGCGGTCGCTACCCATTATCAACGAGCTGGGCGACTGGATCAAACGTCAGCTTGCCCGGGTGCTGCCCAAAAGCCAAATTGGCAAGGCGTTGGCCTATTCGGCCAAGCGGTGGGACGCCCTCAGCGGCTACCTGCAGGATGGGGTCCTTGAGATTGACAACAATCTGGTGGAGAATACGATCCGTCCGCTGGCCCTGGGCCGCAAAAACTACCTGTTCGCCCCAACGGTATCCCTTTGGGACCGGCTCCCATAAAGCCGCCCAACGAGCTGCGATGGTCTATTCTCTGCTGGGAACCTGCAAGATGCATGGAGTCAATCCCACACAGTGGCTCACCCATGTACTGGCCAACATCCTGCAGACTAAATATAACGACGTGCAAACCTTATATCCTCAGAACTTCAGCCAGCCATAGTCAAACGGCCCAGGACATTCAAGATGTAGTTGGTCGGGTGGATACGGTGCGCTCTTCTTTAGCGGCCCGATCAGCCATGGTTTGCTCATAGTCGGCTTTTTCTTGTTGGTAGCGCTCCTCGGCCCGCTCTTCAATCATTGCTTTGGCAGCGCGAATTTTGTCCAGGCGGTCGGTGCGGCGGGCAATCTCTTCGGGCAGCGAATCGGTGTCAATCGACTCGTTGTCGGCCTGTTCGGCCTGGGCCATCATCTCGGCGACCTCCCGGCTTAGCTGCTCCTCCAGCTGGCAGGCCCGCTTCCAACTCATCGCTTTATGTTTGCTGGCATTGGCCTTTGCTTTGCTGCCGTCAATGGCTACATCGCCAACCTCGACCAATTCCATTTCGTGGGCAATTTCCAATCTGAACAAACAGTTCGCTTAATGGTTCCAGGAACCGGCGTCGAAAATTACAGATCGTATCATGATCCGGGTGTTGGTTGGCCGCTACATACCGCGCAGGAACCGACTCGTAGGTAGCCGCTTCCATCTTACGAGAGGAGAAGATCCCGGTGGCATAGCAGTAAAACAACAGCGTGAGCATCATTCGGGGATGATAGGCGTCCGATCCGCTGCCGGTGTAGGCGCCTTCAAGAGTCGCATGCCCAGCCTATTTGAGCCAATAATCTTATCGACCAGTGTGTCGGCCAGTTCACTCTGGCGTTTTTTATCAGCTCCGGTTCATAGCTGCTTTGCCGGTCCTTAGGGGTGTCAATCTGAAAGCTTACGGCCGAACTCTTTACCATCTTGCTGTAATTGCGATTGTTACCGCTATCACTCTTTTCAGAAGACATATGAGCATTAATTTCTATGTTATCCAATTTAGACAGAGTTTATTTTTCAGGATAGACTATCTGATACTGACCGCAGATCAGACGATTAGAGACCTTACCGAATAAGACATTGCTCAATTCACATCTTTCATTTAGATTGGCAAAGTCAAAATAGCTATCAGATCCATTTGATGATGCATCGACCACTCCTTGTAACCGTTCTTATGTCACTTTTTTTTATCTCTTGTGGGGGACAACAGCGCGTTACTATACAATACCAGGGGTCATCGCCTATCAAACGTGTCAGTTCAGAGCAAGTCACTACTGAAAGTCACAGTGTGCCCGATTCCAGTCACCTAGAATCTTTTGTTACGGTTTTATCCATTCCAACTCTTGAAGGTGGGAACCGGGCACTCAGAAAGCGGATTGAATACCCGGAAAAAGCGATTCAGAATAATATTGAGGGTACCGTATCGATTCAGTTTTTAATTGATGAGAACGGAAATACATCGAGCTTTACAATTGTGGCAGGCATCGGGTATGGATGTGAAGAAGCTGTTATAGAGGCGATTCAGGAGTCACGGTTCATGCAAGGCCGTAAAACAACCGCCCAACATCTCTGGATGGTAACCACCGAGTTCAAACTATAGGCTTTGGCGTCTGAAACGGGTTGACTTATCGTACTTTTCCCTGCCTGTACAAGTTCAATATTGAATAATGAACAAGGGATCAAGACTGTTTAAGGGAAACATTCGTGATTCTCAAATCCATGATCAATATTCTTAAATCCTTATTTTTCCCTACCCTTAAATCACCTTTTCAACTGCTTCGGCGTGGATTTAGATGAAAGATGATAGGCTATAGAATATCGAACAAGGGAATAAAGATTTCTTGACATCGATATTTCGTTATTCTAAGATCCTTGTTCAATATTCTTAAATTTATATTTTCCGGCGTAACAAAGTTTATCTTTCCGGACAGATGAATTGCGGTAAATGATTCACTATACTCGGGGCACATCAACCCAAACAATCTGAAAAAAATTTCAGCAGCTTTACCTTCATGAACAGACATACGATTGACCATTTGATTGAAAAAATTCAGAAAACAGGGGCATTAACAAATGATGAACGAAAGGAGCTAAGTTATGTACTCGAAGCTCATAAAGAATCTCTTCTTCACAACGACCTGGTGCATGAACTCTCCAATATCGGGCAACAGGATATGTCGGGTGATAAGTGGAAAGATGCTCTTCGGTTATGTTTTGAAAAAATTGGAGCGGGTGTTCATGCTGACTGCATCCGGTACTATGACTATACATTTCAGCGCGATACCGGTGAGCCCGGCTTAAATCCTGAAGTTGAATGGCATTCAGATTCTATTAGTGATAAATTCGATCCTGAAAAATCTTCCCCATTCCTTTCAAAACGTAAATTCAGCGAGCTATTTAGAAAGCTACAGAATAGTAGTTCGTTTCAGGCGTGTGTTTCAGATCAGGATGCCGGTATATTAAAATTATTGATGCAGTCTGATAAAAGCCGGTCTGTATTGATTCTGCCTATTCGCAGCAGCAATGCATTATATGGATTGATTAGGCTGGATAACTTCCATGAAGAGCGTATATGGACTTCATCAGAACTTTCACTTTTGCACCCTTTGGTCTTTCAGTTTCGTAATCTTTTTGAGAAGAGAGACTTGGAAAAACAACTTCAGCATACCTATAGACAAGCTCAGATAGGAACCTGGGAAATGGATCTGGAGTCGGGTGGATATAGCTGGTCAGATGTGACAAAAGAGATTTTTGAGGTAGAAAAAGACAGGGTGCCCGATAATGACCTGGCTATGGAAATTTTTCATGATGAGGAGTCGAAAGGCAGACTGATGGAGGCAGTTGAGCGTGCCCAGATCACGGGTGAACCATACGACGTGGAAGTTAAGGTGAAAACAGCGAAAGGCAACCTTAAATGGGTTCGTGATACCGGTCAGGCGCAGTTCAAAAATGGAAAATGCGTACGCCTTTACGGTATTGTTCAGGACATTCATAAGAGAAAAATCGCCGAACAGGAATCTGAGAAAAACAAGCGGCTGCTTGAGGCAATTACTCAGCAAACGGATATGGCAGTATGGGTTCGTGATGATGAGGGTAAAATCCTGTTTGTAAATAAACAGTGGAAATCGATTTTCGGATTTGGGCAAAAACAAGTTATTGGATCATCGTTGCACGATCTGTTTGATAAGGAAGATGCACGTGAAATGATTGCGTCAGATCGTGCAGTTATTCAACAAAACGAGCTGGTCATTTATGAAGAGCACATTAATACGGCAATTGGCCCTCGACACTACATGGTGAATAAATTCCCGCTTATGGGAATATCCGGTCTTGAAAATGCCGTGGGTGGAATTGGCACAGACATTACTGAAATTAAAAAAACAGAAGAGCGACTTCAAAAGATAGAGCAAAAGCTCCGGGAAATTATTGAGCACAGCACGAACCTGTTTTTCACGCATGATGTAAACCATAACCTGACCTATCTCAGTCCGCAATCGATTGATTTTTTGGGATATCAACCTGAGGAAGCTAAACGCCGGTGGACAGAATTTGTGACGGACCATCCTGATAATGAAAAAGGGTTTGCACGTACACAGCAGGCCATTGATACAGGAGAAGCGCAGCCGCCCTTTGAGTTGGAACTTATTCGTGGGGATGGTGAAAAGATATGGGTTGAAGTAAATGAAGCACCTGTAGTCAAAAACGGTAAAACCATATCACTTGCGGGATCACTTACCGATATTACCAAACGAAAATTGGCCCAGAATAAAATCCGTGAAAGCCTGAGGGAAAAAGAAACGCTCCTTGCAGAGATCCATCATCGTGTAAAAAATAACCTCGCTGTGGTAGCCAGCCTTATGCAGCTGCAGGCGATGGAATCAGACAGCAGTGAGGTTCGGGACGAGCTTCTGGAGAGCGCGTTGCGAATCAAGTCGATGGCGCGAATTCATGAACATCTCTATAAGACAGAGGACTTTTCAAATCTCGATTTTGCTCGTAATCTGGAAATGCTGGTCGGCGAAATTATTGATACGATGCAGTCTTCTGCTCAATTATCAATCGAATTTGAATGTGACGAGGTGAGGCTCAGCGTCAATCAGGCCATTCCGTGCTCCCTGGTTGTCAATGAGGTGGTTACTAATATCATCAAGCACGGGTTTAAGGGGAGAGGGGAAGGACATGTGATGACACGACTGCATCAATCCAAAGATACGGTGATTCTTAGCATAGAGGATAATGGTGTTGGTTTACCGGAGAATTTTGATCCCGAATCGACAGACACCCTGGGGATGCAGCTTATTAAAACACTGACAGAACAGCTTTTCGGATCCTACAAATTTCATTCAAATGATGAAGGCTCAACATTTACACTTACCTTTGATAATAAAGTTGAGCAGGCATTGCATATGTAACTCACATTTAAACCTCTGTAATTATATCGGGCTATGCCATTTTTAAGATCTTTGAAACGCTATTTCTCAGCCCGACGGCCTCTCCAGGGTTACTATAAAGACCAACTGAAGACGTCTATTCCCTTTTACAGGTATCTGAACGCATCACAGAAAAGCAAGCTTGAAACACGGATGGCTGTGCTACTTGCCGAAAAGCTCTTTGAAGGATGCGGAGGCTTAACAGTAACCGATGAGATGAAAGGGGTGATTTCGGCATATTCGGGCTTGCTCATCATGGAAAAACCATCAAATTATTACAGTGAATTGAGTGCCATTCTGGTCTATCCGGATGATTACGTGGCGCCTGTCTACCAGATGCAGGACGGTGGCGTGATTACGGAAGGTTCTGAACGGCGGCAGGGCGAATCATGGGATTCAGGCAGTATAGTGCTTTCATGGAATGACATCCTTGAATCGACTCTCAGCAGAGAGTCTAGTCACAATTTGATTATCCATGAATTTGCCCACCAACTGGATGATCAGTACGGGATGTCGGCTGGTATTGCGTTAAACGGAAAACCACTCCAGTCTGATGAATGGACAAACGAACTCGCCAAAATTTACCGCGCACTGATGGACGCAGAACGATTTGGGCGAACAGATCACCCGCTGGATCTATACGGTGCCACGAATCCGGCAGAGTGTTTTGCTGTGACCCTTGAGGCATTTATCGAATCACCCCGAAAACTCCAAACGGCATATAGTACAGCTTACAGGATGCTGGCCGATTTTTTTGGTTTTGATCCGGGTCGGATCTGGGGTTTTTAAGCGGCAACAGCCAATTATTAGAGTCTTAACAATTTCTTAACACTGATATAGAGGATTCTCCTTATTTAAACCTTAACAACCTTTATATTACTATTCTGAAAAAATCAGGTAATATAGACGGCAATTGGTTAAAACTGCGTTGAAAAACCCAAGACTTGTATGAACTATACGTTTTTTGATTTTCTACAGCTAATTGGCTCTCTCGGGGTCTTCATTTACGGAATGAAGGTTTTCAGTGATGGGTTACAGAAAGTTGCAGGAGGGAAGCTCAGGGCTATACTCAAAGGAATGACGACCACCCGATTCCGGGGGATACTAACCGGTTTTGGCGCAACAACCATTACGCAGTCCTCAAGTACCACAACGGTTATGGTTGTGAGTTTTGTAAATGCAGGACTCATTACCTTTTTAGAATCAACCGGCGTTATTATGGGGGCAAATATCGGGACGACCGTGACTGCATGGATGGTCTCTATTTTTGGTTTTAAGACACAGATAACGCCAATTGCGATTATGTTAATTGGTGTTTTCTTCCCCTTTATGTTTTTTGGAAAAGAGAAGCTGCAAAATCTTGCCGAGGCCATGATTGGGTTCGGTATTCTCTTTATCGGACTGGATTTTATCAAGAACGGTGTTCCGAACATTAGTGATAATCCTGAAATGTTTATGTTCGTGGACTCTTTTACAGAGTTCGGGTTTCTCTCAATACTAATATTTGTACTGGCCGGAACGCTCCTGACGTTGATTACACAGTCTTCGTCCGCATCAACCGCTATTACACTTGTGATGCTATTCCAGGGATGGATTGATTTTCCTATAGCAGCTGCAATGGTTCTGGGAGAAAACATCGGTACAACTGTCACCGCAAACATTGCTGCAATCGTGGGGAATGTTCACGCAAAAAGGGCAGCACGGTTCCACTTTGTGTTCAATGTCTTTGGCGTGATATGGATGTTGATACTGCTTAAGCCATTTCTGATGGGAATTGATGGAATCATGGGTTTTTTCACGCCGGGTATGGGATCTGTACTGGAAGCCGGTAATGAAATGCAGCGGGCCAATGCTACACTCGCCCTGTCCCTGTTTCACACCACATTTAATGTTCTTAACGTGTTGTTGATGATTGGATTTGTGCCTCAAATAGTCAAATTAGTGGAGAGTGTACAGAAAGAGAAATCGTCGTCGGACAATAAATTTCGTCTTCAGTATATCTCGTCCGGGATGATGTCATCTCCGGAAATGTCGATTCAGCAGGCTCATAAAGAGATTCAGCTATTTGCCAAGCTGATTGAAAAAATGCACTATAGTTTTCAAGGGCTCTTTTTCAAGAAGCAGAATAAGCATGAAAAGTTCCTGAAGAAGATTAAGAAGCGTGAGCAGATCACGGATAATATCGAGTTGGAAATCGCAGAGTATCTCACCAAACTTTCCAAGTTTAATCTCTCAGATTCAGCAACCCGGAAAATCCGCGCTATGCATAGTATGATTAATGATCTCGAGCGAGTGGGGGATATCTACTTTCAGATGTCAAAGACGTTTGAGGAGATGCAAAACACCGAGATTAAGCTTCCGAAAGATGCCAGCGATGAGATTGGCGCTATGCTCGATTTACTGCATAAATCAATACGACTTGTAAGGAGAAACCTCGATCAGGAAAATGGTGGTCTCGATCTGCAAAAAGCTATTGATATCGAGAATAAAATTAATACCATGAGAGATGATCTTCTTGAGAAGCACTATAAGCGTCTCGAAGATAACTCGTATACAAATAAGGCCGGGTTTATATACCTTGACTATATGAATCGAATGGAGAAGATCGGAGACCATCTGTTTAACGTGAGTGAAGCGATTGCGGGCCGCAAAGTAAAAGCTGCGTACTCAAAAGTTATGGACGAAAACAGATAAATGTACTGCCCTTGCAAGTTTTGGCATTTTAAATGGCACGGGTTACTTACGTTTGTCCTGCACATAAATAGCCTTCGACTGGCCTTCGCCAACTGAGCGCTCCTCTATTTCGAACAGCTTCATGGCTTTCACAAGTTCACCCAGCTTTTGAAATCCGTAATTCCGAGGGTCGAAACCCGGCGACTGCTTTGCAATATTGCTGCCAACAGGCGCAAGATGTGCCCAGCCGCTCTCATCTGATGAAGCCTCTACAGCATTGCGAACCAGGTTTACCAGCTTGGTATCTTGCTTCAGCTCGTTGATAGGCTGGCGCCTTTTTCTTGACGTGTCATCTTCATCTATTTTCAGAACTTCTGTATAGATAAATTTATCGCAGGCGGCCACGAAAGCATCCGGCGTTTTCTTCTCTCCGAATCCATAAACAGTCAGCCCCGATTCCCTGATACGGGCGGCAAGCTTGGTAAAATCACTGTCACTGCTCACCAGGCAGAATCCATCAAAGCTTCCGGTGTACAGCAGGTCCATTGCATCGATGATCAATGCACTATCGGTTGCATTTTTTCCCTTCGTATAGCCAAACTGCTGAATGGGCTGTATAGAGTGCTGCAGCAGGAGATCTTTCCAGCTTCTAAGCTGTGGCTGAGTCCAGTCACCATAAATCCGTTTCACATTGGCAATGCCATATTTGGCAATTTCAGCAAGAAGATTCTCAGTAATGGAAGGCTGAGCATTATCGGCATCAATTAGAATGGCAAGTTTATCGGTGTTTTTTTGATCCATTGTGCTCTTTTGAGATTGAATTTTCACCAGGTCGGCAAAAGTGCCTGATAAGGCGAGCTGTAGTACAGTCACTCAAACTTGAATGTATGAACAATTTTAGAGGAAAGTTGATAAATACCCAAATGATTTTGTATTTATAAGGATAAAGGAACAGCGGCGTGCGCTTTTTTAGTAAACGCGCGGCTGTATAGTTGAAACGTGATTTGGCCTTAAACAGGTTGATTTAACATAAACATACAATTGAATAGGAGTTAAATAATGCCAAAGTGTCAACTTTATAAAGATGTGAAAGGCGAGTGGCGGTGGAGACGGCAAAACAAAAAAGGTGATATTGAAGCATTCTCTAAGCAGGGCTACGAAGATGAAGAAGAGTGCAAAAAGAACGGAAAAGAAGAAGGTAACTGCACAAGTTTCCGTAAAGGAGCTTTTCACTAAGTCCGTATAATTTTCGGTAGATTTAGATCAATGGAGACTGGCATTCGTCACTCTCCATTTTTTATAAAACACATGTACTGCATCAATTCGGATTTGAGCTTTTTTTAGGGATTGGTTTGAAGATCTCTTATATTGAAAGTGTTAATTATAAACCCACCTATGGTACGGTAATTTTTTTGGAAACGACACGGTATTGCCCTTCTTTTCATTAGATGAACACTTAGGTGTATAAACAATACAATATACTATTATGAGTAAGCAAAAAGGTAAAGTGAAATGGTTTGACGCAGAAAAAGGCTTTGGTTTTATCCAGCCAGATGAAGGCGGAAAAGACATTTTTTGTCACAGAAATAACGTAGATAATCTTGGATTCCAAGAAGGTCTTGAAGACGGCGAAGCCGTTGAATTTAATGTAGAAGAGACTCCAAAAGGTCTCAGTGCTACAGATATAGTAAGCCTGATTTACGAATAGGCACCACATTCTTAATGTGATTTAAAAGCCCGTGTTCTTAAACGAATATGGGCTTTTTTTATATCTAATCCCGACGACTCAGGTAGTTCTAAAAGAGAGATCCGATATATGGATCCATACCTTTAGCTGCACAAGCAGTTTTCAAAACTTCATCATCTGTATCACCCCTCCAAATAGGCACGAACAATGGCGGTAAACCTTGATGGTTGATCCAGAAACGCATAGTGGCTGGCATCTTCTACCACTACAAGTGCGCTGTTTTTCAATCCTTTTTCCAACCGTTTAGCCTGATCCATAGGCGTAGCTGTATCATCTTTTCCCCATAGCAAAAGCACTTCCTCATCGATATCAGATAAGTTGTCATCAAAAAATTCAGTAACTGACTTTACGAAGGTCTCGCGCATCACCCCTGATAACTTTTGGTAATCTGAGGAACCGAGTGATTTCCAAAGCGCTGTTCCCCGTAGTCGGCTCATCACTGCATCGCGTTTTGAAGGGGGCACGAGCTTTACAGGAAGTTTCAGGAGTTTGGCCGTCAGCCGCTTTACGTGATAAGAGAACGATCGTTTTGGCTTTAGTCCAGCGCCGCCGGTAATTACCATCTTCTCAATATGAACGGGGCGATCCTTCATCGACAGTATTTTAAGTAGAATACGGCCGCCAAAACTGTGAACCAGAAAATCCACGGGTGTTTCAGGATACGTATCCTTAATAAACGCCAGTACCATATCGGCATAGTCGCCAACTGCCCACGCTGAATGCGGCTCCGGTGACTCACCAAACCCCGGCAAATCGATAAAAACGCAACTCCGGTGCTTTGCGAGATTCTTCGCAAGTGGCATCATTACGGCAGAGCTGCTACCCCATCCATGCAAAATGATGAGAGGTTTGCCATTTCCGACAGTGTAAAAAGCAATATCCAGCTCATTGTAGCGGTAGTGTCCTGTTTCAGTTTCCATCAATTATGTAAGGGAGTTGCAATTTTTTGATCATAAACATAAGGATGAACAATAAAACAGAAAATGATGAAGAGAAAATTATTCTTTTGGCTGGATAAATTACAAATCAGCAGAAGCGAACGCATAGCCGTATCTATATTAATGGGCGTGATTTTACTACTGTCGTCGTTAGTTGTATTTGTGGATCCAACTCCGGCAGTGGATGACGACAGATATGCTAAACTTGAAAATATATTCCGTGAGCGATCAGAAATTAAGCAGCAGGAACGTGCCGCGATCATGGCCAGGTACACTCCGGCAACAGAAAATCAGACTCCCGGGCAGAGTAGAGACTTGAGTGAGCCGGAGACAAACGTAAAAAACTTTGAAATCCCGGAACCTGAACAAGTTTCAGACGATACCATACGTGTTAATATAAATGACGCAGGTGCAGAAGAGTTGCAGCAGCTCCCCGGTATCGGGCCGGCTTATTCACGCCGCATTGTTGAATGGCGAAATGAACACGGTGAATTTACAAGCGTGGATCAGCTTCTCGAAATACGCGGGATTGGCCCTGTCCGGCTGGAGAAAATAAGACCGATGATTGTATTGTAATCATTGGGCTTCCAATCGCCGCAAGCATTCTGTATTTTATGAAACTTAAGCAGTAACGAATTGCTGCGGTAATTTTGGAAGGTACATATGGCCAATAACATTTTATGGGCTGACGATGAAATCGATCAGCTGAAATCACATATCATTTTTCTTGAGAATAAAGGGTTTTCGATTACACCCGTCACAAATGGTGAAGATGCCATATCGATGATTAAAGAGGAGGTATTCGACCTTGTGTTTCTTGATGAGCAGATGCCGGGCATGGACGGACTGGCAACACTGGAGCAGATCCAAATCCTGCAGCCATCTCTTCCGGTAGTGATGATTACCAAAAGCGAAGAGGAATCTATCATGGAAGACGCGATTGGAAGTAAAATTGCGGACTACCTGATTAAGCCTGTAAATCCAAACCAGATTTTACTATCCATCAAGCGAACGCTTGATAAAAAACGGATTGAGAATGAGAAATCTGCCCAGTCATATCTGAAAAACTTTAACAAGCTCTCCAGCCGTTTTAATGAACAAACCGACTGGAAGGGCTGGATTGATATATACCGGACACTGACAAACTGGGAGATGAACCTGGAGAACAGCGATGAAGGGCTTCAGCAGGTACTGCAGGATCAGTTTCAGCAAGCCAATCAGGCGTTTGCAAGGTTCATTGAACTTGAATATAAATCGTGGCTTCAAAAGGAATCCGGTGACCGCCCAATTCTAAGTAATGACCTGCTGAAAGAGAAGGTGTTTCCCCGGCTGTCAAATGATGAGACGGTAGTTTTCTTTTTGATTGACTGCATGCGATATGATCAATGGGTGCTTTTTGAGAGGATACTGACCGAGTATTTTTCAATAGAAACAGATTTCTACTACTCAATTCTGCCAACAGCAACTCCGTACTCAAGAAACTCTATCTTTTCCGGGCTTTACCCGTTGCAGATTCAGCAACGTCATCCCAATCTCTGGTTAATGGGTCAGGATGAGTCGTCCCTAAACCAGCATGAAGAAGAACTTTTGGAAATTTACCTGGCACGTCATCATCTGAAAGAACCATTTAAGTATGAAAAAATAGTTCGGCCGGAAGACGGGAAGAAAGTTGCTGGTAAAATGAAGAATTATGCACAATCACCGTTCACCGCAATTGTTTACAATTTTGTAGACACACTAGTGCACAGCCGGTCAGATTCAGATGTGTTGAAACAACTATCGCCCGATGTGCCCGCTTTTCGATCACTGACCGAGTCGTGGTTCCAACACTCGTCCCTCCTGCAAATGTTTAAAGAACTTGCTGATGAAGATGTTACCATTGTGGTGTCTACCGACCATGGCGCTGTACGCTCGATGAGAGACACTAAAGTTTTTGGTGATCGCGATGCGGCAACTAATCTCCGGTACAAGTATGGCCGGAATTTGAAGGCCGAAGAGAACGCGGCAATTTATATCGATAAACCGGAAGAGTACTTCCTGCCTGTGCCGAAAACGGCCAATACCTATATCATTGCAAAAGAGGATTACTATTTCGTGTATCCTACGAATTACCACCGGTTTCAAAACCTCTACAAAGATACGTTTCAGCACGGAGGCGCCTCTATGGAGGAGATGATTTTGCCGGTTGCCACACTGAAACCCCGCCGGTAGCTGATGGAATTGTTCGAATGTAAAAGCGAGCAGGCAACGATGGATCTCGCACGGAAAATAGGAAAGGAATCACAACCGGGTGACATCATTTGTCTGAAAGGGGAACTTGGTGCCGGCAAAACACATTTCGTGAAGGGATTTGTAACCGCCTTCGGGATACCACCTGAAGCCGTATCAAGCCCAACGTTCTCAATCATTCAGGAGTACAGCGGAACGCTTCCTGTTTACCATTTTGATTTCTACAGACTTGAGAATGTGCGGGATGCACTTGAAATTGGGTCAGAAGAATATTTTTATGGGGAAGGCGTTTCAATAATCGAATGGCCTGAGCGAATCGAGGCAATTTTGCCGGATGATGTTAAGCAAATTTCCATAGCTGCGATAAACAACACGACACGACAAATAACGATCACCTGACTGTTCCATTAGCAGAATTGAACCCAGATGGCAACTAAAAAACGGCGACTTTCTTACAGACTTGACCTGCTCCCGGTAATCTTACCCTACCA
>Ga0306867_1000425_pt1 | contig 24145 bp, 24 predicted proteins | sample AntRauTorckE6831_FD_190432 | JGI IMG/M metagenome (GOLD analysis project Ga0306867, IMG submission 190432) | Saline lake microbial communities from Rauer Islands, Antarctica - Metagenome Torckler E6 #831 (v2) (version 2) | ecosystem: Environmental > Aquatic > Non-marine Saline and Alkaline >...
CTCAGCTTGCTGCAATTGGTTTACTCGTCCCCCTGTGGACAGGCAGCGGCCTCCTCTCGGTTTTGGGGTTGGTAAGTATGATAGCCTTGCCAATGATTGGATATTCAATCTGGCTGCAGGCGGTAAAAATCAATGAGTGGTGCCGCCTCTGCCTGGTGGTGAGCGGCGTTCTGGCATTGCAGGCAACAATCTTCGGTTATCTCTTTTACTCGGGAGAGTTGAATCTTTTGGCAGTGGCTCTTCCTGAAGCCATCACGACATTGTTACTTTTTGGATTATCCGGTCCCTCTATATTACTGGTAAAACAGACTATACAGCAGAAAAACCGGGCCGTCCAAAATGAGATGAAAGCTGCACGCCTGATGAACTCACCGGAGGTTTTCACAAGCCTTCTATCTAAACAGCGGCAGACGGACACCACGCCTCTTGAACACGACTTTTTGATCGGCAGCCCGGATGCACCGGTCAAACTCACCATGGCGGTGAATCTGTTCTGTGGCCCGTGCAAAAATGAGCTGGAGCATGCGAAAGAGCTGCTGAGTATATACCCAGGGCAGGTCAGTCTCTCACTGCGGTTATTAAGAAGTAGTGATAATGGAAAATCCAGTGGGTTGATAATAAAAACATGGCTTCATGCTTTGGAGGAACGTACCAATGTTATATCCAATGGACAGACGTTGATCGAAGAGTGGTATGAAGTGATGGATACTGAAAAATTTTCAGATTCACACCCTGTTAATGGGGCCGTTTCAGATACAAAGGCAGAAGAGTGTTCGCAGGCTCATTACGACTGGATCAAGCAAGCAGAGATTGCCAAAACCCCGACTTCGTTTATGAACGGCTATGAACTTCCGTCAGCTTACCGTGTGAAGGATTTGGTTCCGTTAATTCCCGGGTTGGTAGATGCTTTTGGCAATCAAAATGGTTTGAAAAAAATGATAGATAATTCAAATAGTATGACTAATTCAGAGAAGAAAAACAATGTTTGAGCGATCGAACAGGGGTTAAATCATAGCCTGTACCCCGCCGAATGGCGAAGCGGGTGAGAACTAAACGGAGATAAACTATGAAACCATCAATGCTAACTGGAAGTTCAGAAGGCGTATTGAGCCGTAGTGAGATGAAAATGATTATGGCTGGGAGTGGTTTTTCAGATGAATTGTCTGAATGTGAAGAAGGAAATGACTGCACTAATTGCTTAATTTGTGAAAATAGTGATTACTGTGTCTCATATCCTGATATACCTCCAGCACCTGGTTGTACCTATGGTATTTGTCCACAATGCTAATTTAAAAATAAGTGGAGGGAATGTGTTATTCCCTCCAATCTAATTATCTCTCAATATGAAGTTTTAATTGAATCAAGTGGTAACTATATACATAAACCTCTTCAATTGGTATTCTGTGAAATTCTTGCACATAGTGTATTTTTTGTTAACAGTACTAGCGTTCGGGTTTATTGGCTGCACTTATCAGGATGGAGAGAAAATACCTGAGAATCTGAAAGACCTTCAAAATTTAATTGTTATACAAAAAAATAATTTACCTGAGACATCGATAAAATTTACTCGCGATCTGTCAATAGGTGGCAGTAATAGTCTTGGTACATGGTATTATGATGTTTCCAGTAGCGGATGGGCGTTTGGGGGATCAGATTGGTTCGCTGGTCTTGAGGTTGACGATAGAGGTAACATACTAGTAGGTGATAGATACGAAAAAGTGATCCATATTTTTGATTCTGGTGGTAATTATGTAAAAAAAATAGGTGGAGAGGGAAATGGGCCAGGTGAATTTGAAAGCATTTTCCAAATTAAAATACACTCTGATCAACTCTTGGCATTTGATCGTTTTCAATTTCGTACTACTTTTTTTTCAATTAATTCACTTGATTTAATCGAAGTTCAGAAAGCGTATATTAATCGTGCACCTCAACGTGAAGAGTTAAAAGGACAGTTTGCTCATCCTGTTTCGCTAATATCAGATGATTTATTCATTGTTGGTTTTCTGAGTGAACCAAGAAATGCAAACTATGGAACGGAGAAATATAATTTAGATGAGGAGAGATCTGTCAGGTACTATGTTATGGATCGGGAGGGAAAAGTGATATCTGATATGATAACTGAATTGAAAGACCTGAAAAATATAACAGCCGTCGTTGATGGCAGGCACTTATTCAATATGAGAGCTCTACCGTTTCTTCAACAGCCAATGACATCCATTTCTAATGATGGCAATATTTTTACAGCGAATAGTGAAAACCCATTAATTAAAATGCATGATGACAAAGGAGATTATATAAAGGCTTTTTATATACCAATGGAAAAAAAATTAATAGATAGAAATGAGATCTTAAACCAATTTGCTGGAGATGATGAAGAGAATACAAATTTATTATTAAAAGCAGAGCTCCCCGAAAAATGGCCAGCATTAAGCGGTATGGTGATTGATGATGAATATAATCTCTGGATTTCTACAATACCTGCCAATGATTCTTTATATGAATGGTTGATTATAAATAATGCAGGAAAACTTATTGCAACATTCAGGTGGCCGGGAAACCGATCTATAGAAAAAATAAAAAATGGATACGTTTATGCTCGTGAAACTCAGAAATCAACGGGATTACAATCCATTACAAGATATAGAATTGAATTGGAAGGAATCTGATGTTTTTCAATTAATATGAAAAAATTCCCTCTCTACCGTCAACATGACCAAATGGACTGTGGCCCTACGTGCCTGCGGATGATCGCTAAATACCATGGCCGGCACTACTCGATGGATACACTTCGGCAGAAAAGCAAAATCAACCGGGAGGGCGTATCTCTACTGGGAATTAGTGAGGCAGCCGAGGAGATTGGCTTTCGCACGGTGGGGGCCAAGTTGACTTGGGATCAGCTCAAGCAGGAGGCAGACCTGCCGTGTGTGATCTACTGGAACCAGGTTCATTTTGTGGTTATCTATAAAATTAAAGGGGACAAGGTCTATCTTGCCGATCCTGCAAAAGGAAAGGTGACCTACCGAAAAGAGGAGTTCCTGGAGCAGTGGCTCAACACAAAAAATATTGGCCAAAGTACAGGGATTGCGTTGTTGCTCTACACATCACCCGCCTTTTACGACCTTGAGGGAGAGACGGGAAACCGCCTCAGCTTTGGCATCCTGCTCAAGTATATCCTGCCCTATAAAAATCTGTTGTTTCAGCTTGGCCTTGGCTTGCTGGCCGGAAGTATTCTGCAGCTTATCTTTCCCTTTCTTACCCAGGCAGTTGTTGATATTGGTATTCAGAACCGTGATATCAACTTTATCTACCTCATCCTGATGGCGCAGATCATGCTCTTTTTTGGGCGAACCGTGGTGGAGTTTATCCGTTCGTGGATACTGCTCCACATGAGCACCCGCATCAACATTTCTATTTTGTCAGACTTTCTGATCAAGCTGATGAAGCTGCCGATGCCTTTTTTCGATACCAAGATGGTGGGCGACATCATGCAGCGAATGGGCGATCATGCCCGTATCCAAAACTTTCTCACCGGGCAGACCCTCAGCACGCTGTTCTCATTAGTCACATTGGTCGTCTTCTCGCTGGTGCTTGCCTACTACCATATGATGATCTTTACAGTATTCCTGGTAGCAAGTGCCCTTTACGTGATTTGGATTGTACTCTTCCTTAAAAAACGCCGGGAACTGGACCATCAGCGCTTTGGAATTTCATCGAGTAACCAAAGCACGGTGATCCAGCTTATTCAGGGGATGCAGGAAATAAAGCTCAATAACTGCGAAAAACAGAAGCGGTGGGAGTGGGAGCATCTTCAGGCGCGCCTGTTTCGCTTTCAGGTCAGAAATCTTGCGCTTGAACAGTACCAGCAGGGGGGCGCGTTCTTTATAAATGAAGGGAAGAATATCGGCATCACGTTTATATCCGCAATAGCCGTGGTGAACGGGCAGCTCACGCTGGGCGCTATGTTAGCCATACAATACATTATTGGCCAGCTCAACAGCCCGGTGCAGCAGCTCATCGGATTTGTTCAGTCTACACAGGATGCCATTATCAGCATGGAGCGCCTCAACGAAGTTCATGAAAAAGAGGATGAAGAACCGTCTGAAAAAATGTTTACAGACCGGTTGCCGGAGTCCAAAGACATATCATTCAAACAACTCAATTTTACCTACCCCGGCGCAGGAAATGAGCCGGTTTTACAGGATATAGACCTGACGATTCCCGACGGCAACGTCACGGCCATTGTAGGAATGAGCGGTAGCGGAAAAACGACGCTGCTCAAGCTGCTGCTTAAATTTTATCCGCCGGACAGTGGGGAGATCCGCATCGGGGAGAGCAATTTTGTGAATCTGAGTCCAAGGGTCTGGCGAATCACATGCGGCGCCGTGATGCAGGATGGATTTATCTTTTCTGATACGATTGCCAGAAATATTGCGGTGGGTGATGAGGTACCCGACATTCAAAAACTGGAGCATGCTGTGAACATGGCCAATATTCGAGAGTTTGTTGAGTCGCTTCCGCTCGGGTTCAATACGAAAATCGGGGCTGAGGGCAACGGCATCAGCCAGGGACAGCGACAGCGCATTCTCATTGCACGAGCGGTTTATAAAAATCCGGAGTTTCTGTTTTTCGATGAGGCCACCAATGCCCTGGACGCCAATAATGAACGGGCAATCATGGATAACATGCAGGAATTTTTTGCCAACCGAACGGTGGTGGTAGTTGCCCATCGCCTCAGCACTGTTAAAAATGCTGATAAGATAGTAGTACTTGACGAGGGGCGGATCATTGAGCAGGGCACACACGCCGAACTGGCCAGGCAGGAAGGAGCTTACTTTGAACTGGTAAAAAATCAACTGGAACTGGGAACGTAAGAGGTGTGAAAGGTGAAATGGAAAATATCAAATGTCAATTAATGAGAATGCAAAACTAAGAAAAAGTCTCCCCTAATAAGGGGAGATTTAGAGGGGTGTGAGACAAGTGCTTTGATAATCGGAGTGGAGTAGCAGCTTCAGAGTTAAACATCCCCCCAAATCCCCCTTTGACAAGGGGGACTTTTCACTCAAAAAAATGCCACAAAACACAAACAACATACCAACCCAACCCGAAGCCAACACAAAGTGGTCCGGGTTGGAGGTACGCAGTGAGGAGGTGCAAGAGATTATCGGGCGTCCGCCACACTGGCTGATCAGATGGGGTATAGTGGCATTTTTTGGAGTTTTAGGACTCGTGATGCTATCAGCTGCTGTTATTAAATATCCCGAGGTTGTAGAAGCACCCATTCGCTTGACCGCAATTAACGCTCCACAATCTCTTGAAAGCCGAATAGGCGGTAAAATTGTAAACCTTGCAGTAGAAAATAACATCATAGTAGAAGAAGGGACCGTTCTGGCATGGCTCGAAAGTACTGCGAGACATAGGGAAGTACTTCTATTATCCGAATTAACAGATCAAATCCGTAAACAACTTATGAATGGAAACGGAAATAGTTTTGAAGAAATAGAGCTATCGGCATTCGGTAACCTCGGTGAGCTTCAGAACACGTTCCAGAGATTTGAACAGGCGTGGAGGGATTACAGGGCCTACCAGCCGGGATCGTTTTACTCCCACCAACGGAAAATTTTGGTTCAGGAACTGGACTACTCCCGTCAGCTTCTCGATCAGCTTCATATGCAGAAAGAGATCCAAAAGACGGATTATGACCTTGCTGAACGTGAGTTTAATATGCAAAAAGAACTTGCAGAAAATGATTTCATCTCGCCGGTTGAACTTGCCAGGTCAGAAAGGGAGCTCGCATCGAGGCAGCTGCCGCTTCAGCAGACAGAGTCAGCTATTATCAATAATTATGTGAGCCGGGCAGCCAAAGAGAAAGAGATCATGGAGCTGGACCGGCGGATGGACGAGCAGCAGTCCGTTTTTATTCAGTCGCTGAATACAATGATAAGCGCTATTGACGAATGGAAACAAACCTACCTGGTAACGGCACCGTTCACTGGGCGGGTTGTTTACGCAGGTATTGTCCAGGAAAATCAAACCGTTACCGCCAGCCAGGAGCTTTTTTATCTCAAGCCTAAGTCAACGACCTTTTTTGGAGAGCTCTCTGTCTCTCAGCAATCATTCGGAAGAGTGTCAGAGGGGCAGCAGGTATTGGTACGGTTCAGCGGCTATCCCTACCATGAGTTTGGCTCGGTGTATGGAGAGGTGGAATACTTTTCGGAGTTTCCTGTACGTGACAGCCTTTTTTTTGCAAAGGTATCTTTCCCCAATGGATTGCAGACGAGTTATGGACATACCATACCGCCCCGGAACGGGATGACCGGTCGGGCGGAGATTATTACAGAAGATATGCGGCTTTTGGAGAGGGTCTATAATAATATTACGAAAGAGCTGAGGTGATGATTGAAAGTTCACCCCCCAAAATAATGAGGGGTGGGGCTTCAAATAAATTAATTATGTTAATTGAGAGGTTATTTTTTTCGTACCCAGCCGAATGGCAATACGAAATTTAAAATAAATGAGGATAGAATAATGAGTAGTTCACTTTCTAATTTTGATGTTTTAAGTCGTAGTGAAATGAAAAACGTTAAAGGTGGGTCTGAGGATGGATGTAATGTAAGCCCAATTCGATTAATAATTAATGACAATTGCACGGGACGGGTATGCTGTGGAGAATTTATGGATCAAGAATGTTACGATATACCATGTTGTTCCGATTTTGGTCAAGATGTAGGTTGGTGCGAAAATTAATACATAAAAAGCTCTACTAATCAGAGCTTTTTTAATCATGTCAATTACAACTAAAATATAATTTTTAATTGTTAACAATACCAATGAAAATAGGAAATGCGACAAAAACTTTTAGCACTATCATGTTATTGGCCGTTTCGGGATTTTTATGCTTGGATATTCGAAACCAGGCGCAAGCTCAGCAACATTCATCTGATAAAATTTATTTTGACAACTTTGAATTGTTAAACGGCAACCGATTTTTAATTACTCAGCAATCAGGTGAGGTACTCGCGCAAATTTACAACGCAAAGGATGGAAACGTCGAACAGAATTTGATCCGTTCTGGAAGAGGCCCATTTGAGCTTGAGTTTGTGGGAGGAATCGCATTTAACAGGCAAACTGAAACACTGTATATCATTGATATCCAAAGTGGTAAAATCATTAGTTTTGATGAGCGGGGGAAGCCTCTGAATGAAAAGAAATTGGGCATTACCTATGCAAGGAAGTTAGACGCTTTCAGAGATGACCTGCTATTAACGCCCGGTACAATTATTACGGAAGGAACGCCGGATAAAAGCAGGTACCCTCTTGCTCATTTACTTGACCCGGTTACATTGGAGGTGTCGAATACGTTGTTTTTTGATTTAAGGAAGCTGAATCTGGAACATATAGAAGATTTTGATAAAACGAATTCATTTGATCTCCGGCCACTGGTGATTTCGTCATTTCAAGAAGGAGTATATGTGGTTGTTTTTGAGAGTTTTAATAAGATCTTCCTCATCAATAAAAATTCGGAATTACTTGATGAGATTGAAATAGATGTAAATGGCATTGAAACGCCCAAAATTGTCCGTCATCCTTCATTTGGATATGGCCTGAGAACTTACACTGTACTGAATGATTACGTAAGAAGAGGAGGTTCGATTTACTTTTCGTTTGAACAAGTTTCTGAGCAAACACAAAATGGTCTTATCAAAGTGGGGATAAGTGATAGTTACAAACTATCAGCTCATAAATATCAATTAACTACAAATTTGGAGCCGACTGATCCGTTTAAGCCTTTCCAGGTGACAGGAGATGGAAATAGCATTTATGGAGCAAATGGTAGTGAAATTTATCCCTTGTCGTTCAATTGAAAAACCCTATAGCTATTTTGATTCTTGTGGATTGTGTTTGAACACTTTCGATTATGCAAAAATGAAGTATTCAAAAATCGTACTTATACCCTTTCTATTACTTGTAGTAATTAATGCATGTTTAGAAACCCCAGGGATGATAAAAACTTCAGGTGACCCGTTCATTGAGTATATCCGTTCGTCAACTCTTGAAATGGACGTAGCGCAACAGTCATTTATTGAAAGCCCAACACTTTTTAATCCCTTACTTATTCTTGCCATAAACGATACGGATTATATAGTGACAGCCGATTATGTAGACAAGTTCATAAAAGTGATTGACAGCAATGGAACACTGCTTTCAGAAACCGGGGGAGAGGGAAGGGGGCCCGGAGAATATGCACTTATCAATCAAATTGAGCGTGGACCCGATGGATTAATCTACGTGCTTGACAAACGTCTGAATCGGATCCATACCTATAACTTGGATGATGAAACGGGAGAGCTGACGCTGCGAACAACCACCCCCTATAAACACGAGGCAAACAGTCATATCAGCAGTTTATACGTGACGGAATTCGGGATGTTTGGTGTGTTTACGAGCCTGACTAATTATGAGACGTGGGAAAACAGCTACTACCTCTATGAACTGGATGAGAATTTTCAACCTGTAACGCTCCTGCTTGAGCTGCCCGGGAATGATAAAATTCCTGCAAGAGAAGATGGGATTGGAAAAATCGATAACTTTCTGGGCAGTATGACTCACTGGGATCTCGATGGGGAGTGGTTCTACTACATCACGTCTAAAAAGACCAATGTATACGCCTACAATCTCATATCCGGACAGCAGTATACCCTGACCGCTATCATGCTGAACGAGCGAGTGAAAACAGACGGGCAGCGTGAGTATATAAAAAAGACGTACGATCGCCTCATTGAAAGTACACCCTCTGTTGAAACTGCCATCAATGAAGCCAGCATCTTACCCTATTTTGATAGTTTGACGGCACAAGATGGGAACCTAATTCTGCGACTATTCGATGCCGGAAGCGAAACCGGAATTTTGATTCACTATAATACGGAAACCGGAAATGTCCGTCATATCAGGGTTCCCACCTATTTCTATAGAATCTAGTATTCCGGCAATAATTTGTATGGTACTAAGACAGTGGAAAATGGAAAAAAAATTCTGCATTTGACTTTCACGAAATAGATGTCAGATACGCTGTAAAACGCTTAAAACGAAACATTTCCCAATTCTACTCCTCTGGTTGTGTCTTGTTCAGTGTTCGTAAGAACAAAGGCAGGAAGATTCTCGCATGAATGAGATTCCGTCTCACATCAGCGATCTCGAAAATCTGACCATTATCGAACCCAAAGACGGTACCGTACCCGATAGCGTAACACTAATTCGAGAGACGGTATTCGAAAGCAGTGATGATGTTTTCATCGAAGAATATAATGGCAAAGTGGACGTGGATGGCTCAGGCCGGGTAGAGAATATTACTTTGTATATGCGATTGTTGGAGAGGGTCTATAATAATATTACGAAAGAGCTGAGGTGATGATTGAAAGTTCACCCCCCCAAAAATAATGAGGGGTGGGGAGATTCAAATTACTATTATATTAATGATAGAAATTCCTCTCTTAAACCAGAAATACTTTGACTGTTTTTGGGGATAAATCAAAACAAAACCAATAAGGTGAATACCATGAATGAGTTATTAAATATAGGTCAGGCACTTAGTCGTTCTGAGATGAAGAAGCTGATGGCAGGAAGTGATGAATGTGAAGAAGGAAATGGATGTACCGATTGTCTTATCTGTGATTACAGTCAATACTGTGTTTCTTTTAATGGTCAACCGCCTGGTCCAGGATGCACATGGGGACATTGTGGATGCGACTAGTGCCGTTACCATTAAATACAGCAAGTATACATATTGATCATTATCAGCTATTGTATTGGAATTCTTTGCAAATCTAACTTTATTAATTTACTGGTAACGGTACTAGTAATCGTAATTAATTGAATTTCAAAAAATGTTTTGGAGGAGTAGTTTCAACTCCTCTATTTCATTTAACCTCGCTTATCTAATAAGTCAATTTAATACTAACAGACAAGCTTAAAATCTTCTTGGAATGGCATATGGTGAAATTCATCTTACGAAATTCTTTATTTTAACAGCAATATCATTTGGGTTGATAAGCTGCACTTTTCAGAATGAAGACAGTATGCCCGATAATCTGAGAGGCCTTCAAAATGTGGTTGTCATCCAACAAGACAGTCTGCCGGAGACGTCCGTCAAATTTATTCGAGATTTAGTTGTCAATGATAAAGATAGTATAAAAACATGGTTTAATGATTTAACAAGTAGTGGATTTGCTTTTGGTGGGGCCGATTGGTTTGGGGGTCTTGAAGTTGACGATAACGGCAATATATTCGTCGGTGATCGCTATGAAAAAGTGATTCATGTTTTTGATTCAACGGGTATATACCAGACAAAATTAGGCGGTGAGGGAAATGGACCGGGTGACTTTAATGGTATCCTTGATATAAAGTTTTAGTCCAACCAACTATATACATTTGACTATTTCCAATTTCGTACAACTTACTTTTCTCTTGATTCCTTCGATTTAATCGAAGTTCGAAAGGCGTATATAGGTCGTACGCCTGAACTTGATGAGTTAGAAGGTTGGCATGCTCTTTCTATTACACTATTTTCAGACAAATTGTTCATTGTAGGTTTTATGGATGAACGAAGAAATGCAAACTTCGCGACGGAAAAGTATAATTTGGATCAAGAGAGGCCTGTTAGATACTATTTAATGGACAGCGAGGGTAAAATTACATCTGATATGATAGATGAATTAAAAGATACAAGGAACATAACAGCTGTTGTTGATGGCTATCATTTATTCAACATTAGAGCTCTTCCATTTCTGCAACAGCCTTTGATATCTATTTCTGATAAGGGCAATATTTTTACAGCCAACAGTGATGAACCATTAATCAAAATGTATGAAGACAATGGGGATTATCTTAAGTCATTTTATTTTCCTACGGAAATGATGTCAATAAATCGAGATGAGATTATAGATATCTTTTCAGAAGAAGATGAACAAAATAAAAATCTATTATTACATGCGGAATTGCCTGAAAAGTGGCCCGCTTTAAGTAGTATAGTGATAGACGACGAAAACAACCTTTGGATATCTACGATTTCTGACAATGAAGATTTATTACATGAATGGTTGGTTCTGGAAGATACAGGTGAGCTAATCGCAAATTTTGAGTGGCCACATGACGAACCGATCGAAGTGGTGAAAAACGGCAAGATGTACACCCGCCAAACGGATGAAGAAACCGGCCTGCAGCGGGTGGTGCGGTATAGGATTGAAATAGAGTAGACCTATTGATTTACACGAGGGAATCGTTTGAAGGCTTAAATCAAGCTGTACCCCCCAAAATAATGAGGGGTGGGGCTTCAAATAAATTAATTATGTTGTATCAGAAGTCAATCTCATGCCCGGCCTTGTTCCGAAAGTAAGTGGGATGAAAGGGGCTTATTTCAAAACTAAACGAGGAGAAACCGTAAATACAAACATATCAGGAAATATCGAAGGCGTATTGAGCCGAAGCGCTATGAAGAAGATTATCGCTGGAAGTGGAGGGGGTAATATTTATTGTCACTCTGGTAATTTCCAACATGAATGTTCTTCCAATGATTTAACAACCTGTTTAGATGGTTGCGTTGGTGCTTTTGGAGACGATTGCCAAGGATGTGCTGAGTTTCCTAAAGTTTACTTTGCATAATCATTGTAAAGTACGGTATCAGCTGTTGCTAAACCATTAACCCTTATTTGTTATTGAAATGAGGGTTAATTTTTTTAGTGGTTGGTTACAGCTTAAGACCTTCAAATAGAATTAAAGTCATTTGTGACGAAAGTTTTTTTAAGTGAGTTTAGAATAATACTATGCCCGCTGACCATGAAAAAATTGATCTACCCACTTTTAATAATTGTTTTCTGGGGGTGTTCTCACCAAAAAACTGATCCGATTCCAGAAGAGATTCAGGAAATGGAAAATCTCACCGTCTATTCTGTAGACGCGAAACCTGCAGCAGAAATCTCTATCAAAAAAGATGTTTTGTATGGCGGTTCCAATGAAGTCTTCATTGGAGATTTGGGTGAAATAGCTGTAGACAGTTCGGGGCGGGTTTTTATCGAAGATACTGGGAATTTGTTTATCCATGTTTTTGAACCTTTCGGGAGGTACTTAGGCCACTTTGGAAGAGACGGCAGAGGACCTGGAGAATTTAGTTCTATCAAAAGTTTACAGATCCGAGATGATCAATTATACGTATTTGATTTTCGTCAAAACAGAGTAAATATATTTAACCTCAATACTCTGGTTATTGAAGAAACGATATCACTTGCACGAAATAGAGGAGACCATCATGAACTTAGAGGATCTTATCCCTCTGTTGATGAATTTTATGCAGGAAGCAACAATACCTACATCGTAAAATTCATATCAACCGGCAATTCAATTAAATCTGATTGGGAAAATATTGAGGTAAAAGGTTTGCTTTATCTAATGGATGATACCGGAGATTTATCAGAAAAATTGGTGGATTTTAAAGACGCTATTCGTACACAATTTCCAGTCAGGAATACAAGCTTCGATATTCCACTGACTCCTTTTTTTGGAAATACATTGATCGCCTTCTCAGGTGAAAATAGTATGTATCAGGCCGGGCCGGATCACTTTTTGATTACAGTATATAGCCCGAATGGGAGATATGAACGTGCTTTCTACTATCCATTTAAGAAATTGTTCTTAACACGAGAGTCCGCTATTTCAGGCGAAGTTCTTGATGAACTTATCATTAATCCTGAACTTATTATTCAAAATATAAACTCAGTTGACCTTCCAGAAACCTGGCCCGTTTTGACAAATATGCTAATGGACGATGAAAACCGCCTGTGGGTCTCCACAATAGTAAAGGATTTTGAAATCTACGAATGGTGGGTTTTAGAAGTGTCCGGCGAGCTTATCACCACATTCGAATGGCCCCGGAATGAACCGATTGAAGTCATCAAAAACGGCAAGATGTACACCCGCCAAACGGATGAAGAAACCGGCCTGCAGCAGGTGGTGCGGTATAGGGTTGAAATGGAATAAGCTACTTGTTTATAAATAGGAGCTATCTGATGTGTTCATTCAATATTAACTCATTTCACCCCCCAAAATAATGAGGGGAGAGACGTCAAATATTTTAGGTATAATACTTCAGAAGGCAACCACACACCCGGCCTTGTTCCGCAGTTACATGGGATGAAAATGGGCTTATTTTAAAAACAAATGAGGAAAAAAAACGATGAATACATACTTATCAGGAAGTATAGAAGGTGTTTTAAGCCGTAGTGAGATGAAATTGATATCTGCGGGCAGTGGATCTTGTACTATATCGGTTACATGCCCTAATGGAAGGACAATTGAATGTACAAGTGCGAGTGGGCAATGTTATTCTGAAGGAGATGGTACTCAGAGTGGATATATAAACTGTAATGTGGGTGGAATTCAGGCGGGGTGTTGGCAATATGATCCACCGAGTGATCCAGTAGAGAACTAATATTTATTATACTATGAAGTGAATTCGAGCACTCAGATAAAATCACATGGTTACAAACTGTAAGTATCGGAAGTGTGCGATCATTATTTCAGTGGTTTTCATTCTGATGGCATCCTGCTCAGCTGGAGATGATGTCACACTGGTATCATTCAAACTTCCCGATGAGGCCACCCATGATTTAACAGAACTGTTCAGAATCAGCAGTCCGGCTGATGGCGCATTCTTCTCCTATATTCGAAACATTCACATTCTATCGGACGGACATCTTGTCGTACAAAACTATCCGGATCATCAGCTCTATGAGCTAACACCCGATGGAGAGTTGGTAGGTATCATTGGCCGGGAGGGGCGGGGACCCGGGGAGTTTATTCAAACCTACATGAGTCATCTGGCCATTGACGATTCTCTGCATGTTTTCGATTTCAACAATTCCAGACACCAGGTATTTACCAGGGACGAGCCTGGACAATGGACGTATTCCAGGGAGAGTGCATTTCAGCGGGTAAGGCTTGATGGATTGAAGGAGCAGATTCCGGATCGGGTCGTGCGAAGTACCGATGGTGAGACATTTGGCCTCTTTCGAATTCATCCCACAGCCCGGGATACTTTGCAAGCTCAATATATGTATGTGTCGAAAGTGGATCAAAATATAGAACATGCCGGAGATGTCAGCCGATTGAGGCTGGCTAGTGAACTGGCTATTCACCGGGGAGAAAATAACAGTATGTCGGTTATTAACAACCGCCGGTTTAAACGGTCGTTCTATACGTTTCGGCCGGAAACCGATGAGGTTCTCCTAATTCAGAATACGTCTAATGACATTACTGTAATAGATTCATCGGGAAAAGAAACAGTAAACGGACAGCTGCCCTACGAACGGTTTCCGGTCAATCGCAGGAGTCTCGACGAATCACTTGTGAACGTAAACTATTCATACGCCGGGATGGAAGAGATCGTACAGGACAAACTGCTTGACTATGAACCGTATTACCGGAATGTGGTCCTTCATGACAACCGGCTTTGGGTGAACCTGGCCCGATCGGACAGCGACAAACCGAATTGGGTTGTTACAACACTTGAGGGTGAGCTGCTGGAGGCATTCCACGGTCCGGAGGAGATTACGGAGGTAACCATCCACGGCAACCGGATGTATGGCTCTGTCCGGGATACAGATGGAGCTGTTTATCTTGTGGGGTATGAGCTGAATTAATTGTGAACAGGTTTGATCGAAAATTCTATAAACCAAAGTTTGGACTGTGTTCGAAGTCAAAAACGGATGACTGTTTTAAACACAGATGATCACATAGGGTATGCGATTGCTCGAAAGAGTCTATAATAATATTACGCTGTAGTTGAGGTGATATTATGAAGTATATCACCCCCCAAAATAATGAGGGAAGAGACGTCACTTAAATTTCCTATGTTGCTTCAGAAGGCAATTACAGGCCCGGCCTAGTTCCGAAAGTAAGTGGGATGAAAGTGGCTTATTTTAAAAACAAATGAGGAAAAACGATGGATACAAACTTATCAGAAAATATCGAAGGCGTTTTAAGCCGACATGAGATGAAGAATATTATTGCAGGAAATCATGACTGTACAGGAAATGAATGCTCAAACTGCCTGATTTGCTGGAATGATGATGGTTCTGATGCAACAGAAATAACGTACATCTTGACTGATGAAGATCCTGATATGGCCTGTAGGCGAAATGGACCATACTCGACAGGTTCATGGGGGCAATGTTCTGATTTAGCAATACATTAAAATGTAACCGTTGTTAAAATAACGATACCCTGTGCTCCAACTAGCTTATAGCGCACCACTAAAATGACACACAACTTGATCCGATCAATCATATTTGTAGCTCTTTTGTCAGTTATCAATGGGTGTATAAGTGAAGTCGAAAATAACGTGCCGGATCTTGATAACCTGATCGTTGTGGCAGAAAGGCAGAGTGGCTTGCAGTCGATTTCTCTGATCAAAGAGCTTGAATTTGCAAGTTCAGAGAGCGAACTGATCGCAAAGGCGGGACAATTTGACGTAGATGATATCGGCCGGGTGTATATAGGTGATGCGATGCAGCACAGAGTACATGTGTTTGGATCAAACGGACACTATCAAGCTTATTTTGGCAGAGAAGGGTCGGGCCCGGGTGAATTTCGCGCGATGGGCTCACTCACCTATTCAGATGGATATTTGTACGTCTATGATCCTCTGATGATGAGACTTAGTGCTTTTTTAACAGATACATTTGAAGAATCAAATACAATCTATATACAGGCCATTAATAAACGGGAAATTGAAGAATTATCAGGGCTCATCCAAAACGGATTTATGTTCATCGGCCCAAATACGTTTCTTGTCAATTTTAACTCAAGGCTTGTCCCGAACCCTGATTATGACGGATATAATCTGAATGATACATACCGTACCTATCATCTCATGGATAGAAACCGAAGGCTTGAGTTGAACCGGGTCTTTAAAAAGCCGGATTACAGAGCATTATCGGCAACGGTTGGTGGGAAGTATCGGTTTACGCAATTTGAATTTTTGGGGTCAACGTTGCTTGCAGCGTCTGAAAACTCAATTTATATGGCGCGATCAGGCAAGTTTTTGATAAAAGTCTACAATACGGAAAGCAGCTATCAGCGAGCGTACTACTATCCATATCAGAAGCAAAGATTTACCCGTGAGGAAGCAATCCGCCAGCAAATAGCAGACTACGAAGAAGGCGTATTTGAATGGCGTGTAAGCGTGATTGAACATGCCCCTGAGGGACAAATCCCCGACACCTGGCCGGCCCTGAACGATTTAATTGTAGACGATGAAAACCGCCTGTGGGTCTCTACCATCGTGGAGAATTTTGATGTCTACGAATGGTGGATTTTAGAAGAGTCCGGTGAGCTCATCACCACATTCGAATGGCCCCGGAATGAACCGATTGAAGTCATCAAAAACGGCAAGATGTACACCCGCCAAACGGATGAAGAAACCGGCCTGCAGCAGGTGGTGCGGTATAGGGTTGAAATGGAATAAGCCACTTGTTTATAAATAAGAGCTATCTGATGTGTTCATTCAATATTAACTCATTTCACCCCCCAAAATAATGAGGGAAGAGACGTCACTTAAATTAATTATGTTGAATCAGAAGGCAACCACATGCCCGGTCTTGTTCCGAAAGTACCTGGGATGAAATGGGCTTATTTCAAACTCAAACGAGGAAAAAACGATGAATACAAACATACCGGTAAGTATACAAGACACTTTGGGCCGTAGTGAGATGAGGAAAACGATTGCTGGAACAGGTGATCTCAGAGATGTCAAGTGTTATGCAAATGACTATTGGTTTGGTGATGTACAATGTGGAGGTGGAATCTCAAACATGGAATGTTGCCAGGTACATCATCCAGAAACTAATCAAACATATCCGCCGGAAGAACCACAAGAAAGTCCTATGTAATTCGAAAAAGACATGCAATGAAGTTGGCTTACATTCAATCTTCATTGCATTTTCTATTTCTAATAAAATGCTTGTAAAGCAAGTGAAAATTAACTCGGTATATTTCACTAAACCGAAAAAAATTCAGAGAATGTATTCAAGATTACCCATTTATGTATTCGTACTTTTTTTTATTTCATGCTCTGGAGAGGCTAGTACCCCAAATGAAGCAGAGACTTTAAATATTAACAAAGGAAAACTTTACAAAATTGAATTAAAAAAAGAGATTATTTTCAGAGATAATAATGACATTTTGATAGGTCGGTTGGGCGCTATTCAAATTGATAAGTCAGATCGTATCTATATGGCAGATACAAGGAGAAATGTGATTGAGGTTTTTGAGTCTGACGCAACCCATGTAGGGCCAATAAGTCAGCGTGGTGATGGCCCAGGTGAATTCAGATCTGTAGGTCATATGAGGCTATTTGATGATAAACTTTACGTTTTAGATACCAATCGTCAATTTATAAACATCTTTTCTACAGAGAGTTTGGGGTTTGAACGAACCATTAATCTTGACCCAGCAATTTGGAGAAATGTTGAAAGTATAAACGGGGCAAGAGTCACTGACTTTTACATACAAAACAGTAATAAAATACTGCTCGAATTTAGCAAATTGAACAGTGCTGAAGATCGTCAGTTGATCTATCATCTTTTGTATGATGGAAATCAACTTGAAAATGAACCTTTGATCGAATTAAAAGATGCTCCAATTTTCGCAGATAGGTCGACCGGTGTAGCAATATCAATGTTGCTTGATTTTGAAAGACGCTCTCTAATGGCTCAGGGACAGAATTTAAATATCTATACGGCTTGGACAGATGAATTTAAAATAGATAGATATTTCCCTGATGGTTCACTGGATTATTCTCTGCATACACAATTTGAAAATATTGAGTTGAGTAGAAGTGAATTCATCGATAGTTATAGCAACGATACAGCTCGCGATGCACTTCAGAACGCTAATTTTCCGAAGGATTGGCCGGCACTGAAACATCTTCTCATTGACGACAACAACCGGCTGTGGGTCTCCACTATTGTAGAAGACTTTGATGTCTACGAATGGTGGGTGTTGGAAGAGTCTGGTGAGCTAATCACAACGTTTGAATGGCCGCGGGAAGAGCCCATTGAGATCATCAAAAACGGCATGATGTACACCCGCCAAACGGATGAAGAAACCGGCTTGCAGCAGGTGGTGCGGTATAGGATTGAAATGGAATAAGCCACTTGTTTATAAATAGGAGCTATCTGATGGGTTCATTCAATATTAACTCATTTCACCCCCCAAAATAATGAGGGGAGAGACGTCACTTAAATTAATTATGTTGCATCAGAAGGCAACCACATGCCCGGCCTAGTTTCGAATGTTATTGGGATGAAAGGGGCTTATTTCAAAACTAAACGAGGAGAAACCGTGAATACAAACATATCAGGAAATATCGAAGGCGTATTGAGCCGAAGTGAGATGAAACATATTATGGCAGGTGATCCACAAGTACCGGGAGAAGGTGATGCTTTTATTCGGTGTGACAATTGTCAAAATTCATCTTGTGAGGGATGGGCAGATGATTGTGAAACAGGAGGTCTTGAAATTTGTGGACCAGGCTATGCAGGTAGTGGAGGTCCTGGATATACATGCATAGAAGTTAATTAATTAATATTCCTGCTTCATTATTTTATAAATGATGAGGTAGGATTTGTCTAATAAATGCAGATTTGATTGAAAATTGTTATTGACACTTTAAATGCGACTTTGAATTTACTGAATATAAAATGACAGAATAGTGAGTCTCCATTGTTTTAATCGCCTAATCGAAAATTGATTAAACAGATTTGTTTGATACTCAAAGAAATTAAACTATTTATATTATCTACCTTGGATTAATTAAAATCGTTAGTCAGAAAATGTTTCTAATTGTATCATATGCAGCTTCTATATCTCATAATTGTATGTTTATCATTTTTACGTGTTTCGCATTATTTATCGCTTGTACTAAAATTGAAAAAAAGCAGCCAGTTGATGAGATAGATCAGGAAATAATGATTCATGAAGCGGAGTCATTAAACGACACTACATATGAACACGGGCAAAATAAATCGGTTATTAATGGTGAGGTAAAATTTGAAAGAGAGCAAACATTCAAATCATCGGATGATGTTTTACTTGGTGTTATGGGAGATTTTACGGTAGATGCCAATAACAGAGTTTACATCGCGGATCGTGACCAAACTGTAGTGCATGTTTTTTATGAAGATGGCAGATATAACACGTCTATTGGCAGGGAGGGTAATGGGCCTGCGGAATTCTCTGCTATTTCTCCTAACACAAAACTTAGAATTGATTCAAATAAACTATATGTCCCGAGTTACGCAAATTCGTACAATTTCTTCCCAGATCGGTTACAAGTATTCGATCTAACTGATTTTACATTTATAATGACGATCAATCTTATTGGAAAGAATAGACAGGATTACTCTAACGAACTATCTGGTTACTATCCTTTAAAGTACAATGTTTTAGAAAGTACTTATATACTTGTAGCTTATAATCGGTCACCGAATGACTATAAAGACGATGAGAGCCACATAAAATTTATGATACAAGATAGTACTTCCAGAATATTAAAAGGACCTATCATTCAGCAAAAAGACAGAAAACAATTAATACACACTGTTACCAAGACAGAAATTCCCTATGAGGCGATCAAAAGCTTCTCATTTTTTAGCAAATCTTTGTTTGCGATTTCAGACGACGATGTAATTTATACCGCGAGGTCCGAAGAGTTTAAGGTCGATGTCCGAAACACTGAAGGAACCATTCTAAGAACAATCAGCCATCCCTACACCAACCTGCCGGTCACACGTGGAGAACTCATCGACCTGTATGAAGAGAAAGAGACATCGGTTATGGGCGATGGAGTTGAGGAGGCAATGATAGCCGAGGCTGATTCAATCCCCGACACATGGCCTGCACTAAATGAGCTGTTGGTTGACGATGAAAACCGCCTGTGGGTCTCCACCATTGTGGAGGACTTTGATGTCTACGAATGGTGGATTTTAGAAGAGTCCGGTGAGCTCATCACCACATTCAAATGGCCCCGTGATGAGACGATTGAGGTCATCAAAAATGGTAAGATGTACACGCGAGAAACGGATGAGGGGACAGGCCTGCAGCAGGTGGTGCGGTACCGGATTGAAATGGAGTAAGCTTCTTGTTTTGAAATAGACTCTGAGGGTGATTTTTCAATCATAAGGTAATTCACCCCCCAAAATAATGAGGGGTGAGACGTCACTTAAATTACCTATGTTGCAACAGAAGGCAACTACATGCCCGGCCTGGTTCCAAAAATAATTGGGATGAAACGGGCTTATTTCAAAACCAAACGAGGAGAAATAATGAATACAAGTTTATCAGGAACTATCGAAGGCGTTTTAAGCCGTTCAGAGATGAAACATATAATGGCGGGTGATCCACAAGTACCGGGAGGAGGGGATGTCTACATAAGATGCAAAAATTGCCAAAATTCAAGTTGTGAGGGCACTGCTGATGATTGCGAAACAGGGGCTTACGAAATATGTGGGCCAGGCGAAGCAGGAACCCCCGGTCCGGCACCTCATGACTGTACCTATGTGATGGAAGCGTAGGCATCATTCAACGATGGGCTTTAAAATACCCATCTGTCGTCTGGTTTTGTTCCGAAGGAATACCTTTGGGGCCGGCTGAAGGGTGTCACTCACCTTCAGCACATACAAAAAGCGAGTTATTGGGTAGCTATGCAAAGGTCTCTTAGTATTCATTCAAAAAATGTGAATTGATAATAAAATGAAATCAGTCAATTTTTACAAGTTGACTGATTTACCATTTTTCTCTTAAATGCCATCCATAGTCTGCCAATGAGACTTACAGTAATAATATTCTTTTTCACAATTTGTCTTTCCAGCTGCTCAGCTAAAGATGCCTCAGATGATATTAATTTGGATTCGAAAGAATCAGAAAGTCAACAGGCAGTTCGATCCCCGCAAACGCAAGCTACTTATACAAACGAAGATGCAGCTGTACAATTTAGTTTTAAACAGGACAGGACATACGGAAGTACTGATGACATTCTACTTGGAGTGTTCAATGCGATTGAAGTAGATAGTCTGAATCGAGTCTTCATAGCGGATCGCGATCAAACGAAAATTCATGTATTTCATTCTGACGGTACATTCATTACGTCTCTTGGGAGAGAAGGCCGGGGGCCGGGTGAATTTTTTGAAATCAGAACGGATACGTTTATAAGAATAATTAGTGGCAAGCTTTATGTAACAGATGGAGATACACGATTTCCCCATCGAGTGCACGTTTTTTCGCTAAATGATCTTACTTTTTCTCGCACTTTAGTTATAGTGGCAGATAATAAAGAGGAGTATGCAAAGGATTTGGTTGGATACAATGCAACACGAGTCTACCCTCTAAAAAGTGGAAATTTTCTAATTCCCTACAGACGACCAGAATACGCATATCGAGATCAGATTAGTTATATCCGTTATATGATACAGAATAGCGACAGAACTATTTTGGGCGGCCCGGTTTTAGAACAGCAAGACCGCATTAATTTGATTTACCTGGTTGAAAATACTGCAAGACCTTATAATGCAATCCGAACATTTCCGTTTTTTGGAAAATCTCTGTTTGCCATATCGGACAATGAGGAGATATATACCGCCAGGTCCGAAGAGTTTAAGATAAATGTCCAAGACACTAAAGGAACTATTTTAAGAACAATCAGCCATCCCTACACCAACTTGCCGGTAACACGTGGAGAACTCATTGACCTGTATGAAGAGAAAAAGACGTCGCCGATGGGTGATGGAGTTGAGGAGGCAATGATTAGTGAAGCCGATAGCTTGCCCGATACGTGGCCGGCCCTGAACGATTTAATTGTAGACGACGAAAACCGCCTGTGGGTCTCCACCATTGTGGAGGACTTTGATGTCTATGAATGGTGGGTTTTAGAAGAGTCTGGTGAGCTCATCACCAGATTCGAATGGCCGCGGGATGAGCCGATTGAAGTGGTGAAAAACGGCAAGATGTACACCCGCCAAACGGATGAAGAAACCGGCCTGCAGCAGGTGGTGCGGTATAGGATTGAAATGGAATAAGCTACTTGTTTATAAATAGGAGCTATCTGATGGGTTCATTCAATATTAACTCATTTCACCCCCTAAATTAATGAGGGGAGAGACGTTAAATATTATAGGTATAATACTTCAGAAGTTAAACACACGCCCGGCCTTGTTCCGCAGGTACATGGGATGAAAATGGGCTTATTTCAAAACCAAACGAGGAGAAATAATGAATACAAACTTATCAGGAAGTATTGACGGCGTTTTAAGCCGACATGATTCGTAACGAAGTGGAGAACCGCGAAGCGCTATGAAGAATATTATGGCGGGGAGTGAAGACTGCCCTGGTAGCTTTTGTCAATGCGATATAGTCTACACGTGTTACTTCTATCAATGTAGTAGTATGTCGGATCCTCAGGGATGCATGAATGAAGTAGAGGTTTTATATTCGCAATGTCACAATGACTGTGGTACTGTCGCTATACCTGGTGTGGCCTAAAAGGTTATATTTATTAGCGGTCTAGGGAGTATTTCTATAAGTATGTCAAACCAGTTAGGCTATAAGAATAATATTCGAGGACAATCTTTATTGAATACTCCCAAAGATTTGCAAACATATGAACATATGAGACGATCACTAACCTTACTTTTGTGTATTCTTCTTGTTCAATGTGCTCAAGAGCCGGAAACTGAACACATTCAGATCCTCGATGTCATTCCTCAGCACATTCAGGATGTTGAAAACCTCACGATCTACCCGGGAGAATCGGAGCCGGCTTATTCCGTGGAGCTCATACCGGTGCAGTCTTTTGGTGAAACTGGAGAGCCATTTCTGACACGTATTGCAAGAAGTGTTGTGGACGATAACGGCAGGATTATTATATGGGATATTGACACACAGGGGGGCGGTTTTCCTCCCCGCAACTCCCTTTATGTTTATAATCCCGATGGCACGTACCATACCCCAATCGGCGGAAGAGGTAAAGGACCCGGTGAGTTTGAGATGTTAATTTCTATGTACGCCAGTGCCGGCAATGTTTACGCCTTAGATCATACAAACCAACGCCTGAATGTTTATAACGGAGCAAATTACTCTTTTGAACGATCAACGTTGGTAGAGCAGTGGAGCGTCCATAATCATGAGGCGGTTCAGAACCTGAGGTTTGCAAGGCTCGACACCCGAAATGACGGGAATCATCTTGTTGTATTCGCTGAAAGGGTGCCTTTCGGCAAGGCACCGGTTCATAAGTATCTCCTGATGGACACAGATGGAAATGTTCTGAATCCTGAACCACTGGAATTCCCGGCCGGATTCACCATCAGGCCGCAGACAACCCCGCCCAGTCCTTCCATGACGTTACCGTTTATGGGGAGTACAATTACAGCCTTGTCCACCAAAGATGAACTGTATTCGGCCTGGACCCGAGACTTCCTGATCAAAATATATGATGCAAACGGGGTCTATCAATCGGCTATTTATTACCCTGTAACCGGATCACCATTTAATCTCGAATACTATACCGGGGCGTCACGATACAAGGTTCGCGATATCTGGAATGCATTTGAAAACAGCGAGGAGGAGCTGCCCGAAACCAACCCTGTTCTGGCTGATTTGATGGTGGATGATGAAGACAGGATCTGGGCAGCGGTGCACATGGGTCCACATCGAGAGAATTATGAGTGGTGGAATTTGGCTCCATCCGGAAAACTACTTGCGAAGCTGCAGCGTCCTCGTAAACAACGCATATTTGACATCAAAAACGGGTATCTCTACAGCAAAGAGATAGATGAGGATACCGGTGGTGAGACCGTAGTTAAATACCGGATTGAGTTATTGGAGAAATAATTGAATAGATCCCACGTCAGTTTATTAAGCGGATAAAAAGTAGTACATCAAGGATGCTTCAGAAAGAATTTCCCGCCATTAGTCCGTCATCAAACCCCTGTAACCTGAGTTCGATTATAAAAAACGACTACAGAAGTCTCTAATACCGTTACCAGTAAATAGGATACGTATGCAAATTTATCGTTTTCGGGAAATGCATCAGATTTAGCTGTAA
>Ga0306867_1000433_pt1 | contig 23960 bp, 26 predicted proteins | sample AntRauTorckE6831_FD_190432 | JGI IMG/M metagenome (GOLD analysis project Ga0306867, IMG submission 190432) | Saline lake microbial communities from Rauer Islands, Antarctica - Metagenome Torckler E6 #831 (v2) (version 2) | ecosystem: Environmental > Aquatic > Non-marine Saline and Alkaline >...
TCAAAGAACTGGTAAAAAATAGTGCAAAAAACATCAAAAATTGCTATTTTTGAATGAAAATCGAATCTTGAGCGATTGTAAACCATTATAGATTAATGCGTTTACCGAATTTGGCGGTCATAGATTTGGACTTAATAAAACGGTGTTTAAGTGCGTAAGTGTATAGGTGTTTAAGTCTGCCTTCTTCTGAGAAGATTTCTGATTGCAAAAGACTCTTTTTGGCTTTACTTAAACACGTAAACACCGGAACACATAAACACGTATTCTAAAACACAGTTATGACATTCATCAACAAAATAACCCGCCCCACCGCAGTAGTGGATTTGGAGATTGCCCGGAACAATCTGGAAAGGATGCAGGAAAAGGCCCGCAAGCATCAAAAAGGGTTCCGTCCGCATTTTAAGACGCATCAGTCGGCGGCGGTTGGGAAGCTGTTTGCCAATGCCGGTATTGAAAAAATCACGATTTCTTCGGTGTTGATGGCTGAATATTTCGCTTCCGCGGGATGGAAGGACATCACCATCGCCTTTCCGGTGAATGTGCGGGAGGCAGAAGCTATTGACACGCTGGCCGGAAAGGTGAAGCTGAGCCTGCTGGTCGAGTCGGAAGAAGTGGTCGAGATCCTGGCGAAGCAGTTGCAGCATCCCGTGGATGTTTTTATCAAGGGCGATGCAGGTTATCGCCGCACTGGAATCGATGTGGAAGAAATCAGTGAGATTGAAAAGCTGGTGGGAAGCATTGAAAGAAAGCCTCAGTTTTCTTTTGCAGGATGCTTAATCCACAACGGACAAACTTACCATGCCCAATCCGAAAAGGAAATCCTTGAAATGCACGACCGAAGCCTGGAAAAACTGGCAAAGCTGGCCGCATGGAAAAAGAGCCACTATCCTGATGCCATCATTTCTTTGGGCGATACCCCGGCGCTGTCGCTGGCCGATCATTTCGAGAATGTGGATGAGCTTCGTCCCGGCAATTTCATTTTTTATGATGTGATGCAGCACCTGCTTGGCAGTTGCCGGGTGGAGGATATTGCCATCAGCGTGGCCTGTCCGGTAGTGGCCAAACATCCCGAAAGGCGCGAGCTCGTGGTGTATGGCGGAGGAGTGCACCTGTCGAAAGAAGGGGTCGATTACCAGGGAAAAACCATTTACGGCTTTGCAGGCACTTTTACTGATAAAGGCTGTAAAATTTCTGACCAGAAAAGCTACGTCAAAAAGCTTTCGCAGGAACATGGCATCATCCACGCCAGTGACGAACTTATAAGTCAGGTGGCTGTGGGCGACCTGCTGGCCATCCTGCCCGTGCACTCCTGCCTCATACCGCCTCTGCTGGGCCCTTACCTCACCACCAAAGGTGATTGGCTGGAGGTGATGCGGAATTATTCTTTCTAAACAGACAAGATCTCAATAGGAATGAAATTGGTTTTAAATATCCTTTGCCCCCGCAATGATGCGGGGCTGGCTGTTAACAGAGAAACCACAGAAAGCAACTCTGACAAACCGTCCGTGGCGAATCTGTCAGGTTGTGTTTTTTTGCTACAAAACCTTTCAGAATACAGAGTACCTGAAAAGAGTGTTGTTGAATAAACTTAAACGGTCAAACCAACACCTTTTAAACGACTGTTGTGAGGTATCAATAGAAATCAGATTTCTTCTTTTTAAAACTATAAGAAAACAACAACCCTACATAGTTCCCCGACAGTTTGTAATACCCGCGGCTGTCATCTGATTGCAGCAGGTTACCGTAGAGGTATTCGCCTTTCATGGTGTTTTGGAAGTTCATCACGTAGAAAAGTTGTGCTTTTAGCAATCCGAATTTTTCCATACGGTGCATTCCGGTTCCCACCACAAAACTTCCCTGCCAGCTATTGCGCGGGCTGTCGGCATACAAACCAAACATCTCTCTCGTGTCAGTATTATCAGCGTTCGTATAGGAAGCCCCAAGAGATAATCCTCCGTGCGGAAAATACATGGCTTTTAATCCAACCCGCAAATTTGCAAGCATCTTTTTATGGACCTGCTTCTTCAATGAAACCAGGAATGGAAAAGAAAAAGTGGTTATTCCGTATGCATGATAGCGCTCTGTATCAGCACCAAATTAGGGAAACATGTCCTCTGCATCAATTGAAGATTCAACATTGTAACCAGGTTCAAGCGCAACATACATGCCGCTAATAAATGACCATTGCCTGTCGGGGTGGAAATCATATTCAAAGCCGGCATTGTAGCTCATCATCGGCAATGTTTCAATCGTATAATTGCCATATTGCGGAATAGCTTTTCCTTTGTTGTACAATGAAGCCCCAGCCACAAAACTCCACTGTCGGTATTTGTTCATTATGGGGTAGTCGGGCGTGGTTTGGGTATATCCTGAAAAGGAAAGGCAGATTAATGTGAAAAATAGAAGCCAGATAGTTGTTGTCAATTTCATTATTGATTTAGTGTCTTTGTTAGTAGTTTTTCAGTTTCTATGGTTTCCGAGATACGCTGTGAGCTCAGATAACATCATCTTTCGAACCAAATGTCATAAGAATAAAAACAAAACAGTAAAAACAAAAATATATTGCATTTGTATCAGAAAAGGCAGAAAAATTCTGGCACGTAACTTTTTACCAGGAATCCAAACATACGGCCGTTCCTGCCTGAATTCATTTCAAATCCTTAGCTTGAACAAGAAATAGCTTGATTCCAACAATAGTTTCTTCTATCCTTTGCTGTTGGATTTATCCAACGGATCTGAATGCTAAACTATCGCTTTCAGGGCTTTAGCCCTGCTTTAATGGACTATGGCTGAAGCCTGGAAAGTTTGGCAACAGTTTTTCTTTCCGTCAGCTAATCCCGAAAATTTTCGGGAGACGGCAAAGGATAGCAAACTGTCACCACACCACAAACTTCACTGTCCCCTGCAAAAGGCGTTTGCTTAAAACACGGGCAATGTATACCCCCGGAAGCCAGGCGGAAACTCCTACGCGAACCGCCTGCGGACCGGAAGGATACCTTTGCCGGAACATTTCCTGTCCGTTTACATTGAGTATCTGTAGCTCTGCCTGTTCCGCCGAAACCTCAAAGCTGAATGTGACTTCTTGCGTTGCCGGATTTGGGCTGGCTATCATGTCCACCTGCGGCTGGGGGATTGTTGAAATATCCGTATATAAAGGGTCTCTGCTTCGGTAAAGATTTTTTATTCCCCATGGCAATTCATCTCTGTCGGCACAGATATACGTATACCCATCATTCAGCACTTTAATGTCATGCACCTTTGTTGATGCGCTAATGACATTTGTTATGTAGTGCTCCCATGATATGCCGTAATGATCCGATACATATACACCGCAATTTGTAACTAATGCCCCCACTGAACCAAAATAAATCTCATCGTCTGGGGTAACCGTCATGTCCTGTATCTGAAGATATTCCATCGATAAACTCATATACCAACTGTCGCCACCATTGTGTGTAACCATAACATTCCCGTAATTTTCGTCAAACAAACCATAACCGGCTGCAAATATATCCCCGTTACTCGCTTGCTCTAAGGACGTCACGCCATAGTTCTCAAGCATCCATTCCCAGCTTTCGCCGCCATCCACACTGCGGTATACACCACCTCCACTGATCCAGTTTACAGTGGACGCAAATATCGTGTCGGGACTTACTTCCAGTATATCATAAAAATACTCGGTTGTTGAACTTAGGGTGAGTAATGTATCCCAGGTTTGGCCATGGTCTGAAGTTTTGAACAGAATATCTGAACCCGTATATATTATGCCAGATTCACCTTTAGCTGAGCACAAAAAGTTTGCTACCGAACCCTCAATAACTGTATCAACCGCCATATCTGCTTCACTCATTCTGAGAAACCGATCTTGATCGTTAAAATACACATACTCTTCCCTGCATAAGATAGTAAATGGTCTGTGATCGTACAAATGGTGGTACAACAATTCCCAGCTCTCTCCGTCATCCATACTGCGGTATAACCCACCATGGCCGGTCAGCGTATCTTTGGCACCAATGTACAAATGGCCTTCACTATTCATCGCAATACTCGATACATCTTTATGCGGGGTCATCATCTCCCAGAAATCCTGGGCCTGTGTTTCAGAAACAAACCAGAAACTCAATAATGAAAGGAAAATTAAGGTTTTGTTTTTCACGGATACTAAGGTAAATATTTTTTCTTCATCCTCTCCTTTATTTACAGGAAAAATACCCGGGAAATACTATCACACCACAAACTTCACCACTCCCTGCAACAGACCATTACTTAAAACACGGGCAATATATACCCCCGGAAGCCAGGCGGAAACTCCTACGCGAACCGTCTGCGGACCGGCAGAATACCTGTGCCGGAGCATTTCCTGACCGTTTACATTGTGCACCTGCAATACTGCTTGGCCCTTCATAACCTCAAAGCTGAGCGTAAACTCTTCCGTTGCCGGGTTTGGGCTGGCCACCATAGCTGCCTGCGGCTGGGGGATTCGTGAAACTTCAGTATACAAAGGGACTCTGCTGCGGTAAAGGTTTTTAATTGCCCATGGCAATTCATCTCTGTCGGCACAGATATACATATACCCATCATTTAGAGTTTTGATGTTAAATACTGCTGCCTTTCTTTTTTAAAACTGCACAGCAAACAAATTGAAAAATCCTTATGCAAACGACAAATTCCGTAGATTAGAAAGATGAAGCGATTGCCCTTAAAAGTAAGGGCAATCGCTTATTAATGTTAATAGGTGATTTAAGAAATTATTGCTTTTGTTCTGATGAATGGTTTCTTCTTCTGGTTATCCAGAAAGAGATAGGGTTTGACACAAACGCAATTACCAGGGTAATTATTAGAAAACCTTTCCAAAAAGCTACATCGTTCAACAGAGTAACTATAAGGCCTCCAATTGCTCCCCCTGTTATTGATCCGATTAAATACTTAATTATAAATTTCATAACGGCTTCTATTATTTACATGTAATGATCCCAGACCTGGTAAACACCGTTTGCTACAGAAGTCCCTATAGCTCCTCCAACAGCTCCTGCGCCTATACCCGCACCAGTTGCGGCGGCACCAGCAGCCCCTCCAATTGCACCAGCAAGGTCCCATCCAGCGACTTCGCCCCAGTCAAACCATTTAGACCCATTGTCAACTAATGCTACCCATTCATCTTGGTGGTTGTGCCAGTATTCCATTGACTTCATTCCTACTTCAATTGCAATAATTAGAACTTCCTTCTCTACACGTGTTGCTGTTTGCGAATTATTACATTCTTCTTTAATTATGCTAAATTCACTTAGTTTATCAGAAAGTGATAGATTATCATCATTTAGAATAACTTGTAATTGATCAAGAACATTCATTTGGTAATTTGTTAATTGGTTTTCGTTTTCTGGGAACCAAAAATGGCTGAGCTCTTTATCATCCACTTTATCAAATGAGTTTTCCAGAATAGTCGAATAATATGAGTATTCGTCAGAAGGATATAGAATGTCTGATTGATTTTCATAATAATTAATGAGGGTTTTCCTAGCTTCAAAAAGCATTTGATTAACATCCGAAAAATTATCTTTAGTTGACAATTCTTTCAACACGTAGGATAAAGCTTCATTGTGTTTTAATGCGATTTGTTCAGGTGACAGGTTTATTTCTGCTGGGTCTTCTTTTAAAAACGAGTCATCTTTTTTCTGTGGTTTTTCACAAGAGTTCATTATCATTATCAAAATGATAAGAGCACTAATCATTAAATTCTTTTTCATTTTATTTGATTTTAATTAATAAAGATTAAAATCTTGTTTTGTTTGTTATGCATAACAAAGAGCAAATATATATATATATACTGAATATTCAAATATTATTGATAAAAATATTGAATGCTGCTTTCTCAAGTATTATAACTATAAACATGAAAGTGATATAACAATTGGGTATTAAAGTTGTAATGCCTTTATTTCATTTTATAAGTTTTTAAGGTTGGACCAAAGGCTGAATTTAATGAATTGGATTTTTAACAAAAAATGGATAAAAGATTAATTCCGAAAGTAATATATTGATAGCCGGATGGCCACAGCAAGTGGTTTCTATCCAAAAATCCCGGAAGGGATGACAGTATGGTAGAATTACAGGAAATGTTATCGTTTAAAGTCCCGGAGTGATGACACGAAAAACAATTCTTGATTTTCTATGCCCGTTTTAAACCCTTTTACAACACTCCCAGTTTCTTTACCTTTGTTGTTCAAAAAAAATAAAAGCATGCAAAAAAGCGGCAATATTCGTAAGATGCGCACCCAGTTGGACAAACCGGTGCAATACACCCTTCCGTTGTATGACAACCTGGAAGAAGGCGCGTTTGTGGAGATGACACCATTGGTGGGGAAGGAAATCAGGCTGGCTTTCAATAACCAAATCAACTGCGTGGTTACCGGAAAGAAAATCAAAAAGACCTTTGGCGAAGGGATGAGCTACCCGGCTTTCAAGACTTCGCCATGGGCAGTGGAGAGCATTATCCGTCCGGAGCTGTCGCGGGCACACCTCGGCGAAGCTTTGCGCGACCTGGAATGGGAAAAGGAGCACGACCTGCAGCCGCATTTTGTGTACCTCGCCCTCACGAACCACGTAAAGGTGGGCGTCACCCGCCAGGGCCACCTGCCCGGCCGCTGGATAGACCAGGGTGCCTGGAAAGCCATCGTGCTCGCCGAAACGCCTTACCGCTACCTTGCCGGAGTAATTGAAAAAGGACTCAAAGCACACATGTCGGATAAGACCCAATGGCAGCGCATGCTCAAAAATGAGCGGCTCGACCTCGACCTGCTGGAGGAAAAGCAGCGCATCGGCAAGCTTCTGCCTGCAAAGCATCAGCAATATATTTCATCAGATGACTCCATCACCGAAATTGAATACCCGGTAGAGCAATATCCCGACAAGGTGAAAAGCATGAAACTGGACAAAGTGCCCGAAATCGAAAAACGCCTCACCGGCATCCGCGGACAATACTTCCTCTTTGAAGACAACACGGTCATCAATATCCGGAGTCATGCCGGATATCATGTGACAGTGGAATATTAGCGAAAATCACAAATTCCAGAAGCGCGGATTACACTGATTTTTGCGGATTACGCAGATGATGGGAATGGTTGATTGGTTAATTCGTGGAATCGTTAATTTGTTAAGAGGTCGCTCATTGCAAACTGCCATTTGCCTGTCGCCGACTGTGGATTTGTTGATTAGTAGAATAGTTAATTTAGAAAAAGACTTCTTACCTTAATGATGATTAATCCAGTGTAATTCTGGTTGGTTTAAAACTGATTATCTTGAATAAAACAAAAACAATAAAGCATCATTCCGGCTAAACATCATTATATTTTTTTCACGCAAAGACCGCAAAGCGAAGATCGCAAAGTTCGCAGAGAAGTAGTTTTCACACCCTGCAAATTCTTCCCGGTCCTTTACAATCCTTTCTCCATTACAAACTAAATATGAAAATATTTGCATTTTTTAACATTTATAATTAACTTTGAGGTATTGTTGTGTTCTTAGAAAAGCAACCCGGCTTGAATTCCTGAGCAATGCAAGCAGAATCAACGGCGATAGTAAGAACGGGCACCGGTACTTCTTCACAAAAATGAGAGCAGAGATTTCAATGGTTACTTTCTTAATCGCTGAGCGGCAAGGAGAGAAAGGAATTCCTCAAAACATTTTAACAATCAATTTACACGAAAATGCAACAATTTATTTTATTACGGGCCATGCTGCTTTTATTCTTCATAAGCGGATTAAAATTTGCATCAGGGCAAACCTGGCCTCCGGATAATGCGGAATGGTATTACGAGGTGTCGTCAATGGGAGTAACATTTCCTGCTTATGTGTCATATCAACATATCAAAGTTGAAGGCGATACGGTTATTAATTCGCAAAACTCTAAGATAATAACCCGGCAAAACGAGCAAAATCTTTGCGATAATATGGGAAGAGTCAGAGAGTATATTTACGAAGATAATGACAAAGTTTATTGGTACAATACACATACAGAAACGTTTACATTACTTTATGATTTCTCAGCAGAACAAGGTGATTCATGGAATATTTCGGTAGATTCTTGTGATTTTGATGTCTTTGTTGATTCAGTAGATTATGTAAACATCAACGGAGTGCAGCACAAGGAGCTTTATATAACAAGCGATGAACCTCGATATTTTTCCGGAACTATTATAGAAAATATAGGACACACAACCTCGATGTTTCCCAAGGATATTTATTGGGAATGTAATGGAGTAGCTTGTGATAGTGATTATTTAGATGGTTTAAGGTGTTATCTTGAGGATAATTCCATGATCTATAAGCCGGTAGATGTCGCTTGTGATTCATCCTGGGTAATTACTTCCGTTTCGCGCTTAGAAGAAGACAGGTTAACGATAGCGCCAAATCCTTTTCAGGATCGAATTCAAATACAATTAAATAACGATAAGCCAGCCAGCCGCCAAATTAACTTCTCAATATATAATTTGTTGGGGCGTAAATCATTAGAAGGTAAAACAACATTAAATGGTACTATCGATGTATCGAATTTAAATACAGGGGTATATATTCTGCATTTAGAAACAGATAATCAGATAATTTATAAACAAAAAATAATGAAGAAATGAGCCATTCGTCATCATTTTTATTCAGGGCCATGCTGTTGATATTCATGACAGGATTACTGAATACGGCTTTAGCGCAAAATTATCATCCCTTCCCGGATAGTAATGCCATTTGGAGTGAAGTGTTTACCAATGGACAGCCACTAGAAATAGATACCTATCAATATGGCATTAAGGGAGACACGCTGATTAATGAAAAATGGTATAAGAAAATTTATCTTTTGAACGACACAACCTACCCTTTAAATACAGGTCAGTTTTGCGGCGCTATTCGCGAAGATGATCAAAAAAGGATTTTTGCAGTTGAATGTTCCTGTACATACCCCGGCGCAGATGAAAATGAAGTGTTGCTTTACGATTTCTCAAAAACAACCGGCGATACTGTATATGTTGGCGAGGAGGGTGTTGGGCCCTGGGGCATGCCTTTGGTAATTGATCAGATTGATTCCGTTTTAATTAACAATGAGTATCGAAAGACTTTTCACTTCGATGGGTATCCACATTTCTGGATTGAAGGGATAGGTAGTATAAGGGGTTTGTTTTCTCCGATAACATTGCAACCTACCGGTTATCAGGAATGGGATTTGATTTGCTTCAATGAAAATAATGAAGTATTATATCTCAATCCCGGTTTCAGTAGCTGCTTCCCCATAATAACGGGAATAGAAAAACACGAAAGCAAACCCGGTGAAGTGAGCATTCATCCAAATCCGGTGACTGATGTAAGTACTATAGATTTTCAGAACACAAGCAATATGAGTTCAAAATATTTAGAGTTTTATAATCTTTACGGAGAAAAGATATTTCAAATGAACATAAAAGGCAAAGAGAAAATCTATATCCATGCTGCCGACCATAAACCAGGTTTATATTTATATCGCATTAAAGGAAAAAACACACTTCTGCATACCGGAAAAATAATTATAAAACATAAATGATAATCTGTATACCGACATTAAAACAAGGAATTAACATTCCCCCAAAGAAAAAATGCCAAGGATTCAATAACATTTTATAGCCCTTTTCATACAGATTCATCCTCGTTTCATTCCAATAAAACAAGCCCCGGCAAGAAACAGTAGTACTATTGCTTCTGATAGCTAAAGAGCCAATTGCATGCATCGAAAAAAAACATCTAAATTTGTAGAAAAGCGTATAATTATGGATCCTCTTAAATTGGACGCTAAAAAGCGGTATACATATGCAGACTATCTTACTTGGTTTGATGATGTAAGGCGGGAACTGATTAATGGATTTATCAAACTGATGACCCCTTCGCCTTCGCGAAAACATCAACGTATATCATCGGCATTAATGAAAATATGGGGTAACTATCTCGAAAAGAAAACCTGTGAAGTTTATCATGCTCCCTCGGACGTGCGCTTTCCGAAGGATGAAAATACTACGGAGGATAAACAAATCCATACGGTTGTGCAGCCTGATATTTATGTGGTTTGCGATTTATCTAAACTGGATGATCGGGGCTGTTTGGGGGCGCCTGATTTGATTATAGAAATTGTATCGCCCGACAGGGTTCAACGCGATGTGAAAGAGAAATTTGCGCTCTACGAGGAGCATGGTGTTAAAGAATATTGGATTGTCAACCCAAACGATGAAAACATTAATGTTTTTGCTTTGGATGATAAAGGAAAATATCAGTTTAAAGGCATCTATGCCGGTGATGATAAAATCCCGGTACATATTTTTGATGGAGATTTGAAAGTAGACCTCACGGAAGTATTTGTTTCCGAAAAAAAATGATGTTACCCACCTATTTTTCGAATTTTTCTATATACTCTGTGCCCTTTGCATCCTTTGCGTGACCTTTTACTCTGCGTACACTTCTTATTTTACGCAAAGTGCGCAAAAAGAAGAACACAAATCTTGCAGAGAGAAAATCCCGGAAAAAGCCAAAAACCTTTCTTTGGGGCCTCTGCGTGAATTCTTCCCTCATGCTGAAACATCCTTGAAGATTTCTTATTATATTTACTTTATAAACAGATAAAAAAACAAATGACTGGCTTCTGGCTTCATGTGACCGACTGGTTTTTTGTGGTTTTTCACCTGCTCTTTACTTTGTTTAACATCTCAGGGTGGGCATGGCGGAAAACCCGCAGGCTGAACCTGATAACGCTGTTGCTGACCGGGCTTTCATGGACGGTACTCGGGCTGTTTTATGGCTTTGGCTACTGCCCGCTGACCGACTGGCACTGGCAGGTGCTGCATGAACTGGACATTTACAACCTGCCATCCTCCTACCTTGAATACCTTGCCGAGAGGATGACAGGTCTTGATTTTAAGACTGATTTAATAAATACCCTCACGGTTGTTCTCTTCAGCGCTGCCCTTCTCGCTTCCATCGGGTTGAATTTGAGGGATTATTTCAGGAAGAAAAGCGTTGATGCCTGAAAAATGGGGGTGTGGGAAAGCGCGAATACATAAATTGGCACAATTCTAAACTATTGATAATAAATTCATTAATCCCTATTTATGTATTTTTCAAGTTCAACTTGAAAAATACATATAATTTATCTATTTTTGGAACATGATAATTAAAAGGGAAATAGAAGGGGAATTAGTTGGCCTGATGAAAGAATATCCGGTAGTCACATTAACCGGTCCTAGGCAGACAGGAAAAACCACCTTGGCCAGGTCCACTTTTTCCAAATTTAGCTACTGTAATCTTGAAAAGCCTGAAATTCGAAACCTTGCTGAGAATGATGTAAATGCACTGTTTGATGCTTACCCACCACCAGCGATAATCGATGAGATACAACGTGTACCACAATTACTCTCTCACATCCAATCCATTGTAGACGAAAAAAAAGAAAATGGCCTGTTTCTTCTTACCGGAAGTCATCAGCTTACCCTTAACCAGGAAGTTACCCAAACCCTGGCCGGTAGAACTGCATTGCTCACTCTCTTACCTTTCACAATCAGCGAACTAAACCAATACAATATCAGCTATGACAGGGATAGGCAGATTTACACAGGTTTCTTACCGCGTATCTATGACCAGAAGCAAAACCCTACAAAAACTTATCGAAACTATTTGCAAACCTACATCGAGCGAGATTTACGGTTGTTGTTGAAAGTTAAGGATTTAAGATTATTTGAAAACTTTCTTTACCTTTTAGCAGGCAGAACCGGACAGTTGGTCAATTTAAGCTCCATTGCCAATGACCTTGGAGTTTCATCTGAAACGCTCAGGCATTGGCTGTCTATTCTTGAGGCCAGTTTTATCGTTTTCCTGCTATATCCGTATTATGAAAATTTTGGCAAACGAATTATTAAATCATCCAAAATTTATTTTATCGATCCGGGGTTGGCAGCATATTTATTAGGTATCGAAAATGCCTCCCAGGTAGCGCGAGACCCTTTGCTTGGTGGGTTATTTGAAAATATGGTCATCATGGAAGCGGTCAAACATCGACTAAACAAAGGTCTTGATCCAAAGTTATTCTTTTACAGAGACAATAACGATAATGAAATTGATTTGCTTTATAAAAAACACAACACGCTTATTCCAATTGAAATTAAAGCTGCCAAAACATTCAATGAGCACTTGACCAAAGGCATACATTTCATGCGCAAAATCAGTAAAAAAACAGCAGAAGGATATCTTATCTATGCCGGTGATTTGACATTTAAATCAGATGCTTATAGTGTTCTTCATTTTTCAGATACAAAGAGGGTTTTTTGATACAGATAAACCTTCACTCCGGTCTGAGCGATACATCGAACCCGAGATAGAAATTCGAATCGGCGTTGCCATTAAACAGGGGCGCTTGGTTGCGGGGTTCGAGGTCGAGTTTCCAACCAATCATAAAACCCATGCTGAGAGTCTGTTTCTGCGGTTTTGCTTTGATAACAATATGGGTTGTCTTGTGATTCATTAATGCAACGCGATTTTTTCTGATCATGCCATTGAAGGTTCATCATGGCTTTAAGCTGCTTTTTCAACGATTCCTTTTCAACCGGGAAAATCACTTCAACCCTTCTTTTCAGGTTGCGCGCCATCCAGTCGGCCGAGCCGGCATAGATATCCTCTTGTCCGTTATTATGAAAAACAAATATTCGTGCATGCTCCAGGAAACGCCCTACAATGCTTCTCACCTCTATGTTTTCACTTAAGCCTTCCCTTCCGGGGATCAGGCAACAAATACCTCTGACCAGCAACTTAATCCTGACGCCATTACGGGAAGCCTCATATAATTTCTCAATCATCTTTCGATCCTGTAAAGAATTCATCTTACAGAAAATCTCTGCCGGTTTATCCTGTTGGGCGTGAGCAATCTCACGATCGATCATCTGTTCAAAGCGCTGGCGCATGTTATGCCTGGCCACGAGCAAATGATTGAATTCTAATGTCCCTGCCGGGTTTTCGAGATAGCCAAAGATTGCATCCAGCTCCTTTCCGATATCCTGGTTGGCGGTAAACATGGCGAGGTCTGCATAAACCTTAGCCGTTTTTTCGTTGAAATTACCGGTAGCCAAAACCGATTGATAATACTTCTCATGATTCTTTATGCGCGTAATCAATATGATTTTACTGTGAACTTTCACGCCTTCATGGCTGTACAGTACACGCGCTCCCGCTTTTTCAAGCTCTTCGCCAATCCACATATTGTTTTCTTCATCAAATCGTGCCTGCACTTCATTAAACAGCAGCACCTCTTTTCCGTTTTCCGCAGCTTTTTTTAACGCTTTAAAAATAGCCGAGTTTTTAGCCGCGCGATACAAGGTCATTTTTATGGAACACACGGTTTCATCGGTGGCCGCTTCTTCAAGAAACCTTATCAGGTAACCATAATCCTGATAAGGAAAATGCAGCATATGATCCTGATTGCTGATTTGGTTTTTGAGTGATTGGCTGCTGTCGAAAGGAGGATAGGGAAGAGACTGGAAGGGTGGATGAGTGAGGTTTTTATCGTTGGGTTGCGGAAAACTCCAGAAATCAAAGAAATTGTGGTAGCGTCCGCCTTCCACAAAGTCATCCCATTCCAGGCATAAACTTTCTTTAACCTGTTCAAGCACATCATCGGGCATTGAGCCGTCGTACAAAAACCGGCTGGGAATGCCGGTCTTGCGTTTCTTCAGGCTTTTCTTTATTTTTTCTTTGACACTGTCGGCCAGCTCTTCATTAAGATATAGCTCCGCGTCACGGTTTAATTTGAAAGACCAGCATTGTGTATTTTCATACATGCTTGCCAACCCTAACCGTAAAACATCATCCAAAAACAAAACATACAAACCGGGCTTGTGGTTATCGAGCACAAAAAACCGCTTTTCATTAATTGGAAACGGAATGATAGCACTCTCTGTTCTTCCGTTTACGGTGTAACGCATGAAATGATATAAATGCTCATTTTTCAAAAACATCCGTTCGTTTACCGGCATCACCCGCAATTGATCGCGGAGATGATTACGGAAGTAGGCAATAGCAGAGTCGCGTTCATCTTCATCCAAAGAAGCAAGGTCTCTCAGGTAAACGTCGTTATCAGCCAGTTCAGGCAGGATTTCGTTGCGATAAATGGCGCCAAAACGGTTTTGCAAGGCGACGGTCTTTTGATTGATTTCCTTTAATGTGGTTAAGAGTTTTTGCTTACGCGATTCCTTATTGGCTACCCTGATCATATGCCTGATAGAAGCTACGCGTACTTTGTAGAATTCGTCCAGGTTCGAGGAAAAGATAGCCAGAAACTCAAGGCGGTTCAGCAAGGGCACTGTGGGGTCTTCGGCCTCCTGTAATACTCTGTGGTTAAAGCTAAGCCAACTGATTTCCCTGTCGAAGAAGGGCAACCCCTTTTTTGTATTTTCCATTTTTTGAGATGTCTAAACTTTTTCCCTTAACGCTTTTAATAATTCAAGCTCATCTATTTTGGTCAACAGAATTAAGCAACTTGTATCTGAAATAATGTTTCTAAAATTTACCGGCATCCCTTATGATTTCGTTCGGCTCGTGATTAATGAAGGAGACATTGTAATCGGCAAGTATTTCAGAGAAAGCAATGACAGACATTCCTGCTATCTCGGCGGCCTGTTTAAGTGTTAGTTTTCCGGCTTCATACATCTTAGCAGCCAAAAACCTTTTGGTTTCCTTTTTATCGAGATTAGTGTTCTCAGGAATATTTATAGTCAGTTGTTTCATACATCAAATATACAAATTTTTACGTGAAGGATGTTCTGTTTATGTATGGTTGTGAGCATATCGATGATTTGAGTTACATTACCTTATTTTCACTCCTCTTCACCTTAGTAGCCCGATCTCCCAAAAAGGTTTTACCTTATTGATCTTTTCGTATGAGACATTACCGTCTTGCGAAACCAATAAGGTTAAAGGGTGCTTTGAAAAATGGCCAGCTACTAGGGTTGAATATGTTTGTTTAATAGATAAACTATACTATTCTCCGGCTTGCTCAAGAACATCTGTGATTAATTTCTTGCTAATCCAAACATCATTATAAATCAGTTCGTAGAGTAAAGGTTTTAATTCCTTAATAATGCCCCGCTTTTTAGCCTTCATCAAAACCCCAATTGTGCCAGTTATGTTAAGGCCTGCATGTTTTGCATAAAATCTTCCTAAGGACTCATCTACTATTATCAAATCCGCCTGAAGTTCATTTGCAAGTACTATTGCTTCAGCTTCACCCGCATCTAAATCAAGAAAGTACTTGATTGAATCTTTGTCTTTAATTTTAAGAATATTAATCCAGTCAACTTTTGATAGATCCTGATAGTACTCTTTACTTTTACCTGCCTCTATTTCCTGATAAACAGCATAGGGTATTGAAATTTCCGAATATAAATCTCTCAAAACAGAAAGGTGTGATAATTTTAGTAATGAGATTATTGGAGTCGTATTTGAAACAATTTTAGGCATTGTCTATATCTTCTTTCAGGCTTTCCATATCATGTTGTCCCAAAGGAGATACCTTATATCTTGATAACAACTCTAAAAAATCAACACGTGGCACACCCAATACCCTTGAGGCCGTGCCGGAAGAAACTTTTCCTAACTCGTATAGTTTCACAAGAGCGCTTACTTTCATTTCCTGTTCAAATTCTTTCTTGTTCATCTTTAAAGAATTTGCCAATGATTCAGGATATTGTATATTTATTACACCACTCATATTCTGTTATTTTATACAAAGATAATGAAATCTGTCAGGGTTTGCAGTAATGCCCTTCCAACTTTTCAGGCGGCCGGCGAGGAGGGAAAGATGGAAGGTCTTGTTGTTTCGATGTTGCGCGCCGGTGAAATATTCCTTAAACCTTATTTCCACGCTTCTTAACCTTAGCAACCAAATAGTTAGCATAATAAATCCAACCTTATTGATCTTTTCGGGCGGGACACTCATGTTTTGCGGAATCAATCGATAAGTTGCTTTTTGGATTTTTCACGCAAAGTAAAAACAGCAACGTCCGTAATAAGATAATTGCCGTTATATCTGGTGGTTTTGAGGGAGTTTTCAGATGGGCAAGGCAGTTAAGCAGGTCTTCGAATTCCTCAGAAAACCCTTATCTTTGGAAAAGAGATATTGAATTCCAAAACGAAAGCCAAATCAATATGATAAATGCATTTCAACCTATTACTGATCTCCTTTTTTGCCGTAATGATAGCTATTTATATCGTGCAAACCAGGTCTTTACCAGTAAGAAAAAGGACACATCAGAAAAAATGACGGCGGCTTTCCTGATCTGTCTTTCGGGCAGCAGCAATCCGCATTATCCGGAAGCTGAAAATTACCTGAAGACAAATCAGGATGATGAATCATTCACTGCATTGGCCGATTTTTATCTTCGGCGTATTGAGGACATTGAGGAAGAAATATCAAGAGTAGCGGAAAACGATGCCGGGTTCCGCCAGGCCTTGACGGATTTGGATGATGCGCTTCAGAATCGACCCTCTCTTGATTCGCTGCAGGAAAGGATATGGAAGGTGTTTTTCCCGGAAGGGGTTGGTGTGTTTGACCACAAACAGGAGCAGGCAAACAAGTTACGACAAAAGCGGAAAGTGCATATAGAGCAGGAAAACCCGGAGCCACTAACGAATCCGGCCCGCCAGATTCTTTTTACTTCCAATGTGTTGCTGACTACACCACACGAAAATACGGACATCAACAGCCTGGATTACACGGAGGATTTGAAGAAGGGCATCAAAAAAGCCATGCAGGAACCCCAGCAGTACTGGTACGATCACCCCATACAGATTGGAGTGGAGCCGGAGGCCAACGAAATCATTTATGGCCTCTCGCAACTGGATAAGGCCCTTGACAAAGAACACGAGCGGGGCAATCTGGGAGATGAAAAAGTGAAGTGCCTGCTTTCCGTATCGGTAACGCATAGCGGATTGCTATCGCTGGCCAGAAACTACATCCGTCAGGAACTGAAAAGCCATACGAACCTGAAAAACCTTGAGGTCTATATTTTTACGGAGGATGATACCCGCCGCCTTTTGGAAGAGGTTTTTATACCGGTGGATAAAGGTTCTTTTGACTCGGATAAGCATAATGAGCTGGCGCAGGTCTTTGGCGTTGACGGGGAATACGGAAGGCATTACAGCTTTTTAAAAGCTATCGCTGCAGTTTGGAATGTGTTGATTGATGATAAGGTCAGGGCTACATTTAAAATTGACCTCGACCAGGTTTTTCCTCAAAAGGAATTGATTGAAGAGACGGGCAAGTCGGCCCTGGAGCATTTTAAAACCCCGCTATGGGGAGCCCGCGGAAAGGGCAGCCAGGGACAGCCGGTAGAGCTGGGCATGATTGCCGGTGCGCTGGTCAACGAACAGGATATTCATAAAGGTTTATACACCCCGGATGTGGAATTCCCGGAAAAGGTGCCGGAGGGTGAGTCGCGGATTTTCTTCAGCAAACTGCTGATGGCGCTATCGACCGACGGCGAGTTGATGACCCGTTACAGTGAAACGAGTGATATCGACGGCAAAAATACCTGCCTCCAGCGCATCCATGTTACCGGCGGAACGAACGGAATTTTGGTGGATGCCCTGCGCCGCCACCGGCCTTTTACGCCGACTTTCATCGGTCGTGCCGAAGACCAGGGTTATATCCTGTCGGTATTGGCGGATGCGCAAAAGCAGTCGCTCGGTTACCTTCATGAAGATGGCCTGATTATGCGCCACGATAAGGAGGCATTTGCACAGGAGGCCTTAAAAAGCGCAGAGCTGGGTAAAATTGCAGGAGATTATATCCGGATGCTCTATTTTTCGGAATACGCAAGCGTGCTTTCAGATGATGCAGAACATCTCAAAGCGATCCTGAACCCTTTTACAGGATGTTTCATATCAAAAATTCCTCTCACCGTGGTTATGTATCGTCAGGTGCTGAAGGCCGCAGAATTCTTTGCAAACGGAGAGCCTGATAAAGCCCGGAAGTTTTTGTTCCAGAACGTTTCAAGACTCGACCATGCTATTGACTTTATCAGGGGCAAAAACAGCAAACTCAAAGAGCAGGTAAAAACCGAGCGTGAGGGTTGGGAGCGTTTTTATGATATCCTGGATAGGGTAGAGGCCATGCCGCAATCCCAAAAGCAAGTTTTCATAGGAAGAGCAAGCCAGGTAGTGAAAGACAGCAGTATTTTTTGATTGATTGCTAAGCTATCAATCATTTTGTTTTTCTTTAATAAGCCTATATCCTTCTTCAATTTTCCTGGCAATTCTATCAGCTACTTCTTTATTTTCTGAGGATTGTTGTAAGTCTGAGACCACACATTCTAAGCAGTCCAAATCCCAACTATAAAAACCAACTTTTCTTTTTCCTGTTAAATTATCAATGCGACTGTCCAACCCAAATGATTCAGCCATTTGCTGTGAATTTTCTTGCAACAATTCCAGTTCGTCAATTTCAAATTTAATCTTTGCTTTTATATCCTTTTTCCCAGGCTTCATTTCTCTTATATTTTTATGGCTATTTCTATCGGTATTCCAATGGCTTCGGAGAGATGCTCAGCATTTTCAGCAAGCCACGGGGTGAAGTCTCTGGCTTCGTCTTTCCATAGTTTGCGGGGTTCTGCGATTTGAATGTTGCCTAAGTCGGGATTGCTCATGATGCAGGTTGTTTGTATTGTGGTTAACAATCTTGTTCGTTAACTGTAAATATAAGGAATGTTTTTGAGAAAGCAATTAACAAGATTGAAATGGTGAATCGGAGTTATAAATATCAATCTATGCCAGCAAATTGAATTTAAGGAGTCGTTTTATTGACAGGTTTTATTTTAAAACCTATTTGTAGTGAAATAATAAGTTCTCAAACAGGATATACCTTGAAACCAATAGTTTTCACTAACGCTGCCTGCACTTCATCTGAAGAAACAAATAACCAGTCTTTGTCAGCAATTGACAGCCAACCTCCAATATGGAGAGCATCTAATGTGCGTATTCCGAAATTCAAACCATACTCAGCTACCAAATGATTTGCTTTTCTTAATATCTCACTGTTTAAAGGAATTATATTAAACCATTCCATTTGCCTGATAATTTCATTCCTGATTTAAAATATTTTCTCTTGAGGTATTTCATTATTTCTCAACTTTCGATAAACGGCACTTATTAGTTCGGTTTCGGCTAGTTCGAGCAACCAAATCTCATTTTTTGGCTCATTGATTAGTTTTTCTACCTCTTCTGTGCCTGACTCTACGCTGAAAAGCTTAACAATAGCGGAGGTATCGAAATAAACATTCATATGCGTTCTTCTCTAAGATTACTTATATCAGAAGATGACAACTTTGTGTTTTTTAGTAATTCTCTAACTTTTAAATACGGAGGTTCCCCCTCATTTTCAGCGTTTGTTGCAGAAGTTCCACTTAAAGAATCGATAAAGTTTTCAACTATCCTCAGTTCATGAGGAGCAAGCTGGTCAACTTTCTTTTTTATTGAATCTTTTAGTTTCATAAGAAATCTATTTTGTACAAAAATAATCAATCTTGATTTACCATGCCTGTTTTTGAGCCCTTTTACATCACCTCCTGTTTCCTTACTTTTGTTGTCCTAAAAACAAGCGCATGCTCAAAAACGAGCGGCCGAACCTCGATTTACCGAAGGAAAAGCAACGCATCAGCAATCTCCTGCACGAAGATCATCAGCAATATCATTGGCTTTAAGCCTTTTAAAATCATAGTTTAACGTGGCCAACAACTTCTTTCCCAAACGATAATATTCTGCGATTTCGGGAAATATCGTTTTTTGTTGACTGAGTCCTTTGTGATCTACTCGCTCATGGTCGTAGTCATCCAATAGTTCTAAGCCTTTTGAGAAGTATTGAAGCCATTTCATAACCTTCCGCTGTTGCTTTTTCTTCAATGGCTCTGGACAGGATTTGTATTCCGGTTTTTAGTTGACGGACTTCTTGTTGTTTTTGAGCAAGTCGTTTTTCATTAATAGCATACCCTTGCACCAGGTAGTCTCTTAAACGTTGGGTGGCCCATTGACGGAATTTTGTGCCTCTTTAAGCATTGACCCGGTAGCCTACTGAAATGATCATGTCCAGATTATAATGTTCGATGTTTCTGGTTACTTTACGTTTCCCTTCCTGACGAACTATCCGGAATTTCCGGATAGTTGAACCTTTTTCCAATTCCCCTGTCTTATATATGTTTTTGATATGTTCATTAATTGTTCTAACATCTTTTTCGAACAACTCTGACATTTGAAGCTGGGTTAGCCAAATAGTTTCCTGCTCTAACTTGACCTCAATTTCAGTTCCTTTTTCGGTAGTATATATTTCAATCTGGCTTTCTGTCATAGCTTATTTATTGCAGTGTAAGTTGAAGTTCCCTGTCTCCTTCTCCGTAATGCAAATTTCAATGGGAAATCTTATAGTATCGCACTGAAGTTCCGCCTTTTCAGCAAGCCATAGGGTGAAGTCTCCGGCTTCGTCTTTCCATAGTTTGCGGGGTTCTGCGATTTAGATGTTGCTAAGGTCCGGATTGCTCATAGTCAGCTTATTTATAAAACGGTTAAGAATCAGTTTATTGCTATACTGTAAATATAAGAAATCTTTTGAAAAAGGCAATTTAAGGAATCATTCGATAAACTGCTTTTTGATTTTTCACGCAAGGTAAAAACAGCACTGTTTTATGATTTGCTGAAATTGCAACCCAGGGGTTTTTCTTGTGAAACCCAAATTGAGCGATTCTCGCTCACGATAAAGAAATTGTAAGCATTTCACCTTCCCGCAATTCTGCGGGACAGGCTACCTATTCGGTGAAATACAACAATTTCTAAATCGTCCGCCTGAGGCGGATAAGTAAAGCGCTTTTTCACTTTCCCGGAAAATAAGTCGGGACAGGCTGTTCAAACCGCTCAACTTAGGTGAAATTTAAGTTGTTTATGCTTTGTTATCAGATATTTCAGGCATGTAGCCGGGCCTAAAGCCTTAAACGGAGGTGACAGAAAGGCACAAATATCTATAAAAAACTGTTTGCATCATTTATGAAAAACTTGCGTTGGCATATGCCATTGACAAAAAGCCATACAAAAACCTTCTGCTTCTGTCTTTCACGATAATTCAACGTAATTTGCATTACCAAAACATTTTTATGCGTTTGGTTTTCTTTTTGAAATAAAATACCGACCTTTGCTGTTATTATATTAACAATGTTAATACTTGAACAATTATGAGCATATCCGAAATAAAAACATTCATCGAAAAGATTGAGCTTTTCAAAGGATTAAATAACAACGAGCTGCAGATGATTGCAGACCACTTCGAAGTCCAGCCCTATTCAGCCGGCGACATCATATTTGAGGAGCATCAGCCCCGGCGGCATTTCTATGTGATCTATTCGGGGGAGGTGGAGCTTTTTAAAACCAACGAGCAAGGAGAGGAGCGCAACCTCACGGTATTTGGCCGCAGCGATTTCTTCGGGGAAGGATCCCTGATGGACGACTCCCCCCACTCTACCACCGCCCGGGTGAAGAAAGCGGCGAAGCTGCTGCTGTTAAACAGAGACGTCTTTTCGGAAAACGGCGACCTGGCCATAAAAGTTTTTAGCAACATCGCCCGTGTCATCAGCCGCCGTATGCGCCAGGCTAACGCTCATGCATTGCACTCCGCCGCCCAGTACGAATCAGGAAAAACCCGCAGGGAATATGACCTGCTGGGCTACAGGGAAGTGCCGGATGAATATTACTACGGCATCCAGACGCTCCGCGCCATGGAGAACTTCAACATCAGCGGTGTAACACTCAACTTCTTCCCCGACCTGGTTGAGTCGCTGGCCATCGTTAAAATGGCCGCCGCCAAAGCCAATTACGACCTGGGGCTGCTCAAAAAAACCGTTGCCGATGCCATCATACAGGCGTGCCGGGAACTGATTAACGGCAGGTTTCACTACCACTTTACTGTGGATATGATACAGGGAGGTGCCGGCACTTCTACTAATATGAATGCCAACGAGGTGATTGCCAACCGCGCCCTCGAAATTATGGGTTACGAAAAAGGAGATTACCAGCACTGCCATCCCAATAATCATGTGAACCTTTCGCAATCCACCAACGATGCTTATCCTACTGCGGTGAAGGTGGCGCTCATCAAAAGCGACGAGAAGCTTATTGCGGTACTGGAAAATCTTATCACTGCTTTCTATGCCAAAGCCAAAGAGTTTGCTCATGTTATTAAGATGGGCAGAACACAGCTGCAAGACGCTGTGCCTATGACTCTTGGGCAGTCGTTCGAGGCCTATGCCATTACGCTGGAAGAGGAGATTGAGCGGCTGCACCAAAACTCCAGGCTTTTCCTTGAGGTGAATATGGGTGCCACAGCCATAGGCACAGGTATCAATTCAGATCCTGAATATTGCGGCAAGGTAATCAAGCACCTCAGAGATATTTCAGGAATGGATATCGTAAGAGCCAAAAACCTGGTGGAGGCCACCTCTGACACCGGCGCCTTTGTGATGTATTCTTCCGCCATCAAACGCCTCGCCATTAAACTGTCGAAGATATGCAATGACCTTCGGCTGCTGAGCAGCGGCCCGCGCGCCGGCCTCAACGAGATCAATCTGCCGCCGATGCAGCCCGGCTCTTCCATCATGCCCGGGAAAGTGAATCCGGTGATCCCTGAGGTGGTCAACCAGATAGCCTTCAAAGTGAGTGGTAACGACCTGACGGTATCTCAGGCCGCACACGCCGGACAGCTGGAGCTGAACGTCATGGAACCGGTGATAGTCCAAAGCATCTTCGAATCGACCGAAATGCTGAAAAACGGCATGGATGTGCTGAATCACAAATGCATCAAAGGCATTACCGCTAATGAAAAACATTGCCGCGAAATGGTGGAAAACAGCATCGGGCTCGTCACAGCGCTCAACCCACTGCTGGGCTACGAAGCCTGCTCCAGGCTTGCTAAAGAAGCGCTCGATAGTGGGAAGTCGGTATACAACCTGGTACTGGAGCATCAACTTCTCTCAAAGAAGGAACTTGAGGATGCCCTGAAACCGGAAAATATGATTACACCGCAAAAGATGAAAGAAAAATAAGGCTTTACAGCAATGGGTACCGATTATCAATGGAATCTTTAAATAATAGGTGGTAATAATGGTCAGAAACCATATATCCATTCGATTTATTATAGCTGTTTTCAGAGGTGAATTCAAGGGTGTCGCTTATATCTGCCGCTATCCATCTCCCTGATAGCTCTTTTGGTTTTTTGTCGCAATTTCCTCTTTCTTTAAAACAATTCGCCAAAAGCATAACCACTATCAGCAGAAGTATGCCAAAAAATGTATTGCTTTACTCTATAACGAAGCTACTTTGATGTATAATCTGCCGGTCAGTCAATTTTAAAAAACTGATTTTACTTAGACCCAAATTGAGCGATTCTCGCTCACGATAAAGAAATTGTAAGCATTTCACCTTCCCGCAATTCTGCGGGACAGGCTACCTATTCGGTGAAATACAACAATTTCTAAATCGGGGTTAAACCTAAGTAAAGCGCTTTTTCACTTTGTTCAAACCGCTCAACTTAGGTTAGAATAGATGAGGCCCGTCTAAAAAGCCGCAATTTTTTTATTAAATGTCATAATATATTGATTACCTGAATTATATGAAAAACATAATTTTTAATTAAATTACTGATTTTCAATTAAATAACTTACAAACCTATAAACATAAGAACTTTTTAAACTGAACTCATAGATAATTCGGATACCTAATAGGTTCCGCCGTGCCAGGCTAACCACCTTATAACGGATTTTACTTACATAATCTCCTGTCTGTCAGTCTGAAGCCTCATATTTTCTATCATATGTAGCAACTATTATATATTTTTAATTAACAATCAAATGTTTATAAGATAATTTGTTAATCTGTAT
>Ga0306867_1000435_pt1 | contig 23946 bp, 18 predicted proteins | sample AntRauTorckE6831_FD_190432 | JGI IMG/M metagenome (GOLD analysis project Ga0306867, IMG submission 190432) | Saline lake microbial communities from Rauer Islands, Antarctica - Metagenome Torckler E6 #831 (v2) (version 2) | ecosystem: Environmental > Aquatic > Non-marine Saline and Alkaline >...
GTAAAGAATAATGTTACTCCGATCACTCTGCCGTCTTCTGCTCGAATTATAGGACTCCGCCACTTACCTCTTGATTCACTAATGCTTTGTTGGCTCATTGACTGTAATTCCGAATCAAAGTCTTCTCTATCCGGTTTCATTGATGACCTCTCCATTTTACTGGAAACCACCTTAATACTAAATCACTAAACATATATATGTCCAACATTTGGGTAGAATGGTTCTCCTTGAATCCTGTCTTCATCCCAATGTTCTAACCTTAGAATCCCTCTTTTGGAAATGGGAATTTCTTGTCGATTGATGCTTTTTCTAGCCATATCCAACGATTGCAGCCGGAGCTACTTCCTCAATCGCCAATTGACTCAATTCGAATCCATTTCTGGGTCGAACAATCATATCTCCCAATCGAGATGCGATCGAAGGTACACGAAAGCGTCTGAGAAGAACTCGGTGATGCCGACGTCGAGATGGCATATCCGCACACCACCTGATTTTCATCGAGACGAGTGGGCGTGCACGCGTTGCCGTCGAACAATCACAGGATCACCGAGTCGATGCACCTCCGTCTGAGCGAGGCACGGCAGACTGACTTGGATTTACCCCCTCGCTATCGAATTATCGTCTTTGGATCACGCCCTGTAGTAGTCGTCTCGACCGCGGATAAAGTAGCGGAGTGGCTAGACAGATCGTTCTCTAAGAGACGGGGCTAAGCTTTAAAAGCCGGTGTGCCATTTCACCATGTGCCTGAGAATATATGCAAGAGTATGAACAGATAGCTATAGAATTTATTGACGCATTTGGGATTAATGACAAGCATCTCGTCGACGAGATTGCTACAAAAGCATCTTCCTATAAGGGTGATTCAGAGACACTTGGCCGCTCTGATGTGGACTGGTCTGATGGGTATCTTCTTTCTCCTGACCGAGTTGCTATCTTTCGCTTTGCCAAAGGCGATGGCCAACTACCGAGCACACTAACGAACACAATCACGGCAGAACCAGCTCGTGCAGTTAAATGTGATCTGACGAATTTCCAGCCAGTGTATTGCTACGCGAACAAGCAAGGTGAAACGTCTGTAGTAACAGGTGCACTCGTTGAACGCGCCACGCAAATATTCGGTTATGATCCCGACGAACTGACAAATGTTCGAGTGAATCCGGACTGGGGGACCTCTATAGTCAGGTACTGTCATCCAGAAAACTCCACGTATATTGCAATCACACCACTTCTAGACGACCTTGTCAAAGATCTCGGGCTGGAGACAGAGAATGTGTTCAACGATTGAATGATATGGCACTGTTGAGATTGTCAACGAACTCCACTCCCGTTGAATCTCCTCCAGATCGTATGCTAAAGCCAAGGTAGCTCCCCCAGAACTGGAACAACCATTGTGGGAATTTTTCTGACTTGGATCGGTTCTCGGTTTTGTCGGCAACATCGAATACTTATTTACTGACGTACTAGTTCAGCAATCGCCAATTGAAGGAAATGAAGATAGGACTGAGACTCTGAATTGGAGAATTTCGATCTTCCAAAGTCGGCCGATTGAGTGATCTATTCGCTTGGCTCCCAGCCAATGATCTTGTCCGCTAGGTCGGACTCTCGCAGTTCCTCTATGGTAAACTCCTTTGCTGTCACTTCATGTACTTTATTACAATTTTCACTCGGGCAACCCTGTTGAGTCTGGGGGTGTATCACACCCTCTTCATAGGCCCAAAAAACGAATCCCCCGCAGGAACGGCAGTAAGATGATATTATAAGCACCATTATAGAAAATACTCTCTCTGCCATTGATTGCTGTATATTGAGTCTTTAACCATGTCGAGATACGACCGAATCTCTACTGCGATACGCACTATTGTAACCTTCATTGGCAACCGGTTGATGGGACCCAGACAATTTCATCAATCGGTTATTGAGGTGTCAACGGGTCCTCCGAAGAACTGCTCTGCGTTGTCTTCGTCGAAATACGTCTTGATGAGGGGTTCCGATGTTAGCACGATCGTCGTGAGAACGAGCAGATTGTGATCTGCATAGATCTTTTTTCGGTCTTCATCGTATGTGATGGCACCAATATCGTCAAGACGAGGGAGGTGTGTTTGAGTGAGCGAATTATACACATTATGATAGGACGTTCCGGTAGCGTGGCCCCTAGGAATGTCCTCTTCGACAGCGACGATCTCCTTGGCGAGATCTTTGACCGTAATGATGGGCTCTGCCTCTTGTGACTGGTTTGGATCAGATTGTGAGTAAAGTATCATGCCTGGTACAAGTGCTCGTTCCCCGATGAGGAGTATCGTGATTCTTCGGCGAAAGGCCCGGAGCACATGATAGATTGACGAAGCGGATTGGCGCACGCTTATATCCCCGTCGAATTGCTCCTCATACATCCGTCTCACCTAGTTGGGTATTGACGAACCTGTTAGAAAATTCGAGATCGAGTTTGCTTGGTGCCATCGCCACTAGCGAGCTCAACGCGAAGGCAAATAACTCTGTTGACCGAATTAACTCGGTTATCGGAGCAAATCACTATCAATCCTGGATTGTTTGTTCGGTACAATGGCCGGACCGGGGCGGCAACCGACTGTCTCTGACGACGATATTCTTGACGTCTTTCGCCAATCCGAAGATCCAGTTCTCTCTACAAGTGAGGTCGCTAATGCAATAGAGATGGGCGAACGAGGCACACTGTCACGACTCAAACAGCTAAATGATGATGGCGAAATAGAACAGAAAAAAGTTGGAGCAAAGGCAACTGTCTGGTGGTTGGTCGAACAAGCTGAATAACTCTCTCACGAAAATTGTTTAGAAGCGAAAGAGGAATTTCAATAGAGCCGGTGATCCAGAGTCTCAAATTCCGTAGGGATGAATAGTGACCTCACAAATGTACACGACCCTGACCATACCCTTTTACTGAATTCTGTCCTTATGGATTAGACGAAGTACATCTTCTACACCGAAGTGAGTCTTTGATTGTCTGTATGGGGTTCTCTGCGGTAAACTCTCGATCGCATAACGAACATCGAACGTTTTCTGTGGGTCCGATACCACTTCCATATCCGACAGTAACTGTCCGAATTACTCCTTCCTCAGCCAATTCGATATCCATCTCTCCTCGTTCGTACTCTACCCGTGTTACTGTAAGAGGGGTCACCCGAACGTCTAACGCATGCCGTTTGCGGATCTCTTTCTGCTTCTGAGGATATCCCTTATCTTGCTGCTCGTGGAGGTCACTTAATTCCGAATCTACCTCCTCGTACTCTGCTTTCAGCTTTTTCCTCTGCTTAAGTGCCTCTACGCGGTCATCTTGATTACTACTGTTGATCGCTTCACTCAGTTTGTCAATCTTCGAGAATAGCTTCGAACGTTCTTCTTCCAGCTCTTGGATACGTTGTTGTTGCAACTGGCGGTACTCTTCGACCTCTGTGTCTGCAGCTCTGGATGCCTCTCTGTGAACTTCGTCAATTTCGGTCCGCACGTTCTCCATTAGCTGATTCTGGGCGGTGTCGAGAAGTGAACGTGCGTCTGCTTCCGAAAATGCCGATTGAGAGGCAGTGTTCGTCGTGTCCGTGGTTATCGATGTTATTCGGAGAAATGTTTCTTCCAACTCTGGAAGTCTTTGTTCCGAGTGGCCATCTATGGCAATAGCCCGAAGGGACTCTTGTTGATACTCACTGACAGTCTCGATACTCACCTGGAAGAGTACCACAACCGCCGCTCGGTCGTAATACGGAGTGAGTTGCGTTTCTCTCACTTCGACGTCGCTTCCCTCCAGCCACTGTGGTATCTCTACTTCGGCCTGATCGGATTCTATTGTCAGCTTTCCTGTGGGACGACGTTTACTCGCTTCTCTGAGAATCCGCTGGAAAAACTCACTCTCCGGATGAAGGGGCTCTCCAGTAGCCTCCTCATTGGTGTCGTCGCCAGTGAGTAATGACATCTGCCCGGCTGGCAACCCCGTGTCCTCATTATCGGGGACAGTAACCACCCACTTGTCCCCTTTTTTCTCGATGGTTCCGCCAAGCGACTCCAAGTAGCGTTCGGTAAATTCTTTGACTGCGGACTGTGTGACAGCGAGGGCTGCATCAGTCATTGCTTTCCCCCAGGTCAAAGCCTTCGAAGACACCGCTATTGAACTCCTCTAGTTTGTCAGCGAGTTCGCGTTGCTCCTGTAAATCGACGGCCATCGCATCGAAATCGTTCTCCAGATCGACCTCCGAATCAGCATTGACCAATCGATCGAAAATCTGGTCTTCGAAGCTCGTCCCGGACTCTTCTAATCGACTCAGGATTGAACTCAGCTCTCCCACACTCTGTTGAAACAGGTCGATTTTGTGGTAGAGCCGATCCAGCACATATTCTTCAACAGTATCCTTTAGTGCCATATTGAAGATGAAGACATCTCGTTTCTGTCCGATACGATGGACACGCCCGATCCGCTGTTCGACGCGCATCGGGTTCCACGGCAGGTCCATGTTCACCAATAAATTACAGAACTGAAGATTACGGCCCTCACTCATCGCATCGGTTGAAACGAGGATACCTCCTTGCTCCTCGAAGTTCTCCACGATCTGCTCTTTCTCACTACTGGAGTGCCCGCCATGGAACGCGTGAACTGTATACCCTTCCGAGGCAAGTCGATCGAGTACCTGTCGTTGGGTCGCTCGGAACTGTGTGAAGACGATCACACGCCCCATCTCGACATTGTCGCGGGCCTCTTCGACGATATCCAGGAGGCGTTCCTGTTTCGTTACCGTATCGATATCTTCGATCAGATCCAGAATTGACTCCAGTTCGTCCGCGTGGGTGAGTTCAGATTGCTCATAGAGTCGTTTCTCGATTGTTTTCTTGAGCGCTACGGGGCTGCTAACGACCTCCTTCTGGAGGAGCATCAACACGAGCTTCTGGCCCTGATCCTGGCTGTAGGCTCCCTTGACGTAGTCAGAGACTGCTTGGTAGAGTTCACGTTCCTTTGGAGTCGGATCGAACGTCCGTGTATCGACAGTTCGATCCGTGAAGTCGATATCCGTGTCTTCCCGTCGGTTCCGGATCATCACTTTGTTCAACCGATCCTGTAGCTCGTCTCGGTTGACGAGCGTCTCCTGATTGCTGTTCACGAAGTACTGGTGGAAGACATCGCGTGTGCCGAACAGTCCGGGGCGGAGTAGCGAGACGACGTTGTACAGGTCAGTCAGTTCGTTCTGTATCGGCGTCGCCGTCAGGAAGAACGCGTAGTTGTAGGAGAGCCGGTCAATCAGGTCGTACCGGTCCGTCTCTTCGTTTTTGACGTAGTGTGCCTCGTCAAGTACCAGAACGTCCCAGTCGCGGTCGAGAACCGTCTGACGGTGGCGCTCGCTCTTCGCAGTGTCGATGCTCGCAATAATGTAGTCGTGGGCGTCAAAGTCTTCGAATTCGTCGTCGTAGTTGCAGATGAAGTCGAGTCCGAATTTTTCACGGAGCTCTGCCTGCCACTGTTTGGCCAACTGAGCAGGAGTGAGGATGAGGACGGATTCGTCCGTTTCACGGAAGTGCATCTCTTTGAGAATCATCCCGACCTCTATGGTCTTCCCGAGTCCAACTTCGTCAGCGAGGAGTGCTTTTCCGTCCATTTCGAAGAGAGCCCGATAGGCTGCGTCCACTTGGTGTTCAAGGAGTTTGACGGAGTTCTCGTCTAACTCCTTAAGTGACCGGAGCTCTGAATCCGGCTGGCCTGCTTGGAGACGGACAGCCTGAATACTCTGTAGGTGGCCTCCATCAATACCGTCCTCGGACAGCGAATCCAGAAAGTCGTCAGCAGCTTCGTGTGTGACCTCGATATCGACGAGGTCGTACCCGCTCATACGTTCGTAGAAACAGCTATGAGTGAAATACGTTTGGTGACCGACAATCGTAGACTGATATGCAGTATTGCTGTCGCGTTTCGGATTGGACCCACTGGACCATAGTGTTTATTGGGTGCCACTGAGGTGTGTTTAAGTATCAAGATGGCACAGACAGGATCCTTATCGAATACGCTCGAAGACACGGTTACTCTCAGCCGTGAACTTCGAGAAGAGGGGCAGATCGACGGGCAGGTAAAACTCTACAACGTTGACGACGAGGACGAATTCGAGTCTGACGCGGAACTCTTCTTCGAACGGACGCTGATGACGCAGGGCCTTCGGGAGGCCCTCTCGATCCTTCGTGATTCATTGACTGGCAACGATCCACGTGGGACGCACATCCTCTACGGACCGTACGGCAGTGGGAAGTCCCACCAGATGGTGGCACTGTACCACTGTTTCGATGATCCCGACGCCGCGGGCGCGTGGGCGAATGACTCGGTTGAGGGGTTCGACGCTGCGCTTCCGAAGTCCGCGACACCGATCACAGTGGCAATGCAGAACGAACAGTACGAATACCTCTGGGAGCCGTTCTTCGAGGCGCTCAATTACGACCCTGGGACGTTCGAATCTGGTGGCTATCCCGATATGCAGACGATTCAGGAGGCCGTCGGCGACGACACGGTCGCGTTCTTCGTGGACGAACTGGAGGACTGGTTCGACACGCTTCAGGGCGACCGCAAGAGCGCGAATAAGGCATTCCTCCAGTCGCTACTCGAATCGACCGCGCTCTCCAACCTCGAACTCTACACTATCGTCTCGGTACTCCGTGAAGGGTCCGAGGTTCACGACATTCTGAATCGGGAACAGGCGGTCGAAGTCAACATGAACAATCAGGTGGACAAGCGCGAGGTCCTGCGTCACCGCCTGATCGACTCTGTAGACGAGGGTGCAGCCCGAGAGATCGTTAACGGGTACTTCGACGCGTACGACCAAGCCGACGGGCACGTCGATCTCCCCGACGACTTGCTGTCGGAGATGCACGACCTCTATCCGTTCCACCCTGTGCTTCTGGACGCGCTTGAGACACGCTACTACGCCGATGAGGGCAACCAGAACACCCGCGGGATGATCTACCTCTTCTCGAAGGTCCTCTTGCAGATTCAGGATCAGACGGACCTGATCACGCACGGCGACATCGACGCCATCGAGTTCGAAGACGAACTAGCGAAGATCAACTACGAACGGCTGAACGCCACCACCGGAGACATCAAAAGTCGTATTGACACCGATGAAGTGCCTCACGGTCGCCGCATCCTGAACACGATTCTCTTGTACTCGCTGAAGCCCAGCGAAGGAGAGGGCGCGGAGGTCTCGGAGATCGTGATGGGTGCCTACCAGACTGGAGACCTCGTCTCCGACGTCGTCCTCAATCTCGAACGACTACACGGCGTTGCGTGGCATCTCCACAAGCTGAACGGGAAGTACGCCATCCGGGACCGACAGAACCCCAACGCGCTCATCCGGAACGCAGCCGTGGACGTGTCGGAGACGGCGGCGAAGGCCGAGATCGCGGACTTCATCACCGATATCTTCGGATCGAACGCGCACCCTGTCGGATTTCGGACCAACGATATGCGAGACATCCCGGACGACCGTGAGGTGAAGGTCGTCGTGAAGGACGGCCAGTGGACCCAAGCGGAGGTGAAGAAGGTCATCACGAACGACGGTCGCGGACGTGAGTGGCGCAATACGCTCGTGTTCGTCCAGCCCTCGGGCGAGAAGGCCATCGAGTCAGGAACACGGTACATCGACAAGGCACGGTACATTGAGGGCGCACGGCAGGTACTCGCCGACGAGTCTCTCGACGACGAAATCCGCACATCGATTCACAGTATGATGGAGCAAGAGGAGAATGAACTCCGTGAAGAGCTTCAACTCCTGTACGGCGATGTGATCGACGGGGACAATCTGATGGACGACGACGAGTGGGCGAAAGTTGAGCCGATGGATCTCGATGTCTTCGTCCTCGACGAGGCGGAACTCGACGCCTCGAACATTGCAGACTCTGCGGCAGCTGACCCGTTCGACCTCCAGTCGCACGTCTGGGATATTGCCGAGGACCTGCTGGAACGGCGTGGAGAGATCTCGGTCGAAGACATCTACGAGCAATTCCTCCGTGATCCGGAACTCCCGATTCCCGGCAGCGCGAACGACGTGTTGAACGCGACCGTCGAAGCGCTCGACGACAAGCCTGTGCTCGCCCGTGACACCGGCGGGTTCCGCGACGACCTTTCGGGAAGCTCGCTGGACACTGTACTTGTTCAGCAGGACGACGTGGATGTGTGGGGTGTTGATGACGCCGAGCAGGAGCTCCGCCAGCGCTTTGGAAGCGGAACGACCGTGCTCGACATCGGCGACTTCGAGCTGGAGCTCGTCGAAGACGGCGAGATCTGGATCGATGGCGACAGCCACGACGTCGTGATGCGGGCTATCGGTCGGCTCGCCCGCGAGGACCAGTACGTCATCGTGAAGGGGAACGAGATTCTCGACAAGCCACAGTCTGACGCGACGCTCCGCGATGTCGGCGGTGCGGAGGTCGTCGGTGCGTCGTCCCTCGTGGACCGTATCGAGAAGCACATCGACGACGACGGCTACGCAAATCTCGACACGATCATCGGGGAGGTTCGGTCGGATGAAGCAGTGTTCCTGCCGCCGGACGAGACTGAATCGGTCGCTCGTGAGGCGGTCAACGAGTTCCTCGTAGACGACTACGTGCTGGAGGCCGGCGGTCGGTACCTCGGCTCGCTCGGCGACCGCGAGCCGACGACAGTCAAGATCGTCCCGACGGTGTCTGACCGAATCGGTGACCAGATTCTGGCGTACATGGAGGATCTGGAACCGGGCGACCAGTTCACGGTGAACAAGGTCACCGACCGATTCGACGACAGTGTCACCGAGTATATGGTGCGGACGTTCTTGCTGGAGAACATAGGGAAGGACGAGGAGCCCGAGTACGTCGTCAACACGACTGGGTCGGACAAGGCAGCCGATTGGGTCCCCGGCTATCCGTTCCGGAAGGCCGACACGAAGGCCGATACGTGGCGCTTCGAGTACAACGGCGACGACGTCGCCGCGATGCGGAGCAAGTGGCGGAACAACCACCAGACGGGAAGCGTCGAGTACGGCGATGTCACGTTCATGCTACCCGAGCGGGAGGGTGTTCCCGGTGCTCTTCAGGGTACCGCTGACGTCGAGCGGACGCAGGTCAGCTTGACGTTGCGGTCCGAACAGGACTACACGAAAGTGCAAGATCTGTTCGAACGGATGCCCGACGAGGCGTCGAGTCTGAAGATCGAGATCAGCTTCCAGAAGTAGCTGCTTCCTCTACTGTTCAGTATCACCGTTTCTCGTAACGTTTCGACGAGAATCCCGTCATCGTCCGCCTCATCAAGCATCTCTCTCAGAACAGTTTTCTGATTAGTTATGATTGGATCCTCCGTAGTAGAAGTGTCATCAAAATCACTCAATCATCCTCACCAGTAAACTGCAACAAAGCTCACCTCAAGGTAATTCCGCTTGGAGGAGTCTGAGTCGATATCTGCATCACTTTCCTCGTTATTGACTATTTCAAATCTTCGCTGAGCAAGGTTATCATGGTCTAAATCCGCATCTTCCTCATCTTCAACAATCTGAGTCAGCTCCCTTAGTAACCGGGTTTCAAGTTCGTAGTCTGACTCATCTGGTTGCAGTGTTGTTTCACTGTATGCGGTGACCAGTAACTCTTCACGCCGATCTGAAGACAGACTCAAATCCCCATCTTCCTCTATGTAGTCTAAATATTCGTTGTGATGGTGTTTTACGACACTATTTAGTCCCTCTTCTTCTAATTCGGCGGCATCGAACTCATCTTTCGCTTGTGAAAATGCAGTATCAATAACGGAACTCAATCGATTTCCAATCGGTTTAGAGATGCTTTTGATAACACGGGTTAATTTAATCGGATCCCAGTCATTCTGGATCTGTGCTTCTGATACTCTAACGTACGCTGTAAACTTGTTTTCCTCATATAAGAACTGGCTAGGCTCTTGCCAAAGCATCTCTGGGTCCAGAGTACCAGCAATCCAGAGACTTTCCGCACCTTCAATATCTGCATTCTCATCCTTCTCCTGAATCGCACCGTCAACCAGTACATAATCCTCTAATTCACCAACGACAGGAATTTGATCTCCAAAAAGTGACCCCATCAACTCGATAGCCTGCTTCTCTTGGTTATCAAACTCATATTCAGCGCCTTCAGCAACATCGATCAGATACTGGAACGCTTTGTAATAGTGAAATAACTCATGCCCGGAAAATTCGACATCGACCTCCAAGAGCCCTCCTTCAGAAAGGTTAGAAGCGGGGATGCCTGATTTAGTATCCTTCTCAGACAACTGGAAATAGGAGGATGTCTCGGCATATAATTCATCAAATTTTGACTCGATCTGGGACCGGCGGACAATTTCCTCCGTATCTCTATCAACACTCACTGTCTCCCGGCTCGCACTTCCACCTCCGACAATCGGGATGTGTGAAAGAGCTGCTTTCAGTCGAAATTTCCACCGTTTCCGATTCTCTGTCATATCGATATCGGTACGACCCTCCGTGACTTCCCGCGTCAACGACGCTAACAAGCTAACTACACTCACCTCATCAATATATATGAACTCACGCAGAGGCAATTCCTCTTCATCTTCGTCTTCTGATGCCAAGAAAGAGGGTACCCACATTGGCATTTCAGGCATTGTCCTTATCACCTCCAGATTCATTTTGCTTCCCACGTCGTGATCGCTCGATCCGTTTTAACGCTAGTGCCAAATCTTCTGGTATAATCGTTGTTCGGTTGTCTTTCACGCCCGAAACTGCTGCATCATTCAACAACCTCTTCAACTCAGCACCGGTCCATCCTTCGGTCTCCTCTGCAATTCCGGTAAAGTCAACGGAGTCTGCGATATTCATTTCCTCCTGTTTTGAGACCGTTTTTAATATATCAACCCGATCCTCTATCGGTAATTTAGACGGAAATTCGACTTCACGGTCGAACCTACCCGGGCGGCGTAATGCTTGATCAATATCCCCCGGACGGTTTGTCGCAGCGATCACAATCACATCCTCGAATTCGTCGAATCCATCCATCACAGTCAACAGTTGAGTTACAATTCGACGGTTGACCTCTCTTGACCCCTCACGTGAAGAGGCAATGCTTTCTATTTCGTCAATAAAAATTATTGATGGTCCGTTTCTCTGACTAGCATCCTCAAAGATCCGTCGAATTTCTCTTTCACTTTCCCCGTACCATTTGCTAAGGACTTCTGGACCATTTATATTATAGAACGTTCCATCTTCCAGACTATCAGCAACAGCCCTTGCGAACAGCGTCTTGCCTGTTCCTGGTGGTCCGTGGAATAGCACACCTGTAGGAGGATCTGCTCCGATTTCGCTAAACTCGTCACCTTTGCTTAACGGTAATTCAACTACCTCTTTCACTCGTTCCTTGATAATCTCTAACCCTCCAATATCGTCAAAAGAATTGTCCGGACTCTCTGTTCGGTAGCGACTCAAATCAGAACTTTCGTTCGAAGAAGCAAATGTGGGTGGGTCGATGTCATCAATTCTACCAAGTATTCTTCCAGAAGTGGAATCCATCTCGACAGTGTCATCAACGTTTAGATTCAGTTCATCAGGACACAACACGCTGAGATGTGTGTTCTCTGTCTGAACGATTATCCTCTCAGAAGATATGCGTTTGACGACTCCGACTAAGTTCCCTGAATTAGATCCATCCGGTTGAATAACCTCTACCGCATTAATTTGATTTTCATCAAGCCGTACCGTTGCCCCTGGAGACGGTTCTTCCCCTGTGTCATTGTAAACAAGAATTGTGTTCTGGTTGCCAAATGCGACAACAAGCTCGTTTCCATCCTCAACGACGTCCTTCACAGTGAGAATTAGATTATCAACCATAGTGCCCTCAGACTCTGTATGCAGCCAACTTACACTCGAACGTGATAACAGTTCCCTGTATGCCTCTAAATTAGTCTTGAAAGTCAGAATGGCGTACTATGATTACCGCCTAAGGCAGGCGTGAGATTGAGTGTATTCTATTCATTGATAGCCGAATACTCCGAACATTCTGATTGAGGGACCGGATATGGGTAACACGCCAGATTGAAGAGGTGGAGCGTAGGTTATCTGATATATGGCTGTTTTCAAGGAATACTCACCGGGATACGAGAAAGAAGGGCACTATGTGCACATCTCTATCCCTGGTGCTGATCACCCTATTCCGCTTCAGACTCCAGATGAGATTGCGGATTTTTACCAATCCACTGGTTACACTGCCGGTGATCAAATTCCAGATCAACTCGTCTGGGCGTTATACGAACTTGACCTCCACTGGACAGGAAAGGGTGGCATCTCCCGTTCCGACGCTTCCAGACCAATTGGGGAATCCGCACCAGAGCTCGCACCAGAGGATGTGGAACGAATTCAACAATACGTCGATTCGTACGCCGGCGAGTACGCCGAAGACCTTGAGCGGTTAGTGAGCCGCTTGGAAGTCAGTACAGAACCTGCAGCGGATTCCGACTTCGACCTGCAGGAAGTGTTTGATCGAACCCCTCCGGTGGACTTCAGCAGGGTCTCTGAAGAATTCACGAGGGAATCGAAGCAACGGATTCAGCAGTGGCTCCCTTCTGTAGTTATGGATAAGGAGGATCGAAAAGCATGTGACGAACACCTTGATGGAGAGGGCTTCGGAAAATCTCCACACGAGCATCTGGTCGATCTCCTCCAGAACCCCGACTACGAGTCGATTCTCGACTCCCATGCTGCCCATCCGTGGACAGTCTCCTCGGTGACGACCCAAGAGGACTCTATCATGGATTCGACAGACGACCCGAACCGGCCAATACTCACGGCAACGTACGACAAAGAGCGATTTTCGACAGAGAGCGTTCTTTCCTTCCGCGTTCAGGATCTCCGTCTCTACCAGACCTCGGTAGACTTCGAACTCGCGGTCGTGACTTCTACGGTAGAGGAGATTTCCGTCGCAATCTCTGAGGGGGAGATCGCGGACTTCACCGTGGGACCTGGGAACGGTGCTCCGGGAAGATTCGACAGTGACGGAATTTCCGGATTCGCGGCTGAGTACACCGATGCGTCAGCGAAGTCGGTGACCCACTCTCTCACCATCTCGTTTGCACACCTCCTTCCGGAAATGCTGGAGTACTGTACTGCAGTACCGGACTACGAGATGACTTCCACTGACCCCGACAGCGAATATTACGAACTCTCGTTCTGACCGCTTTCCTCCCTCTTTCGACGTCTGAATCTGGGTCACGGTAGTGATGCCAAATGGGCCACGTACCATCCTGTGTTCGGTGTGGAGTCCTCAGCGAGATCTGTTATCGGTGCAAAGAACGCACACTTATGGGGTTCCTGCGTAATCGATTCTACATACTGAATAATGTCTGAGCAATCTGGATCTTCACAGGGCCGGCAGGAGCGGACGGAACTCCCCATCGAACGCGGATTCCCCATTGAGCGCGTGAACGAGATTGCCGAGAAGGAGGGCCGGGCGAAGATGTACTACCGCCCGATCTACACGATGCACAAGTGGTGGGCGCGACGCCTCGGTTGTGTCTTCCGCGCTATTTCTCTCTACACGCTGCTGGACGACCCGGAGAAGGTCTCGGTGTTCGAACCGGGCCACGAGGGAAGCACGCTGGCGTCCTACGGCGACGACTCCGACGGTGAGTCCGATCTCGATGTCGCGTCGCTGCTCGAACGCGTGGACATGTCCGACCCGGAGAGCCTCTGGGAGCTCTACCCGAAGGATGTCCGCGTTGAGGACAAGAAGATCCTCGACCCGTTCATGGGCGGCGGCACGTCGCTCGTTGAGGCATCGCGCTTCGGTGCTGAGGTCGTCGGTAACGACCTGAATCCCGTCGCATGGTTCGTCACGAAGAAGGAACTCGAAGCGGGCCAGACCGACGTAGAAGAGCTTGAAGAAGCATTTGAGCAGGTGAAAGAGGACGTCGCTGACGAGATCACGCAGTATTACAAAACGCCCTGCCCGAACGGCGACCACGACGCCGATGTGATGTACAACTTCTGGGTGAAGGAGTTGGATTGCGTCTCCTGTGGGCACACGGTTCCGCTATTCAAGGACTATCGTGTCGCTGCTGGCCGCTACGAGAACGATGACAAGTACAATGTCCTCTGTCCAGATTGTGGTTCAGTGACGCTGGTGGACGACTGGCAGTCGGAGGGTGTCTGTAACGACTGTGGACACGGGTTCGTTCCGAAGGAAGGGAACGTCTCACGCGGGGGAAAGTACAACTGTCCAGACTGTGGCCAGAAGTACGCGATTACAGATGCGATTCAAGAGCAGGGACCTCCTGATCTGCGCCTATATGCTCTGGAGTATTACTGCGAACATTGTGACAACGCAGGTGAAGACAAGAGCGCCTACAAAGGGTACAAACAGGCAGAGAGTTACGATATTGAACTTTTCGAGGAAGCAAAAAGCGAGTGGGAGGAGAGTGAAGAACTCTACAGATACGTTCCCGATGAGAAGATACCAGAAGGAGCGATAACTGCGGCTTCGTCTATTAGTGGTAATGACGTGTTTCAACACGGCTATGAGACTTGGCAAGATATGTTCACAGAGCGCCAGTTATTGTCGCTTGCTAAACTCCTACGCTCGATCGAATCTGTGGACGATCAGAACATTTCTGAATACCTTCTTTTAGCGGCTTCTGAATCTCTGAGATATACGAATAAGATGGTCTCCTATAACACGACATATAATAAAATCGGAGACTTTTTCCGGAATAATTCTTTCACGCCACCGACCTATCCCGTTGAAAACAATGTCTGGGGTGCTAAGTGGGGGAGTGGAACGTTTAGTGCGATGTTCGATATGGTGAAGACAGGCGTCGAATATGCCAATTCACCCACCGAACGCTACGTAGAAAATGGTGAGTCTGTGGAAACGCCCGGATTCTCAAAATCCATCGGAGAATCAGCTGAAATCCACCAAGGAGATATGCGTCAACTTGATTACGAGGACGAGTTTGACGCGGTTATCACTGATCCTCCGTACTACGATAACATCATTTACTCCGAGGTTGCCGACTACTTCTATGTCTGGCAGAAGGTACTTCTCGAAGACGAGTACCCTGCATTCGCTCAAAACAAAACACCCCGTGCAGAGTCCATCGTCACGAATCCATACCTAGAGAAAACCGCTGAGGACTTTGAATCTGAACTCGGACAGGCGTTCGCAGTTATCAAGCGCGCACTCAAGGACAACGGGTCGCTCACGTTCACTTACCACCACAGTGATTCCGAGTCGTGGGGCGAACTCTTAGAGTCCCTCTGTAACGTTGGGTTCGAGGTTACGGCGACGTACCCGATTACTGCGGACATTAACAAGTTCATCGGCGGGGAAGCCGTCTCCTTCGACATCATAGTCGTCGCCCGCCCCATTGACGATACAGAGGCAGCGTCATGGAATTCTCTTCGCCGCGACATCTACCGCACAGCCCGACGCACCCGAAAGCAACTCGAAGAGAACCGAGATATCTCCCGTGGCGACATCGGCGTGATGGAGATGGGCGCGTGTTTCCGCGAGTACTCCAAGCACCACGGCAAGGTGCAGCGCGACGGAGAGATCATGAGCGCGAAGGAGGTTGTCCAGGAGATCTATGGTATCATCCAGGAAGCCAGCGACATCGGCGTCGAGGACGTGTTCATCGATCTGCTCGACACCGCGAACGTGTCCTACGACGACGTCAACAAGCTCTGCCGCGGGACGAACGCCACCCCAGAGGATCTCAAGGAGACGCACCTGTACAACCAGGACGACGGATTCGAACTCGGCACGTGGGACAACGAGAAACGTCAAGCGTACATCCAGGAGCATGTCAACGGTGACGGCGGAGATCACCTCTCAAACCTTGACAAACTCCAGTTCCTCCGATACCGCTATGAGAAAGGCCAGGCAGTCCAGAATTACGTTGAGAAGTGGGACGTCAACGACGACATGCGCGAGCTCGCCGGGCGACTCGCCGACGTAACTGATGACGACACGTATACGCGCGTGCTCGGCGATCGGGACATCACAAGCTACTGAGTCTCAACGCTGCTCGGCCCAACTTCCGTTTCGTTGTCCGTCTGAGGTGATCTACTGGGTTTATCAGTCATTCTCACTACGGATACGTATATCAACTCTCGATAAGTCTGTCGTCGGTGTCGATGCGTGCCCTCTCGGCTGGCTTGCGACGGTGATCGATGCCGATGGCGTCAGGACGGAAACTCACGAGCAATTTGACGAGCTTTATGAGACCTATGCCAAGGCGGACCAGATTCTCGTAGACATCCCCATTGGACTTCCAGAAGACGAGCGACGCCGATGCGATGAGGATGCGAGCGATCTGCTCGGTAGTAGAGGTATATCTGTTTTCTACCCGCCGTGCCGAAGCGCAGCTGAACTCACAGAGTATCAGGAAGCGAGCGACGAACACCGAGACCGAATTGGATACGGACTCTCTCGACAGGCATACAGCATCGGGCGGAAGATCGTGCAGGTCGCCGACGTCATCGGAGAACGATACGACGGGGTAGTGCGCGAGAGTCATCCCGAACTCTGCTTCGCCGCGCTGAACGGCCAGCCCCTTGCCTACTCGAAGTCATCAGATCGGGGGCGGGGTCTTCGAATGAAGCTACTCAGCGACGAACTTAATGACGCCGAATCACACTATCGAGAGATCCGAAATGAATACTTTCTCAAGGAAGCCCGCAGAGACGACATCCTCGACTCGATGATACTCGCCGTCGCCGCATGGAACAAGAATTTGGTCACGGTTCCGTCTGATCCATTACCCAGCGAACCACGAATCTACTACCCCGAGTTCGATGTGCCAATACTATGTCGGACATGTTGGTGAAAGCGAACCTCCCGCGTTCCCTCCTCGACACCGACAAGTGCCTGAGCCGAAGGTAACAATAAGGAAATGGGTCTGTTTTGTTTACTCAATTGATGCCGAAACACTCTCTTGGCCCGGACGAAATAGAGGTGGAAGCAGAGTTCTATTTCATACAGGACAACGGTAATCCGTCTCTCAGTTCTGCTCAACTACAACTCACAGACGTAATGACCAGACGCGGATACAACGTTCTACATCAAGGTCAACGAGTCTGGGAATATATACTCCAAAATCCTCAGCCCTCACCGGGTTTCTGGTGGCGATTAAAGCAGAAAGTCGGGTTAGCGAATGAAGTAGATAAGACGGTTAAACAAGCGATAGAGGCGTTGAAAGAGACGCGCAATAACCATCCGTATCGCATCAAATTCAGATTCATCCCAACCTCGTGGGAAAACGGCGACGAGGGGTATGTCGTGGAGGTCGAATGTATCCCCGCTCTTCGAGATAAATTAGACCGACTAGGTGGGGATTTCGAGGATGCAGATCCAAAGAGTGCAGTAAGGACATGCAAGAGTGAACTACGAGATATTGCTACAGAAGTCGGATTTAGTATCCTCCGAGAACCGTTCACTCGTGCTGAAAACCACGAACCGACGTTGGAACAGCATCTCCGTAAGCAACTTCAGGAATACAAATATGGCTCATACGTAACTCAGTTCGCCGATGATGCAGACGAAGCCCTCCGGTATTCCCTCATTCGGCCAGCGATTAGCGCATACGTCCACGGTATAGAGTGGGCTATCATCTGCTATATCGCGGAGATGGAGAACCGCGATTTGATGGAAGAAGAGGGCTATGGGCGAGGGAAAGGGTTCAAGGGCTTAATTAGCGAGATCGAGGAGACCGGCCAAGTCAAGCAAACCACCTCTGAAGCGTTGCGACAGATGAATACTGAGCGTGTTTGGATGGCTCACCACAAGGAGGGCGAAGTATCTGAGATTGAGGTGAGGCGCGTCAAACAACGCTTCTCTATTCTGCTGGAAGAACTATTCCTCTGAATATAGTTGACCTATTACTGAATATTCAGCGGTGTTTAACCTATTAGTATATCCTGATGATTGAACGCCTACATTCCGTTCCTCTCGATAGCAAGTTTTGCTGACTACAATCTCTATATTCACCAGGCGGCTTTTGCCATAGTTCGGATAGATCGATAGTCGCTTCGGTAACTGCTTGCCCTGTATCTAACGATAGGTAAGGTCAACACTGTTGGTGTGTGAACCGTTCTGTGACACCCTCTCAGTGTTAGTTATTGCTCATCGAGAGTACGTTGCTCGCAAAGTGTATTTGCCTACAAGAGCGCCGTAATGGGGTGGGGAATACAGTTAATCTACGTACTTCAGGATGACTGGAACGACAGTAATCACCAACGCGATGAGCGCCAAGAACCCCGCCAAATTCAACAGAACCATCGGGTTCTCCGTAAGAGCAAGCCCGATGTCCTCGATCCAGTGAATCCCGTACAAACTGGACAGGACAGACCCGATAATTAACACTCCGACGACAATCATCAACAGCACCATGAAATACCGGAGGGTCCGCGGCCCTTCGAAGCTTTCTAAGACATCCCCAATATCCCCGCTCATGCGAGTCTGATAATCAGTAATTTGGCAAAAACGTTCGGGGTGGGTTTATGCTCTCCACTTGCGATCCGCACTCTTCAGCGACCAGCTGTTTCGGACGGAAGTATGTCTGTATAATAGGGTTTCAATAGAGCCGTTAATACCTATTCGTACTCTATCATTCCTTCTTCTACTTGCTGTATCATTGCAAGCGATTTGTCGAGAGCCACGAACTCGCTCCCCGCCATCCAATGGAGTATCTCGCCATCTCTTATCTGCGAATCTGTCTCATTATAATTTTGTTTCCGGTATATTCTTTCAAGGAAAATCCCCCCGCCTGGAAACATGTAGTGAATACATAGCTCACGTGATTTGTTTATGAATATTCGACAAAAGCCAACCGGTATTTGACGGGCACTTCCTCCAGTCCAATTCCCTGGTAAATCTGCATCATCAGGATCGGGCGCGGGCCGATATCCCATTGGATACATAAATACTAGCAGATGCTTGAATAATACGATTCTGTACTCGATGCTGATGGTAAAGAAGCAGAGGTGTTTCCTGCCTATGCCCCTCTTCGACGGCTATTCGTATACTCTATCAGGCTCGTGGGGCTTTAGTCACGCAGCCTCCACCAGCATCACTACGCTAACGCACCCATTTTTGTTCCCTCGGAGACGTGGTACACCTAATGGCAGGCCCCGGACAAATACCCGGACAATACAATCTCGTTATCGAAGGTGCCTACGAGACCTTCGAACATCAGATCCCCGTGCAAGAGTTCCTCCAGCGGCTCAAGGAAGACGATGTCCCCGAGAAGGTGAGTGTCGTTGGACTTGCAGATACCTTGGCCGACGACGATCTGGCGACCGAACTCGCCCGTGAGATGGACCGACGTGCAAACGATCTGGAGTATCAAAGTCCCACGATACAGTTCGTCGTCGAAGGCTCGTTCCACCGAAGCGGGAAGACCTACGATCTCCGGTACGACGACGAGCTCCACTCTCTCCAACAGGTCTTCGGTCCGCAACTCGAACGGAAAGAAGACGGGGAGTGGCTTGTCGCTCCGTTCTAAGTCGCTACAGTAGTTTTAACGGCCCTTCTTTCTCGACTTCACCGCTGCCGTTGAGGAAGTAGAGGTCGATCCACTCTTGCCCGTGGTCACGGCAGAACACCGGCACGCACGTCGTCGTGTGCTCGTAGCGCTGCTCACAGCGCGTCTCGATCTGCTCTCGCGTCCAGTCACCGTCTTGCTCAAGGTCGTACCGATTGCGGACCTCCCACGAGTGTTCGTCGGCCGCGGCCTTGAGGACACGCAACGAGAAGTCTCGAACGTCCTTGAACGTGAACGGACCGCTCATCGACTTCGCTTCGCTCAGGTCCGTCTCTTCCACGCCGTCGAGGCACAGTCGGTTCTCTGCGACAGCGCGAAAGGCTTCGAGTTCTACGGATTGCTCGACGAGCACGTCGTGTAGGTAGTCGTGAAGGACGTCGCCGTACGCATCCAGCGTGAACTCCTGTTCGGGCGAGACGATCCGCAGTTCTGCGCCCGTCTGGGTGACCGTTCGGCGCTTCGGTTCCAAAAGCGGGCACAGGAACGCGAGGCGTCCAGAGTGGAGCAGGTACGCGTAGCTGAACAACCGAGACCGGGACGGTGATTCCTTTACCGGGTCGTGGCCCTCCGCGTAGTACTTCGAGTCCAGTACGGCTAGCGTCTCGTCGCCTTCCTGCAGGGCGTGGTCCGGCTCGTGGTATATGTGCCCTTCACCCTCGAACGGATTGACGGACGGTGACCGAACAGGTGTCACGTCGTCGAGGTTGCCGAGATGGTCGTAGGACTTGATATACGAGAGCTTACGCTCGATAACGACCTGTGAGTACTGCTCGAACAGCGACTCCATATTCAGGACATAGTCTACAACGAGCTCTCGCGGGCCGTCACGGAGTTGTTGGCCGAGCGACGACGACATAATCGCCTTGGCGACATCGAAGGCTTTCTGGTAGTATCGACGCTGCTTCGGAAGATCGCTCATGGAGATGCGTCGGTACTCGTCCATCCGATCCAGTCCACTGGCGACACCCATACTCTCCAGTCGTTCCACTTCTCGGTGGACTTCGGAGAAGATCCGGTCGTATGCCGGGTGATCGTTCTCGTGAGAGTTCTGCCTGAAGAGCCGAAGCAGCGTCTTTCCAGCGAAGTGGAGCAGCGAGTTCGCGGCGTTGTCGTACTCGGTCTCGTTGCGAATCCAGTGTGGTTCCAGTGTTCCACGCGCGTGGTTCAGGAGTGTCTGTTCGACGTCGATCTCACCCCGTCCGTCGAGACTGTCGAGGCGTCGGATGACCAAGTTGCGGATGTATCCCTGTCGGTGGATCGTCTCTAACCCGTCGAGGTAGTTGATCGCCAGCACCACGAAGACGTCGTCAAGATGGATGTCGTCAGAGAGGAAGTCCTGGAGCGGAATCCCGTGGTACTCGATAGACCTATTCTGATCGTAGACGGCCAGTAGCATGTCGAAGATGTACTCCCAGTCGATCTTCGGATCGACCTGGATCTTCGACGACGGTGTGAGGCTCATAACGCCGATGATGTCCGTCGCCTCAACGTGGAGTATTTCGTTCTCGTCGCCGTCTACGGTGACCGTGACGACCTCGTACTCCTGCTCGCCGTCGAGTGCTGCCTGACTCTTCGTGAAGACGCCGGGACTCTGCTGTGTGAAAGACGCGCGACGAAGCTGGTCCCCGATGGACGACGGACAGCCCTCTATCCGGATCTCCCCGCGCTCGGGGACATTGAAGGTGTCCTGCCCGTACTCGTAGACTTCGTCAACGGTGCTCATTACTCGTAGGAGCCCATCTGGCGTCGTTCCTGTTCGAGTTCGCGTTCGGCCAACTCTGCCGCCGGCGCGAGATCGAACTCCTCGAACTCGCCGTTCATCGCGCGGTAGTGTTCCGCGATGCGCTCGATCTGCGGGAATGCGGCGGCGTTCAGGAGCCGTGGAACGATGTACGTCCGGAACGCCTGCCCGACTGCGTCTGTCTGGTCGTACTCGTATTCCCCGCCTTCTCGACAGCCGACCCCAAGGAAGACGGCGATGTCGCGGTAATGCATTGGGCCGAAGCGCATAATCGATCCTTGCGACGTCGATTCGTGGCCGTGGTTGATCCCCTGGTAGTCTCGCTCGAAGAGACGGAGGATCTCGCTTTCTCCGAGGTCCGTGTGGTCGGTAACATGCGTAGTGATCCAGTCTTTGAACAGCTGTCGGCGCTTGTCCTCCTCGTACTCGTCGAGTTCGATCATAGCGAAGCGGCGGGTGATCGCGTTGTCGAGTTCGTTCACCGTCCGGTCGGACATGTTCATCGTACAGATGATGTTTACCCGTTCGTCGAGTTCGATTGTCTCCCCCTCGTCGGTCTCGAAAATAGTCTGGTGTGGATTTTCGATAGCGGTGTAGAGGGGGCCGAAGATCTTCGAGATATCCGCCCGCGTAATCTCGTCCAGAATAACCCCATACTCGACATCGAATTGGCGTGCACGCTGCACAGCTTCTGAGACGCACCCGAGTTTCGTGCGGTAGCTCAGCGAGTCGCCCGTGTAGTCCGGACTGATACCACCAATGATGTCAGACGGTGTCCACGAGGGTGTAGCGGTGTTGAGGGTGTAACCGATGCCAGTCTCACGGGCCAGTTGCTTTGCGAATGTTGTCTTCCCGGTTCCAGTCGGTCCGTATAGAACGACCGGTTTGCCGGCTTCGAGCGCAACTTTGGCGTTGCGTTCGACATCGTTTGGAACGAGCATCTCTCCGGGCGTTTCGTCACCGCGGAGACTCACGACGCGCTTGAGACGGTCTGAGGCCAGCGGGGACTCAAGCACGGCACGTCGCACCTGTCCCAGACCACGCTTTCCGTCGTGAATTACGTCGAGTTTCTCGTCCTCGATCAGGAACTCCAGTACGTCCTCGTTCTCGGCATTCTGGATTGCTTCGACGACGTCGTCAGTTACACGGCGAAGAATTCCAACTTCGTCTTTTGCATCCTCAAGTGTATAGTCGTCCGACGAGTCACTCATTACCAACTACAGATGGTTCAGAGTATATAAAATCCCATACAAAAAAACCTAGCTGGAGCTTTTTGGCCAATGCCCAGTAGCAATGAGTTATTCATCCTCAACAGTGCCGGAATACCGCTCTCCCCGTCCCATCACTCCAGTAATATTCGATGATGCGATGTCCAGTTCTTCTTCTGTGGTCCGTTCATCATAAATATGACCGTCGTGATCCCCGAAAATCAGTACTAATCATCAGGGAGGTACCGACGACGTTGACGCATTTTGTCGATACTTGATCGCTGGTCGTAGTGAAGGTCGATTACATCAGGGCTCACATCCATACGTGAACTGACCACGGGCTCAGGTGTATCCTTTCGTAGATGGTATGTGATAGCTCCACGCCGAATCGGGTGTGGACTAAGGACTGACGGACAGGCATGAACATTCGAGGTGGGGATCGCCTCACAGTCGTCGATGTCCCGATCGTGAGGGCACGTGTCGCTATAGACGCATGGGCGGGTGTACTGGTATGCAATTGTTCGACCTCGATTACGACTCAATCGGTTTTGCCGGGTAACGAACAATGGTTCACGGTCATGCTCGTCTACGAGGCCATTGTGGTTGACTTCCAGCCAGTCATCTAACACCGTGCAAACGTGATCTCGGAGTGCAATCACGCGCTCGCTCCCTTTCCCGTTTTTCAGTGAAGTCCCTTGCTCTGAACGATGTTTTAGAACCAAGTATTGCTCCTCTGAATTGTAGTCATCTACATCGAGACCGACGGCAGCACCGATTCGAATACCAGTATGCCAGAGAACGGTCAGAAGTGCGTGTTCCAGTGTTGCGTACCGGAACTGTTCGAGGTGATCAAAGATGGCGTCTGCGCGCTCTGGGTCAAGCATTTCGACACGTGCATCTTCTTCGGTCAGCGTCGGGAGAATGATTTTCTCGTCGAGTCCTGGTTTGACGCCATCGATGCTGGCTAAGAAGCGCAGGAATGCGCGAAGAGTGGCGAGCTGACCTTTCATCGTCGCGGTAGCCAGCCCGTCCTCCTCTCGGCGTTTCACCCTATATCGATGGATATCACGTCCTGAGAAGTCGTTAAGGTTCTCGATGTCTTCCTCTTCGCACCATTGGACGAATTGCTTCAGGCGGTACCGGTGAGACTGAATGGTGGAATCGGCAAGTTCGTGGCTCCGCGCGTCGAGGTACATTTGCTTCGCTGTGCGTGGATCGATCGGTTCGAGGTCGTCCGACATGGGTTGATTTCTCCGAAGGCGAAAATCGAGTCTTACTAACCGGTCGTTCTGACGGCCATGCCCTGGTATAACAGGTGGCTGGCGCTCCGGTAGATTCTGGACGAGCCCCGCCCGGATCCGTCCACAGAGACTTGTTCTGCGGTTATCTGCAAACGTCGAAGTGTTTCCGGGTCGCTCACGGCCGTCACTGACGGGATTTGTGTTCGCCGGTTCTCTCGCCGA
>Ga0306867_1000438_pt1 | contig 23882 bp, 14 predicted proteins | sample AntRauTorckE6831_FD_190432 | JGI IMG/M metagenome (GOLD analysis project Ga0306867, IMG submission 190432) | Saline lake microbial communities from Rauer Islands, Antarctica - Metagenome Torckler E6 #831 (v2) (version 2) | ecosystem: Environmental > Aquatic > Non-marine Saline and Alkaline >...
CATGGGTTTATCTTCACCGGTTGTGGTATCCCGGCTCATTTGATGTTCCATTTCAGAATTGATTTCCGCACCGAGTAGGATAATAAATCCCGTAAGAAATAACCACAGCATAAGGATAATTACTGCCGCAAAACTGCCATAGGCTTCATCAAAGCTGCCAAAGTTATTTACATAAAGGAAAAAATAAAATGCAATTCCTGCTGAAACGATGGATACATGATCCTTTGTCAGCCGGTCTTTTACTCGTAAGGCAATATCTTTCCAGCCTTTCTTTGGTATTTGTGTCGGTTTTTCGGCCTTGTGACCTCTGTCGCCTGTTGAAGTAGTGCCCATATCTTCAATGGATTGTCCGTCTTCGTTTGTCGATAAGATAGAAATCCCGATTACTTTAAATTCCGCCAAGTTCTGTTCCATATCGTCATTGTTATCTTTACAAGATAAAATAATGGTCAACATTACTAAATTTGCTGTTGCCTGTTTCATTTTTAAAATGCCATGTAACAGGTTGTAGCTACACGCCAGGTGCGGTGATAGTACCTGCGTACTTTCGGCTAAGATATACTTACTTGAAAAATGAAAATGTTCCGGCAAGCAAAATACAAACAATTAAGTGTAGGTGCTGTTAGCGGTTTTTGCCCGGATTTTCTGAACCACTTTTATAATCAGTTATTAGCCAAGTAAGAAAGACAACAATCGCAAAAGCCAAATAAAAATTTCGTGATAAATTACCTTCAATATTGCCAAGAAAGAATGCAACAGCGATTAAAGCCAATGAAACAATCAATTCAATTATTCCATGAATTCTAAATGGGATTAAATTGAAAACTCCCAATTCAAATTTCGTTGTCATCGTTAAAATCAAATGTATTAAACCTAAAGCATACGTAAATATTGAAGTTATCTCTGGTAAGTCAAATAGAGTAGGCGATAAAAATAGAAATAAAACTACTCCATAATCAATCGCTCCGTGAATTCTTGAATTAAGTTTCATATGTTTTTCTTTTAATTTGAAGGTACAACTTATTGTTTTTAGTTATCTGAATCGGTGATGGTGAATAAACGCTAACGTCTCGCGCATAAGAATAGTAGCAGCTACAAGCTCGCAAATCTATTGCTTAAACTTTTACTCTTTGAAAGATACGATAATTCTCGATTGGTTAAGAAATTCGCCATTATTTTTATGCATTGCTGGCTTTTATTCGGTTTTGTATAGTTTAACCTATGCACTTCCTTTGTCTAAATTTACCGTTACTTCATTAATGTCATTTGGTTCAAATATTCTTCTATTGGGTCTAATCCTATTGATTTGTGTCTTTAATTTACTGGAAGTCTTTGCAAAACCAGGGATTTTGTCATGGTTCAAGGCCAGTCCTCCAGCCGGCGGATGGAACCGGAGCGAGGCTGTCCAAAAAGGAACATAATAAGTTGCTAAGCTTAAATAATTTAGACTCTAAATCCCTCTCTATTAGAGAGGGAAATAGGGTGAGTCAGAAGAAGATTCCTGAATTATTTAAGCGGATTCCGGGGCGAAATACTTTTTGGACAGCCTCGTGAGGAATTCAATGTCATAATAACGACAAAATCTGAAAAAAGTACGGTTTTGCATAGCCTTTTACTGATGTGCTATCAGCCAAATTTTTGGAAAAGCCTGTGCAAAATTAAAGTTTCAGCCAACTTGAGATCCGTAGATTTGTCTGAGTCCCGTATTAAGTTTTATCAGGTCAAAAAGGAGTCCATAATTGCGTGAGTCTGCATATCCCTTTTCAACCTCAATTCTCTTTTTTTAAATTATATCCGTAATCTTTATGTCATTTAAGAAATTGCTTGTGTTAGTCTTTCGTTTATTTATTCACTTAAGAGCAAGCCATGTTTTTTGAAATTGTTTCTTTGGACAATACAAGAATAGTAGGGCAGAATGTTAGAAATTATTACTGCTCTCTTTAGTTTTTTATATGTTTATCAGGCATAAGCTGTTTCCTATGGTTTTTTTCTAACACCTGAAAGTAATTTTTTATCGAATCTCTCATTTTTATAGCCATCTGAAGCATGCAACACAGAGATATCACCTGTAGTTTCAAGTACAACGGCAAAGACTTGTTCGAAGTTTAGGACATTGGCTTCACGCAGCTTAGAAATTAGCTGTTCTTCTGCAATTCGAGCGGATTTTAGGTTCACATCCAAAATGGTACTTCCATCCATAAGCAGTAAAGGTGAGTTAGAAATTATATTATTTAATAATGAGAATTTTCGTTGTAAGAAAGAAAAACTAAACGTTATCAGAAGAAGACATGCAATCGCAAACGAGCCATGAACCAACGAAGTATTTGATGTAAGGGTAGAAGAAATTATACTGCCAATGGCTACAGTAAAGGCAAAATCATGAGCCGTGAATTTTGCAAATGCCCTAAGTCCAATTATTCTGGTTAATACTATAATAACTACAAATATAATGGCAGATCCAATTAAAGTCTGAATAAGCGGGTCAGCGGTACTATATATCCAATCCATAATGTCTAATTAAATGTTTAAGTTTTAAATTGTCCATAACGGTCTTGTATAATCGTCAGTTGTGGGTTTGGGAGTTCGTTATGTCAGCTTAGTCTTAGAATTCTTAGTTTTCTATATTCTCTATTTTTAATTCATTAGCCTACAATTCTGGTTAAACGATGTTAGTAACTGGCTTTTTTATTCATATTCCAAATTGTCTCAAATGATGGTCAGAATGCTTGTAAGCTAATACTCCTATCTGCTCTTTTGTCATTGTGCCGAAATAATCGTGGACGAAATTCGGATTATTGAAATTTTCATATTCATTTATCAGTGATATCCATTTATATTTTTCGGATTCTAAATCCCATTGGACTCTTTCACTTTGAACTGATCAGATGTGGGAATATTTTTGTCAAAAGGATTTTCGCCTTTTATCATTCTTTTCAATGCTATTTTATCAAATATCTTCCAATAAGGATTTGTTTATAGGTGTGAGTACTTTTCCGAGAATCCACCTACTCCAATACGTACTATTCTTTAGCATTTGAATAACGTTCATTTTTCCCAATCTGCTTTATTGCTTTCATTAATTTGCCTAACCCGGTCTATGAGTTGTTCCCTAATATTTTTGTCGAAAATTGTTTTCATTCTCTCAATTCTGTTTATGACTAATTTACTTCATATAGTCACATTTATGTTTGCTATATGACAAGTATTACTGTCTTTTCAGCTTGTTGCCAACGTTCCCGAATATGACTTCTGGTGGTTTTTCAAAGCATTTTCCAGTCCTTCAAAAAAGCGGACTTGGACAGATAAATAAAAACCTTCTTTGGAAGTTGTATACACCATAAGCACTATGCATAGTGTATCCCAAGCATGGTGACTTTGGCTTACGCTAATATAAGCCATTATTTTTGATGGTGCCACAAAGTGATCACCTTGGCAAAAGTCCCTTATGAGCCCCGCTGAAAACCGGGGAGCAATTAGTAAATCGAAAGCAATTCTAATTTATTATGAAACTGCATAAACTGGAATAGCAAACAGCGGCCGGGTGTACGTAGAAACCGTTATTTTAAGGCGTTTAGGTGCAGGATTAGAAATTATATTCCGGGTTAACGGTCTTGGTTATCGCAAATGGAGGGAGTAGGTACGCGTTTTTGTCAACTATGTTGTTGTTACATTATTTCAAAAACATCACTATTTTTTTCAATTGCTCTCCATTTTCGATTACCGATGTTGTAGATAGTTTTTCTACTATTTCTTGTAAATACTCGAATCAAATTGAGTTCTATTACCTTGGAAGGTATCTAAATATTTGATCGTATAATTCAGTGGCACAAAACTCAGCTCTTCCTTAGCTATCTTCGCAATTACTAAATCAAACATTTTTATAATTTCGTTCATAGTTGTACCTAAATTTAGAATGAAAATAGTCTTTAATTCTACCTTATCTTGTTCATCTATGTTTTCATTTTTAAGAGTCAAATTTATTATCCTTGCCGAATTATATAATTGATTAAATATATAATTTATCGATTCCATATTTTCTAATATCAATCGCTTCACTTCCTTTTCGTACAAAACTTTGTTTTCAATAGCGTAAATTAAATTATCGTCTTCTGTTTGTTTATTTTCGAAATTCATAAATCTTTTTAGTTTTTCAGATAATTCTCTAAAACCAGATTCCCCAACATATATTTTATCCTCAGAATCAATAAATGTTAATTTGATATCATCAAGCGCACTATTGTATTTCTGAACTTCGTGGTAAATTACACTGGTTATTCTGTTTATCTGAAATTCTTTTCTTTGATTGTTTATTTCGACTCTTTGAGATTTCAATTCTTTCCTTTGAATTAATATAGTGTATATAATTCCGCCAAAAGCTAAAGAAGATACAAAAGCATTTAATCCTCCAAACGAGTCACCGAATAAAGCACGATCATTTGAATTTCCAAATACCAAGTTCAAAATAGTTATATATAAAATCCACAAAATTATGGTCGAGAGTATAACTAAGAGGAAAGTGTAAACTGGTTTTCTATACATCGCAATAAAATTATCTTTACGGTTTCGGTTAACGCAAGTGTCGGGAATAGGAACGCGGTCTTCCGGATTAGACTTATTTTGTTGGTGAATTTTATTATTTTCTTTCAAAAGGTACCCGTTATTTGTGATAACCGTTGATGTAGCTAGTACCGTTACCAGTAAATAAGATAAGTATGCAAATTTATTGCTTTCGGGAAATGCATCAGATTTCGCTGTAGGTTAAACTAAATGAATTTAGTGGTAACGGCACTAGTTTTTTTCATTTCAATATGATTTTCTGTTTCAGACGTTTCTATAAATCCGAAATTTTTATAAAACCTTTGAGCTCTAAAATTTATTTTAAAAACTTGTAATCGAATTAATTTTTTTCCCGAATTGGCTCTGTCGATTATATTTTCCATAACTTCTTTTCCAATTCCTGAATTCTGAAAATCTTTTTCGATTAGTAAATTTTCCAAATAAATTTCGTTGTCATTTTCTTTGATTGCCAAATATCCAATTTCTTGCTGTTTATGTTCAATTATTTTTATGTCAGAAGCAATATAATCCGCTTTGTGAATTTCCCTTTGATATGCTTCATTCCAACCCCATATTTTTTCCACATACGGTTTGATCGACTTTCTTTTAATTCGATATGTTAATTCTAAATCCGATTTATTCGCGTTTCTTATATTCAATTGTATAGCCGGTTTTTCTTAAATTTGCCGCAACATTGGCATACTACAAATGATAGTCATGTTATCCTTGCATCGTACACAAGTTTTATGGTTCTATGCTGTGTAGTGTGGGTAGCATAAGTATTTCAGGTTTTGCTGGAAACATTGCGAAGCAGTAAAACCACTTCTAAGTACAATTAAAGACGTCCTGGTTCATTTTGCCTTGAACTCCCAAAGGTATCCTTGCAGGGCAAAACGAACTTCCCGAGGGATGCCTGCGGTAAAAAATCAAGGCTGCGATCCCGACAGCTCGGGAAGCGGCGGTCACGGAATCTCCCACACCAATCAGATAAGACCCAAACTTAAATTAAGAGAGTTCAAACTTCTTAAATCGCCAATTCCTTTAGCTGTTTATAGTAGGGAGAACATTCTTCCAGCAAGGGCTTTAATTCAATTGGAAATGGATTATGTTTAGGTTCATACGCCTTAAAGCCGGTAGAATTGTGAACGCTTTTATACCAATATTTTGCCCAAACTCCATCCTCAGCTCTGGCCCCTTTTTCCCAACTTAACATCGCCTCATCAAAAGTTACTTCCAGTTTCTTACACAATTTAATGAGCTGTTCTCTTGGGTTTAATAATACGTTGGTTGAATCAATAACAATAAAAGGAATTTCATTTTTATTGAAATATTTTACCAAATCGCAATGAGCTGAATAGCCAACATCTTTTAACGTTGGGTTTTTAATGACCGCAGCGAAAGACGGCAGCATCTCCACAGGGTTTCTGGTGAGCAATATGTTTGTTGTCTTCTTGAGAAAAGTAAGGTCTAAATCTAACAAATGATGGGTCATTTGTTTGTAAAATTGAACCGTAGACGAGGTGTTTTCCAACATCTTTTGAATCACTTTTTTTCCACTATTTTCTTGACTTCCCATTATTTCTTCTGCACCGGGGTGAAACTCTTTTGCTGAACTGTTTTTTAAATAAAATGCATAAAGGGGTTCATCATATACTTTTGTGTCAGACCTTTGAGCAAAGGAATACATTAAGGTAGTCGAAATATTTCTAGGTCCCGACCACATACAAATTCTTTTATAATCATTGGTCATTTGAAATTTCTTGCTCTACCAGTTCTTTATATAAATTCGATAAATGATTGGTCATTGATGTGTTTTGATCGTTCTCTATCATCCTTCCATCAATTTTAGTTACCGGAGTTACACCACCAAAAGAGCCTGTTACAAAACATTCATCAGCATCGTAAACTTCAAAAAGTGAAAAGTTTTTCTGAACACAAGGAATATTATTTTCTCTACAAACTCTGATAATATTGGCTCTTGTGATGCCATTCATGCAATATTCTCCGGTTGAGGTCCAAACCTCTCCATTTTTAACCATAAAAAAGTTGGTTGCATTACAAGTAGACACAAACCCGTTTATATCTAACATCAATGCTTCATCATAACCTGCTTCAATGGCTTGAATAAGCGCTTGTACTTCATGTAATTTTGAATGACAATTCAACCTTGGATCTAAATAATCGGGTGACCCACGTTTAACCGAGCTTGTAAATAAGGTAATGCCATTTTTCCTGGTTGATTCATCTGCTTTTTTATATTCAGGAATGATCACAACATTTGGTCCGCTAATGGTAAGCCTTGGATCTTGTGAGGGTGTGTTTTTTATTCCTCTGGTGACCATCAATCGAATGTGAACACCATCAGTCATATCGTTGGCATTCAATATATCCCAAACGCTCTTTTCAAGTTCTTTCTTAGAAAACGGAAATTTCATGTGCACAGCTTTTCCAGATTGCCAAAGTCTGTTTAAGTGTTCTTTTAGAAAAATTAGTTTTCCATTCTTTAACCGAAACCCTTCCCAAACTCCATCGCCCACTAAATAACCACTATCAAAAACGGATATTTTAGCTTCGTTTCGTTTGAAAAACTCTCCATTAACTGAAATTAAGATCTCCTCATTTCTGGGATCTTCAACTGCATTATGTGTTCCGTGTAACATTTTTTAAAAATAGTGAAATTAGTTTATAAATCTTTCAGTTTACCCGGATTATTCACCAAGGAGGTTGTCCAAAAAGTATTTTTCCCAGATATCCGCTTAAATAATTTAGGAATCTTCTTCTGACTCACCCTATTTCCCTCTCTATCTGATAGAGAGGGATTTAAAGTCTAAATTACTAAAGCTTAGCAACTTATTATTTTTCCTATTTAGACAGATTCTAATTAAAAAAGGCGACGTGCAAATGGCGACGGAAGGGTACTTTTGTACCCTGAGTAGGTCATTTGCACGTGCGCTATAGGCATGCCTTGGGCAAACGCAGTACAAGTTAAAATTACGCCGCAAAAAATCCACACCCAACTTTGAGCTTTACGATAAATAACCTACACACATTTTTTTTAACACGTTAAGGTACTCATACACACGTCATCGTGAATAATCCGCGTTAATGCACACTTCACCACTCATAGAATTAAATTCAGTTGAGTCGTTTCTCTTTTTTTTGGCGGCAAAAATTTTGCATATCAATCTATCTATAATTTATACGCTTGTACAATAACAATCGTTAAAAAATTCATAATGAAATGGAAAACACAAAAAATAAAAAGAAATTGATAATGATACTCTCTTCATGTGCTTTTATAATGTTCATGATGTTACATATCTCTGTTAATGTTGAAAATGAAGAATCATCTATCTATACAAATTCTACGGGATTGTGTTTAGATTCTGTTAGTATGAGTGTTGGAGTAAATAATGCACAAGCTAACAATACATGTAGAGGATGTTCTGATTGCTTCGGATGGGGAGGAACATGCGGTTCAGGTAACAATCATTACTGTGGAACTATACAAAATGTAGATTCTAAAGAAATGATTGAGTGTTATAGAGAACATTTCTAAAGTGTTTTAACAGTGAGAGTCTTTCTAAACAATATAGTTTAGGCTCTCACTTAATTTTTTAAAGTTATGATAAAATACATTATATATTTTAGTTTCATCCTGGTTTTTCTGCTTACAGGTTGTGATAATTCCCAAAATATTAACACTCAATTTACTAAAGATAAACAACTACAAACTGAACGAACTATTGTAAGTAAAGTTGTACTTCAGGACAGTATTCATCTTTATAATAGATATGATATTAATTCAGGTCATATTTTAAAAAATGATGAAAAGTTTCTATATGTATCAGATAGGGCTGGAAATAAATTAAGCATTATAGATAATAGAAGTTTTGAAAAAATTAATACTATCACAGTTCCGGAAGGAAGGGGACCTGGTGAGATGGTTAACATGACCAATTTTACAATTGAACCACCACACATTTATTTCTTTTCAGAACAACTAATAAAAATTCAGGTATGGCATAGAAACGGAGAACTTCTAAGTGAATTTGTTTTGGAAAATTCAAAGCCTCACCGAATGGTTGCCTGGAATGATGGTTCCATGACCATACTATCACCCATGTCACCTGATTTTGAGTATATTTTTCATACAAAAGATGATGAAGGGAATTTGCTTTATAGTTTTGGTGCTATTCCTGAAGATGAGTTTAATTATATCAAATTTTCCGGGGAATTGATTAATGATGACAAATATTTTTATTATGCTGGTTACTCTGAACATGTTCTACAGAAGTGGGATAGAGAGGGGAATTTATATTATTCAATTGCGACGATAGAGGATTTTCCGAGTGAACTTAACTACGCGGTTATGCAAAGTGAAGAACAGCGATCTGTAGGTTATTTGGATACTGGAAACTTTTCAGCAAAAGGTGTCACTCTTTATGAAGACTATTTGATAATAGCCCATGCCGGTGTATGGGGAGATCCGACTACTGAATTTTTAGATATTTATAACAAACATGATGGGCGTTATTTAGCAAGTTTTCAGATACCACATACTATTGGTTATGGACAGATTGTTGTTGATGATGATCATATTTATACCATTCATAGTATAGACGACGAAATGCACCTTGGAGTTTATGATAACTTCTTAAAAGAGTTGGACAGTAAGATTTAGACCTTGCTTTGAAGAATTAGTTCGGGATCTCCTTCCCAAAATCTGGACTATAGATTAAGATTAGTAGACTAATGTATTTAAATATGAGATAGTAAAATGATTTTATTCAGGTGGATCTAAAAATAATGAGGATAAAATGAATAAATCGGAGTTAATATCAAAGCATGAACACCGTCTTCCCTGAAAGACTTAGAGCGAAAACAAGCTACGTGCTTGCCATTGCAGTTCAACCATTTTTCAGGTTTATTAAGGCCAATTAAATGCTACCAGTTGCATGAGATAGAATATGTATTATTTTTTAATGGTTGGATAAAAGCTTAGAATATAACACTTCCATAATGCAGTAGCTGCCGGTTCAATGCTCTCAGATTTAAGTCCTATAACAGACTATCCATCCCCCCTGCCTTTTACTATCTTGGCACATCACAATCAAATAATTTATTCTCACCATGCCAGACACCGCCAACGGTATTCCCTCATTTGAAGACATCGAAGACGCAGTTTCACGTATTTCGCCTCACGCTAACAGAACTCCGGTTCTCACATCCCGGACCCTGAATGATCAAACCGGCGGCGAGATCTTTTTTAAGTGCGAAAATTTTCAGAGGGCAGGCGCTTTTAAATTTCGCGGTGCCTGTAACTCTGTCTATTCCCTTTCTGATGAAGATGCCGTTCGTGGCGTAGCGACTCACTCATCCGGAAATCACGGGCAGGCGCTTGCACTGGCCGCCCGAATGCGCGGAATTCCCGCCTACGTCGTGATGCCTGAAAACTCCCCTACTGTTAAGCTGAACGCAGTTAAAGGGTATGGCGCTAAAGTCATTCGATGTGAATCAAACCAAAAAGCGCGGGAAGAGACCCTTAAGCAGGTACTTGACGAGACAGGCGCACTTTTCATTCACCCCTATGATAGCGAGAACGTGATTGCAGGCCAGGGAACCTGCGCCTATGAACTTCTGATGGATCACCCCGGCCTTGATATCATCATGGCACCGGTAGGCGGAGGTGGTTTGATTAGCGGAACGTCTATTACAGCAAAACAGCTGAGACCGGACATTCAGGTTATAGGAACTGAGCCGGAAATGGCTGATGATGCCTATCAATCCTTAAAAAAAGGGACCCTTCAGCGGTTCGACACCACAAAAACTGTCGCTGACGGATTGCGCACTACCCTCAGCGACCGGACGTTTACAATTATTCAGAACAATGTGGATGAAATCCTTACCGTCAGCGAAGAGTCGATCATCAGGGCGATGCGTACGATCTGGGAGCGCATGAATATTATTATCGAAACATCCTGTTCGGTTCCGGTTGCAGCCATTCTTGAGAAGAAAATAGATATAACTGGCCGAAAAGTGGGTGTTATCCTCACCGGCGGCAATGTTGATTTGGATCACCTCCCCTGGCAGAAATAGTCAGGGTAGTTCCCTGAAATTTATCCATGTGTGAATTTCATATTTTGCTGTTGCTGGTTCAATGGACCAGACTATTTTTACCCGTCTGCCGGGAATTTTCCTCCAATATTACATCACCTGATTACCTGCAAGTAAAACAACAGTTTTATCGGAAATTACTGGTTTTAAGTGCCCTAAATACCCGCTCTCAGATAAGAGTAACTATTATGTCTTGAAGTGGTTTCGTTATTTAAATGATTCTCTAAAATATTCTTTCAGGATATAAATCGACAACCTATTCTTTTGCAGTGGTTTGGATCATTCATTGAATACTATATTGACAGCATTATTCAGACAAATTAAAATAATGTAAGCGTTTACATTCTTTTCATAATCATTTCTTAAGTTAAGAGAAGTCGTTGGAGATCAAGCAAATTTTAAACCCTTTACCGGCTCAAAAAACCCGGTTGAGTAAGTGCTTTCATTCCGACGATTCAGACACAAATTTTTCTATGGACTCCTATTTCATTTAAAACGAAAATTAAACTCAGAGTAAATGAAACGTAAATTTTTACTGATGTTAGCAATGATCTTTGGCTTGGGAGCAATTGCAGGAAGTGCAATTGCGCAGTCGCAGATTAATGTAAGTGGAACGGTGACGGAGGCCGAGACCGAAACTACCCTGCCAGGGGTAAATATAGTGGTTAAGGGTCAGACCGACCGAGGTACCGCAACAAATATAGATGGAGAATACTCTATTAATGTACAATCGGATGCAGTGCTGATATTCAGCTATCTTGGATTTATACGCCAGGAAATATCGGTGAATGGCAGAGATACAATTAACGTGCAGATGCAGAGCGACGTTGAGGCTCTTGATGAGCTCATCGTTATTGGTTATGGCGTTCAGGAACGCAGTGATAACACGGGATCTGTAAATGTTATCAACTCTCGCGATTTTAATGAAGGAGCGATTACCTCTCCTGAAGAACTCTTTCAGGGACGCTCAGCCGGTGTGACTGTTACCTCAAACAGCGGCGCACCCGGAGCGGGCGCAACTATCCGGATTCGCGGCGGCTCATCTCTCTCCGCAAGTAACAACCCTCTATTCGTAGTAGATGGTCTTCCACTTGAAGAAAGTGGTATTTCAGGGATGAGAAACCCGCTAAACTCAATCAACCCGAATGACATTGAGTCTATTACCATACTTAAAGATGCATCAGCGACCGCTATTTACGGATCACGTGCTTCTAACGGTGTTGTTCTGATAACAACGAAACGAGGTCAGGAAGGTCAGCCGCTGCAGGTGAACTACACCGGGCGCTACGCCTATCAAACCAATAACGACCGTCTTGATGTTCTGGGCTCATCTGAGTTCCGAACACTGGTCAATGAACGGTTTAGCGAATCTGTAGCAAGCCGGCTTGGGGCCGATGCAACAGACTGGCAGGATCAGATTTTCAGGGATGTGTTCACGCAGGATCACAATATCAGTGTCACAAACTCCTACAAAAATGTTCCATATCGTGTTTCTTTAGGGTTTTCAGGAAACCAGGGCACTATTAAGACATCATATAATGACCGATTGAGCGGTTCAATTGCGCTGAATCCTTCATTTTTTGATGGTCAGCTTCAAACCGAACTGAATTTTCGGGGATCTCGCGTTCAGAATCGTTTTGCTGACGGCGGCGCTATTGGAACAGCCATTTCGTTTGATCCCACACAGGCGGTACGCCTTGAAGGTGAGAATGAACAGTTTGGCGGATACTTTACCTGGCTTGATGGAGACGGTAATCCAATTCCTATTGCCCCTTCTAACCCGCTTGCCTTAATTGAACAGCGCAGGGACGAATCTACCGTACACCGGGCACTGGGTAATATAAAACTGGATTACGACCTGCCCTTCTCGGAAGAGATTACCGCAACAATTAATGTAGGATTAGACTACTCTGATGTTGGAACTGATGTTCTGGGCTTCTTAAACAGCAGCGGAACCGTTCGGGTGCCTGAAGATGCAGCATTTGCATGGACCGGTCCGGGCGAAAATAACGCACGCGGAAATCTCAACGACTACACACAGAGAAAGGAAAATGAACTTCTTGATTTCTATCTGAACTACACGAAAGATCTGGCTGACTTCGACAGTGATCTCGATCTTACGCTTGGGTACTCATGGGAGCATCACGAGGAAAGAGGGTCGAACTTTTCAAGAAGTGCAAATACTACTACTGAAATGGTAGAGAATCCGGAGACGGGACAGATGGAAGAATCTGAAGTACCAGTCAGTATCTTTAACGAAACCAACTTCGCTACAGAGTACTATATTGTATCCTTCTTCGGCCGGGCGAACTACTCGTTTAAGGACAAGTATCTGCTCACGGCCACTCTTAGAAATGATGGAACATCCCGATTTTCTCCGGATAACCGCTGGGGTCTGTTCCCTTCTTTCGCATTTGCATGGAAACTGAATGAGGAAAATTTCCTTCAGGATACAGACTGGCTGAGCGAGCTGAAACTGCGTCTCGGTTATGGTGTAACGGGGCAGCAACGAATCGGCCAGGGTAACTACCCCTATCTGCCGGTTTACACAAGTAGTGAAACCACTGCGCAATACTCTTTTGGAAACCGGTTCATTACCACACTTCGGCCTGAAGGGTACAATGTAAACCTGAAATGGGAAGAGACAACCACATATAATATTGGCGTGGACTACAGCATTCTCAATGAGCGGTTCTTCGGATCTATCGAAGCGTTTTACAGAGAAACGGAAGACCTTCTGAATGTGGTTCCTGTTCCGGCCGGAACAAATTTCACAAACCGAATACTCTCAAATGTGGGTAACCTGGAAGTTCAGGGGCTAGAATTTGACATTACGGGACGCTTGATTTCCAAAGAGAACACATTTCTGCAAGTCTCGTTCAACGCAACATATACGCAGGATGAGATTACAAAACTCACCACGGTTGACGATCCCGCATTTGTCGGTGTTGAGACGGGTGATATAGCAGGTGGTACGGGCAACACCATACAGGCCCACAGCGTAGGTCATCCAAGAAGTTCATTCTTTGTTTTTGAACAGGTTTATAACAACAAAGGACTCCCTATCGAGGGTCTCTATGTAGATCGCAATGATGACGGTGTACTTGATGACAGTGATAAATACCGGCTGGAAAGCCCCAATCCGGATTTCACATTTGGTATCTCGTCACGATTCGAGCATAAAAGCTGGGATGCATCGTTTGCCGCTCGCGCTAGTGTAGGAAACTACGTGTACAACAACGTCGCATCTAATAACGCAATCTTCAGCCAGATCACAAATACGACCGGATTCCTCACCAATCCAACATCGTTTATATTTAATGCGCCGTTTCAGAACGCTCAATATCGCTCTGATCATTACCTCGAAAATGCATCATTTATCCGGTTGGATAATGTAAGCCTGGGTTACACTGTAGAAAACTTCCTGAACATTGTGTCATCACTCAGAATTTCAGGAACAGTGCAAAACGTGTTTACAATCACAGAGTACAGCGGTCAGGATCCTGAAGTATTCGGGGGCATTGACAATAACTTATACCCACGGCCAAAAACCTTCTTGTTGGGACTTAATCTCAACTTTTAATAAATAAATTTAAAAAATGAAGATTATGTTGAACACAATATTCAGATATACAGCAGCCTTCGCTCTTTTGGCGATGGTATTTGGGATAGCGGTCTCGTGTACGGATGACCTGTCAACGACACCGATCGATGACAGCATCACAACGTCCGCGGATGTTTTCGAGACTCCCGACGATTTCGAGCAGGTACTGGCCAAACTATACGCCGGTTTTGCGGTAACAGGCCAGCAGGGACCGGCCGGCAATGCTGATATCCAGGGAATCGACGAGGGCTTTTCGAGCTACGTTCGTCAACTCTGGGTTCACCAGGTTTTACCAACCGACGAAGGCATTGTAGCATGGAATGACCCCGGCCTGCCTGACTTTAACTTTCAATCCTGGGGAGCGTCCAACGACTTCGTAATGGGCATGTACAGCCGAATCTACTACGAAATTGCCATAACCAATGAGTTCATCAGAGAAGCTCAGAAGCGTGATGAAGCCATCATTAAGCAGTATATTGCGGAAGCGCGATTTCTGAGAGCTCTGAGCTACTGGCACGGACTCGACATGTTCGGCGGTAATATTCCTTTCGTTACTGAAGACGATCCTATTGGTGCCTACATGCCGGAACCTACTACATCAGAAGATCTCTTTACGTATATCGAAAGTGAACTCCTTGAGGTGGCCGACCAACTTCCCACGGCAAGTGCGGTTGAATATGGACGAGCAAGCAGAGGAGCAGCATGGACCCTCCTCACTAAGCTCTACCTTAATGCTGAAGTGTATACTGGCAACGATCGTTATGATGACGCTCTCACTTATGCACAACGAGTGATTGATGAAAGCGGCTATCAGCTCGCTGATAATTACGATCACTTGTTTATGGCAGACAACGACCGGCCTGAAGTCAATCGGGAAATAATATTCCCTATTCGGTTTGATGGAGATAATATCCAAACGTTTGGTGGAACCAATTTCATTATTCACGCACAAATTGGCGGAAATATGAGCGCCGGTGATTTTGGCATGGATGGCGGTTGGGCAGGTCATCGTGTCACTCCACAGTTCGTTGAGAAATTGAATCAAAATCAAGTTGATCCGCTTCTCGGCACTACAACTGAAAATCCCGGTGGTGCACCTGAAATTTATGTTCCCGGAGCTCATCAGGCTTCCAGTGGATATATCACAGACTGGACGCCCGCGGTAGCTCCCCCGCTTGTTTCAGCTAACAGCGACGGCATTTATTCCGGACAGGTTTACTTTGCAAATGCCGGAGTTGAATTCAAATTCACGGCTGAACGAAACTGGGATAACGGAGACTGGGGCGGTTCCAACGGCACGCTTGCGACGGACGGTTCCAATCTTGTAATCGGCGATGCAGGCCTCTACACTATAACAGTAGACCTGAATAGTATGAGCTATACGATTACACTTGAACAGGCATCTGAGCCGGAATATGCTGACAACAGGACGAACATCTTTACTGACGGTCAGACATTTGAAATTGAGTCATACCAGGAGTTTGGCCAGGGTTTCGCCATCACTAAATGGAGTAATATGGCCTCAACCGGCCAGCCCGGTAAGAATCTGCAATATGCTGATACCGATTTCCCAATGTTCAGACTCGCTGATGTTTACCTAATGTATGCTGAAGCCACAGTTAAAGGTGCTGCCGGCGGAAATATTGGCCGGGCCGTTGAACTCGTTAATGATCTGAGAGAAAGAGCCTATGGCGATGACTCCGGAGACATTACAGCAACAGACCTGCAGCAGGATGATTTCATCTTGAATGAGCGGGCACGTGAACTCTATTGGGAAGGACATCGTCGAACAGACCTCCGACGGTACAACCAGTTTACCGGGGCAGATTATGTGTGGTCATGGAAAGGTGAAACTCAAGAAGGTTCGCCTACTGAAACTACGTACCAAATCTACCCTATCCCATCCACAGATATTAATTCTAACCTGAATCTTACCCAGAACCCAGGATACTAATCAGAACTTCACATGACGTATAAAGCCATGAAAAAATTAATCATATCGACCATCGCACTACTCGGTCTTCTTGTCTTCAATTCATGTGAAGACTCCGTGGGCCCGAATGTTAACTCAAATGAAGACTCCCCCACTCTCACATCTCATAACGGGGGCGAAAGCTATGTTCTTAATCAGGAAAATGCAGATGAAAATTTGCTGACCCTAAAATGGCAAGCTCCTGATTTCGGATTCTCTGCCGCGATCACATACTTTATAGAATTGGATCCTGACGGATCAGATTTTGATAATGCGGCAACACTGATTGAAACAAACCGGGACTCCGTTACTTTGACTGTTCAGGAAGTCAATACCCGGTTGATATCCGCCGGAATTCCTTCCGGTGTCCAGTCGGAGATAAACATGAGGATTCGCGCACACGTGAATGACTCAGTCGAGGATCGAATCTCCGAAATATTTATGCTCGCCTTTACGCCTTACGCGGTTGTGATAGACTTCCCTGAGATTTACGTTGCCGGAGGCTACCAATCCTCAAGCGGATACACCGCCGATTGGTCACCCGCTGATGCGCCGCCTCTGACCTCAACGGAAGATAACGACCAGTACGAAGGCTATGTTTACTTCTCGAACGGTGGTAGTGAATATAAATTTACGGCTGAGAGAAACTGGGATAATGGTGACTGGGGAGGATCAGCCGGTTCCCTTGAAGCGGGTGGTTCAAATCTCGTCATTGACGATGCCGGTTACTACAAGATGAACGTAAATCTGAACGACCTCACCTTCACAACATTGAACACAACATGGGGCATGATCGGAGCCGCAACACCTGTTGGCTGGGAACCTGAGCAAGACCTGCAGATGGAGTACAATCAAGCTGATAAGGTTTGGAGAGTTACGACAGATCTTACTACCGGTGAATTTAAGTTCCGTGCCAACAACGCTTGGGATCTCGATTATGGTGATGACGGTGGTAATGGAACTCTCGAACGGGGCGCAGCTAATATCTCAGTTGCTGAAGCAGGCAATTATACTGTGACGCTTGATCTCAGTACTGTCCCCTATTCTTACTCACTGGAAGCCAACTAACACGTACTTCTTTTAGGATTTTTTATCAAAACCTGTTCTCATAACTGAGGGCAGGTTTTTTTATGAACTAAACATTCGTTTTACTCAAGATATCAGTAACACTGAATAACGCCTTACTTGGTAGCTCGTTCATAGGGAAACAGGTCTGTTCCGGGACATTAACACGGATTATACACTAAAAAATCTACACCCTAATTTGAGCTATAAGATAAATAACGTAAATACATTAATTTTAACACTTTAAGTTACTCATACACACTTCATGGTGAATAAACCGGGTTTAAGACAATCCCGAAAACCGCTCTGTACTGCTGTTTGAGCCTTTCACAAAGAGAGTCCTGCTGCCATGGAGTACGAACTTTTTTTTCGCTCGTGTGATTGCCGTATAGAGAAGCTCTTTGGTAAGCACGGGAACGTATTCTTTTGGCATCAGCAAATTAATTGTATCAAACTCAGAGCCCTGGCTTTTGTGAACAGTCAGGAAATATGCAGGCTTAAAATGTTGGAGTCTTTCCGGTCGTATTTTTTTAATACCCGCGCCTGACTGAACATACATCACATATCTGTTCTCCTCATTACCAGAGAGCATACAAACGCCAAAATCTCCGTTATAGACGCCTAAATCATAATCGTTTCGCGTTACAATGACGGGCCTGCCGCTGTACCAGCCCTGATTCATCCGAACGGTGCGTTTCGTCGCTAACGTCTGTTCAGCAAGCTGGTTGAGCCGGTCTGATCCCGACAGGCCCCGCCTGACCACTGTCAGCCAAATCTGCTGTTTCCAAAAATCGAGCAGGTCAGACACATCCGTTATTTCTGAGGCGATGCTCACTCTCTCTGAAATGTTCAGCATCATGCCGCTGAAATCATCTTTTGTATAGCTGAACGGCACGTGATCGATGTCGTCATACTCCCGAAATACAGTATCAACAGCATGGGCACTTTCCAGTCCTGTCTTAACGGACTCCGCCAGAGTACCAATACCGCTGTCTGCATCAAATCGATAGCTTTTTGTCAGATATACAATGGAATCGTGCGCCGCAGACATCTTTCCCGCATAAGACTCCGATAGCTGTATGCCGCCAGCCTTAAGCTTGTCAAGGGTCTCACTCCTGAATGCATTTCCCTCCTTACCGCAGAGATCAGCAAATACCGATCCCGCCTCAACCGATGCCAGCTGGTTTTTATCACCTAACAGAACAAGCGTGGTGTCCGGGGATAAATGTTTGATAAGCCTGTGCATTAGTGAAAGATCTATCATCGATGCTTCATCAACAATCACCATATCATACGGAAGCTTCTTCTCTCGTACCGGCGGAAGCAAGCCTCTCTCCTCCACACCTCTGAGCAGCCGGTGTATTGTTTGTGATTCAGATGGGTAATTCCGGAGCTCATCGTCTGAAAGACTGAGTCTCTTCATTTCAGCTTTTAGTGCTTCACCCATCCTGCCCGCTGCTTTTCCAGTGGGTGCTGCCAGTGCAATTCTAAGTGGTTTCTTACTACTTCGCTGATGCATCACCAACAGGCGGGCCACCGTGGTCGTTTTCCCTGTGCCGGGACCACCTGAAATTATGATAAATGGCTTGAAAGCAGACATAGCAACCGCAACTTTCTGCCAGTTGAGTGACTGGTCATCATTATCGAACAGCTCATCCAGATGCTCTTTTTTTTCGTCCGTCAAAACCCCGTTATGTGATGTGCTCTTCTCCTCTATCCACTGCTTTAACGACTGCTCCATCTTATAGTAGCTGCTCTGGTACAGACGATTTCCGTCTAACACAAATGGCATTTCATCTCCGGGATCTCCAATGATTGCACTGCCCGACAAGTCCAGCGGCCGATCAGGCAGCTGCTTTAAAATCGATGGTTGAAGTTCGAGAAGTTGCCCCAGGTCTCGTAGTGATCTGTCAACGGGCAGGCAGACGTGTCCTGCCATTCTGAACTGAACAGTCAAGATCGCGGCCAGCTTCTCTTCCGGCGTCAAAGCACCGTGCTCGGATTCCAAAAAACGAATCAGCTCCTTGCCAAACCGTTCAGAGATCAGGTCCGTTAACTTAGCCATAGCTTCATGTCCGGCGTTGTTCAAGGGATATACATTATCAAACAGCGTTGGGTTATTTTTTGTCATGACGATCGGCTTAACACGTGTTCAAGTTGCGTGATCACACTCTTCTCCGGCTTATGAAACCAGATTCCGTTACTGCTTCCCTCCTTCATGCCTCGTACAAACAGATATGCGATCCCGTTAAAATGTTTATCATAGTCGAAATCCTCAATCTTGCTTCTCAGGTACTTCACAAGCGCCACGGTATATAAATGATACTGCAGATCATACGAGGCCGCTTTAATTTCCGGCTCCAGATTTTCACGTGTGTAATCGTCCGGCGAATCTCCAAGATAGTTCGATTTGTAATCGATGATCGTGTATTTACCATCCTCCCTGGCAATCAGATCGATAAAACCTGTCATATATCGCTGCCCCAGATTGGCCGGAATGTCCGAAACCGTTTCATTCCGTATGATTTGAAGCAGCGTGGCTCCATCAACCGATGCTGACGGAAAGTGAAACTCCATCTCCCGCAGCTCATTTTTTGTGGATAGTTTATTCAGATTGATCCCCGGGATGTTTGATCCTGCCACATCCCGAAGCATGGTTTGAAGGACGGGCGTCCAAACCTCAGTAAAATCATATTCATCCAGAACTTCACCTATAGCCTCCGTATAGTTTGCTGTTTTTGCACGGTTGAATTCAAATGATTCATGTTCAAAAAGTTTATGGATGGCTGTACCGGCCGTCGCACCTTTGGGAAAGCTGTATATATTCAGATTGCCGGATTCAGTCGCTTCTGCCCCATCCTCAAACGGTGCTGAAAAATTGTCCAGCAGCTGATCGTAATCAGGCGTGCCGGGTTCGGAACTGTGCCCCGCCAATGAGGTGAAACTTTCAAGGCGTTTCTGAACCGGCAGATAGTCCCGCCCGGTGTATACATCAAAGAAAACCAGACCGTCATCCTGATCCCTGCTGATCGGATCATTTATTGTCTCAGTATCATCGCCGACCAATTCAAGCTCAATCAATTTACCGGACGCTTCTTCCAGCTCACGAAACCGATTTAGAAATTCAGAAGCAGGCATTCCTTTTTTGTCATCCACCTTCAATTTATTCTCGATACTCTCTGTAACTTTCTGTTGGCCAATAAGTGAAGCACCTAACCCCGAGATGTTTGAATGGGTGTGTGAATCCCACATTAGCACGGTGGCATACTGCGCCCGGGTTAGCGCCACGTACGTTTTTCGAACATTTTCAGCGATCGATTCCATGTCTGATGCCCGCTCTGCGGCCACCCGTTGCTCTGACTTTTGACGGTCATAATTAATGATCAGCCTGTCACTCTCATCAGTATGGTACTCTACCATTCTTTTTACCTTGCCTTCAAAGCTTGCCGGCTTGTACCCCATCCACAGCGTGGAGCAAAAAACCACCGGAAACTGGAGTCCTTTACTTGAATGAATTGTCATTATTTTCACAAGATGCTGGTCGCTCTCAAGCTGAAGTTCTTTCTCTTCCTCATCGGTATCTTCCATCTGGCGAAGCAGCCAAGTGTGAAGTTTTTCCGGACTGTACAGATCTTCTTCTTCAGCTTTTGCACACAGATCTGCAAGATGAAAAAAGTTAGTGATGACACGTTCCGAGCTTGTTACCGACGCAAAATTAACGAGTCGCTGATCGCTGTAGATCAAGCGGTAGAACATCGAGTAAAATCCTTCCCGTCGCCAGATATCTGATAAATCCAGCATCTCCCCGATCAGATCCTGCCTTCGATCATCATCTTCGCTCAAATCGTGAAGCCGTCCCAAATCAAACCCAAACATTCCGGTCAACAGAGCCGCGTTTAACGTTTTATGATCTGTTGGATTCAGCACCGCGTTCATAAGCATCTCTATTTTACGAGCCTCGAGAGTATCAAATATGCTTTGGTCCGTTTTGGTTACCGAATCAATACCCGCATTTTTCAGGCGCTGCTGCAGGTCAAATGCATCTTTGTTTCTAGATACCAGGATGGCAATGTCACCCGCCTTTATCGGCTTTTTTCCAATCAATACGGTTTCATCTGATGCACCCCGCAGTAAATTGACAATTCGTGAAACGGTCTGGCTGAAGACAAAATCACAAGCGGATTCTTTACTCGACTCAACCCCTCTGCGGCTGACGACCTGCAGCGGCGCCTGGGGCTGCCCCAAAACGGTCAACCCATCCGTATGATCGGGACGCCCGGGAGCTGACGGCTGAAACTCAATTTCATCTTCAATAAATGGGCGTTGATCGCTGCCAAACAGATGATTTATCGCGCTGATATAATCAACGGTACTTCTGTAATTTTGTTTAAGCGTGTACTCGGCGTCTACGCCTTCATGCCGGGCACGGAAATAGGTGTGCAGGTCAGCACCCCGGAATGCATAAATAGCCTGTTTGGGATCACCAATCATCATCAGGCTGCTGTTTGTTTCTTTGGGAGGATAGATTGAGCTGAAGATATCATACTGAATCGGATCCGTATCCTGAAACTCATCAACAAGAGCCACCGGGTATCGCTGCTTTAGTTTTTCAGCAAGCAACCCTCCCCTTTTCTCATCGTGCAATGAGTCTCGTATTTTTATAAGCAGGTCATTGTAACTGTATGAATCATTTGATTTTGACAGCTTTTCTCTGCGATCTTTTATATCCTCAAATGCATCGCGAATCAGCGTTGATTCAACAAGCTTGATATCCGCGATAAGCTCATCAAACTCAGTACACAACTCAAAAAATGAATGGCGCGGAACCGGCTTGCCGCCTTTTTTCAGGTTGGATTCATCATACAGATAATCAGAAGTGAAATACATCAGTGACTCCGGCGAGTCGGTCTGAAAATGAATGTCATTTAGAAAGCTTATTAGTTTGTTCAATCGGGAATCAAGGTGTTGCTGGTAACGTGAGACATCGCAGCTGTTCATAATGTCACGAATCTCATCTTCTTCCGATTCCCATACATGCCTGAGCTTTGATCTCAAATCAATGAGTTCACTCAGGTAGTCTTTAGCACTGTCCAGAACTTCACCCTCCGGCACCGCATACTGTTTGTCCAGAAGCGGACTCAGGCCATCCCTCCCAATCAGTTCAGCCGGAGTCGAAGCAATGCTCATCAGTTTTGAGATGAGATAGCGGCCCGATTCATCATCTCCATGCTCTTCAATAAAGAGACGCCAAAAATCTTCCGCCGCTGTTTCATAGAGGCTGTCGGATGGATTAACCGTCATTTCAAACGGCGTCCCGGCGATGAGCGCTTCTTCCTGCAATATTTTTTGGCAAAATCCATGGATGGTAAATACCTGGCTGTCATCAAAATTTCGAATAGCATTTTGAAGTTTCTCAACAGCAGCACTGTCGCCGGTATAGCGGCTCATGAAATCGATAAGGAACTCATCGCCAGATTCCGGCACATTACCCGTCTCAAGAAGTGATAGACACTCACGCAGCCGCTCCAGGATCCGTTCCCGCAGTTCTGCAGTCGCCTTCTTGGTAAACGTCACGGTAAGGATCTGATCCACCGTTAACTCTTTCTCCAACAGTAATCGTACATAAATGCCAACAATCGTATAGGTTTTGCCGGTACCAGCACTTGCCTCAACTAAAACCCTGGGTGCGGCTTCAAGATCAAAAATACTCGTTAGCTCACTCTTCATTTCAATTCCTCCCTGTGTTCCAGCATCACCTGAATGGCGGCCAGCATCTCCTGATCCAAATACTCTTCACGAAACGCCGCATTCTCGCCCAGCATCAATGTAACATAGCGGTCTCTGTTCTCTGCATAGGGTGAATAATCTGATCCTTCAAACGTGCTCCTGGCTACTGAGGTAGCGTTATCTTTATTTTTAAATTGCGCCTCCTGGTATTTGTATGATGCGTTTGGAAACAGATACAGAGGCCGGGACATCCCGCGATTGTAAAGCGACAAGTAACGGCTGAGTTCTGCTTCCGGGTCCTCTACAGGGGTGAACATGTACCATTTGGGTTTACCTTTTTTGAGGTCACAAACGAACACAGACTCTTTTACCGGAAACAGATTCGCAAACTGGGATGCAAGATGCTTCATCCAGCTTTTTATAAATTTGTCCCCCGATTCAGCCGATGGCGTGATATCCAGAAATTGTTGTGTTGAATATGAGAGAAGCTCACCCTCTACTCTTTCTTCATTCAGATCCAATGTGAACTCTATATTTGATATTGACGGGTCATAACCTTTTTCATTGGCTGAGTTTATGGCGATATCCACAGATTGAATAAGATTCCGCACTACTGTCTCTCCCTGCCAGCCGCCCGGAAGTATACCTGATCCGGCAAGCAAGTTACTGATGTCCTGTTCCGATCTTTGCTGCAGCCGCCACCCAAATATCCGCTCGAACAAATTATGTTCCTCAAGTGAATTAAGGTCAAATTCGTACTTTAATTCTTCCGGGTCATTAAAGGCAGGATTGAAATGTGTCTTTAAATATGACTTCAAAGGATTTGAGATAAATGCCGTC
>Ga0306867_1000446_pt1 | contig 23709 bp, 22 predicted proteins | sample AntRauTorckE6831_FD_190432 | JGI IMG/M metagenome (GOLD analysis project Ga0306867, IMG submission 190432) | Saline lake microbial communities from Rauer Islands, Antarctica - Metagenome Torckler E6 #831 (v2) (version 2) | ecosystem: Environmental > Aquatic > Non-marine Saline and Alkaline >...
GACGAGAAAGTTAAGAAGCTGGTCCTCGTGGATCTCACCGTCTGCTTGTTTGGTTTTAGACACACCTTCAGCAAGCAGACGTTCTAACTAAGCGGCTTTGTGAAGTACTGAGACTGGCCCTTTGTAGTCCCAGTCAAGGCGATCTCCTTGTCGGCGGACAATGTACTTGTAGGGGCCATGTAGTTCACCTGACTGGCACCTGCAGTTGTCCTTGCCACAGGTGACTTTTTTGATCACCACGGTTCCCTCGCTCGATTCCTCGACGGCTTCGATCGATTCATTCTGACCGGCGTCGATGTCCCCAGCGGCGACATCCTGACGGTACTCGAGGAGATCGTCGATCCAGTCTTGGAGCGCGCGCAAATCTGTGTCGTCTTGCTTCGGGACACCGTCAGCGAGGTACTGCGGCAGTGTCTCTGGAGCTAGTGGGCGCGTTGGCATTGTCTTACCAAACATCCATTCTCTCCCAGAGCTTGCTGTTTGGTAAGACATAGAGTGACCCTCCAGTGGTTCCGAAGCAATCGCCGTCAAAATCGGCTGGATCGGCGGATTATCGGGTTTTCAGTAGTAACGGAAAAGGTGCAAAAACACCCTGAAGTTGAGACCGGCCTTCTCAATGCACATGGCGGTCCGGCAAAATTCATAAATAGTATGAAGACGTAGTTCGGGATAGACTGATGGCACGAATCACCGGCTCCTATCCAGACGATCTCGATCTCCTTATCGAAGGTGTTGTCGAGGCTGGCGTGTTCGGGGGCAAGAGCGATGCATTACGAGAATTTGTGCGTGAATACTTTGAGGACAACGAAAACGAGCGTATTGCAGCTGCGGTCGCCCTCTACGAACGCGAGCGGATCACACTCGGTGACGCTGCGAGACTCGCCGATGTCGATCGTTGGACAATGCGGGATATCCTTCGTGAGCACGGTGTCGAACTACGTCTCGGACTCGTCGACAGAGACGATGCAGCCTACGAGGTAGAGGCAGCAAGCGAACTCGAATTCGATGATGAGGACTCGGACGACGAGGAGTCACGCGCGAAATGACAGGTAGTGAGATTCCAGCTAATCCGAGCGTTCTAAATACGACCGTTCTCTCGAATTTTGCGTACATTGACCAGTTGTGGGTGGTTGCAGGACTCTCTGGAATCTGCGCGGTGCCAGTCGTTCGTGAGGAGCTCGAAAACGGTGTCGACGACCATCCGTATCTTCAGTCAGCGCTCGATACACTTGACGACGAGATTCTAGTCGCAACGATTTCCGATACCGTGGCGAATAGAGAGGCAGTTGTTGGTGGCCATCTCGATCCCGGCGAGGCCCAAGCGTTCGCCTTGGCGGACGCAGAAGATGGTCGCCTACTGACCGACGACGGGGATGCCCGATCGTTTGCGAAAGATCAGGGCGTGACCGTTGTCGGGTCAGTTGGGGTTCTATTGGCTGCGATCGACGCTGGGAAGATTGATGAATCGACCGCTGACGAGTGGCTGTCGACGTGGATCGATGAGATCGGGTACTACGTCCCGTATCGAACGATCTCGGAGTATCGATAAGGAACTCGCTCGGAGTTCGAAACGCCTGATCAGTGTGACCGTGAATACGTCGATTACACGAAATCGAGGAGAAAGCCTCCGACTTCAGGCGTGAGGGAAGTCACCAAACCACAAGATCTAGGAGAGAATAAATGTTTGGTAAGACATAGAGTGACTCCCCAGTGGTTCCGGAGCAATCACCGTCAAAATTGGATGAGTCGGTTGATTATCGGGGATCCAGTAGCAGCGGAAGAGATGGTATCCTCCCCTCCACCGTTTCCGAAGCTCTTGGTGAGAATGTCGATCTCTTCCGACTCGTTTCGGAGATAACTCTCGTTTAAATCGGGGGGAGGGGGAGAAAGAGGGCAAAAACACTAGATCGTTCTCGCACACCAAACTCTCGTGAAAACTGAGGAGGATGACCTACTCTTCCACGAATAAGTATTTCAACAAATCCGGCTCTGTTGAAATCCTATTAGCTCGACATCTTTCCCACTGAAACAGCCGTTAGGTAGGACCGGGCATTGATCGCCTCAAGACCACGATCGAGGATCTCAAAACCGAACTTGCAGACCGTGACCGAGAGATAGAGAAGACTCAAGAAAAGCAAGCCGAGACAACGTCCGACTGTGATACCGCTTCAGGGACATTGTCTCTGTGAGGACGACTATTCGGATGAGACTCCAAGTAACAGTCGGTGGGGTGATGGTTTCTTCACATGGTCGGCAAGCATCCAATACCGAAGTGCTATACACGTATATTTATATAAGCCGCTTATGCAAACTCAGTTCGCACCTGATGGTTGGAAATATGCGATACTAACTTTTGTTGCGGGGGTTCTCGCATCGATTATCACCCCACTCGCAGCAGTATTTGGTATCATATTTTCAACCTCAATTTTAGCGTTTTATCGTGATCCGGACCGCCAGATTGCACCAATTGGCGTTGCTTCACCCGCCGATGGGACAGTCTCGGTGGTTAGGGACGAAGGCGGTCAGCTCCGAATAGCGGTATACATGAGCGCAACAAATGTTCATGTTAACCGTGCTCCACTTACTGGTCGCGTAAATGAGATCACACACCGGCCAGGTGCGTATAAACTGGCATTCTCAAAGGAGTCTGAGAACAACGAACAACTGCAAATAGACTTTGAAGACTATAGTGTAATTCTCATCGCAGGGTGGTTTGCACGACGAATACACCCGTACATCGAGGAAGGGGATCGAATTTCAAAAGGGGACCGTATCGGTCACATCTCTTTTGGAAGTCGAGCAGATGTTATTCTCCCACCTCGATTTACGGAAGAAGATCTCGCTGTTGAAGTTGGTGATACCGTGTATGCTGGCCAGACAATGTTAGCATTTGATCCAGATGAAGAGGAATGTGAATAGATCATAAGGGGTCCAGACTGTTCCTCCCAATCAACGCGCTCCGACAACCCGAGTTCGATGCTGACTATGTGTAGTATATTGCACGTTCAGAGTCCCTTGTCGATGTTGTGAGTGAGACAGCCGACAACGAGTTCGCGGAACTGCTTCCACCAGCGCCGTGAGCGGACGAATGCGCCGTATTTCCGTTTAAGTCGAGAGTTCACCGTCTCGTTCTGACTACGTTGACCGTAGAGGTCGGCGTCCAGCCGAACGTTCCACGCCTTGTGAAGCGACGAAAATCCTCGATGCTTGATGACCGGACGAACACCATCTTCACGGGCTAACGTGCGAATCTTCTGGTCGTCATATCCCTTGTCACCGAGGAGAATCGTTACGTCATCCGTATTCCGCCTGATTAGCGAAGGTGCGATCTTCGAGTCGTGCTTTCTGGTCGTCGTCACGTGTAAGTCAATGATTGCATTCACTCTCGTGTCCACGAGAAGTGTAACTTTCAACTGTTGAATCGTCAGCTTCGTTCGTTTCGTGTAGTGCTTAGAGGCGTGACTGCGGTCGAATCCAGAGGCGTCGATCCCGACGACACCGTTGGTCGGGAGAAGCGTGACTGAGAGATTGAGAAGAACCCGCCAAACAGCCATACCAAGGCGGTTAAACGCCTTACACAATGTCGAAGGAGACGGGAGTTCCTCAAGATCGATGGCGCTTCGAATCCGAGGCATCTCGATAAGTTCGTCCAGAAGCGTCCGGTACGTCGTATTCTTCCGAACCTTGAGACAGAGCAGGACGATGTGTTGATGAAGTGTGTACCGCCGTTTCGAGAACTTCGACGAGTAACGAGCGACAGCTCGCCGAGCCAAGTGCATCGCTTGCTCAACGAACCTGAGTAACCGCGACTTCGGGAGAGCTTCCATCCAGTCAGACTACCAAGCGAATCTGTAACTCTCTGAGGATTTCAACAGAGCCACAAATCCGATAATTTGGTTCTGTCATCCCTCCATATAGCGGCACGGCTGCGTTATTCCGAGATTCGATCGCGAAGCACCGTTTCGCCCGGCTTGGTCGTCGCCTCTGTCCCCAACCGGAAGCCAGCGTTTAGTGAGGTGTTGATCCCGGTTTTTGCGCCGTCGCCAACGATCGCACCGAGTTTCCGACGACCGGTATCTACGCGATCGCCCTTAACGGTCATGCGGACGGTTGTATCATCATGCCGGAGGTTTGCGACGTTCGTCCCCGCGCCGAAGTTCACGCCCCGCCCGAGCACGGAGTCGCCAACGTACGAGAGGTGGCCCACTGACGCGTCGGCCATCAACACGCTGTTTTTCACTTCGACGCCGTGGCCGACGTGCGCGTCTGGACCGATCACCGTCGATCCGCGAAGATACGCATTCGGGCCAACCTCTGCACCCTCGCGGATTAGCACCGGGCCCTCGATATACGCACCAGACCGAACCAGTGCACCGTCCTCGACGACGACAGAGCCGTGGAGGTGGACGCCTTTCTCGACGGTGCCGGCGATCGCTTCATCCGAGCCCAGCTCTGTGAGCGCTAGTTCGTTGGCTTCTAGCAACTCCCACGGGCGACCGACGTCGAGCCACGTCCCCACGTAGGGCGCCACGTCAATCCGGTGGCCGTCGTCGAGCAGCAGTTCGATCGTCGTCGTGATCTCGTACTCGCCGCGTTCGCTCTCGGGAGTCCTGTCGATATACTCGAACACCTCGGGCGTAAATGCGTAACAGCCGACGTTCGCGAGATTCGTCGGCGGGTTAGCAGGCTTCTCGACGATTTTCGTGAGCGATCCGTCAGCGGCCGTCGAGAGTACGCCATACGCACGTGGATCGATAACTTCGGTCGCCGCAACCGCGGGCCCGTCAGCGTTGGCGAGTACTCGAGGGAGCGACGCGTCGACAACCACGTCCCCGTTGAGCACGAGGAAGTCGTCGTCCACGACAGGCGCGGCTTGTGCGATGGCGTGAGCCGTCCCCTTCGCTTCTTCTTGCTCGACGTAGGTCACCGGACGATCCCGGTACGATTCACCGATCGACTCACGAATCGCGTCACCGCGATAGCCGGTGACGACGACGAACTCGTCGACGACATCGACTGCAGTGTCGAATACCTGTTCAAGCAGCGAACGATCACCCACAGGAAGAAGCGGTTTTGGACGCCGATCTGTCAAGGGCCGCATGCGGGTCCCGCGGCCGGCCGCGAGCACGACTCCATACATATCTGGAGGCGACGCCGGGCCGGGTTTTATGGGCTGTGATCGCTGTCGGTCCGATCGACGAGGTCTCGGACACCGCTTGTGCCGAACAGATCATGACTGCTCAGGTGGATGGAAAGATGCTTTCGGGCTGTCTCTGTGTGTATGAGAGAATACGCTTGACTGTCGCCGATCATCCGGATCCGGCCGCGAACGAAGTCATCGACGACGCGGACTTTCTCGCCGAACGATCGTCAACGTCGTGACCGAAATATTCCACGGCGCACTCCGCGGCGACCGACCGGCGGCCGGTCCTTGTTGGACGCGCACAGAGATGTGACTAAGACTCCGTCGCCGACCAAGCCGAACGAGCCTACCGGCGCGCCGTCGACGGCGAGTGGTGAACGAGAAATAAGCCCCGCCGGAAGCCACACAAGTTCCGCCCTCAGCCCGAGGGAACCCCCCTACGTCCGCATAATCCACGAAGCAAAGAGCCCCAAGTACAGACGTAGGGGCACCCGCTATGTCTGCGGAATAGTGAACAGTCGATTGTCTCGTTGTCACTCCCTCCCCCACCCCTCATTCCGAGTTTGACATCCTCCCCGCGCTGAAGCGCGAGGATTCCTCCGATAGGGGTTCGGCTACCGACCCACGGAGGCAACTTGCGGGTTCGTGCGCACTTCTTTGGGACTTTCATGAGGGTATGGTTTCCCTGACCATTCGTGGTCGTCCCACTCGAATTGCACGGGCCGTGCCATCGGCCTGACTTCCGTATCGCTGTTTTCTCGAAGGAACGTCTCTGACGCCGTGAGGTCGGCGTGCCCCTCGAATCCACACGGACACGTCAGTGTGTCGCGGTGACGGACCGTCGTCTCGTGGTCGCCACACTCAGGACACGTCTGACTCGTCCACGCTTCCGGCTCGGCTTCGAGAGAGATGCCGTACTCCTCACAGACGCACGCGAGACGGTGGATGAACTTCTTGAACGCCCAGAAGTTGTGCGTCTTCTCGTTCACCCTGACCGACCAGTGCGTGTCCAGCACGTCGGTCAAGTCGCCCACGTATACCGTCGCCAAACCCTCATCGTACAGCCGTTCAACGAGGTCGCGCACCAGCGCGTTCTGTGCGTGGTCACGGCGTTTCGTCCGCTGTCGGTACAGCCGTCGAATCCGTTTGGAACTGTAGCGTCCCTCACGGAGCTTCGACTGTAGGCGAGCGATCTCGTCGGTCGTCTCACGGAACCGTCCGAACAACTCCCGACCGTCGTAGATGTACTGGTTCCCAGTAGTCGTGGAACAGGCGACGAGATTGTTCGCGCCAACGTCGAGGGCGGCTTCGTGAGAAGCCAGTGGTGAATCCAGTCGAGAATCAGGCACGGTGACTGGTTGGAAAGCCCTGAACGTGTCACTCACTTCGTCGTACTCAAGTTCCAGACGGCTCTGTTTGCCATCCCACTTCGGGTTGCCTCGGACTTCGAGGCGGAATCGTTCGTGGTAGCCAAGTCCGTATTCGTCTTTTAACTCTTGCCCGACAGGAATTTCGAGACGCGACCGCTTGCCCCACTGAATCGTGTACTGGTCGTTTCGGATGTAGGTACGGAGTTCGCGTCCCTCCTCCTCGTTGCCCCAGTACGACGGGGGGTTAGCGTTCTCGCCTTTCTCTTTAAGGGCGAAGAACGACCGCCACGCTTCCGAGTTTTTGCGCGTGACCTGTTGGACGGTCGCGCTTCCGATGACGCCGTTGTACTGTCCACGGTATTCGGAGGTGTCCCACACGTCGCCGTCACCGAAGTAGTTCTGGCGGCGCTCGTAGGTCAGTTCGTTCCACAGGGAAGCGGAGGCGTCGAGTAACCGTAGGAGGCACCCTTTGTCGTTCTCAGTCTGTGGCACGATCTCGAAGGTGTTGACGCGCTTCATTCGTCGCCACCTTCCTGTTCAGCAATGTAGCGTTCGATAGCGTCCTTCGAGGCACTTCCCGCCGTACCGACATAGTACGAGCGAGTCCACTTCACGCGGTCGTCGTAGCGTTGGTTGTACTTCCGCGCCGAGATGCCCTTGACCCAGTTGACAATGAGTGATGGGGCGTTCTTGGGCGGACTCCCAATGAACAGGTGTACGTGGTTGAGCATGACCTCGGACTCGACCAGTTCGAGGTCCTTATCCTCACAGATTTCCGCGAAGATGGTTTCGAGACGTTCCTTCGTCTTCCCCGTCAGGTGCGAACGCCGATGCTGAGCGGAACCCTGTTCCGCGAGGTCAGCGGAACCTTCGCTCCCACCCAATTTCGGCACGAATACTATGTGGTAATAGAGCTCGTATTTCGCGTGACGGGTACTCTTTACCATCTATGTATACTATCGTAGTCAGACGCGTTAAAGATTGCGTTGGAACCCCGTCTATGCCATCGTTGGCGGTTGAATGCTGTTGGTCGGCTTCATCCCCGCCCCGAATGGCGAGGCTTTCTCCTTGAATCTCCGTAACTCGCAGGTCTGTACACCGTTCGTCCCCGCTCGAGGAAGCAGGACGACTCCGATCACCCGTCAGTGTGACCACCGTAGACCGGTGACAACACCCGTGCTCGCACAAGCGCTACCAGCCGATCTGCATGTCGTTCTCAGTCGTACAGCGAATGTCGAGGACAGCTGCGACTTTGTCTCGACAACTGCTGTCGTCTTCACTCGCCGTCTGGTGAGGTTCGCTTGCCCGTGAGAGAGTACTACGTCGCACGCCGATACTGTCGAAGAGTTGCTCGACGACCGGTTCGACGCCGACGCGCCCGTGGACGACCAGAACGCGTGGCTCTGGTTCGGCGTCGTCAACGAAGCGTGGTGCGGGCTCGGACGCGGGCGCTGTATGTTCGAGGCCCGGCCCCAGTGAGCTCGCGATCAAGACACCGGCATGGCGTTCGGGTGGGAACACAACGGCCGGACGAGTCGTCCGCTGTTCGACGCCAGTTCAACGATTGATCCCGCTCTCGCCGTCGATGACGCTTCGAACTTCCGCTCGGGTGGTCACCGCAAGGTCACCATCGGTGGTACGTTTTAGCGCCGCCGTCGCTGACCCCCACCGCAGGGCTGCAGGGAGGTCACCACCGCGCAGGCGCTCTGCAATGAAGCCGCCGACAAACGCGTCGCCGGTACCGATCGCGTCGAACGTGTCTGCCTCGAACACGTCCTGCTCGTACATCGATCCGTCGTGCAGCGCGACCGCCCCCTCGAGCCCGCGGGTAACGACCACCGTGTCGAACGCGAACTCCGTGGCGAGACCGTGTGCGATTTCGACGGCGTCGCCCTCGCGGTCGAGCACCTTGCGGGCATCACGTCGAGGAACGAATAGGGTGTCGATGTGCTCGAACAGGTCCTCGTAGGCCGCTCGCGCTGTCTGTGGATCCCAGAGCTTCGACCGGTAGTTCAGGTCGAACGAGCGCGTTGTCCCCGCGTCGCCAGCCCTTTGCAGCAGCGCCGTCGTCGTCTCCGCGGCGGCCTCAGAAAGAGCGGGCGTGATCCCCGTTGTGTGGAACCACTCCGCTTTCTCGACCGCATTCGTCGGGAGTTCATCCGGCTTGACCGTCGTGATCGCCGCGTCGGCCCGGTCGTAGATCACGTTCGTCCCCCGTGGGGAACCGCCGTGTTCGAGGTAGTAGGTCCCCAACCGACTCGCGTCCGGATCCGTCCACGCAATCCCCGGTTGAACCCCGTGGCTCTGAAGCTCGTTCACGATCCGCCGACCGAGCGGCGAGTCGGGGAGTTTCGAGAGCCAGCAGACATCGGTGCCGAGCCGCGCAGCCCCGACTGCGACGTTGCTCTCCGCTCCCCCAGCCTGTACAGCCAGGTCACTGGTCGTCTCCAGCCGCTCGCCGCGCGGTGGCGACAGCCGAAGCATCGTCTCGCCGAACGTGACTAGCTCAGTCATCGAAACCACTCCGCGGCGTGCGCTTCGAACAGATTCATACTCGTTGCTGTCATCGATCGCTTATAAGTAACGGTGATCAGCGTCGACCATCACCGTCCCAGCACGGCGGTCTATTTCGGACGGGTGCGGACTACTCCTGAGTAGACGTGGGACCGTCCCGCTCGAGCGCGAACGTCACCGCCTCCCCGTCGACGGCTGCTTCGAGTGCTCCGTCCCGAAGCGTCGCCGTCGACGCGCGGTCGGACCCACCCGTGAGCGTCGCGGCGTCGCCCAGGAGGTTGCCGGTGGTGGCGGGAACGACAGCAAACACCGCCGCACCGTGAGAGGGTAGCTCTCGCTCGACGACCGGCCCGTCGACGACCGCACCGGACAGCCCGTCCCAGATGACGTGATCGGCATCTGAGTCGCCCTCCACGTGCTCGCGCGCGTCGAATCGGACCGTCGACGGCTCGTCCGCCCAATTAAACAGCGCGACGGTCGTGGCCCCGTCGCCCGGCCGGTCGCAGACGACGTGCGAGGGGAACCGCTCCACACTGAGCCCGGAGACCTCGCCGCCGCTTGCAGGAGGGATGGACCGCTCAAGCAGCCGCCGGCCGGCCGAACCGATCTCCGCGAGCCGGTCCGAAAATATGTTCACGCCACCCGTCGCGGCGACGAGCGTCGCGAAGGCTTCGCGCTCGGCCGCAGTGAGGTCACTCGTGTCTCGAACAAGTTGGCAGTCGGGATCGTTGAGCCACCACCGTCGATGCAGGTAGTTCCGTGTGAGCGTGTTGCGAACGGCGTTTTTCAATCCCGGCTGGCTCCCCGACTCTCCCGGAGTCTCCCAGACCGGATCGGTGTCTGGGCCGACCCGCATCGCGTCGAAGAGCCCGACACTCGGGGCCATCGGCGCACCGCAGCCGAGAAGGAACACATCGTCGCCGGCCGCCTCCGCTATCGCCTCGACCCCCCGGCGATACGCCTCGATCCGGGTTGCCTCGGCGTCGTACCGCTCGCCGGGCAGCGCCGCCGCAAAGAGGAAGTCGAGCTTCAGATACGTGAACCCCCAGTCGTCGACAACCGTCGACACGGTCTCCCGGAGCCACTCAAGCACCGCCGGGTGCGTCGTGTCGAGTCCGTATAGTTCTGACCCGGCTCGGAAGCCACCGTCGACGGGTGTTCCCGGGCCGTCGGTGTCTGCGTCCGTCGGCTCCGTGATGAACCACTCCGGGTGGTCAGCGTATAGGTCGGCACCCGCCTCGACGTAGAACGGCGCGAGCCACAGCCCGGGTCGGTACCCCGAAGCCGCGATGTCGTCCGCGACGGCGCTCATGTCCTCGAACCCGTTGGCGATCGACCGCCAGTCGCCGAACGCCTGCATGTATCCGTCGTCGATCTGAACGACGTCGACCGGAATTCCCCACTCTCGAAGCTCCGAGAGGTTCTCCCGCACGTCCGCCTCGGTGACATCGGTGAAATAGTGATACCACGAGCACCATCCGGTCGGTGAGATTTCAGGCACGCGAGCATCCATCCGCTCACCGATGCAATCGGCCAGCGCGGTCAGCCCCTCTCGAAGTTCGCGGTCAGCGTCGACCCACAGTGGTGGCAGAGTCAGCCGTTCACCGGGTGTCAGCCGTGCCCCTTCCAGTGGACACACTGCGTGCAGCGTCGCAACGCCGCCATCGTCGTCATCGATCTCGAATCGAGAACAGTAGCGGTCATGTTCGAGAAAGCCCGCAGTGACGCGTCGGTCGCCCTCGACAAGCCCGGTCAGATAGCTGCTGACCCGGTCGTCCGTCGACGCCGCGAGGTCATTCATCATCGGAGCGTTATCCGAGTTCTCGGGTGAGAATCGCTCTCCGACGGGGAGCGTTCCCGTCGACGACCACGATTGATACCCGTGCCGGTAGACGCGGGCATCGGCGCCGAACGCGGTCTCGAACGCGAGTGTCACGTCGCCTGCCCGGACCGGCTCGTCGCCGACGTTTTCCACGGTGTAGGTCGCGACGACACCTCTCGCCTCGGTCGACAGCGACACGTCAGCGACCTGTAGCCGCCCGTCGTCTCCGTCGGCCGTCGCCGCGTGGACCGTCCCGACAAGTAGGTCACCGGCGTCGTCTCCGACCGTGACCGCATGGCCATCCGGATCGTGGGTGACTGCAGTAGCGCCCACCCTGTGTTCGTTCATATCACACCCTTTTTTCGCCCCTACAAATATCCTGCTACGACGCTTGTACGGCAAGGTACAACTCGACGATCAGCGGCGGTGGCGTCAACTCATCCGAACGCTTAGGTGCCGCGGTTGAGAGGATGCGCTATGCGTCTCGGAGTCTGTTACTTTCCCGAACATTGGCCGAGCGAAGAGTGGGAACGCGATGTCGCTGCGATGGCCGACGCCGGCCTCGAATACGTGCGGATGGCGGAGTTCTCGTGGGGAGTCCTCGAGCCCGAGCGGGGTACATTCGATTTCGAGTGGCTTGATGAGGCCATCGAGCTCATCGGCGACCACGGCATGCAGGCGGTGTTGTGCACGCCGACGGCGACGCCGCCGAAGTGGCTGGTCGACGAGCGGCCGTCGATCCGGCAAGAAGACCCCGACGGAACCGTCCGCGAACACGGCAGCCGCCGGCACTACTGTTTCAACTCCGACGCCTACCGCGAGGAGACAGCTCGGATCGTCGAGCGGGTCACCGAGCGATACGCCGACTCGCCGCACGTCGCCGGCTGGCAGACGGACAACGAGTTCGGCTGTCACGAGACCGTCCGGTGTTACTGCGACGATTGTGCCGACGCGTTCCGAACGTGGCTCGCGGACCGGTACGGTGATATTGACCGACTCAACGAGGCGTGGGGGAACGCGTTCTGGAGCCAGCAGTACGGCTCCTTCGACGAAATCGATCCGCCTGGGCCGACCCCTGCAGAGCATCACCCCTCGCGGCTGCTGGCGTACGCACGCTTTTCCAGCGATTCCGTCGTCGAGTACAATCGCCTCCACGCCGACCTGATACGCGAGGCTGACCCCGACTGGTTCGTCACCCACAATTTCATGGGGCGGTTCCCGACGCTGAACGCCTACGACGTGAGCGAGGACCTCGACCGCGTCGCCTGGGACTCATACCCGACGGGGTTCGTCCAGGACCGATACGACGGGGAGGCATCCCCGGACCAGCTGCGAGCCGGCGACCCCGACCAGGTCGGGATGGATCACGACATCTACCGGAGCGCGCTCGACCGGCCGTTCTGGGTGATGGAACAACAACCGGGCGATGTAAACTGGCCGCCGCACTGTCCGCAGCCGGGTGAGGGTGCTATGCGTCTGTGGGCGCACCACGCCGCCGCCCACGGAGCCGACGCAGTCCTCTACTTCAGGTGGCGGCGCTGTCTCGAGGGTCAAGAACAGTATCACGCCGGACTCCGGAAGGCCGACGGGTCGCCCGACCGCGGATACGCCGACGCCGCACACACGTCCGAGGAGTTCGCGACTCTCGACGGGGCCAGTCACGTGGACGCCCCGGTGGCGGTTGTGTTCGACTATGACTCGCTCTGGGCGCTCAACGCGCAGCCGCACGCCCCGGACTTCGACTACTGGGCGCTCCAAGAGGCATTCTACGGCGCTGTACGCGGCCGTGGCGTTCAGGTCGATGTGGTTCCGCCAAGTGCCGATCTCTCCGGATACGCGGCCGTCGTCGCGCCCGCACTCCACCTCGTTACCGAGGATCTCGCCGACCGGCTGACCGACTACATCGCCGGCGGCGGGGAGGTTCTCTTCGGTCCCCGGACCGGCGTGAAGGACGCAGAAAACAAGCTCCGGCCGATGTCCCAGCCCGGCCCGTTGACCGACCTCGTCGGCGCGACCGTCGATCAGCACGAGTCGCTGCCGCGGCGCCTCGAAACGACAGTCCGACGAGTTGGTGACCCCACCGACGACTCCGAGGAGATCGCGGCGCCGCCCGTCTCGTTCCGAACCTGGGCGGAGTGGCTGGACCCCGATGCAGCCGAGCCTCAGTACGCGTACGATGTCGACGGGCCGGCGGACGGTCGGCCGGCAGTCGTTACCAACACAGTCGGTGACGGGCAAGTCACTTACTGTGGAGTCTGGCCCGAATCTGACCTAGCGGACGCGCTTGCGTCAGACCTGCTCGACCGCGCGGGCGTCCGATACGCCGAGCGGCTCCCAGACGGTGTCCGGATCGGGTACCGCGGCGGCCGCACGTGGGTGACGAACTTCACGAGCGACCGGCTCCGGTTGCCCGAAATCGATCCCGAGTCGCTGGCGGTTGACGACACTGATCGGGACGGTTTCGACCCGATGGCGGACGACGACAAGGACTCGTCTGCAGACGGTATTGTTGTGGGGCCGTACGGGGTCGCCGTCATCGAGGGTGACTGCGTGGACGGGCTGCGAATCGCTCAGACGTAGTCGGTTACGTCCGTCAAAAATCTCGGAATTTAATTTGCGTCCGCCGGCTACTCCGAGCGCTCTCGCGCCCGGTAGTCTGGGAGCGTGTCATCCTGCATCACTGCTCCGCGACCGCCGTCGACAAGCAGCGCACCCCCTGTGACGAAGGCGGCATCCTCGCTCGCGAGGAACGACACGGCTCCGGCGACGTCGGACGGCGTGCCGATCCGACCAGTCGGGTGGATCGATTCGACTTCCTCAAATCGTCCCTCCGGAAGTTCCTCGCGCGTCCGCTCAATTTCCACCCAGCCGGGGACGACCGTGTTCACCCGGACGCGGGGTCCGAAGTCGACAGCGAGAGATCGCGTCATGCCGTTGATGCCCGCCTTCACCGCGTTATACGGGAAATGTGCAGGCATCGTGGCGTAGGCATGGTTTGAGGAGATGTTCACGATCGCTCCGCGATCCATGTGTTCGAGGGCGGCCCGTGCGGCGAGCCAGTACGCCCGGAAGTCCGTCTCGACGACGAACGCCCAGTCGTCGAGCGTCGCCTCGTCGGCAGCCGTTTCGGTCTGTACACCGGCGTTGTTCACGAGCACGTCGACAGACCCGTAGCGTTCGGCGGCCGCCTCTGCTAACGCGGCCACGTCGTCCGGATCGCGCATATCGGCGCGAACGAACGTCGCGTCGCCCGTCTGTGGATCGTCGGTCGTCTCGTCCGCGGTCCACTCCGAGATCCGCCTGGCGACGGCCTCGCCGGCCTCTGCAGTGCGGCCGCTGACCACGACGTTCGCTCCCTCGGCGGCGAACCGTTCTGCGACGCCGGCACCGATCCCGCGCGTCGACCCCGTGACGATCACGGTCTCACCAGCGAACCGTCCGGGCACCGCATGCTCAGTCGGCGACTCGTGCCGGCGGGTCATCTCCTTTCTCCGTGTCGCCGCGTTCGCGTCGGCATCCGGATCACCACTCCGCGACAGAGCCGTCGTCGTGCCGCCAGACGGGGTTGTGCCAATCAACGTTGCCGCGCTGTTCGCGGACGTGCTCTTCGTCGATCTTGATCCCGAGTCCGTCACCGTCGGGGATATCGACGAACCCGTCGCGGTACTCAAACACTGTCGGGTCTGCGAGGTAGTCCAGCACGTCACTCGTTTCGTTGTAGTGAATATCGAGAGACTGCTCTTGGATCAGCACGTTCGGCGTGCAGGCATCGACCTGGATACAAGACGCGAGCGCGATCGGCCCGAGCGGGCAGTGCGGCGCGACCGATACGTCGTACGCCTCTGCCATGGACGCGATCTTCTTCAGCTCGGTGATCCCGCCTGCGTGCGAGACATCCGGCTGGATCAGGTCCACTGCGTCCGTCTCGAACACCTCCTTGAAGTCCCACCGCGAGTACATCCGCTCGCCCGTCGCGATCGGGGTCGTCGTCGACTGACGGATCGCCGGGAGCGCGTCGTTATGTTCCGGTAACACCGGCTCCTCGATGAACATCGGGTCGTACGGCTCCAGTGCGGCCGCGAGCCGCCGCACCATCGGCTTCGACACGCGCCCGTGAAAGTCAACCCCAATATCGACCTCGTCGCCGACCGACTCCCGAACGGCCGCGATCCGGTCCACCGCGTCAGCCACGGTGGCCGGAGTGTCGATCGGCCGCATCTCTGCGGTGGCGTTCATTTTCAGCGCTGTGAAGCCTGCGTCGACCTTCTCACGAGCGGCGTCGCCGACATCTGCTGGTCGGTCTCCGCCGATCCACTGGTACACGCGGATTCGGTCGCGCGCACGGCCGCCGAGAAGTTCGTGGACGGGAGCGCCGAATTGCTTTCCCTTGATGTCCCACAGCGCTTGGTCAACGCCGGCGATGGCGCTCATCAGCACCGGGCCGCCGCGGTAGAAGCCGCCGCGGTACATCGCCTGCCAGTGATCCTCGATCCGTGCCGGATCCTCACCGAGTAGGTAGTTGTCGAGCAACTCCTCGACGGCGGCAACGACCGTGTGAGACCGCCCCTCCACGACTGGCTCTCCCCAACCAACGGTGCCGTCGCTCGTCGTCAACTTCAAGAATAGCCAGCGGGGCGGTACTTCGAACAGCTCGTAGTCAGTAATGTACATGATAGGTTAGTCTTCAGTCGCCCCGACGACCGCGGGGTCAACGTTGTCCGTCTTGGTCTTGAGTGCGTCTCCAGTTTGAGCGTCAAACAAGTAGAGGGCCGCTTCGTGGAAGTCGAAGGAGACCTGTGTCTCCTCTGCCGGCCGGATCGAGGGATCGACGCGGGCGGTGAGTTCGTGGCCGTCCATCTCCATGTAGAGGAAGTTCTCGTTCCCCATCGGCTCTACGACCGTCACATCGGCCGTGTTCTGGCCCGAATCGACGACAGTGATGTCCTCCGGGCGGACGCCAACGCGGACGCGGTCGTGGCCTGCGATTGGTTCCGGATCGTCGAGTTCGTACGTAAACCCGCCGGGGCCCCGGAGGGTCTCGCCCTCGACGTCGGCCGAGAGGAGGTTGATGCTCGGCGAACCGATGAAGTCCGCGACGAACTGGTTCACCGGCGAACGGTACACCTCTTCCGGGGGCCCGACCTGCTGGAGCACCCCGCCGTCCATCACAGCGATCCGGTCGCCCATCGCCATTGCCTCGGTCTGGTCGTGGGTGACGTAGACCGTCGTGACGTCGAGGTCGGCCTGCAGTTCCTGCAGCTCGGTCCGCATGTCCGATCGAAGCTTCGCGTCGAGGTTACTGAGCGGCTCGTCCATCAGAAACACGGACGGCTCTCGAACGATCGCCCGTCCGAGCGCCACGCGCTGCTGTTGCCCGCCCGAGAGCGCCTTCGGCTTCTCGTCGAGTAGCTTGCTGATGCCGAGCATCTCAGCGACGCTTTCAACTTTTTGTTCAATCTCGTCGCCGGTCAGCTTCGTCGAGAGCTTCAGTCCGAAGCCGATGTTTCCCCGGACGGTCATGTGCGGGTACAGCGCGTAGTTCTGGAACACCATCGCCACGTCCCGCTCACTGGCCCGATGATCCGTGACATCGTTGTCGCCAAACCGTATCGAGCCGTCCGTCACGTCCTCGAGACCGGCGAGACAGCGGAGCGTTGTCGATTTCCCGCAGCCGGACGGTCCGACTAACACGAGGAACTCGCCGTGGTTGATCTCGACGGAGAGATCCTCCACTGCGACCACGTTCTCGGTTCCAGAGTCGTACACCTTGTCTAGTTCAGTGATATTGATTCCTGACATTGTTACTCTTTGAGCGACCCCGCGAGGATGCCGCTGACGAACTGTTTCTGTAGCACTAAGAACAGCACGACCATCGGCACGATGGCGAGCGTCGCCGCCACCATGATCTGGTCGTAGTAGATCCGCTGGAATCCGGTCAGTTGTGCCAACCCGATGGGGATCGTGTACATGTCTGCCGTCTCGAGAATCACGAGCGGGTACAAGAACAGATCCCACTGGAACAGGAAGAGGATGATCGCCAGCGCGGCTAGCGACGATCGCATCGTCGGGAGTGCGATCCGATAGAAGATCTGGAACTCCGTCGCCCCATCCATGCGGGCGGACTCAAGCAGCGCATCCGGTATCGATTTCATGTTCTGCCGCATGAGGAATATCCCAATGGGGTTTGCCGCCCACGGGAGGATTATCGCTCGGAAGGTGTTCGTCCAGTCCAACTGGGCCATCAACAAGAACAGCGGGATGACGAGGAGCTGGATCGGCAACACGAGCGTCGCCAGGATCGTGTAGAAGATCGGCTCTTTGAACTTGAACTCGTACTTGGCGAACGCGAAGCCGGCCATCGAGCACAACACCAGCGAGAGCAGCGTGTAAATCACGGCAATGAGGACGCTGTTCCGGATTGTCCGGACGAAGTCAAGCCGCTCTTGCAGCGCCGCGAAGTTGTCGAGGAACGCCGTTCCCGGAATCAGCCGCGGCGGGAACTGCAAGAATTGCTCCTGTGGGAGCGTCGCCGCCACCAGCATCCAGTACAAAGGAACCATCATCACCACGACCATCGTGATGACGAAGGCGTACGTGAGGAACCGCCAGACTGCGTCCTTACGCCTCTGTTCGCGCATCAGTCCTCACCTCCGATCTTGATTTGGACAACAGAAAACACGCTGACAACTGCCACAAACACAACTGTGAGCGCGCTCGCGTAGCCCAGGTTGAAGTTGACGAATGCCTGTCGGTAGATGTACTGCACAATGGTGATTGTCGAGTTAGTGGGGCCGCCGCCAGTGATGACGTACGGCTCAGCGAACAGTTTGAACGTCCCGATCGTCGATAGTACGACGACGAACAACATGACCGGCTTGAGCTGCGGGAGCGTGACGTAGCGGAACTTCTCCCATCGGTTCGCACCGTCGATCTCGGCGGCTTCGTACAGCTGCTGCGGGATCGTCTGGAGCCCGGCAAGCAGGATGATCATGTTGTACCCCGTCCACCGCCACGTCACCGCGGCGATGATCGTGTTTCGCGCCCAAAATCCGTCGGTCAGCCACGGAACCGGGCCGATCCCGACCCCGGCGAGGACGTAGTTGAGGAACCCTAACTGCTCGTTGAAAAGCAGCAGAAACACCGTCGAGTACGCCACAAGGTTCGCCGAGACTGGCAGCGCTATGGCGGTGCGGAACACCCCTTTGAGCCGCAGGAACGACGCGTTCAGTGCGAGTGCAAGCGCGAGCGCCAGCCCGATCATCAGTGGGACCTGAATGACGAGGATGTACGAGGTGTTGAACATCGACTGCCAGAACAGGTCGTTTCCGAGCAGGCGAGCGTAATTTCCGAGTCCGACGAAATTCAGCTGTGCGATCTGCGGAATCTCGATGTACACCGGGCCGAGATCGATCCAGAACAGCGATCCTTGGCCCACACCCTGGTACTCGAAAAACGACAGGTACAGCGTGTAAAACACCGGAAAGGCGAGGAACACGCTGAAAAGCAGGAAGAACGGCGCAATGAACAGATACGCGACCCGCGGCAGCGTCGGTGTCGCCGCTGTCAGGTCCTGTCTGGCAAAGCGCACCCGATCCCAGACCGGTCGCATCGCCCGTCTGGACTGCCTCGTGGCTGTCTGTATCTTCATGCGGACGCGGCGGCGATACCCCTGCCCAATCCGATCGTCCGTTTCGTCAGAAGTTGCCATGCGATCGATTACCCCAGATTACGCGAGGTCTCGATCGGTGTTTTCGGCGACCGTCTCCGCGGCTGCCTGGATGGCCTCCTCGGGAGATTGTTCACCGTTGATCATACGCTGCAGTTCGGTCTCAATGGCCTGTGACACCTCGGGGGTGTCCGCGGTGAACCGGTATCCTGGCGACTCCTGTGCGACCTCGGCGAAGAGCGCCCGCGCGGCCTGTCCGTCGTAAAAGTCGAGCTCCTCGTCGAACACCGGATCCTCGTAGGTGGTCTCCAGCGCCGGAAAGAGCCCGTACTCGTTGTACATCGCCAGCTGCATCTCCTCGGTCGCCAGCGAGTACTCCAAGTAGTCCCAGCCGCGTGCCTTCTTTTCATCAGACACTTGATCGGCGATCATGAGGTTGGAGCCGCCCCAGTTCGACGCCCGCGGTCCGCCCGACTCTAACGCGGGTATCTTGAACACGCCCCAGTCGCCAGCGGTGTCGGGGAGTTCGGCACGCAGCGTTCCCTCCATCCACGCCGCCGAGGGGAGCGATGCGATCGTCGCGTCGCCGTAGGCACTGAACCAGGCCGATGTCCATCCCTCGATATTGGCCGCGATGTCGGCGTCGTATATCTCCTTAATGTTACGAGCCACACGGAGCGACTTCTCGTTGTGGATGTTCACCTCGCCGCTCTCGAGGAAGGGCTCGCCAGACAGCTGGCGGAACTGGTACCGCCAGACGCCAGAGAGGTCCCCCTCGGGGAGGTTGAGCATGTACTGATCGTCCGGCAGTTTCTGTCCCTCTTCGATGAAGTCCGCCCACGTCTCGATGCCGTCTGGGTCGATGTCGTATTCGTCGTACACCGACCGCCGGTAGTAGACTGCCGTCGGGCCGGTGTCCCACGGGAGCGCGTAGATATCCCCGTCAACAGTGAGCGCCTCCCACTTTCCGGAGACGAAATCCTCGCGGATGCCCGCTTCCTCGATCTCGTCGGTGAGCGGCGCGACGGAACCCGTGTCGATGAGCGAGGGGCCGTCGACGGACTCCAACATGGAGACCGCAGGTGCACCGGAGCCCGAGAGGAGATTCGTCTGGAGCCGGTCTTTCATCGCGGATCGACCGAACTCCTCGACCGAGACCGTCGCGTCGTTTTCGGACTCGTACTCCTCAGCCGAGATCGTCAGCGCCCGTGCGGCGACGTCCCACCCCCACACGTCGATTTCTGACGCCATGCTACTGCCGCCGTCGCCGTTGTCGTCGCCACTACTGTTGCTTCCGTCACCGCCGTCACTGCCATTGCTGTCGTCACTCCCGTCGCCACCGCCGCTCCCGCCCTCGGGATCACCAGTTCCGATACATCCTGCGAGCCCCGCGAGCCCCGCGAGTCCTGCGCCCTTCATCAGCCGCCGCCGCCCGTATCGTGCGTAGTCTGGTTTTTTAGTCATGATCGTACCTGAGTATTCGTCCCTTATATTGTAGGTATATAAAATTACTGTACATCTGTCCTAAAACACGCTTAGAAACGCTCCATTTGCGTTTTCTTGGTCTGAACAATGGCCTGTTATATACCTTTTCCCCGATTCTGAGCGGTTTGTCTCTTAATTCCGCCCCATATGATTATAATCTAGGAATATTTATTGTAGTTTTATCTCCCGGCCGCCGATAGTGTTCTTCAATACTAAACAAACGTTATACACCTGTCGTTCATACTACTCTGAGAAACGATGGGGAACACGGACACTATCACCGTTCAGGCGACCGCAACGTCTCTCCGGATCGTCGAAGAGCTGTACGAGCGTGACGGTGGCGGAGTCACCGAGTTAGCCGGCACGCTGGATGTCTCGAAGAGTGCAGTTCACAACCACCTCTCGACGCTCTGTGCTCTCGGATACGTAAAGAACTCAGGCGGCACCTACGAGCTCACCCACCGGTTCCTGCGGATCGGATTCGGGACGAGAGAACGGAACCCCGTCTACCAGGCAGCACAGAGCGAGATCCGCATGCTCGCTCGAAACACGAGCGCGGTCGCGAACCTCGTGGTTCCCGAAGAGGCCAACGCTGTCTATCTCCATCGGATCGGTGCCCGGAACCACCCTATTCCGGTGGGCGGTAGCGTCCGACTCCACGCGGCCGCGGCCGGTAAGGCGATCCTCGCGTATCGATCAGAGGACGCGGTCGACGAGTACGTCACCCGCCATGGGCTCGACCAGAAGACCAACCGGACCGTGACAGACCCGGCGACGCTCCGCTCTGAACTCCGATCGATTAGGGACCGCAACATCGCGTTTGATCGGGGTGAACTCGACGAGAACTGGCAGTGCGTTGCCTCCCCTATCGTCGTCGACGGCGACTCCGTAGGCGCAGTCAGCGTCTCCGGACCGTCCGACGAGATGCAGGGGAAACGACTGGAGGAGGACACGGCCGGGCTCGTCTCCAGCGCCGCAAAGACGATCGAACTCGAACTATTGTGACACGGCGTGGGCGTACCCGACACGGTTCGTTTTAATACCCCACCGGGGCAGATACCCATCATGCGAACTGATCGACTTGACCGAATCACGGACGGCGGGGTGATCGCGATCCTCCGCGGTGTCAACGCGGCCGACGCCGTGGCGGTCGCGGACGCTGTCGTGGACGCCGGCGTGACAGCACTGGAGATAACGGCGGACACACCGAACGCGATGTCGTCGATCGAAGCGATATCGGACCGCGTCGACGACGCGCTGGTCGGCGCCGGTACCGTGCTCGACGCGGAGACGGCGCGAGCGGCACAGTTGGCCGGTGCGGAGTTCCTCGTAACGCCGACGGTGAACCGCAACGTCATCCGGACGGCGAACCGCTACGGAACGCCGATCGCGGTCGGCGCGTACACGCCGACCGAGGCGCTTGAGGCCTACCAAGCTGGTGCCGACGCGGTGAAGGTGTTCCCCGCAAAGACCGGCGGCCCAGACCACGTCGCGGCGATCGGTGGTCCCCTCCCGCAGATCCCCCTCGTCCCGACTGGCGGCGTCAGTGCGGAGAACGCGGGCGCGTACGTCCGGGCCGGCGCAGTCGCGGTCGGCGTCGGTGGTTCGATCGTCGACCACGAGGCGATCGACGACGACGCGTACGACCAGGTCGAGGCGAACGCGCGAGCGGTTGTCGAGGCCGTCTCGGCGGCCCGAGACTGACCGGCTTCAGATGGTGCACTGTAAGACACACACCACCCTGCAAGTGTTCTCAGGTATGAGAGAACGGACAACTCCGATCACTCGTCAGCGTGACCGTCGGAGACCAGAGACAACACCCCGTCCTGCTCGCACAAGCGCTGCCAGCCGATTTGTGTGTCGTTTCTCAGTCGCCGTCTGGTGAGGTTCGCTTGCCCGTGAGAGAGTACTGTTGTTTCACATAGTGTATTGACCGATCCGACCAGCTGGTTTTCCGATTCTGTGCGAGATACGCGCCCTCTATTCAGCACACAATTCTTATCAGAACTGAAGGATTTCAACAGAGCCAACGGGCCCCAAAGTGTGATTGTGTCGCTTCTCGTACCGTCACGTATGAGCGAGACCGACACTGGCGCGGCCGATTCAGGGCCGTTCGCAGAACAGCAGCGACTGTTCAAGCTGCTGTCTCAGGACACGCGCCACCTCATCATCCAGGAACTCCTTGGCCATCCGACACACCTCATGTCGCTCGCCGAACTAGAGTATATGACTGGAAAGAGTCAGGCCACCATCAAAGATCATTTGGAGACGCTAATCGACGCCGAGCTCCTCGCCCGCTACACGTACGACCCGAGCGAAGGGAAACGAGATCTCCCGTCGCAGTTCTACGGGCCCACCGAGCGGGGCGTCGAGGTTCTCCACGACTACAAGTATCTACGTGGGCTTTCGGTCGCTCGAGCCCTCTACGAGAACACCCGTAAGACCGAGAAGATCGAACGCCATGAGTCGGCACCACGTCCGGAGCTGCCAGCCGCGGTTGTGGAAGCACTCGAGTTTGATGAACCCGATCTCGACGACGTCGCCGGTTGAGCACAAGGAACGGACACAGAATTGCGGGTCAACGAAATCCGTTCTGAACTTCTGGCGGTGTAGGAATCCTTAGAAGTTGATGATTTTGTCCCCGCTGCGGTCAGTACAGGTAAACGATTTAGCTCTACAATTTTGACTTCACCGACTACTGGCAACTGGGCGATGCAGGATATAGAGGCTGAGTGAATCAGAATGTATGATTGAAAATTGACGATGAAGTGACGAATCTGTTTTGTCAATATGTTTTTAATAGATGTGGATCAATCTTGCTTATGTCCCCGAATACCTCCCGACGGAGATTTCTCAAGAATGCTTTGTTGCCGGGTTGTCTGGGCTTATTAGGTGGACTCTCCGGTTGTTTGCAAACTCTTGATGAGGACGAAGACGAACTCTCTGAAGGCGACGGTGTGACAATTGCGAAGAGAGTGGAATCTGCCCCACCCAGTATTGCAGTCGTTGACTATAATGATGGACGGATTCTGGATCACGAAGAATTTCAAAAACCGATTAAGCAGGCCGCTGAATCTGGATCTGCACGCTTCTCTATCAAAAGACGACACGTTGGAGGCACTCAGGTGATTCTTTCGAGGCTTCCAAAGTATTCTGCAGAACAAAGTAGTGAGTTTGATTCGGGATATTATTTTAAATACGAAGACGAGATAGTCGTTCTCAAGCTTCTGATATTGACGGAGTATGAACGTCCTCAATAGATTCTTTTGACACTGGATAGACGGTGCAATCCGTGTTGAATAAATCGTGATAACCCAATTGCGCCCTCAATTTTTCACGGTAGCCTGAAAACAATCTGAGACTGACAAGAACCTCTCCGGTCAATTCGCAGCTCTCACCGAACGGCTGTTTCACCTAATATTGTGTCTGAAGAAGAGGATTTCAACAGATCCCGTCACCCATATATCTTAAATCCTCCAACACTACGAGTCGATACAAAAGAAGGGTGTTTATACGACCTACCGAAACGGTCACTTGTGGGCCTGTATGACATCTATCTCGCAGTCCGCCATCGTCGTCACAAAGCGAGTCCGCCCACACATGTTGCCCTCGTACTCACCGAGCACGATCTCCTCGTCGACGGCGGGTTCGACATGCTTGAAACGTCACTCCGATGGATGCTACACTACGGTGCCGAGTGCGTCACTGT
>Ga0306867_1000448_pt1 | contig 23693 bp, 23 predicted proteins | sample AntRauTorckE6831_FD_190432 | JGI IMG/M metagenome (GOLD analysis project Ga0306867, IMG submission 190432) | Saline lake microbial communities from Rauer Islands, Antarctica - Metagenome Torckler E6 #831 (v2) (version 2) | ecosystem: Environmental > Aquatic > Non-marine Saline and Alkaline >...
GGCGGTCCGCGAAGCGAGAAGCTGGCCGCGCTCGGTCTCGATCCCGGCACGTTCTGGCCCGCGCTCCACGAGGCCGAGGACCCCGACGCCCGCGCCGAAGCGACGTACGTCCACGACGACGCCGCCGCCCTCCTGGACGAACTCGACCGCGCCGGGCGTCCGGTAGGTGTCGTCACCCACTGCGCGCCGTTCCTCGCCGACCGCGTCGTCGACGACCTCGATCTGCGCTCGCGCTTCGACGCGTTCGTAACCTGTTCGGACGATCTTGGCTGGAAACCCGACCCCGAACCGGTCCTCCACACGATGGAACGACTCGGCGTCGACCCCGAGAAAGCGGGCGTGCTGGCCGGCGACGGCCCGAGCGACGTGGGTGCGGCGTGGAACGCCGGCCTCGATGCGGTTCACGTCGAGCGCCACGGCCCGGATCGCCGCGGTCAGTGTGTGCTCGCGGACCACCGCGTCGAGCGGTTCACGGAACTGGACGAGACGGTTTTCGGCGTCTAAGCCCGGAGCGCCGCCGCGGCAACCGGATAGATCCGCTCTAACCACAGGTCGTGCTGGGCGGGCGCCGGGTGGAGGTCGTCCTCGGCGATCAGCGCAGGTTCTGACTCGACGCGCTTCGACGGCGGGACCACGTCGACGAGTCGAACCCCTCGATTCTCGACTGCCTCGCGCGTGATATCCTCGTAGGCGTCGAGTCGTCGACGGTGCTCGTCCGGATCGTTCTGCTGTCCGACGGGCGTAAGCGTGTAGTCCGGTACCGTGATCACGACGACGGAGTCGAGGTTCTCGGCGAAGCCGATGGCGCGATCCAGCAGCGCCTCGAACTTCGGCGTGAACGTCTCCGGGGACTCCCCCTGAAAGCAGTTGTTGGCGCCGACGAGGAGCGTTACGAGGTCGAACGGCCCCTCGGGGTCGTGGTCGTCGATCGCTTCGTCCAGATCGTCCGTCGTCCAGCCGTTTTCGGCGATCACCACGGGATCGGCGACAGCCTCGCCCTCGGCGCGCAGTCGCTCGGTCAGCTTCGTCACCCAGCGCTCCTCGGCGGCGACGCTCGTGCCGACGGTGTAGGAGTCCCCGAGCGCGAGGATTCGTGCCGGGTCGCTCTCGCTCCCCGCCATCAGTCGGCTGGCTCGAACCCCGGGAGGTCGGCGAGCACCGCGTCCATCCCCGCGAGCACGGCTTTCAGGTCACGGACGCCCTGTTTTTCGACGCGCTCGGGGTTGGCCTGGACCCGGACGGTTTCGGTGCCGACCGGGACGAAGCCCAGCCCCAGTTTCTCCGCGGTCGCGTGGAGGCCGAGGCCGGCGTCGAACTCGCCGGCGAGCACCCGCCTCGCGGGGCTCTCGTGGGCTTTGAGCGTGAACTCGTAGCCGTCGATAGCGGCCCCCAGGTCGGCGGCGTCGGTGTCTCGTGCGGCGGCGAGTCGCTCCAGTTCCGCGTCGGCGCTGGCCCGCAGCCCCGTCGCCGTGTCGAGGTTCACGAACCGCAGATCCGCGTCGACCAGGTCGCCGAACCCGTCGACGTTCTGGGGGTTGCCCTCGGGCACGATCAGCCCCCACTCGCGCTCCCACGCGCCGAGGCTCACCGACTCCACCTCGCGCCGAGCCGGGCCGGCGACGATGGCGGCGTCCGGCAGGCCGTCGCGCAGGCGTCGAAGCCCCTCCCGGGAGCCGACGGGGAGGAACCGACTCGAACCGAGACGGTCCAGCAGGCGCGAGAAGGCGGGGTCGTCCTCGCCGAACACGAGCACCGCGGGCGTTCGGACGCTCGGCGAGAACAGCGTCACGCGCACCTCCTCGCCCTTCGCGAGGTACTCGGTGTCGGCGTCGACTTCGACGACGCCGTCGGCTTCGACGAGGCTGGTGGTCGCGCCCGAGCCCTTGTCAACGGGGTAGACGAGCGTCTCTCCGGCCTCGTTCTCGACGAGACCGACGGGCATCATCCGGGTGCGGCCCTCGCTGTAGCGCTCCTCGGTGGCCAGTTTCCCCTCGACGGACGCGGTTCGGGGTTCCGCCACCCCGGCAGCGCGACGGATCGCGGGTGCGACGAACGTGCGGAAAATCGTGAGCGCCGAGACGGGGTAGCCCGGCAGGCCGACGTAGGCGCTGTCTTCGAGTCGACCGACGAGCATCGGTTTCCCCGGCTTCACGGAGACGCCGTGGAGCAGGAGTTCGCCGCGGTCCTCGATCACCTGGTACACCACGTCGACGGCCGAGGCGGAGGTCGACCCGGAGGAGAGCACCAGATCGCACTCCTCGGCGGCCGTCGTGAGCGCCTCCTCCATCGCCGCCATGTCGTCGCCGGCGTGTGGGTAGAGGTTGGCCTCCCCGCCGGCCTCTTCGACGCCGGCCGCGATGGTGTAGCTGTTCACGTCGTAGATCTGACCGGCGTCGCTGTTCAGGCGCTCACCCGGCCGGACCAGTTCGTCGCCGGTCGAGACGATGCCGACCGTCGGCTGCCCCTTCACCTCGATTTCACCCTTGCCGAGCGCCGAAAGCAGGCCGATCTCTCGGGGCGTGAGTTCGGTGCCGGGCCCCAGCGCGCGTTGGCCGGCGGCGATGTCGGCGCCGGCGGGCATCACGTGGTCCCCCGGCGCGACCGAGGTCCGGATCTCGATGGACTCGGTGCCGAGTTCCTCGGTTCGCTCGACCATCACCACGGCGTCGGCGCCGTCGGGCATCACCGCGCCCGTCGAGATTTCGGCACACTCGCCTCCGTCGACGAACACGTCCGGTTCGCTGCCGGCGTGGACCGCCCCCACTAGATCGAGGGTGGCGGGGTCGGCCTCGTCGGCGCCGAACGTGTCTCGTGCGCGGACCGCGTAGCCGTCCATCGACGCCCGGTCGAAGCCGGGTACGTCGAGGTCGGCGTCGACACGCTCGGCGAGGATCCGCCCGCGGGCGTCAGCGAGTGGGACGGTTTCCGGCTCGGGGTCGAGATCCAGCGACGCGATAGCCTCGTGGGCCGCTGCCGGTTCGGCGAGGTCGCGGAACTCCTTCCGGTCGCTCATTGGCCTCCCTCCCAGTGCTCGACCGCGACGGTCTCACCGCCGTCGATCCCCTCCGATGGCTCGGGGACGACGACCCAGCCATCTGCCAGCGCGACGCTGGAGAGAACGCCCGAACCGGAGACGCGAGTCGGAATCGCAGCGGGATGGGGGTCGTTCTCGCCCTCCTCCAGTCGAACCCGGGCGAACGTTCGGACGCCGGGTTCGCTGGCGATTTTCCGGTCCAAGGTGGCCTCCGTGGTCGGAAACGGCGGTAGCGGCGCGTTCATCGCCCACTTGACGGCCGGGCGGAGGAACTGCACGGCGTTGACGATGGTCGCGACGGGGTAGCCAGGCAGCATCAGGACGGGCGTGTCGTCGACGACCGCGAAGCCGAACGGATGCCCCGGTTTGAGCGCGACGCCGTGGACGACGATGTCGCCGAGGTCCGCCAGTACCTCGGGGAGCAGGTCGCGCTGACCGACGGAGGAACCGCCGGACGTGACCACGAAGTCGCCGTCGAGGCCCGACTCGATGGCCTCCGTTAGCGCGTCCTCGTCGTCGTCGACGACCGCGAGTTCGGTCGGTTCGCCGCCCCAGCGCTCGACGAACCGCGAGACGGTGAGGCCGTTGGTCTCGATGGTCTCGCCAGGCCCCGGATCCTCCTGAACGAGTTCGTCGCCGGTCGGGATGACGGTGACTTCGGGCCGCTCGAAGACGGGGATTTCGGTGAAGCCGACGGACTTCAGCAGGCCGAGGTCGGAGGGCCGCAGGACGTGTCCGGGGTCGTAGAGATGCTGGCCCGCCTCGACGTCCTCGCCGGCCGCGGCGACGTTCTCGTCCTCGGCGACGGCGTCGAACAGTTCGACCTCGTCGGCGACGGGTTCGGCCTGTTCGATCATCACCACGGCGTCGGCGCCCTCCGGGAGCGCGCTGCCCGTGTGGACCCGGAGCGCTTGGTTCGGGCCGACGACGCCCTCGGTGGGTTCCTCGCCGACGACGCGGAGGATTTCCGGCGATCGATCCGAGGCGCCGAACGTGTCGCTCGCACGGACCGCGTAACCGTCCATCGCGGCACGGGGCGCCGACGGGACGTTCGCGGGTGCGGCCATCGTCGCCGCGAGGGTGCGGCCGTCGGCGTCGGCGATGGGGACGTCCACGGCGCGGCCGTGGGGAGCGACGGCGTCGCGGAGCGCGTCGAGCGCGTCGTCGACCCGGGTTCGCTGCTTGAAGCCGGACTGCTTCCGATCGCTGGTCATTATCGGGAGTAGCTTCCCCGTGGTGAAAAAGGGGTCCACACCGGCCCCACTGACAGACACCCACCAACCGCCGACGAACGGCAACGATTTTCCCCCTCTGCGCGAGAATATCGCTATGTTACTCACCGTCTCCGGCCCGCCGGGCAGCGGGAAGAGCACGAACGCCGAACTACTCGCCCAGCGGTTCGACCTCGAACACATCAGCGGCGGCGACATCTTCCGCGAACTCGCCGACGAGCGCGGCTACACCCCCGTGGAGTTCAACGAACTCGCCGAGGAGGAAGCACAGATCGACAAGGACCTCGACCGGCGCCTGCGTACCATCGCCACGAACCAGGACGACGTACTCCTCGAATCGCGACTCGCCGGCTGGCTCGCGGCCGAACACGCCGATCTGCGGTTCTGGCTCGACGCCCCTCTCAGCGTGCGCGCCGAGCGAATCGCCGACCGCGAGGACAAGACCGTCGAGACGGCCCGCGCCGTCACCGAGCGCCGGGAGGAGAGCGAGGCCAAGCGCTACCAGGACCTGTACGACATCGACATCTCCGACCTCACCATCTACGACGCCACGTTCAACACCGCTCGCTGGGGCGAGATGACCGTCCCCGACCTGCTCGCGCAGGCCGTCGAGCGCTACGACGTCGACGAGGACGAGGGGAAACAGCCAGTCGAGGGCGTCCGCTACGACTTCTGACCGTGACCGACCCACTCCGCGACCCGCCGGGCGAGCGCTCCGTCGAGGAACTCCTCTCCTTTGGCGTCGTCAACCTCGACAAGCCCGCCGGCCCGTCGGCGCATCAGGTAGCGGCGTGGGTCCGGAATCTCGCGGACGTCGACCGGGCGGCCCACGCGGGCACGCTCGACCCGAAAGTCACGGGCTGTCTGCCGACGATGCTCGGCGATGCCACTCGGCTCGCCCCGGTGTTCCTCGAGGGGGCCAAGGAGTACGTCGCCGTGCTGGAACTCCACGGGCTGCCGCCGACCGACGTCGAGGCCACCGTCGCGGAGTTCGAGGGCGAGATCTACCAGAAACCGCCGCGCAAGAGCGCCGTCGTGCGCCGCCTGCGCTCCCGGGAGATATACGATCTGGACCTGCTGGAACTCGAAGACCGGCAGGCGCTCCTGCAAATCCGCTGTGAGAGCGGTACCTACATCCGCAAACTCTGTCACGACCTCGGCCTCGCGCTGGGCACCGGCGGGCACATGGGGAACCTCCGCCGGGTCGCTACGGATCCCTTCGACGACACCGACCTCGTGACGCTCCACGACCTCGCTGACGGTCTCGCGTGGGCGCGCGAAGACGACCAGCGGCGCTCGCCGGCAGAGGGAGCCGGCGAGGGCTACGAGGAGTACCTCCGCGAGATCGTGTCGCCCGCCGAGCGTGCGATGGCGCACCTCCCGGCGATCACGATCGCCCGAAGCGCGGCGGTGGAAGTCGCCGATGGAGCACCTGTCTACGCGCCGGGCGTCATCGACCTGGACGACGCTGCCGCCGCTCTCGAACCGGGCGGCGACGACCTGCTGGCCTGCTACACGCCCGACGGCAGCGCGATCTGTCTCGGAAACCTGGTCGGCGACCCCGACGCCGAATCCGGCGAGGTCGTCTCCCTGCAGCGGGTGCTCGTCTGACTCCCGGCAACCGCCGCCCGGGCCGTAGCCTCTTCCCCCACCCCGCCACAGCGTGGGGTATGGATATCGGCACCGCGAGTGCGGCACCCGGCGAACTGGCCCGCGGCCACCTGGAACTCACCGACCTCCCGACGGGCACCCCCGAGAACCTCCCCGTCATCGTCGTCAACGGGGAGAAAGATGGCCCGACGCTCTGGATCACCGGCGGCGTCCACGGCGACGAGGCAACGGGTGTCGCGGTCACGCAGGACGTCGTGGGCGAGGACCTGCCCCAGCGGGTTTCGGGGGCTGTCGTCGCCGTTCCGGTCGTCAACCCGGCGGGCCTGCGCCGGAACGCGCGGGAGTCCTACTACGGCAACGACGACCCGAACCGGAAGTTCCCGGACCCCGAGAGCGACTCCGCCCGGCCCGCCGAGGTGCAGGAACGTATCGACGAACGGCTGTACGACGCGATTGTCGAATCCGCCGACGCGTTGATCGACAACCACACCGCGGGCGTGAACTCGTTCCCGTTCGTCATCCGGGACCGCGTGCTCTACGGCGAGCGCCGGACCGAGGAGGAGGCCGAGGAGCTGGCCGACCAGCTCGACGCACTGGTCGAGGCGACTGGCCTCCCGCTCCTGACTGAGTACCCCGCCGAGGAGTACGTCGAGATGGGGCTCCAGCGATCGACCGCCGGCGCGGTCTGTAACGCCGCGGGGATTCCGGCGTTCACGACCGAACTCGGTGGTCACAGCGTCGTGACCGAGCCCACCCGCGAGGCGGGCGTCGCCGCCGCCTACGGCGTGATGGACGAACTGGGGATGCTGAACGACTGGCCCGAAGACGTCGAGCAGCCCGGATCCTACGAGGCGCCGGTCGACTTCCCGGTCCGCCGGTTTCGCGGCCCGCGCACGGAGACGGCGGGTCTCGTGCGCCACCGCGTCGAAGCCGGCGAGGTGGTCGAGGCGGGCGAGGTCGTCGCCGGCATCGTGAGCGCGGCGGGTGAACCGATTGACACGGTCGAAGCCGACCACGACGGCTACGTCATCGGGCGGAAGGAGGGGCTGGCGGCCTACGAGGGCGACGCGGTGCTCAGCATGGCGGTCCGCGACGACGGGTCGCTGGTGGCGCCGCGGGACGCCGACGAGTAGGCGTCGACGTTCACGAGAGCATCGCTCTCGGGAGCAGCGGGGGTTCGCCCGTCGACGCCGCGGGTGGCGGTCGAGTCGTGGCGTTTTGCGTGGACGGAGGGGACGAAGCGAAGTGCTTAACTGCAGGACAGCGTTCGTTCTACGTACGGGACCGTAGGGTAGTGGTATCCTCTGCGGATGGGGTCCGTAGGACCTGAGTTCGAATCTCGGCGGTCCCACTTTTCGCGACGAACAACGTGAGGAGGGAAACGTGGGTCTACGGAGACGAGCGACGCGAGTCTCCGGTAGTCCCATAACTCTTCCGAGAAGTCTCGCACGGCACAGCGGAAGTACCGCCAGACGGCGGCGGGACGGGGGCGCTATGACCCCTCTCGAGTTCGAAGTGAGCGATACGGTTTGTGGATTCTGCGGCGCCCACGTCAGCACCGACGTCCGCCGAATCTTCGGGCCCTTGGGGCATCCTCGGTTCCCGAGGGCCTCGTTTCTCAAAACTCACTACTTACGCTAAATTATCAATAGTTGAAGTTGCCTGGCCAAAGGTAATGACGGTGCAACCCAATCATCCACTATGACTCGCGAGATTCTGGTAGCAATCATGGTGCTGCTACTCCTACTCGTCGCACCGGCGAGCGCCGTTGGGACGATGCAGACGGCCCAAGAAGTCACGCTCACGGTTTCCGTCGAGAACCAAGCCGGTGAGTCAGTATCGAACACTGAACTGACCGCAACCTGGGAGGACGGTTCGACCACGGTGACGACTGCCAGTAACGGCAAGGCGTTCGTCGACGTCCCGAAGGGGGCGAACGTCACCATCACCCTCTCGCATCCCGACTACATCCGTAATCACCCCTACGTCGTGAAAGACGCGAGCGAGGGGTCGCTGACCATCCCCGTCCACCAGCGTGGCGAGCTCAGTGTTGCCGTCGCCGACAGTAGTGGGACCGTCTCCGACGCGACCGTCACTTTCCGCAAGGACGGTCGAGTCGCGACCAAGAAAACGACCGACGGCGATGGCGTGGTTTCCTCGGGCCAGATCGAGGCGGGCGAGTACACCGTGTCGGTGGTGAAACCCGGCTACTACCGCAACACGACGACGGTCACCGTCGACGACTCCGCGGAGACGCGAGTGATGATCGAACACGGAACGGTCACACTCACCGTCGCTGTTGCTGACCCGCACTTCTCGCCGCCGGAATCCCTGCGTGGTGCGACAGTCCGGATCGACTCCATCGGCCAGTTCCAGACGCTCTCCGGGGGACAGACGAGCGTGAGCGTCCCCGTCAACACGGAGTTGTCGCTCACGATCACCAAGGACGGCTACGAGACCGTAACGGAGACAGTTCGGGTGAGGGAGTCGGACCTCCGGGCGAACAGTTCGCTCAGTCGGACCCCGTCACTCACGATCAGCCCGCTCAACAGCCGCGTCGTCGCCGGTGAGTCGGTCGTCGTCGAGGTCAGTGACGAGTACAACGAATCCGTCGAGGGCGCCACCGTGCTCCTCGACGACGAGGAGGTCGGGACGACCGACGAGGACGGTCGCGTGACCGTCCCCATCGATGACGCCGGCGATCACACGCTCGTCGCGGCCACGGACGGACTGCGCTCGTCATCAGTGACGATCAGGGGAATCGCTGAGGCGGGTGAGACACCGACTGCGACGGCGACTGCAACGCCGACCGCGGCGCCGACCGAGTCGGCCACGCCCGTCGAAACGAACGTCGGCAGTCCGGGATTCACGACGATGACCGCGCTGCTGGCGCTCGTGGCTGGGGTCGCTCTCCTGACGCGACGCCGCCGCTAAGTTTCGAACTGGGGCTATCGCTGCCCCCTTCGACACTCGAGAGAATCCGGTTCCTGCCGATCAGCACCTGATACGCGTCGTCGGTGACGACGCTGCTGCCGACACTCACGCCACAATTTCGACTGTATCACCCGCCTCGACGCCGTCGGCGGCGCCGGCCGGGAGCTCGATTACCGTGTCGGCCAGCCCGTGAGCGATCCCACGGAACGGCCGCAGGCGTTCGATTTTCGTCACCTCGTCGTCGACGATCCAGAGCACGTCCAGCGGCACGAACACGAACAGCGAGTGGATGGTCCGGCTGGCTGGCTCGTCGAACGGAAACACGAGCGCGTACCCCTCGGGGAGCGAGCGCCGGAACATCACGCCGCGGGCCTGCGCGAGGGCTCCCTCGGCCCGCTCGACGCTGTCCGCGAGGGCGCGGTTGTCCTCGCGCCGGTTGGTGTCGTCGGCGAGAGTTCGCGTCTCGCCGTCGCTACGGTGGACGATTCGCACGCCCTCACTCCCGCCGCCGGCGTACTAAGCGTTCCCCCGAGCGTTGAAGGCCGCGCGCGACCGACGGCAGGTATGGAGGAGACGCCCGATGGCACCCCGGTCGGCGTCGACGACCCCTACGACGTCGCGGGCGCGTGCGAACACCTCACCAACGACGGTCGCTGTCGCTACGCGCTGGACCACGCCGGCACCGACGCCGAGTTCGCGGCCGAGCGCCGCGCCGACGGCTACGCCTGCGTCGTCGCCGACACCGAGGCGGCCGCCACCGACGGCGCGGACCCCGACTGGTCGCGCTGTCCCCACTACTGCTCGAGGACCGACGCCAAGGAGTGTGCCCGCTGCGGCCTCGAGGAGGTCCGGATCGCCCACGACCCCGACGCCCGCCCGCTGGTCGAGGAGCACCACCTCTCGTATGCAGGTGCCGCCGGCGACGGCCGGCCGGCGGCCGACCGAGCACAGGGGGAAGACGGTGAGCCCTCCCACGAGATCACGGTCGGCCTCTGTCGCTGGTGTCACACGAAGGTCCACCGGTCCTTCGCCCGGATCGACGACGACGCCAGCCCCGACCCCGAAGCCATCGCGGCCCGGGAGCAGCGCCGCGGCGCCGAGCAGTCCGAACTCGGCTTCCAGTCGGCCGACGAGCGCTGGGAGGACTGACCGCCGCCACAAATCACCCCGCGTTCGCGCGTTTACTCACAGATATGCCCGCCGACCACCTCGGCCACGTTCACCTGAAAGTCACCGACACCGAGCGCGCCGTCGAGTTCTACCGCGACGTTCTCGGCCTCGAGGTAACCGAGCGAATGGGCCGGTACGCGTTCCTCACGTTCGGCGAGCATCACCACGACCTCGCGCTGCAGGGCATCGGCGCCCCCGAGACGGACGACGACGTGCCGGCTACTCCGCGTGGCCCCGGGGTCGGCCTCTATCACTCGGCTTGGGAAGTCGAGAGCGCCGACGCGCTCCGGGAGGCTGCCGAGGGCCTGCGCGAGCGCGGGGTGACGTTCACCGCCGTCGACCACGGCATCAGCAAAGCGCTCTACTTCGATGACTCGGACGGCAACGGCGTCGAGGTGTATCTCGACACCCGCGATGAGCGCGATATCGAGCAGTGGAACGGCCGCAACGAACAGTTCGACCCGTTCGCGCTCTGAGACCGACGCCGATCCGTCGGCGACCGACGATGCACGGACGTGCGTATCTCCGGCTCCTTCCGAGGTGTTTTTGGGTCCTGTCGGCCAACTCAACCCATGACCCGCATCGTCGTCATCGACAACCACGGACAGTTCACCCACCTGGAGGGGCGCGCACTCCGGGACATCGGCGTCGACACCGAAATTCTCGAGAACGACACCGACCCCGCCGACATCGACGCCGACGGCCTCGTCCTCTCGGGCGGCCCGTCGATGGACCGCGTCGGACGCTGTGCGGAGTACCTCGACCTGGGCGTCCCCGTCCTCGGCATCTGTCTCGGGATGCAGTTCATGGCCGAGGAACTCGGCGGCAGCACCAAGAGCGGCGACTACGGCGGCTACGCCGACGTCGACGTCGAAATCCTCGACGACGAGGACCCACTGATCGGCTCGCTGGCGCCCGAAACCCGCGTCTGGGCCAGCCACGCCGACGAAGTCGACGAGGTGCCCGAGGGGTTCGCCCGCACCGCCCGCAGCGACGTCTGTGAGGTCGAGGCGATGAGCAACCCCGAGCGAGGACTCTTCGGCGTCCAGTGGCACCCCGAAGTTGCCCACACCGAGGAGGGAGAGGCCGTCTTCGAGTCGTTCCGGGATATCTGTGAGTCGCGGTAGGCCGGTCGGACGGAAGTCACGGGTTTTTGAACATCCGGGTCAGAGGGCGAAAGGATGACGGCGTCCCAGAGCAACCTCGCGGGGCTCTCGCGGTTCATATTTCGGGCCCCGAACTGGTACACCAGCATGGCGTTCGCGCTGCTGGTGGCCGCTATCGCGGGTATCGGCGCCTTCGACAGCGGCGAGGCCGACGCGGTGTTCAGGGGCATCCTCTTTCTCGGGCAGGACGCCTGGGAGGGGATCTTCTTCATCGGCGTCCCGACGGTTATCGCCGGCTTCGCTACGCCGTGGGTCGATCGCTACACCGGCGGCCGACTCACCTACAACCGGGCGTCGCTGCTCGCGCTGATCTGTGAACTCCTGATCGTCGCCATGGTGAGCGTCGCCGCACTACTCGCGTACCTGATCTCGTGGCTCGATCAGGCGTTCGTCTTCGACGCGCTGATCGTCGCGCTGGCGTCGGTGTTCGCGCTGCGGCTACTGGTGGTGATGGCCGTCTCGCGCACCTCGCTCCTGGTCGCGGTGCTGCCCGCCAGCATCCAGACCGGCGCGGCGGCCGCGCTGCTGTTCGTCTACAGCGGTGCCATCCGCTATCTCGCCGACGGCGGGTCGGCGCTCGAGGCGTTTCTCATGCCGTTCCTGAACGAGTCCGCGGAGGCCCCGGGCGTGCTGAGCACCATCTCGCCCACCCAGTTCGCGCTGCTGGGCGTGCTCTGTGTGATCTACGCGATCGCCGTCTACGTGTTCCTCGTCGCGGTCGATCAGCCCTGGCGGCGTTCGATGGGCGTCTCGATGCTCGATTTCCTCCGGGGGTTCATCGGCCACGTCGCCGAGGGGACCGACGAACTGGAGGACTTCTTCGAGGAACTCGGCGAGGAGGCGGTCGTCCCCGTCACGGTGCTGGCGTTCCGCGACCCCGACGACGGGGCCGAGAAGGCCCGGTTCGTGCTCCCGATGATTCACCCCGGCCCGATGGGCGAAATCGGCGGCGGCAACCTCCCCGAACGCGTCGCTACGACCGCCGAGGGGCTGGCGTTCCCGCCCCACGCCACCGCCGGCCACGACTTCAACCTCGTCACCGAGCGAGAGGTCGACCGCCTGATCGAGGCCGCGGACCGCGCGCACCGACGTATCGAGTACACCGACGACGCAACCCGGAGCGAGCGCATTCGCGCCGACGAGTCCAAGATACTGGGCCAGGCGTTCGGCGGCGACGGCCTGCTGGTCAACACGTTCTCGCCGGGGTTCGCCGACGACGTCGAGTACGGCGTCGGCCTCACGGCGGCCACCGAGGCTCGGACCAGTGGCCTCGAGGACGTGCTGCTCGTCGACGCCCACAACTGCAACAACGGCCTCGAGGGCCCGGATCTGGGCCACGTCACCCCGGGCAGCGAGCGCTCGTTCGACATGATCAACGCCGCCGGCGAGGCCGGCAAGCGCCTCAGCGACGCGCCCGAGGCGCCGCTCTCGCTCGGGACCGCGTGGGAGCGAACCGAGTGGGAGCCAACCGACGGGATCGGGCCGCTGGGTATCCGCGTCGCCGTCACGGCCGTCGACGGCCAGGAGACCGCCTACGTGCTCGTCGACGGCAACAACATGGAGCCGTGGCTCCGCGATCGGACTGTCGACGCACTCGACGACGCCGGTTTCGAGAACGCGGAGGTGATGACCACCGACACGCACATCGTCAACACCGTCGAGGCCGACAACCAGGTGGGCGCCGAGATCGACCACGCCGAGTTCATCGACATGGTGACCGATATCGCCGAGCGCGCCCGGGCTGACGCCGAACCGGTAGAGGCCGGGATGGCGACCGAGCGCGCGGAGGTGACGGTGTTCGGCAACGACCGCACCGAGACGCTCGCCTCGCACGCCAACGCGGTCGTGTCGCTGGGCGGCGCGTTCGCGCTCGCGGTGAGTCTCGCGGTCGTCGCGATCAGCGTGCTCCTGTTCTTCGTCACCTGATCCGTCGTCTCTGGCGGATCTGCGCCGCCGTCGACGTCGATCGGGTGTCGGCGGCTTACGGTCCGGACCGACGGGGAACGCAGCTTCAGCCGCCGTTGGCCGTTTCACACACCGCTGCAACCTGTACAACCTGTACAACAGACCGCCAAGCGACGCGCTAGCGTGTTTGCGAACGCCGGCAGAACGGTCGCCGGCTACTCGAACAGTTCGTCGACCGCGTCCTGCGCCGCGAGCGCCGCCGCCTCGGCCACTTCCTCGGCGTCGGGTTCGGCGTCGTCGGGGGGGTTGACGTAGACGTCGACGTCGAGCACGCCGTCCTCGAACGTGACCGTCACGTCGAGGTCGGTGAGTTCGGACTGCTTGTAGCGATCGAGTACGAGACCCTCCGCGGCCTCGCTGGCGGTCTCGACGACCGCCGCGTCGGTCGGCTCCTCACTACTCATTTACGCGCCGGCGCCCGGGCCGCCGGGGCCCATCGGACCGCCGCCCTCGCCGCCCTGCAGGAGCTGCTGGAGCTCTTCCTGCAGTTCCTCGAACTGCTCCTGGGTCTTCTGCTCGCGCTTCTCGAGCTGGTCGACGCGAACTTCGAGGTCCTCGACCTTCTCCTCGAGGTTCTCCTTGGCCTCGGCGTAGTCGGTGTGGACGAGGAGCTCACCGATCTCTCGGTACATCGTGGCGTCCTCGTCGATGTCCTCGAGCGCCTCGAGGGCGGTTCGGGACTCGTTGAGCGAGGTCTCGGCCTGCCCCTTCTGGGCGGTAAGCTGCTCGGTTGTCTCCTGAAGGTCCTGTAGCTCTTCGATCTTCTCTTGGGCTTCCGGCGGTAGACTACCCTGCATACCTCAGTCGACGGCCTTCGTCCTGAAAAAGGCCCGTATTTGGGCACGAGGGGGATTTCGGCCGCCGAGACGCGAATTTCGGCCGCCGAACCGGCTGCGGGTGCCACGGTACCGACGGACTCGCCAACCCGAACGGGCCAGGCCCCGCCCGGCTCACCGTTGTCGGGATGACCCTCGTCCCGCCCGGCTCACCGTTGCCGGGATGACCCTCGTCCCGCCCGGCTCACCGTTGCCGGGCGGACCCACCGGACTTACGGTATCCCCCACCAACGACTCGGCCATGTTCGAACTCATCGCCGGCGCGCTCTGGGCGATGCTCCCCGCGTACGTTCCGAACAACGCCGCCGTCCTCGCGGGCGGCGGCCGACCCATCGACGGCGGCCGCACCCTCGACGGCAAGCGCCTGCTCGGCGACGGGAAGACCTGGCGCGGCACCGCCGTCGGCACCGTCGTCGGCGTCGCGCTAGCGCTCGTCCTCGACGCCGTCGCCCCCGCGGCCGGCGACGCCGCGGGAATCGCGCTCCCCGGATTCCCCATCAACGCGGCCGTCGGCCTCGCGCTGGGTGCGATGCTGGGCGACATCGGCGCGTCGTTCATCAAACGTCGCAGCGGCCGCGAACGCGGTGCCGCGTTCCCCGGCCTCGACCAACTCGACTTCGTCGCCGGCGCGCTGCTGCTCGCGCTACTGTTCGCGCCCGATTGGACCCTCGAGGTGTTCACGCCCGCCCGCATCGCTGTCGTCGTCGTCGTCACGCCGCTGCTCCACCTGCTAACCAACGGTATCGCCTACTGGCTCGGCGTGAAAGACGAGCCGTGGTGACAGGCTGAGCGCCCCAGCACCGACCCGTTTTTCCCGACCCCACGCCCACCCACAGCCATGACCGACGACCTCATCGAGGCGCTCAGGGACGCCGACGCGGTCCAGTACGGCGAGTTCGAACTCTCCCACGGCGGCACCAGCGACTACTACGTCGACAAGTACCTGTTCGAGACCGATCCGCGCTGTCTCCGCCTGATCGCCGAAGCCTTCGCGGAAGAACTCGACGGCGAGAAACTCGGCGGCGTCGCGCTGGGCGGCGTCCCCCTCGCTGCGGCGACTAGCATCACCGCCGACGTACCCTACGTCATCGCGCGCAAGCAAGCGAAGGAGTACGGCACCGGCAACCGAATCGAGGGCCGCCTCTCGGACGGCGAGGAGGTCGTCGTCGTCGAGGACATCGCCACAACCGGTCAGTCGGCCGTCGACGCCGTCGAAGCCCTCCGGGACGCTGGCGCCGGAGTCGACCGCGCGCTGCTGGTCGTCGACCGCGAGGAGGGTGGCCGCGAGAACCTCGCCGACCACGGCGTCGAGATGGAAGCACTCGTCACGGCGTCGGATCTTCTCGCGGATCGGTAACGCATCCCACTGTTCGAATCACCCCTCGCGACGCTTCGACGTGTTCATGGTTGTGCAACCGTGAGGGGGTACATGAACCGTGCAGAGAAGGCGGCCCTCCAACTGCGGGCTGTCGCCGTTCTCCGGACCCTGAAGCGAAGCCGAACGTACGACGAACTCGCGGAGTTGACCGGCCTGCCCGCCGGCGACCTGAACCGCTACGTCAACGGGCACGTGCTCCCGGGCATCGAACGCGCCCGCGAGACCGTCGAGAGCATCGGGCGCGAGGAACTCGCCCACGAACTCGAATCCCGCATCTCCGTCGACGACGAGGGGTACGTCGACAACAGCGCCGTCGTGTTCGACCAGTCCTTCCTTGATCTCGCGGCGCCCGTCGCCGCCGAGTCGTTCGACTTCGAGCGCCCGGACGTGGTGCTGACCGCCGCCACCGACGGCATCACCCTCGGCGCCGCGATGGCCTCCTACTTCGACGCCGACATCGCCTACGCCAAGAAGCGCAAGGAGACCGCCGTCGAGGAGTTCGTCGAGTCCCGCCACCGACTCGCCTCCGGCATCGAACTCACCTACTACCTCCCCGCCGGCGCCGTCTCCGCCGGCGATACCGTGCTCGTCGTCGACGACCTGATCCGCTCGGGCGAGACCCAGGAACTGCTGCTCGACATCGTCGCCCAGTCCGACGCGACCGTCGGCGGCGTGTTCACCCTCATCGCCGTCGGCGACGAGGGGATGGATCGCGCCCGCGAGATCACCGACGCCCCGGTCGGTGCGCTGACGACGTTCGAGCGATGAGGTAATGGGGCAGATACACACGAACGTGCATTCGTAGGTCCTTTTCGACCCCTGTAAACCCGGTTTCGCGGTCTCTTGACGCGCGTTTGTGCATACCAGAGGGAAAGCCTCAAGTACGGATCCATCCGGATATGCATCCATACGGATGGGACTGACAGAGACGCTGGGGGACTACTTCGACGTAGACCGCCGCGACACCACCGTTCGAACCGAACTGCTCGCCGGGTTGACCACGTTCTTGACCATGAGCTACATCGTGGTCGTCAACCCCGCCATCCTCTCGGCGGCCATCGACATCGAGGGAGTGAGCGACGGCCGCCTGTTCGCGATGCTGGCGGTCGTCACCATCATCTCGGCGGCGGTGGCGACGCTGATCATGGCGTTCTACGCCGACAGACCGTTCGCGCAAGCGCCCGGCTTGGGGCTGAACGCCTTCTTCGCGTTCACGGTCGTGCTCGGGATGGGGATCCCGTGGCAGACTGCGCTCGCGGCCGTCGTCGTCGAGGGGTTCCTGTTCATCGGCCTCACCGCCGTCGGCGCGCGTGAGTACGTCATCAGGCTGTTCCCCGAACCGGTGAAACTCGCCGTCGGCTCCGGGATCGGCCTCTTTCTCGCACTCATCGGCTTCGAATCGATGCGCGTCGTGGCTGGCGACGCGGCGACGTACGTGACGTTCTCGCCGGTGTTCGCGAACGACCCCGTCGCGCTGATTTCGGTCGCGGGCCTGTTCTTCACGTTCGCGCTGTACGCCCGCGGCGTCCGGGGCTCCATCATCGTCGGCATCCTCACCACCACCGTCGCCGGCTACGCCGCGGCGGCGCTGGGCTACTCGGCGTACAACCCCGAGAACCTGCCCTCGGGAACGACGCTCTCTACTGCGTTCCTCGAGGGGTCGACGACGACGTACAGCCTCGCGGCCTACGACATCCGGCCGCTGGCGGGCGCGTTCCTCGACGGGTTCGGTAACGTCGAACCGTTCTCCTTCGCACTGATCGTGTTCACGTTCTTCTTCGTCGACTTCTTCGACACCGCGGGGACGCTGGTCGGCGTCGGCCAGTCCGCGGGCTTCCTCGACGAGGACGGGAACCTCCCGGATATCGACAAGCCGCTGATGGCCGACGCCGTCGGGACCACCGTCGGCGGGATGCTCGGCACCTCGACGGTGACGACGTACATCGAGTCCGCGACGGGCGTCGAGGAGGGCGGCCGTACCGGGCTGACGGCGCTGACGGTCGCCTGCCTGTTCCTGCTGACGCTCGTGTTCGTGCCGCTGGCGGCCGCCATCCCGTCGTACGCCTCCAGCATCGCACTCGTGGTCATCGGCGTCGTGATGCTCGGCAACGCCGTCGAGGTGGCGTGGGACGACCTCACCTACGCGATCCCGGCGGGGCTGACGATCATGGTGATGCCGTTCACGTTCTCCATCGCCTACGGCATCGCCGCGGGCATCGTCTCCTACCCCATCGTGAAACTCGCCGCGGGCGAGTCCGAGGACATCCACGTCGGCCAGTGGCTGCTGGCCGGCGCGTTCGTCGTCTACTTCGCGGTGCGGACCAGCGGCGTGATGTAGTCGCCGACCGCAACATCTTCGACCGTCCCCCTACTTGTCCGACCATGCAACGCAGCCTCCCATCCCGGGAGTGGCTCGTCCGCGGGGTGGCGCTTCTCGTCGTTCTCTCCCTGTTTGCGCCCGCAGTCGGCGCGGCGGTCGGCGTCGACGGCGATGACGGCGACTCGCTGAGCGAACTCGAAGCCGGCACGATGGCCCAACCGGCGAACAACTCCACCGTGATCGGGATTCAGGGCTACCACTTCCAGGGACAGGGCAACCGCAAGAAGCCCGCCCGGGTTGTCTCGACCAGCGGTAACGGCTCGACGGAGTGGGCCCACACCGACGCGCTCGGCGCGACGTGGTTCTACGACGTCGATCCGCTGCCCAACGGCAACCTCCTCGTCGTCTCGACCAGCCCCGACGGGACGCAGGTGTACGAGTTGGACCGCGAGAGCCGGGAGCGCGTCTGGCAGGAGACCCTGCCCTACCGGGACACCCACGACATCGACGTGTACAACGAGACGCATCTGGCTATCGCCAACATGCGCAACTGGAACGAGTCCTGTGCGTGCTCGAACGACCGCGTCGTGCTGTACGACCGCACCGAAGGCGAGGTGGACTGGGAGTGGAAATTCCGGGACCACTACCCCAACAGCACCGACGGCGGCTTCTCCGAGGACTGGACCCACGTCAACGACGTCGAGGTGATCCGGAACGGGAGCGAACTGCTGCTCTCGCCACGGAACTTCGACCAGGTGATCGCGGTGAACATCGAGAGCAAGGAGATCACCGAACGTCTCGGGGAGGACGGCGACCACTCGACGCTGTACGAGCAGCACAACCCCGACTGGCTCACCACCGAAGACGGCGACCCGACGGTTCTCGTCGCCGACAGCGAGAACGACCGCGTCGTCGAGTACACCAAGGAAGACGGCGAGTGGCAGCGCGTCTGGAGCGCCGGCAGTTCGGCGACGCTCTCGTGGCCGCGCGACGCCGACCGCCTCCCCAACGGCAACACGCTGATCGTCGACTCGATGAACCACCGCGTGATCGAGATCACGCCGAAAGGCGAGATCGTCTGGGAGTACTTCGCCACCTGGGGCCCCTACGACGCCGAGCGCATCGGCACCGGCGACGAGTCGAACGGGCCGACGATGCGCGATCAGGGCGTGAGCGGCCACAAGACCCTCTACGGCTCCGCGGGCGGTCTCTCGTCGACGTTCTCCTCGTGGCTCGCCGGCTCCGTACAGGGCACCGTCCTCGAGGGGCCGGGCGTCGAGTTCGCCGGCCTCTGGGGTCGGCTCGTGCCGTGGTTCCAGCCTGCGTGGCTGGACTCCTGGGAGTTCGCGGGCGTCGTCTTCGGGACGCTGATCCTGCTGGGTTGGGGGCTCGCGGAGGCCATCCGCGAGCGCAGGCGGATCGCCGACGGCGTCCGGTCGCTGGGCCAGCAGGCGACCGAGGCCGCGCGGAAGTAGCGCGCCTCGCCGTCGCCGCGTCGTTTTTCAGTCGCTAGGCCCTAGTGTCGGTGATGTCGAACATCACGCTCTACGAACTCGAGGGCTGTCCCTACTGTGCGAAAGTGATCGACAAGCTGAACGAACTCGATCTGGAGTACGACTCGGTGATGGTCCCCTCCAGCCACGACGCGCGAGACGAGGTCGAGGAGGTCTCGGGGCAGACCGGCGTCCCCGTGCTCGTCGACGAGGACAACGGCGTCGACGCGATGCCCGAGAGCGACGATATCGTCGAGTACCTCGAGGAGACGTACGGCAACAGCGCGGCCTGAACCGGCGACGACGCGGCCGCTACTCGGTTCGATTTTTCGAAGAACGAACCCCGATAGCGCCGCTCAGGCCTCGCCGGGTTCGGCGGCGCGCTCGCGGATCAGGTCCCGGATCGCCTCGGGGTCGTCGGTGTCGGCCAACTCCGCACAGGAGACGAGTGCGGTGCCTTTCACGGACTCGCGCTTGGCGTCGTCCTCGACGAAGTACACCGAGCGCGCCCGGGTGACCTGCCCCAGCGAGGACATGATCCGCGCGCGCTTCTCCGCGCTGGGGGTGAACGTCGAGTGGCCGGTCAGGAGCTTCGAACCGTCGCGGCCGCGGCGCTCCTCGTCCTCCGAGACGCTGTTGAACGGCGCTCGGGTCGTCGGGTGGACCGTGAACCCCGCGCGGGTCAGCAGGCCGACGACGTGCTCGTCGTCCGGGTCGGCCGCCGGCGGGTCGGGGGTGGGTTCGGCGTCGCGGACCTCCTCGGCTCCCTCCATCACGTTCATCGGCGCCGTGAACGGCTGGTCGAACAGCTGTTCGAGTTCGACGGCAACGTCGATGGAGGCGTTCATCCCGTCCTCGTACTTCGAGACGGTGCGACGGGAGACGCCCAACTCGGAGGCGAGTTTCCCGAGGCTCCAGTCCTCCTGCTCGCGTGTTTCCGACAGCAGTTCGCCGTCGATGTTGACGTAGAGGCCGCCCGGCGCGGCGTAGATGAGTGGCGGCACGTTCTCCACGAACAGGTCGAACGCGGTGTCTGGGTGGAGCGCCGGCACGCCGTGCCGGAAGTAGACGACCTCCGGCTTGAGTTCCTCGTCGCGGGTGCGCATCCCCACGACCATCGGCGTCGCCGAGAGGTACTCGCCGAGACGGCGCATCTCGCGCCCCGTGGCGGCGTCGAAGGCGTCGACGTTGCCCAACACTTTCAGCAGCACCAACTCCTCGCCGCGGCGGGCGGCGACGTCGAAGCTCTTGGGCCGGATCGCACAGCGCTCGCTGACGAGGAACCCGGCGTCCCGCATCATGGCCGTGACGTTGTCGATAAGCGCTGTACGGCTCATACCGTTGAATAGGCGATTCGCGACATATATGCGTTGTGACCATCCGCCTTGGCGCAGTCGTGCGGTTCGGGGCTTTCACGATCGGTAACGCCATATACCGGGTACCGACGCGAAACCCCCTTGGCCGCCGACCGCCTCCACCCGGTAGTGACGGTCATCGGCGTCGACGACACCGACTCCCGCGAGCGCGGAATGTGCACGACCTACCTCGCAGCACGGATCGCCGAGCGACTGGCGGCCGCTGGGGGGGAGGTCCACGAGCGACTGCTGATCCGACTCAACCCCGCGGTCGAGCGCAAAACCCGCGGGAACGCCGCGCTCGCGATTCACACCGACCTCGACGCCGACGACGCTACCGAAATCGCCCGCGACGAACTCGAACCGCTGGCCGAGGTCGAGGACCCTCGCACCTCGCCCGGTCTCGTGGTCGCCGACTGCGACCCCGACGAAGTGCCCGACCCCATCGTCCAGTTCGCCCACGATGCCGTCCGGGAGTTTCACAGCCTCGACCACGCGCTCGCGCTCGCCGACGAGGCCGGCTTCCATACGGAGGGCTGGGCGGGCGGCCACGGACGCATCGGCGCGCTCGCGGCCGTCGGCGCCAACCGCGCGTTCTCGGAGTGGACGTACGAACTGATCGCCTACCGGGAGTTCGAGCGCTGTGGCACGCCCCGAGAAATCGATGGGGGGAGCCTCTTCGCGGCCGCCGATGCGGGGTACCCGGCGGCGTGGGACACCGTCGACCGCGGCGAGGGCGAGGCGGTCTGTGTCCCTCACGCGCCGGGACCGATCCTCTACGGCATCCGCGGCGACACGCCCGACGCCGTCGAAAACGTCGCCGCCGGGATCGACTCGGAGCCTGTCGAACGCACCGCGCTCTTTCGGACGAATCAGGGCACCGACGCGCACCTCCGGGACGGGGCCACCGCCGACCTCCCGGCGCTCGAAGACGGCGGCGCCTACCGCGTCGACTGCGTCGTCGATGGCGAGCCAGAAACGCGGGAGGGCGGGCACGTGTTCCTCCCGATCCGCGGTCTCGACGGAGACTCGACCCTCGATGCGGCGGCGTTCGAACCCACGAAACGGTTCCGCGACCGCGTGCGGGCGCTCCGCGCGGGCGACGAACTCACCGTCTGTGGCGAACTGAGCGACGGGACGCTGAAACTCGAGAAGTTCGCGGTCCGGAGCCTGAACCGCACCGAGAAACGGAACCCCGTCTGCCCGGACTGCGGGAACACGATGGGTTCCGCGGGCCGGAATCAGGGCTACCGCTGCCGGGACTGTGGGACGAGCGCGCCGGGCAAAGTCGCGGTCGAGATCGACCGCGATCTGGATCCGGGCTGGTACGAGGTGCCACCGTGTGCCCGCCGGCACGTCGCCAAACCGCTGGTTCGCGGCGGCTTCGACGCGCCGACGCACCCGGAGCGTTAGACGAGACCGATCGCGATTTCGAGCACGCTCGGGTCGTGGACGGTTTCCCGGTTTGCGTACTCAGCAACCGTGAGAAACGCCGCTTCGGCGGCGTCGCTGTCTGCCCCGAGGGTCCCGCCCGTCGCGCGACGCGGGACGGCGAAGTAGACGACGACGTGGTTGCGCTCGCTGCCCGTGGCGAGTTCTGTGCCGACGATTCTCAGGGCCGCCGCGTCGACCGCGAGCCCAGTTTCCTCCTCGAGTTCCCGGGCCGCAGCCATCGGGAGTGGTTCGTCGTACTCGGCGTGGCCGCCCGGGAGTGCCCACGCACCCTCGTTGGGTGGCTGCCCGCGGCGGATGCAGCAGACTCGCTCCTCGCTATCGGCAGACTGCGTCTGACTCGCGGCGGAATCGCGACGCGATCCGTCACCGTCGACGACGGCGACCGAGGCGTTCGGGACGGCGTTGCGCCAGAGCACGCGCTCACAGTTCGGGCAGTAGGCACGGTCGCGCCCGTCGATATCGCGGTGTTCGACCGCGGCGCCACAGCGCGGGCAGTAGTCCGCATCGACGGCGATCACAGTCGAGCGTTCGCGGGCGCGGGGAAAACGGTTCGGACCGCCCCGGCTACGCCTTCAACCCACTCCCGGTGAGGGGGACAACCACGTCCTCGTCGGCGTCGATGTCGCCGCGGTCGCGGTAGGTTCTGAGCGCCGCGGGGGCGACTGCACACGTGGGTTCAGTGTAGAAGCCGGCCTCGTGGAGCCGGTCGAGTTCCTCGGCGACCGGGGCTTCCGGGAGCGCGATAGCGTCGCCGCCGGTGGCGTCGATGGCCGCGAGGATGGCCTCCTTCCGGACCGGATCGCGGATCTGGATCCCGTCGGCGACGTCGTTCGTCCCCGCGGTGTCGTCGTGAAGTTCCGCGGCGATGGGTGCGTAACCGGCGGCCTGTGCCCCGTACATCCTCGGCACGTCGTCGATCCAGCCCGCGTCCGCGAGCGCTCGGAACCCCCGGTAGGCGCCGAGGAACAGGGTGCCGTGACCGAGAGGGGTGACTACTGCGTCGGGTGCCGCCCAGTCGCGCTGGAGCGCCGTCTCGAAGGCGAACGTCGCCGTTCCGGCGAAAAAGGCGGGGTTCCACGCGTGGGAGGCGTACCACGCGTTGCCCCCGACAGCTTCCGCCACGCACGCGTCGGTAACGTCCTGCCGGCTTCCCTCGACCCGGACGGGCGTGGCGCCCGCGGCCTCGATAGCCCGGATCTTGCTCCGTTTGACGCTCGCGGGCACGTAGATTTCGGCGCCGATGCCCGCCCGCGCGGCGTAGGTCGCGATGGCGGCGCCGGCGTTGCCCGAGGAGTCCTCGACGACGTTCTCGACGCCCAGCTCGACCGCGCGGGAGAGCGTCGTCGTCGCGCCGCGGTCCTTGAACGACCCCGTGGGGAACACGTACTCGAGTTTGAACTCGGCGTCCCACGCTGGTGCTTCCTGCAGCGGCGTCATCCCCTCGCCGAGGCTCACGTGCTGGTCGACGGGGAGGAACTCCGAGAAGGCCCAGAGCCCCTCGCGCGTGTCGAACGCAGCGGGATCGGGTGCGGGCCCGTCAGGCAGGGGACGATCCGCGAACTCCAGCGGGTGGCCACACGTACAGCGCCACCGGTCGGCGTACTCGGCGCCGCAGTCCGGGCAGATCAGCGAGGCGGGGTCGGCGGCGGTCATGCTCGGTGGGTCGGCGGGGTCGGTCCAGTAGCTGTCGGTTCGACAGTACCTCCCCAGCACCGCTGGCGAGACTTTATCAGTAAAAGCGCGG
>Ga0306867_1000459_pt1 | contig 23289 bp, 19 predicted proteins | sample AntRauTorckE6831_FD_190432 | JGI IMG/M metagenome (GOLD analysis project Ga0306867, IMG submission 190432) | Saline lake microbial communities from Rauer Islands, Antarctica - Metagenome Torckler E6 #831 (v2) (version 2) | ecosystem: Environmental > Aquatic > Non-marine Saline and Alkaline >...
CGTCCGCTTTTGGTTTTTTCTCAAAATTATCACTGTACCCGTGCGCAATCCATACTTCTTTGTTATGATATTTGAGCCACAAATGCAGATTGCCTAATGTAAAATAGCGTACGGCTCCATCCTCAATGGAAACATCACCCCAAATTTGCTGATCCATAATAAAATCGCTCCTCCTTTAAATTAATCAACGCCTTTAGTTATGCCCGCAATATATCCATTTCCATAAAAAGGCGCAGCACCTCGGGCACAGCAATACTGCCATCTTCTTGCTGATATGTTTCCAGAATGGCTGCAACTACCCGCGGTAGTGCCAATCCCGAACCGTTGAGTGTGTGCAGGGTCTCAGTATTTCCATTCTCATTGCGAAACCGCAGCTGCATGCGGCGAGCCTGGTAGCCGCCAAAATTTGAGCACGAACTTACCTCAAGCCAGCGCTGCTGGCCCGGACTCCAAACTTCTAAATCATACTTTTTGGCCTGGGTGAACCCCATATCACCGGTGCACATTAGGAGTGTCCGGTACGGAAGGTTTAGCGCCTCCAAGAGTGATTCTGCATAATCGCGCAGACTTTCCAATTCATCAAATGCCGTCTTGGGATGTACCATCTTGACCAGCTCTACCTTGTCGAACTGATGCAGGCGATTCAACCCGCGCACATCTTTGCCATACGAGCCGGCTTCACGCCGCCAGCAAGGCGTATATGCTACATATTTTAGCGGTAGATTTTCGGGGTCAATAATTTCATCTCGGTGAAAATTGGTTACCGGCACCTCGGCGGTGGGAATGGCAAAAAACTCATCCCGCGGTACCTCGTACATCATATCCTCTTTATCGGGAATTTGCCCCGTACCGCGCGCCGAATCTTCATTAATAAAATACGGAGCCTGCATTTCGGTATATCCATTTTTAGTAGCTTCATTTAAAAAATAATTGATCAAAGCACGCTGCAATTTCGCAACCGGTCCCAAATAAAAAGGGAATCCGGCCCCTGTCACTTTTGAACCACGTTCAAAGTCAATCCAGCCCTGTTTTTCTACTAAATCCCAATGCGGGCGGCGCCAATCTTCACGCGCTGGCTCGCCCCAACTCTTATGCGTTTTGTTATCATTTTCGGATTCTCCAACCGGTACTGATTCGTGCGGAACATTGGGGATATTGAGCAGCATTTCATCACGCTTATTTTTTATTTTGCGCAAGTCTTCTTCAAGATCTTTGATCTGCTTTTTAAGTTTACTGGTATCCCGGATGATTTCCTGAGCTTCATCTTCCTTGCCCTGCCCCATGAGTTTACCAATTTTCTTGGCCTTCACATTGCTTTCGTTACGCAAATCATCCGTCTTTTGCACCAGCGAACGCCATTGCTTATCGGTGCTTAATACCTCCTCAACGATGTTGGTATTCTTCTCTCCTTTCTGGCGCATTCCCCGCTTTACTGCATCGGCGTTGGTGCGAATAAAATCTATATCCAGCATAATAATATTAAATAGTTAATTGCATGAATGTCCGCTAAAGATACAAGAGTTTGGTAAAGGTTGGAACCCATTTTAAAAATTGAGATTCTTAAAATAAATCATAAAAAATATGTGCATAATGATAAATTTCTGTTGAACTCCTAATTAATTAAACCTATTTTCCTTAATTCATAGAAAATTAAAGCAAAGTATATTATGGCTCAAAATTTAGATAAAATAGATCTGCTCATATTAAATCACCTGCAAAAAAAGGGACGTGCACAGCGGAATAAGCTGGCAGAAATTGTGGATTTATCCGTACCTTCTGTTTCTGAACGTATGCGTAAACTTGAAGAAAAAGACCTTATTCAGGGATACCACGCCGAATTGGATTCGAAGCAATTTAATTTTGATATCACCGCATTTGTATTTGTTGAGGTAGATGGTTCAGACAATTATAAATCATTTGTAGAAAATGCCACTAATGAATCTGAAGTTTTAGAATGTCATTCTATAACCGGAGATGGTTCTCATATCTTAAAAATACGAACAGAAAATACCGAATCGTTTGAGAAGCTTCTTTCTGAAATTCAATCCTGGAAGGGCGTCAGCAAATCACGCTCAAATATTGTTTTAAGCAGTTTTAAGGAAACCCACAACATTCCTATTGACAAGACTATCCATCCTAAAAAATAACCCGCATTTTTGTTCAAGGATTTTTGTGGGGCGAATATTAGCAACGCTGTTTTTTTTGCTCGTTTTTTCATCGAACGGTCTTGCCCAACGATCCTTTGGCGTGGTTTGGGAGGTTCCTTCCGAACCGGAAGTCATCCGGCAGCAACTTCGTGAATTTAAAGAATTGGGCATTACATACATCGAGGTTAATGAGCCAATAACACCTACTAACTGGCAAATAATTTCGGGATATGAATTCAATATTTTTGCCCGGCTGCCGATCTATTTTCCGGTGGCACAGTCTTTTACAGAAAATAATTCCGCTAAAAAAAATGCCTTAAAGCAGCTAATTGGAGAATATGCTACTCAACGGTCTATTAAAGCCATCGGCTTATTCTCTTACGGTCATACCAGCAATCCCGCCTTCCGAGATACCCTCTCAACAGTCATTGAAGAAGTAAGATCCGTTTATTCCGGCCCGCTCTATTATCATTCGGCGAAACCGGAACCGGATGTTGTACAAGATTATTTCAGCTTCAAAATTCAACGTATTTCAAACGCTACTTTTTCTCACAATTCCACTACGGGCGGTTTCTTTTATCAACCTGATGAACCGAATAGATGGAAATTAAAACAGCTCAAAACCTTTTTAAACAATACCGCAACGCAAGCAGATATTCCCATTTTTTTTGAAGCTTCATGGCTAAAATCCATGCTGCAGCAGCATCCCGGCTTTGGCAACACCTTGCGCTTGTATGCAACAACACAAAATCCTGTATTTGCGCTACCCAACCAGCAGGGAGAGCAATTTTACGGCCATAATTCAGTGATAGCAGCACTCATTATAGCCTGGTTTATTTTTGCTTTGACCTACTACATCAGCCCGGTGTACCGAAAGGCTCTTGTTCGATATTTTACGGGCCACACCTTTTATATTGATGATGTTTTAAAACGACATGTCCGCACGTTTTTGCCCGGTATTTCATTGTTTATACAGCACGCTTTAGCCGGCGGAATCGTCATGTATTGTTTCTTTTATACCGGCTTTTCTTCACTTGGAGCGGAAACTTTATTCTATCATTTTCCCTTTTTGTCGTTTTTTAATGCAGGGGCTAATTCCATCCTCATTCTGGGGTTTACGGTAACGCTTGCCATAGAAATAATCTGCATCATTTGGCTTTGGCTTGCCCTTCCTTCCATCAACTATTTGTATCAGGTTTTTAACCTTTACCCGTGGTCGTTACAGATAAATGTGCCGCTTGCTACCATAACGCTTGTACTTTTTTTAACCGGAATGCACTGGTTCTTTATTTTTAGTACGGCCGCTATTTTCTTGCTCATATTCATCGCCTCATTCTTTATTACTTCCATGGATGGCATACGATACGCAAACGCAGCTAAATTCAAATATCTGGCCGCGAGCGCGGGGCTCTACACAGTGGTTATTCTTGGGGTGATAATCTGGATAAGCCTGTCCGATAAATTAATAAATATCATAGATTTAGCCGCCTCATTGCCTATGTAATTTGCTTGCGCAGACGGGCAACCGGAATATTCAGTTTTTCTCTGTACTTGCTAACCGTACGCCGTGCAAGCTCGTAGCCGCGTTCGTTTAGCTTTTCGGTTATTACTTTGTCGCTTAAAGGCCCGGCCTTGTCTTCATTATTTACAATTTGGCGTACCGCATTTTTGACTTCCCGGCTGGAAACTTCTTCTCCGTCTTTTGTCTGAATACCCTCACTGAAAAAATATTTAAGCTCAAAAACTCCAAAATTAGTCTGCACATATTTACCGTTCACTACCCGGGAAATTGTAGAAATGTCGAGGTTAATACGTTCGGCTATATCTTTAAGAATCATTGGTTTAAGACCTTCACCGGTTTTGAAAAAATTTTCCTGAAGGGCCACTATCGTCTGCATGGTATTCATCAACGTATTCTGGCGCTGCTGAATGGAGTTAATAAACCACTGGGCTGATTCAACTTTATTTTTTATAAAACTTTTAGTCTCTTTAGTCTTGCTGTCGCTACCATCTTTATTTTTCAAATTATTCCACATTTCTTTGTAGCGTGGTGATATTTTGAGTGGCGGCACGTTTTGATTATTGAGCGTAATTACAAAGTCGCCCTCTCCACTTTTTTCTCCGTTGGTAAATTCTTTGTAGGTGACTTCAAAATCAGGTTCAATATAATTTTTGGTGTCATCCACCTCATTTCCCGTGCCGCCGGGTTTAGGGTCCAGCCCCTGGATGCATTTAAATGCGGCCTGCAGCTGGTCGTCTTCTACATCGAGCTTCGTCTTCAGTTTTTTGAAATGCTTCTTTTGGAAGGCCTCCCATTGCTGGGTGATGATTTCGAGAGCAAGCTGCTGTGCTGTGGTTTTATCGTCCACCAATTTAAGCTGCATCTGCAGACAGTCTTGCAAATTTTTAGAAGCGATGCCCGGCGGATCAAGCCGCTGAATTTGGCGACGAACTTTTTCCACGGTTTCTGCATCGGTAAGTACGCTGTGATTAAAAGCAATATTATCGACTACGGCTTCTATTTCGCGCCGAAAATACCCGTCTTCATCCAGCGAACCCAAAATCTGCACGGCAATAAGTTTTTCATCCTCATTAAAATTGAGCAATGATACTTGTTGCTCCAGCTCTTCAAGCAGCGATTCATGATAGGGATTCGGTAAATCGCGCCAATGGTCCCCGCCCGATGAGCTGCCCCCGTATCCTCCGCTGTAATCGTTGCCGTCGTACTCTGTGTTATTCATGAACTCATCCCAGTCCACCTCTTCATTCTCATCAACCGGGTCCACCTCATCATCTGACTGTTCCCATTCCTCAACACGAGGTTCATCAGCTTGCTCAAGCTGATCATCATGGCGAGCTTCCTCAAGCACCAGATTCATTTCAATCTCTTCTTTAATGCGCTGTTCGAGCGCAATGGTAGGCAACTGCAGCAGCTTGATATACTGAATCTGCTGGGGGGACAGATGCTGCTTTTGCACCTGCTCTTGGTTCATCTGTTGATTTTGACTGCTTTTAAGCATACTTACCAATCATTATTTATAACAAAATACTCACACGGGAACGCAATATCAGGATTCTGCCGTTTAATTTTATATCATAAATCAAGATACTATTAAAAGAATAAATCAAAAAACCCTTGGCGGTCAGCCGCAAATTTTGCTACCGTTTTTCAATCCAAAAAATAACTATGAAATATACGATCTTCTTTGCTACTCTCATTTTCAGTTTCCTCAATCTTGAAGCTTTTGCCCAACAACCCACACCCAACAAAGAGCAAACGTCGCAAGGTCTGCTGACTATTCAACCCATACAACACGGCACGCTGGTACTCGAAAGAAATGGTAAAACCGTGTATGTTGATCCCGTTGGCGGGGCCAAAGCTTTTGAAGGACTTAACAAGCCTGACCTCATTCTTATCACCCATATTCACGGCGATCATCTCAGTGTAGAAACGCTAAACACGCTGGATACCGAAGATGCGACCTTCATCACCCCGCAATCGGTGGCCAATAAATTGCCCCAAAAATTTACCTCTCAAACTACCGTGCTCGGCAACGGAGAAGAAACTACGCATTCCGGCATTGATGTGAAAGCTGTGGCTATGTATAACCTTCCGCCAAGCGAGGATGCCCATCACCCCAAAGGCCGCGGAAACGGATATGTGATAAGCGACCCTTCCGGTAAAATTTATATCTCCGGAGACACCGAGGCGACGCCCGAAATGCGGGCACTCAAAAATATAGATATTGCTTTTGTGTGTATGAACCTGCCGTACACCATGGACGTGCAACAAGCCGCCAACGCTGTTCTCGACTTTGCCCCGCGCATTGTGTATCCCTACCACTACCGCGGCCAGAATGTGCAGACGTTCAAAAAAATTGTGAATGTACAGAATGATGCCATCGATGTACGGCTCTTAAACTGGTATGAAAATTAGTTGCCGACCAAAACCAAATGCGTGTGGAATTTGTCAAATTTTAGTATGTTGGGTGTAATCTAAATGGAGTTTTAAAAGCATTGAAATGCTAAATGTCATTGCGAACGCAGTGCGGCAATTCCCTCCCCAAAATTGTGTGAATGGAGATTGCTTCGCAGGCTCGCAATGACAGATCAGGGTTAGATGGGTATTTCAATGCCTCTACTAATAAATTTGATTAATTATTTTTGACAGAAAACGAACAAACCTCACAAAGCAAAGTCATTTTAATTACAACCGCCGTCCTTATTGCCGGACTGGTGGGCGCTTATTTTGTGATTCCCGGCTATCAATCATTTATTGATGAGGCATGGCGAATTCTAACCAGCGGTGATGATGAGAAAATTGCCCAATGGGTAGAGCAATTTGGTTTTTGGGGGCCGGTTTTAATTATCTTTACCATGACCGCGCAGATGTTTCTTTTTATCGTAAATGCAACGTTGCTGGTTTTGGTATCGATTTTAGCATATGGGCCGTTCTGGGGATCACTGCTGGCTTTATTAAGCATTTGTGTGGCTTCAACCGTGGGATATTTTATTGGGCAGGCTTTGGGACGGCAGGCCGTGCACAAACTAATCGGAGAAAAAACCGAAAGGAAAATTTCAGGCTTTATGGACAGTTACGGTATGGGAGCGGTGGCCATTGCACGGTTCTCTCCCTTCCTGTCGAATGATGCCATCAGCTTTGTAGCCGGCATTCTAAAGATGAGCTACTGGAAGTTTATGGGTGCTACCCTGGCGGGCATCACTCCGCTTATCATACTTATTGCTTGGCTCTCAGAAAGTATGGACCGCCTGGAAACAGGCCTCATCTGGATTTCGGCCATCAGCCTTGCAGCATTTATCGGTTATATAGTGTATGACAAATACTTTAGCGGTGATTCAGATACTGATTAACGCAGCTCAAAATTTTTGCCCGCTGTCTGACGGACGCAATCATGATTTCTAACTGCGGAAATGTTAAAATGTTTTTTAGCCTTTTAAATTCATTATATATAATTTAGATTGGTTTAAGGCTATTTTATTCCATAAATAAGCAATCAACATTATGATAGAAACACAAATTAAAGATAACCTCGTGGATAAAATTAGGAAAATCGAAGACCCCAAAATAATTCGCGAGATATATCGTCTGTTAGAAATCGATACGGATGAAGATATTTATAAAACGAATGATGCCCAGAAAAAAGCTATAAATACCGCTTTGTCAGAAATTAAAGATGGTAAAACTTTAACTGAACAAGAAGTAAATGAACAAACTACAGAATGGCTCAACAAAAAAAAGTAGTTTGGAGTGAAAGAGCACAAAAAGAAAAGTTAAAAATACTGGACTTTTGGATACAGCAAAATAAATCCACTTCTTATTCTGAAAAGCTTAACAGCGTAATTGAAGAAACGTTAGAATTGCTAAAAAACCATCCTGAAATTGGTAGAAAGACTGATATAGGTGAAGATATAAGAATGAAGTTTATCGGAAATTATGAAGTTTTTTATCAATTAACTAAAGAGACCATTTATATACTCTCTATTTGGAACACTCGAAGAAATCCCAGTGATTTTAAGCTGTAATATTTAAACCAACTCAAAATTTTTGCCCGCTGTTTGCCGGACGCAGTCTTGCATCTCCAGTTCCAAAAGCTTTGCCAAGAGCTGATGGGAAGATTCTTCAAGTGAGTCACTTAAGTCATCAATGTGCATGGGATTTTTCTCAAGCAGCTTACAAATGGCTATAGACTGTTCATCCAAATCCACACTTTTCCAATTTTTTTGACGGCTTGATTCAGTTTCCTGCTGCCCAGAATTACCAACTGTCTGATAGTTGGGAAGCTCTTCCAAAATATCATCCACCGATTGAACCAACTTGCCGGCGGCCCGTTTGATAAGATGATTACAGCCCACGCCATTCACATTATCCAGCGAATGCGGCACCACAAATACTTCCCGGTTCTGCATCAGCGCGGATTGCGCGGTAATCATACTCCCGCCCTTCAAGCCCGATTCCACCACCAGCGTGCCCAGCGTAAGGCCACTCACAATACGGTTACGTTCCGGAAAATTACCGGCATCCGGCGGGGTGCCCGGTCTGTATTCTGTGATAAGAGCCCCTCCCTGTTCGATAATTTCTGCGGCTAAACCGGCATTTTTCTGTGGATAGATTACGTCAATACCCGAGCCAAGAACCGCAACCGTGGTACCCTCAACATCAACCGTGGCTTTATGCGCAGCCGCATCTACACCATACGCCAGTCCACTTACAATCGTTAGATCATGTTTTGCAAGTTGTCCGCTAAATTCCGTTGCCCGTTTTATTCCATAATCGGTAGCGCGGCGGGTACCCACTACGGCCAGCCCGGCGGTATCCAATGCATTAATATTTCCTTTCACCCACAGCAAAATAGGCGGATCATATATTTCGCGCAGCAGCCCGGGATAAACATCATCATAAAAGGAGATTATTTGGGCTCCATTTTTTTGGGTTTGGGCAAGCACACGATCAACCGTTGCCCAATCTTCAAATTCTAAAATGGCTCGTGCAATGGCTGGACCAATGCCGTCCGCGGTTTCGAGTTCAGCTGAGGAGAGGGTAAAAATTTCGGCGGGGTGATCCACTTTTTGCAGCAACAGGCGGATGCGCTGCGCTCCAAGTTGATGAACGGTACGTAAGGCAATCAGCGCCTCAACCCGGTTTTTCGATTTGTCAGTCGACAGCTTCAACGGCTTGTAATTGTTCCCAAATTTTTTCTTTTAACACATCCATGTTGTGCCCGGTGGCCGCTGATATCTGCACAGTAGGTATATCGAGATCCACCGGTTCATCCAGTTCAAAATTTTCCTGTAAGTCCATTTTGGTTACCGCCAAAATACGTGGTTTATCAAGCAGATCTTTCCGGTATGATTTCAACTCCTTCAGCAGCGCATTATACTCGTATTCAATATCTTGTTGGGAGCTCACCATAAAAAGCAGCACGTTATTGCGCTCAATGTGGCGCAAAAACTGGATACCCAATCCGCGACCTTCATGCGCATCTTCAATGATGCCCGGGATGTCAGCCATTACAAAGGTGCGGTGATCGGCCAACGTAATAACTCCCAAATTAGGTTTGAGGGTTGTAAAAGGATACGAATCTATCTTGGGTTTAGCTCCGCTTATGGCAGAAAGCAACGTACTTTTCCCGGCATTGGGAAACCCCACAAGCCCAATATCGGCCAATAGTTTAAGTTCAATTTCAATGGTGCGCTCTTCGCCCTCTTTCCCATCTTGTGCGTGGCGGGGCGTCTGATTGGTTGAACTTCTAAAATGCCAATTTCCCAATCCGCCTTTACCGCCCTCGGCTATGCGTATTTCCTGCTCGTGCTCCGAAATTTCTCCCAGGCGTTCTTCGGTATCAGCTTCAAAAATTACGGTGCCGAGCGGAGCTTCCAGAATGCGGTCGTCTCCCCCTTTGCCTTTGCGTTTGCTTGCGCCGCCGTTTTCTCCATCTTTAGCATTTACATATTTTTGATAACGCAGATCAAGCAGCGTATTTAACTGCTCATTCCCTTTTAAAATAACATCCCCGCCATCGCCGCCGTCGCCACCGTCAGGGCCGCCTTTAGCTTCGTATTTTTCTCGTCGAAAATGCACCCGACCGGCACCGCCGCTGCCGGCTGTCACATAAATTTTGGCGTAATCAGCAAATCGCATGAACTAAAAATTATAAATGTTCTGTGATAAAGTCATTAAGCATTCGGTACAAGTGCCGGCGCGTGTTGCCGCCGTAAATACCGTGATTTCGATTGGGATAGTACATGCTCCGGAACGCTACATTATTGGCCACCAGCGCGTTAACCCACTCCATCGAATTCTGAAAGTGTACGTTATCATCACCCGTACCATGTACCAGTAGATAATCGCCATTTATTTTATCCGCATAATTAATTGGTGATCCCTTTTTGTAGCCCTCCGGATTCATCTGCGGGGTCTGCATAAAACGCTCCGTGTAAATCGTATCATAAAAACGCCAGTTGGTAACCGGTGCAACCGAAATGGCCGTTTTAAAAATATCATGGCCTTTTGAAATACCCAGCGCTGCCATGTAACCGCCGTAACTCCAGCCCCAGATGCCCATACGTGTGGCATCAATATAGCTGTGCTTATTTGCCAGGAACTGAGCAGCGGCCATCTGATCTTTTATTTCCAGCTGTCCCAATTTTTTATAGACCTGCTTCTCAAAATCACGACCCCGTGCGCCGGTGCCGCGGTTATCCACACTTACAACAATATAGCCCTGCGCCGTTAAATGTCGGTGCCACATGGCGCGCTGACCTGCAGCAAAACGCTTCGTTACCGTTTGGCTGCCCGGCCCGCCGTACACATAAAAAATCACCCCGTGCTTTTGGGTTGAATCAAAATCGGCCGGTTTAAGCATGTATCCGCTTAAAGTTACATCGGAAAGGCTCAACGAGATAAATTCTTTGGTGGGCATTTTGTAGTCATTAAGCGTCTGCTGCAAGGGCTTATTATCTTCTAAAACCCGCACTTGCCCGCGGCCACTTTTGTGCAGCGTATATTTCGGTGGCGTTCGGGGTGCCGAGTAGGTCTGAATATAGTACCTGAAATCCGGGCTCATATTCACGCTGTACCAGCCGGACTTTGCGCTCAATTTCTGCTCGTTATTTCCGTCAATTCCAATACTGTAAAAATGTTGCTCCAGGGGTGATTCTTTTGTACCGGTGTAATAAATTTTGCCCGAGGCTTTATCATATCCCAAGAAATTCGTGACCTCCCAATTTCCATCGGTAATCTGACGGATAAATTTCCCCTCCATATCATACAAGAAAATGTGGTTGTAACCGTCTTCTTCACTGGTATAAATAAAGCGCTGGCCGCTCTCCAAGAACCGCAGATCATCATTCACATCAATCCAGGTTTCGCTGCGCTCGGTTTTTATAGTGCGCGATTGCCCCGTATTTGCGTTGGCCAACATTAAATCTTGGCGGTTTTGCAGACGGTTCATCCGCCGGATGGACAACATGTCGGGATTCCGGGTCCAATTGATGCGCGGAATATACTGGTCGGTTTTTTCGCCAATATCCATCCAGGTGGTTTCATCTGATTGCAAGTCATAAACGCCCACCTTTACGATTGAATTTTTTTCGCCCGCTTTCGGGTATTTATACTCTACCTGCCCGGGATACAGCGACCCCCATTCGGTGTAGAAAAACTCCTTAACGCGTGATTCATCAAATTTGTAATACGCTATTTTTTGTCCATCGGGCGACCAGTACCACGCCTTGGCAAAACCAAATTCCTCTTCATACACCCAGTCGGTTGAGCCGTTGATGATTTTATTTTTCTCTCCATCATTGGTGATCTGCGTTTCTTTGCCTGTGGCCAGATTCACCAAAAAAAGATTATTGTTCTGCACATAGGCCACTTTGTCTCCCGCAGGCGAAAAGGCCGCATACTGCTGCTTATTCTCAGATTGGGTTAACTTACGGGTTGAATCAGACTTTAAATCATAAATAAAATAATTTTCCTTGGTGCTGCGCCGCCAGATGGACTCGATATCCGTTTTTATCAACAGTTTTTGCTCATCAGAAGAGAACTGGTAATCTTGAATGGTGATGGGTTTACTCCGGCCTTCCACAGAAAGATCAGATGAGGCCACCAATATTTCATGATCACCCGAGGTAATATCATATTTTCGCAGTTCAACGTCCTCATCGGTCTGTTCAATGGCGGTATAATATTGGCCGTTTTGCATCCAATTTACTGACCGAATGCCATCGGGACTGAAGGTACCGTCAAAAATTTTATCGAAGGTAATTTCTTTTTTCGGCTGGGCCTCTACCGGCTGAGGGATGACCCAGCTGATCACAAAAATGAGTAATAGTAGTTTTTTCATAAGTAGTGATGGTTTAAAAGAACATCAAGATTATTAGTTGAGGAGGTGCTCTCAGTGTTCAAATTTATGGAGCACCAGCTTTAGTAATTTACTGAGCTCTGCTCTCATTTTGGTACGCGGAACAATGAGATCTAAAAATCCTTCTTTAAGCAAATATTCCGACGTTTGAAATCCTTCCGGCAAATCACGGCCAATAGTTTGCCGAATAACCCGCGGACCTGCAAAGCCGATGAGTGCTTCGGGCTCGGCAATATTAAAATCACCCAGCATAGCAAAACTGGCCGTAACGCCGCCGGTAGTGGGGTTGGTCATATATGAAATATACGGAACGCCGGCTTCTTCCAGTTGCGCAAGTTTGGCCGAGGTTTTTGCCATTTGCATAAGGCTGAGCACGCTTTCTTGCATACGCGCACCGCCCGACTGTGAAATAATAATCAACGGTTGCTGCTGCTCTCTGGCACGATCAATGGCCATGCCCAGGCGTTCGCCAACTACCGACCCCATGCTGCCGCCCATGAAATCAAAATCCATGCAGGCAATCACAACATCAAGCTCATTCATTTTGCCCACACCCACGCGGGCCGCATCGGAGTGATTGGTTTTTTGCTGATATTCATCCAGGCGGTCGGAATATTTTTTACGATCTTCAAATCCCAGCGGATCAGTGGGTACAATTTCCTGCCCTATTTCCTCAAATTCTCCGCCATCAAACAAAAAAGAAAAATACTTGTCGCTTCCAATACGGAAGTGATAATCACTCAGCGGATCAACCCATAAATTATCTTCCAACTCGCGGCGGTGCACCGTTTCACCGGTTGTGGGCACTTTTATCCACACGCCTTCCGGCATTTCTTTGCGCTGATCTGTTTGAATGTTTTTGTCTTTACGCTTGAACCAAGCCATATTTTTACGCTTTATTTATTTTTTTATCTTAAACAAAATAATGAATAAGTAGTGAAGGAGAAATGATTTTATTTTTCATACTTACTTTGAGGTATAATATTGGGGATCAAATTGCGCAGGCGAAATTTTGTGAGTGAAATTATTGGCCTTCAGTTGATACAATTCAATAAGCGACGTTGCTGATATTATCTTTTTTGCATGTGTTTTTATGCTACCCCTCACCTTCTTGCTGAAGCGATCAATACCCGTTCCCATCAGACAATCATCATCTTCTAAGGCAGCCTCCAAGGCTGTTATTTCTATGGTATTCACCGCTGATTCCGCACGCAACTGATTATCAATCACGTTAAACTGCTGGTGATACACATGCTTGCGCCGCGCATCAATGATTGCGTGAATGCGAGAGGGCGGCGGCTCTTTTTTGAGAACAGCCCCAGCAAATGATGCTAATGTAGGAATTCCATAGAGCGGAACTTCCGATCCGAAAAGCAACCCTTTGACCCCGCTGGCAGCAATGCGTAAGCCGGTGTACGATCCCGGACCTTCGCTGACCAGCACGGCATCAAGATCATCAACCGAAAATTGATGGACCTTCATCAACGCTTTAATGAAAAGAAAAAGCTTTTCGGAATGCGAACCGCGTGATTGGATGCGTTCCTCAAAAATTTCGCCGGACTCATTTTTAAATGCTACCGAACAAACATCGGTGGCGGTTTCTATAGCTAAAATCATATCAATTTTGATCTCGTTTCGTACCTCCGGTGCAAAACCTATTTTCTCGTTCCCGGCCGGAGGTCAGGAACGAGAAAGACCATCATTTACGAAGAAATTAATTCCCTCAGTATAAAAAACTCGCTTCTAATTGTTGGGAGGAGGTTGTACCTCCGAGCAAAATAAAAAAGCAGACCGCATTTGCTGCCTGGCTCTCCAAAGATACCTAAATTAACTTCGCTTTACTACCCGATGAAGTCAATCATCAGCTCATTGAGCGTTTGGGTGTGGGTATAATTGAGGCCGTGCGGGGCCCCTTCAATCACTTCCAACCGGCTGTCGGTAATCATCTCATCCGAGCGTTGCCCGCTTACTTCCAGCGGCACTACTTGATCTTCGGCACCATGTACAACAAGTACCGGCACGTCTATTTTTTTCAGATCATCCCGGAAATCCGTCTCCGCAAACGCAATGATGCAATCTTGCGTGGCTTTCGGAGAAGCAAAGGAGGCAATGGTCTTATTGTAGTGAACCAGATCCTCACTAATTTTATCGCCACCGAGGTCATCAAAGTTAACAAACTGCTTGCCAAAATCGTCCAGGAAGGCAATGCGATCGCCTTTAACGCCTTCCATAAATCCGTCAATATCTTCCTGTTCAAGTCCGCCATCAGGGTTATCGGACGTTTTCTTCAAATACGGCGGTACCGCGCTTATAAGCATGGCCTTGGATACGCGGTCGGAGCCAAAATGACCCAAGTAGCGTGCTACTTCGCCGCCGCCCATCGAAAAGCCGGCAATGATAGCATCATTGATATCTAAATTGACAAGCAATTCGTGCAGATCGCCCGCCATAGTATCGTAATTGTAACCGGTCCACGGCTTATCGGAATCGCCAAAGCCGCGACGGTCGTACGCAATACAGCGATACCCGGCCTCCGTAAGAGCATTAATTTGGTATTCCCACATGCGTTGGCTCAACGGCCATCCGTGAATCAAAATAACGGGCTGCCCTTCGCCACAATCCTGATAATAAATATTGGTTGGTGTATCTCCTGCTTTACTCTTAATAAATGGCATAAATACGTGGTATTTAATTAAAAATATATGGTAAATAATTTAACATCATATAGAATATGTAGCGTTCATTTCCACGCGCTATCTATCATTCGCTTGAAAATTGTACCCCCATCAGCTCTCTGAAGAATGCGTTTGGAGGAATTTCTGTAGCTCATTTTCCAGCGACTGCTCTTGTTTTTTTGACTCATAAATTTTAGGCTCAGCTACGCGCTCCCGGCAGTCTTGGATGCCGCATCGTTCGCACGATTCATTGACAATGCGCGATGGGATGTTGGGATCATCCAAAAAGTTGACGGCCTTTTTTAGTTTATCATCAATAAGTAAACCCAGGGTAATACAAGAATTTTTTCCTTCGGATATTGCCAGCGGACGGGCCATGGAAATACACAGGTATTCATTTTCCGTGCCGTGGAAACGCGATTTTTGAATATCAATAACCGGTGTACGGTATGTGCCTTCCCTTAACTGTTCTGCTAAATCCTGTAAAATGGTGATGGTTACCCACCGCCGGCAATAATGTTCGTTGCGGTTGATGCGGTGCGGATTATGCAACTGTGAGAGATGCAGCTCTTTAGTAAGCTTAAATTGCTGGGTGCCCGATGGATTGTGAAACCGAAGAAAGAAGAGCTGATCAAGCCCAAAATGATGGGGCAAAATCTGTGTTAAACGGTGAATAAGGGTTTCCGGAGTGGTTGAAAAATAATCCAGTATAGATTGGAGCGATTCCGGTTCCCACTGCTCCTTGCTGAAAAAATCGTTCAACTTTTCAACAAGCAGAACACTGTTAAGCATTACGGCCCCGGAGAAGTAGGAGGCTTTAAAGTTATTAAAAACCTGATCGAATGATTCAATATTAATCCAGGATGATGACAGTGCCCGTTCCTCTAAATTGAGTTTCTGGTAGCCAAGCTCACGGCTCATTACAAACGCTTTCTGGGTATCTTTGAGTCCTTCATTCACATAAAGTTTGGGAGGGCTGCCGGGAACCAGCACAGAACGGAAGGCCCGCAGTTGGGGTTGTTCATCAAATGAGCTTTCCATCACTTCATATTCGTACGCTGTTTCCAGCAATTTTTTTAACTCTCTGTATGGTATGGCAGGGTGATTATTCCAGTTTTGATCAGACAAAAATTGCTGTACCTGCTCTTCAATATCCCCCATGTAATTATCATTCAACTCCTGGTACGACCGCAGCGATGCCAGCAGCAGATGCTCAATCCGCACATCATAATTTCGGGCTACTTCAAACAGGGCATGCATCAGAGCACTGAATCGGGCCGGATCATCGCCCATCATGCCAATAAGATCACTGATCTTTATGCCAAAAAGTTCCAGTGGTATTTCATGCAATGCGTTGCTTTTAAGTAAGTCGGAAAGTTGACCAAGTTGTTTGCCCAGCTTTAGCGATACCATCTCCTCATACTCTACGCCAAGCGCCCCGGCCAAGGCCACAATTTTATCTACCTTGGGGTATTTCTTTCCTTTTTCAATCTCATTGATATAGGAGGCCGACACCCCGGCTTTTTTAGCAAGATGCTGCGTGGAAAACCCTTTGGCTTCACGGTATTGGCGAAGCTTGAGACCAAAGATCGCTTTTAAATTTTCTTCCTGAACCTGAATGGGCATTTTAAACGAATATTAGCTGTTAGTGAAAATTCCTATGCCTAACCTAAGAAAAAATCATCATTCATACAGCTTAAAATGGTGTAGAGGTAGTTTATAAATCTAATTCAGCGAATTATAATATTTAGCGAATATTCGCTTGTAATTTATATTCGTTTTTATTTATTTGTGATGGAACGGGAAATCGCATCTAAATCACTACTAACATGGGAAAAGTAAATACCAAAGAGCGAACCGATACTTCGCTTAAGATAAGTGGAGAAGCTCCGGACACCTCAATACAGAATCTACTAAACAAAGAACTGACCGATTTACTGGTTGAGCTTCATGAAAAATTAGATCCAGAGCGGCAGTCGTTGCTTTGGAGCCGAAAGGTGAAACAGTCAAAATTCAATGAAGGAGAAGCTCCGGAATATCTGAACAAAAATAATGCTGCCGTTGAGGGGGACTGGAACATAAATCCACTGCCTGAAGATTTAAAAAAACGCCGGGTTGAAATTACAGGTCCGGTAAACTCGGCCAAGATGGTCATTAATATGCTGAGCCGAAATAAATCCGGCGATCGCGCTGATATGGCCATGCTCGACTTCGAAGACTCAATGAAACCAAGCTGGCCAAATATTGTGGATGGCTATAACAATGTCATCGGTGCGGTACGGGGCGATCTGCGTTTTAAACAGCCGGCCAAAGGCGACCGCCCCGCTAAAACATACAGCCTCAATCCCGATGATATGCCCGGGGTTATGGTGCGTGTGCGGGGCCTGCACCTGAATGAGCCTAACATTACAATCAACGGCGAACCCCTCTCGGCCGGCCTGCTTGATTTGGCGGTCACCTTTTACCACACAGCTGCCCTGCAGGTTCAAAAGGGACGAACACCCAAATATTACATTCCCAAATGTGAATCATACCAAGAAGCGCGCTGGTGGAACCGCCTGTTTACGGTGCTTGAAGATCGGCTGGACTTTGAAACCGGCACCCTGCGCGCCACCTTTTTGATTGAAACCCTTACGGGTGCCTTTCAAGTAGAAGAAATTCTGTACGAAATCAAAGATCACGCTGCCGGTTTAAATGTGGGTCGCTGGGATAAAATATTCAGCGACATTAAGGTACTGCGATATCACAAAGATCGTATTATGCCCGACCGAAGCACTATTGACATGAGCAAACCCTGGATGGATCAATATGCCAAACGGTTGATTAAAATCTGCCATTCTCGTGGAGCTATGGCCATTGGAGGCATGTCGGCCTTTACGCCCGGCAAAGATGCCGAACTGCGAAAAGAACAAACCGCCAAGGTAAAGGCTGACAAGGAAAATGAATTCAATATTGGTCATGATGGCTGCTGGGTTTCTCACCCTTATTTCATCACCCCAGCTTTAGCCTGTTTTCCGGAACAGAATCAGCTGGAGTGCACCTTGCCAAACCAAGATAAATATCCCGATATCTTGCCGCAGGGCGGTGGCGAGGTTACCGAAGCCGGCGTGCGGACCAACATCCGTGTGGGCATTGCGTACATGCGGGGCTGGAACCAAGATATAGGCTGTGTGGCATGGGATAATCTGATGGAAGATTTAGCCACGATGGAAATTTCACGAGCACAAATATGGCAGTGGATTTATCATGATGTAACCCTAGCGGATGGCCGCAATGTAACGCGCGAACTCGTTGATACCATGCTTGATGAAGAACTCGATAAAATATTAGCCGAGGTTGACGAAACCATGCAGGGGGCGCCGGAAAAACAAATAACAACCATCAAGCAACAGTTTCGGGAAGCACGCGAAGATACAGGAGCAATATTTGTGCTCACCAGCCTGCCGAATTTCCTGAACACTGCAGTCGAAAAAATAAAATCCAACTAAAAATTAACCACCCTATGAAAACAGTTGAACAACTTAAAAATGAATGGGATAACGACGAGCGATGGGAAGGCGTCAAGCGCAATTATGCACCTGAAGAAGTTGTAAAACTTCAAGGGTCCATCGTTCCCGAGCATACACTGGCAAAACTGGGGGTTAAACGCCTTCGCAAGCTGCTGCAAGAGGAAGAATTCGTCTCATCACTGGGCGCCCTGACCGGAAATCAAGCCATGCAACAGGTTAAGGCCGGCTTGAAAGCCATTTATTTGAGCGGTTGGCAGGTAGCTGCCGATGCAAACGTAGCCGGTCAGATGTATCCCGATCAAAGCCTGTATCCAGCTAACAGCGTGCCCAAGCTGGTAAAACGTATCAACCAAACGTTGATGCGGGCTGATCAAATTCACCACATGGAAGGCGACCATTCCACGCACTGGCTGGCTCCCATCATTGCGGATGCCGAGGCCGGATTCGGAGGGTCGCTCAACGCATTTGAACTGATGAAAAGCATGATTGAGGCCGGGGCCGCAGGCGTTCATTTCGAAGATCAGCTTGCTTCTGAAAAGAAATGCGGCCACCTGGGTGGAAAAGTATTGGTTCCGACTTGCCAATTCATTGAAACTTTGACAGCCGCGCGGCTTGCAGCTGATGTGCTTAATGTGCCAACCTTAATCATCGCACGCACCGATGCCGACTCAGCCAAATTGCTGACCAGCGACATTGATTCATATGATCATCAGTTTATGAGCGGCGAACGTTCTCCGGAAGGATTCTATCATGTAAAATCCGGGCTGGAGCAGGCTATCAGCCGTGGACTTGCATACGCGCCCTACGCCGATTTAGTCTGGTGGGAAACATCGCGGCCAAATCTGGAAGAAGCACAAATTTTTGCAGATGCAATCCATGAGCAGTATCCCAACCAAATGCTGGCATATAATTGCTCGCCATCTTTTAACTGGAAACAGAATCTCTCGGACAGCGAGATTGCGAACTTCCAGCAAGAAATTGCCGCCATGGGGTACAAATTTCAATTTGTGACACTGGCGGGTTTCCATTCCTTAAATTACAGCATGTTCAACCTGGCCAACCAGTACCGGGATAAAGGAATGGCTGCATACTCAAAGCTTCAAGAACAGGAGTTTGGAAGCGAGTCGATTGGTTATACCGCTACCAAACATCAACGCGAGGTGGGAACCGGTTACTTTGATGCCGTGAAAAATACCATCAACAGCGGTGAAAGTTCTACGCTGGCACTCACCGGATCAACCGAAGAAGCGCAATTTGCCTGATTTCTTAGACGGGGCACAACAGAAGGGGCGGGAATTTTCCGCTCCTTCTGTTATGATTTATGATTCTATAAGCCAGCTACTGTTGCTCAAGTGTACCCATCGCTCATAAAAATTCAACAGCCGCGGATATACATCAGTGGAAAAGGTTTTACGCGAAATATCAATGTTGAACTGATAGCGCAGCGTATTAGAACCCATATTATATTGCTCAGAAAAGCTGGCGCCGGGCAACTGTATTGTACGGTCATTGGGCACTGCGGGCAATGCCATACCTTCGGACAAAGAAATGTTGTATTGCAGGTTGAGGCGTTCCGGGGCATCGAGGGTTACCGGCAGGTTCCGCTGATTTTCGTCAAATGGATTATTTCTGAGATAGCCCACCACCATGGGCGAAAATTCAAGCCCGTCGGTATAAGACACAGCATAATCTTCAAGCGTAAAATCAGCGGCAAGCCTAATGGGCGCATTATAAGCATGCAGATTTTGGAGTGATGCATTTGAAAGCTCAACCTGCGGGTAGCCGTCCAGCACCGCTTCCTTGATAATTTGTGAAACCGGCGTCCCTTCGGCCTTAAGTTGACGTATTTTTTGGGCCGGATAGCCCACGATATGCGACTGAAGACGCCCCTGCAGATTGCCTTGGCGGTCAAGCGCTGCATCAATATCAACATCAATGGAAAAAAGGCTTCGGTCGGGTTTTAAATCAACCCAACGGTGGCTTTTGGGCCTTATCAGCAACCCCGTTTCGTTAAATGTATTAACCGGAATAAGATTGGGTTGGCTATGCGAAAAGCTGGCATCCATAAAATAGGATGTACCGTTGATTTCGGTATAAATAAGCTGCCCGTTAAATTCAAAAAATGAGGGAAAGGATTGGTTAATCATCCCCGACCCGCGCGTTGATATAAGTACAGGATACGCATCAATTCCCGCACCGTTGAGCATGGCCGCCAGCGTCTGGTTTATGGCCGCCTGATCAACCGGATCACCCCGCAATACCACGCTGTCTTTGACCGAACTGAATGGAGATTTACTGCCCGAAAAACGCGTGTTTTCGTTCACATATCGGAAGATACTATCTTGGGCCGCTTCTTTGCTTGCAAATGCATCACCAATTTCTAGTCCGCGTTTTTTTGCTATTTCGTTGGCGTTTATGAAAGCCAATATTTGCTGCTTACGGCGAAGTTCGGCCACCACATAATTCCAGCTGTTTTCCAGTGTTTGGCGGGGCAAACCAAACGCACTCAGCTGAAATTTTAATTTACCGCGGTAATCATCCAGCGATGATATGTAGGTTTCTTCTCGAACGGCAGGGATATTGCGAGCGCGCCACGTTTCTTTAATAATGGGATCCGGTTGCGGATAGGTAAATACTTTGGGCACGGTACTGCTGCTTAGCTGGGTGATAAAATGATTGATGGTTCCATCAAAATTTTCTGCCGCACCCGAATACCGCAAATATTTGGGATAGGTGATGGACACTTCAGCCCATTCGGTAGGAACCTGATGGGACAAATAAAAATCGGGCAGTTCTTCAATATATCGCCGACGAATGGTGTACCGGTACTCAATGACGGAGCCGTCTTCCACGGCCGGCATGGTGAACTCTTTTACGTTATAGCGCGAATTCACGTTGATAGTGCGAATATTTTCAGCTGAAACCGGCACGGCTGATTCAGGGCTGCCATAGGTTGCAGCTCGAATATTGGAGACCGATTCAATATTATTTTCGAAATAATAAGGAATACCTACCACACGGGCGCCCTGAGCCGTTGCATCGAATACCTTAATCCGCACATGGTAATTGAGTACCGCAACGATAGATTCCTGCTCATTCTCAAAATTGATATCAAGCTGCTTCAACGAATAGATAAACGGTACGTCCGTATCAACCGGATACCGTTCTGCCGCAAAAAGTGAATCGGGAATACGGCCAAACTGAGGTTCGGTGGGCGTTTGTGCTGAAAGGTTAAAGCACAAAAAAGCACTAAGAAATAAAAAAAGATAAAATCGCCTGCACATGACCTGCAAAAATAGAATTGAAAAATCACATTTTCTTTAATGAACGCTTTAATAACCCAATTAATTTTATGCAGGTAGTGAATTTTCTATAAATTGCCCGTTGTTGTAAATGGCTTCCGCGCGACCAACCATAGAAGACTGCAAATAAGGGGTATTCTTTGATTTTGATTTCAGGTGCTGCTCTTCAAGCGTCCACTCTTCATCGGTATTAAAAATCGTCAAATTTGCCCGGGTACCGGCCTCAATTTGGGGCACGGCAATATTCAATATTCCTCGTGGATTTTGCACCATTTTTTTCAATACCGCCCTTAAATCCATTTTATCGGATTTTAAAAGCGTCCGCACCGTTACCGGCCAGGCCGTCTCCAGCCCAATGATACCGTTTGGCGCATACAAAAATTCCACCTCCTTTTCTTCAATGGCATGCGGAGCATGATCGGTGCAAATGGCATCAATAGTTCCGTCAGCCAATCCTTCAATCATGGCTTCCACATCATCGCGGGTGCGCAGCGGGGGATGCATTTTGCAGTTGGTATCAAAATCACGTTGCGCAATTTCTTCGTCCGTTAAATCAAAATGATGTGTGCACACTTCCGTGGTGATGTTGATCCCGTCTGCCTTGGCGCGCCGCACCAACTCTACCGCTTTCGCGGTACTGATGTGCGCCACATGTACGTGTCCACCGGTGAACTCCGCCAGCAAAATATCGCGTGCAATCATCACCTCCTCGGCAATGCCCGGCGTACCGTCCAGCCCCAGCCGCGTTGATACGGCTCCTTCATGCATATGGCCCGGCCGCGAAAGTTTCAAATCTTCTTCATGGTTTATAATGGGCATTCCCAGCATAGATGAATATTCCAACGCCACCCGCATCAGCTGAGAATTGTACACCGGGTCTCCGTCATCACTGAACGCCACCGCCCCACCCTGCTGCATGTCGCCCATTTCGGCAATGGCTTTGCCTTCCCTATTTTTTGAAACGCAGCCAATAGGATGTACCTCCACGGCATGCTTCTCTGATTTCGACCTAATGTATTCAACCACATCCCGCGTATGTATCGGCGGATTGGTATTAGGCATGCAGGCCACTTCGGTAAAACCGCCAAAAGCCGCGGCATTGCAGCCGGATTCAATGGTTTCTTTGTGCTCAAAGCCCGGCTCCCGCAGGTGCACGTGCATATCCATCCAGCCCGGAGAGCAATAAGCACCGCCGGCGTCAACGTCTTTTTCTCCATCCTGCGGTTCAAGTGCATCACCAATTTCAGCTATTTCCCCGCCTTTAATTCGCAAATGCGTAGAACTCTTACCCTCATGGCCATCACCAATGAGCGTTACATTTTGCAGCAGTAAATTGGGAGTATGATTCATACCTTTGAACTGTTATTTTTGATGCTAAATATACAAAAGCCACAGATAAACACAGATAAAAAACGATTTCTTGTACTGTCCCATATTTATCCGTTATAATCTGTGCAAATCCGCGGCCAAAAAAACTTTATGTCTCAATCTGATCTGTTCAACCCACAAACGCTGTCGGTTTCCGACCTTACCGGTGAAATAAAAGCCCTGCTGGAAGGAAATTTTCTTGACCTAAAAGTGGAGGGCGAAGCCAGTAACGTCTCCACCAGTCGCAATGGGCACACCTATTTTACACTCAAAGACGAAGATGCCCAGCTTTCGTGTGTCATCTGGCGCGGGGTGAACCAGCGCCTGGATGCTGAAATTACCGATGGACAACAAATTATTGTCGGGGGTGATATTCAGGTGTATCCGCCGCACGGGAAATACCAACT
>Ga0306867_1000463_pt1 | contig 23097 bp, 21 predicted proteins | sample AntRauTorckE6831_FD_190432 | JGI IMG/M metagenome (GOLD analysis project Ga0306867, IMG submission 190432) | Saline lake microbial communities from Rauer Islands, Antarctica - Metagenome Torckler E6 #831 (v2) (version 2) | ecosystem: Environmental > Aquatic > Non-marine Saline and Alkaline >...
CAGTCTTGCGCGAGATACCCCGTCCATTAGGTCGGGGAGGGATAGCGCGTCGCCGTTAGGCGGCCCTGGTCTCGCTTTCTCCGTTTTGGTTGGGTGCTATCTTCGGTTGTTGGTCATTGGAATTCAAGGAAGTGCCCTCCTAGCGCCAGCTGTCCGCTGCTGCCTGGTGCCAGTCGCTGGCCCATGAATCCGGCGCGCAGTCCGTATGCAAGAGGCAGCCCTCATCAATGCAGGGATAAAGCTCGGCATAGTTCTTGACGCTGCCTTGACTGACCCGCCGATTAATATCTGCGGGCTCCAGATCTTCCAGTTGATCCTTGCCCATGATGCTGATCAGTTCCGCCAGGGCTTCCATGGATGTGTGGTGGTAGTTCGCAACCCGCACGCCTTTGTCGGTGACATCCAGTTGTTTGTAGCGGGCGGGATTCTGGGTGGTGATACCGGTAGGACATTTGTCAGTATTACATCTGCGGGACTGGATGCAGCCCAGTGCCAGCATCATGCCGCGGGCTGAATTCACGGTGTCAGCCCCAAGAACCATCATTCGCAAGATATGAAATGCAGAGAAGGCCTTGCCGGAGGAAATAATTCTGATCTTGTCGCGAACACCGACCCCTCGTAGGGCATTGTGCACAAAATGCAGGCCATCGCGCAGCGGCATGCCCACCGAGTTTGTCAGTTCAACCGGCGCGGCGCCGGTGCCGCCTTCACCGCCGTCCACCGTAATAAAATCCGGTCGCAGGCCGGTTTCCAGCATGGATTTGCAAATGCCAAGGAATTCCCGCCGGTTACCGGGACACAGCTTGAATCCTACCGGTTTGCCACCCGAGAGTTTTCGAAGTTCGGCGACGAATTGCAGCAATTCCACTGGGCTTGAGAAAGCCGAGTGTCCGGGCGGTGACAATACGTCCTCCCCCATGGGCACCATGCGGATACGGGCAATTTCTTGGGTAAGCTTGGCGGCTGGCAGCAGGCCGCCATGGCCGGGCTTGGCACCCTGGGACAGTTTGATTTCGATCATTTTGACCACATCCTGTGCCGCCTGCTCTGCAAACAGGTCCGGATCGAATACCCCGTCTGGCGTGCGGCAACCAAAATAACCGGTTCCGATTTGCCAGATCAGATCACCACCGTACTCAAGGTGCCACTCGCTGATCCCACCCTCGCCGGTGTTGTGGGCAAAATTTCCGAGTTTCGCGCCCCGGTTGAGTGCCATCACGGCATTGCGGCTCAGGGCACCGTAACTCATGGCGGAGATGTTTAACGGGGAAGCCTCATAGGGCCTGGTGCATTCTGGCCCACCAAAAGTAACCCGGAGATCGACCGGGAGGCACTCCTTGGGTGCCACGGAATGGTTTACCCATTCGTAACCGTCGCGGTAAACATCGAAGATGGTGCCGAAGGCGCGGGTATCGTTAGTTTTTTTGGCACGCTGATAGGCCAGGCTGCGAAATTCCCGACTGATCGGGGCGCCATCGAGATCGGACTCTACAAAGTACTGCTGCATTTCCTGTCGAACGGACTCGAACAGGTAACGAAAGTGTCCGATCACCGGGTAAATCTTGAGCAGGGTATGTTTGTTCTGGATAAGGTCATGGATACCCAGAACAATCAACGGCCCGATAATCACCCAGGCCCAGTTAACGCCCGGCCACACAATACCGGCGAGGAGCAATACAGCGCTTAGCACCAGACCTGAAAGAATAAAAATGTGGCGGAACACCATGATGCAAACCCTGTTTTCAAATGATGAAATTTTGTTGTTGATCAGTAATAAACGACACGCTGTGAGCCTGGTTGTTACAGTGAACTTTCCCCGCCCGCCCCGGCGTTGGCCTCTGAGCTGCGGGTAAGATCATAATCATTCTGATAGCCCAGCGCCCCAGAGGGCATTCTCAATGCGCCGGACAACCGGGTTGTTCATGGTTCTGCTCCTTCGGTGCCCAGGTTTGGTGAACCAGCGCCTCAATATCAGCAAGTATAGCGGGAGCATCCGTTGTGCGGGCCAGCCAGCTCAGAGGAACGCCCCGTTCCCCGCCAACGCCGTAAAGTGCCGCCATTGCCGGCCCGATGATCCAGGCCCGCCCGCAGGAATCACCCCCGCAGTGGATATTGGCGCGAACGGCGTCGGTATAGCTTTCAGCATGGTTCAGGATATGAAAGATCACCGGCATGGCTTCGTTCAGGTAGCAGGTGCGCCCAAAGGTATCGCCAGCCCCCGCTGCGTCCAGCTGGGCACCGGACCGGGCGTTACTCAAGCTTTTCGGGTCCGGAGCCTCCTGGCTGGCGGCATCCAGCGCCGCTGACAGGGGCTCGCCCTGGAACAGATGGTCCAGAAGTCGCGCCGCACATTTTGCCCAGGCCACAGCTTCGTCGTTGTGATTGGTCACCCGGACAGCGGCTTCTGTGACCTCCATGAGTTTGTCACTGCCGCAATAACAGGCGACTAACGGCGGCAACTTCGATACTGCCGGTAGTTGCATGTCGTCGGCACCGCTTTGTGGCAGCAGGTGGCGGTCGATGGTTTCGGCAAGGTGAACGCCTGCCTCCTGGATCTCCGTTTCCTGATACGTGAGTCCGATGGCCCTGCGGACCGGCTCCGCCAGTTGATCGCCGCTAAGGTGCCGGGTGTAGGGCAGAACCTTTTGAACCAGCAAGCGCTTCTGTTTGTCTGTCAGGTCGGTTGTGGTTGTCGACCTGGCCTGCTCAATGGCGTTGTGTTCGATGGTGTTCAGGTTGTCCAGCGTGACCCGGGTCGGGTTGTCGATATAACCCTGCCAGCGGCCACCGGGGCCAAAAAAAGCTCGAAAGCGCCGCTGATAATCCCGGACATCCAAAGCCCCTTCACTGGCCAGCAGGCTATCGGTTATTACCCCTGTGGCGGCGCCATAGTGACTAACGTCACCAGGCTGTTTGCCTTCATGGGCAAAGTAACCAAATCCACCTTTGAAATAGTCGGCCTTCGGCGGCACGAATTCCGGTGACTGGCCGCCAACCTCAAGGATGCGCTGGCTGTCGTACAACCAGTGCAAACCAAGACTGGCCGCATCCGCGACCCAGCCGCCGGCGAGGGCGTTGATGATGCGTGAGCGTTCCTCTGACTTTGATTCATGATTCATGCGGATGCCTCCTGATGTATTGCGCTCATTTCTGTACTTCCTCGGTCGCGGCGTCGGGATTGCCTTGCAATGAGTGAATGATTGGGCATCGCTGTGGGTCTGTACTGCAACGGCAACGTTCCACCAGATTGGCAAGGGTAGACTCCATTTGCCGCAGGCCGGCAACCTTTCTGCGTACATCGTCCAGCTTTTGCTCAGCCAGGGCACGAGCCTCATCACAATGGGTGCCGTCCTCCAGTTTCAGGAGTTCGGACACCTCATCCAGGCTGAACCCCAGCCACTGGGCGGAGCGGATAAAGTGCAGCCGGGCCAACGCGTTTTCCTCATAATGCCGGATGCCGCCATAAGGTTTCTCCGGAACCACCACCAATCCCCGCCGTTGGTAATAACGGATGGTTTCTACATGCGTGCCTGCTTTCTTCGCCAGAGTACCAATCGTCATTGGATGTGTGGTCATGGGTGTTGATTCCGTAGTCAGGTACGGAAGTAAGCTTAACGTCTTGACCCCGATTTCGATACCGAGTGGCCTTATGAAAAATCCGAACACCCTGTTACGTGTCAGTGTCATTGGCACGGTGATTGTCGCCTTGTGCTGCTTTACACCAATTCTGGTGATCCTGCTGGGCGTGGTGGGCCTGAGCGCCATAATCAGCTATCTGGACTTTGTACTGCTGCCCGCGCTGGCGATATTTTTCGGCCTGACCGTTTACGCACTCTGGCGTAAGAAGCAATACGCCGCCCTTTCTAACGGCAGTCACAATAGCCCCTCTTTCAAGGAGCCTCGCTCATGAGTGACAACAACCTGCACATTGCAGTGATTGGCAGCGGAGGTAGCGCCATGGCCGCCGCCCTGAAGGCGACCGAACGCGGTGCCCGAGTGACACTGATCGAGCGCGGCACCATTGGCGGAACCTGCGTCAACATTGGCTGTGTGCCCTCCAAAATCATGATCCGAGCGGCCCACATCGCTCATTTGCGCCGCAAAAGTCCATTTGATGAAGGCATCACGGCAACCGAACCCACGATCGACCGGCCCCTGTTGCTGGCCCAGCAACAGGGCCGCGTTGATGAACTGCGGCACGCCAAGTACGAAGGGATCCTGGCAGATAACCCTGATATTACGGTCGTGCAGGGTGAGGCTCGTTTTATGGATGCCCGCACGCTGCTGGTCAAAGGTACTGACGGCAAAGAACACGAAATCGGCTTTGACCGTGCGTTCATTGGTACCGGTGCGCGACCAACCATTCCCCCGATTCCGGGCCTGTCCGATACGCCGTACTGGACCTCCACCACGGCGCTCGCCAGCGACACCATTCCGGATCGACTGATCGTCATCGGGGCCTCGGTGGTGGCGGTGGAACTGGCCCAGGCGTTTGCCCGGCTGGGCAGCGAGGTGACGATTCTGGCGCGCAGTCGGCTATTATCCCGTGAAGACCCGGCTATTGGGGAAACCATTCAAACAGCGTTCCAGGCTGAGCGTATAAGCGTCCTGAACGACACGCAGGCGAGCCAGGTCAGCTATACCAATGATGAGTTCATTCTCGCCTCGAATGCCGGGGAATTGCGGGCCGATCGACTTCTGGTGGCGGTAGGTCGCACACCGAACACTGAAATGCTCAACCTGAACGCGATCGACGCAGAGACCGATCACGGCGCTGTGATCGTAAACGAGCAACTCCTGACTCGGGTGGCGGGCATTTACGCTGCAGGCGACTGCACCAACCAGCCCCAGTTTGTTTATGTGGCAGCGGCGGGAGGCAGCCGGGCGGCCGTTAATATGACCGGTGGCGATGCACGGCTGGATCTCAGTGCCATGCCGGAAGTGATCTTTACCGATCCGCAAATTGCGACCGTCGGTCTGTCCGAGGCGGACGCCGAGGCACGAGGCTACGCCACCGACAGCCGCACCCTGACCCTCGATAACGTGCCACGGGCTTTGGTCAACTTCGATACCGGGGGTTTCATCAAGATCGTCGCCGAGCGTGACAGCGGTCGATTGCTCGGCGTTCAGGCCGTGGCAGGGGAGGCCGGTGAACTGATCCAGACCGCCGTGATGGCGCTACGTGCGCGCATGACGGTAAATGACATAGCCAATGAGTTGTTCCCCTATCTGACCATGGTCGAGGGGTTGAAATTATGTGCCCAGACCTTTACCAAAGACGTCACCCAGCTCTCCTGTTGTGCGGGATAAGGCGGAGACGCCGATGAACCAGATCCATCTGATAGTGGACCTATCGCTGATTTCGGACGGTACGGTATCGCACAGAACTGGCCTACCGCTGTGGATTACTGTACTGGTCAAACCGGTTTTAAAGCTGGCACTGGGGCACTGGCCGACCGAACAGACGTGTCTGTCCATCCCATTCTTTTGGTATCGAGATATCGAGGTGATCATGAGCAACCATACCAGCCGCTTGCTTGAAGATGCGCAATCCCGGATGGCCGACATTTACGAGCGGCTGGAGGTGGCTGACGATAGCCGCCACCGCTTGGGGCAGCCTAAACGTATCCATCAGGCAAGTTTATCGGTGCGCATGGATGACGGCTCATTGCGTGTGTTTCCGGCCTGGCGAGTGCAATACGACGATACCCGTGGACCAACCAAGGGCGGTATTCGTTTCCATCCGAACGTAACCGAGGATGAGGTCGCGACACTGAGCCTATGGATGACGTTAAAGTGCGCTGCCGTCGATCTCCCGTTTGGCGGTGCCAAAGGCGGTGTTTGTGTCGATCCGAAAACCCTCTCCCGCTTGGAACTGGAGCGGTTATCACGTGGCTACATCCGGGCATTTCATGATGTGATCGGACCCGACCGCGATATTCCCGCACCCGACGTCAATACCAACGCCATTGTCATGGGCTGGATGGTGGATGAATACGCCCAGATCGCCCGGCAGCACGTCCCCGGTGTCATTACCGGTAAACCCCTCGGGCTGGGGGGCTCCATCGGCCGTGAGGAGGCCACCGGTGCAGGCGCGTTGCTGGTGATGGATCTGTGGGCGAAGCGGCAGAACAAAGAGCCTCACGAATTGAGTGTGGCCATTCAGGGATTCGGCAATGCCGGCCAGAATTTTGCTCGTCTGGCACACCATGCCGGTTATAAAATTGTTGCATTGTCCGACTCCCAGGGCGCCATTTACAGTGAAGAGGGGTTGGACCCTGAGCCAATCCTGCGTCACAAAAATCGTACCCGCGAACTCAAAGGCAAGGTCTATTGTGACGATTCCGTTTGCGACGCCGCGGAGACGCAGACCCTGAGTGGTGACGAGTTGCTGCAACTGGATGTCGACGTCCTGGTCTTGGCCGCGCTGGAAAACCAGATAACGGACGCCAATGCGGACCAGATCCGGGCCAGGACCATTGTCGAGATCGCTAATGGCCCCATCAGCACTGGCGGTGACCGGATTCTGCAAGACCGAGACATCACGGTGATCCCTGACATCGTCGCTAATGCCGGCGGCGTTATTGTCAGTCATCTGGAATGGGTTCAAAACCGAATGGGTGATTACTGGTCGGGGGATACAGTCAAAAAGCAACTCAGACAGCGTCTTGAGCGCGAAGCGAATGCGTGCTTTGACCTGGCGGGCGAGAAATCCGTACCTCTGCGCACGGCAGCCTATCTCCAGGGCGTCCGGCGGATTGCCGATGCCATGTCGCAACAGGGCACCCAGGGCTATTTCAGTGATGCTAACGGGTAGTTGGACAGCCCGTATGCGATCGATGTAGAGATTCACGAAGGGGCTGCGATCGTGAATTCGGTTCCACCGGCGATGGCATCGGCGAGGGGCCCGGTTTTCCCGACCTATTCTTGTTTGTTATACCGCATGTCCAGCCGGATTTTCGAAGCCGAATCGCTCCCCGGCTTTCCATGCCTCGCGGTCATTTCCCTCGTTCGGGATTCCACCAGCCTCCTTCAGCATATGTGCAAGATGCATGCAATTCCAGGTCATGATCGTGGTATTTTGTTGCGTAAAGTCGCTGTCAAAACCCGCACGACCGCCCCCTTCAATCTCGTCACCATAGGAGGGTCCGGGACCCGCCTCGCCAATCCAGCCACAGTCGGCCTGGGGTGGAATTGTGTAACCCAAATGGTTGAGCGCAAATCCGATTGTCATCGCCGTGTGCTTGATCCCGTCTTCGTTACCGGTGATGACGCAGCCTCCGACTTTGCCATAATAAAGTGACTGCCCCTTCTCGTTTAGCTGTCCCGACATTGCATAGAGTCGCTCGATCAGTACGCGGCATATCGAGCTTTCCTCCCCCAACCAGAGGGGGGTTCCCACAATGAGAATGTCGGCCGCCTTTACTTTCTCCCAGATCGCAGGCCACTCGTCTATGGCCGATCCGTGCTCGGTCATATCAGGATAAACGCCCGGTGGAACCTCGTGCGCAGCCAAATGCAGGTGTTCGACAGCAACACCGTTCTTCTTCATGATGGCAGCCGAGGCGTTGAGGAGTAACCTGGTGTGGCTTTCGTTTTCTTTCTTCTGTAGCGACGTGTTAACGAAGAGGGCGCTAATATCTGCGAAATCAGCCATGGTATGTCTCCGGTTAAGTTGGTGGGATTGCGAGCGCTCGTGCTTCAGACGAGAAATTGCTTGATGCGATCCCCGATTTCAGCGGGCTTCTCGTCAACTAGCCAATGACCGGCATCTTTGATCCAGGCAAGCTCTGCATTCGGAATCGCTTCCGCCAGCTTCGGGGCATAATCCGGTTTCTGAAAGGGATCCTTGTCACCCCATATAATGAGCGTTTGATGTGGAAGGTGGCTAAGTTCGTCAGCAATGGCCTGAGTATATTCCTTGTTCAACCGTCTGAGATTGCGAAAAAATGCCCGCTTACCGTTTTCGGTTGACCAAGGTGCAAGATAGAGCTCAATAAGCTCATCCGTCATGATGCTCTTGTCATATACGCCGTTTGGCATAAAGCCTCGCATCATGCTTAGAAAATCGTCGAGACTCATCTCAGACTCAGCCCCGGGTTTCTGTAACGGCTCAAACTCTGGTATGGGCCACGAATCGAAGCAGATACTATCCATCAAAACGAGCTTGCGAATTTTCTCTGGATAATTGACTGCCATCAACTGAGCAATACCACCTCCGATATCATGCCCCACAATATCGGCTCGCCGCACACCCAGGACATCCATGAGTTTCACGAGCATATGGCTTTGGGCATTGATGGATACATCCGCGCTTTCCGGTTTCGCAGATCGACCATAATTGAGCAGGTCTGGGGCGATAACGCGATGTGTTTTTGCGAGTTGAGGAATAATATCTCGCCACATGAGGCTGTTCGTTGGAATCCCGTGAATCAGGATTACCGGGCTACCCGAGCCCTGTTCCAGAAATGCAATCCTGTGCCCGTCAATGTACGTATGGTTTTCTGTTGTTTGAGTGCTCATTGCATCCTCCTAAAGGTGAGAAGCGACGATCGTGAGGCCAATCAACGATAGGCTCACCCGCGGAAAAAGGGGACGCGCCAATATCGAAATGATAGGCCGGTGCCTCCAGCCAAAACTCGTATGCGTGAGCCAATGTTAAGCCCAGCAACAAGAAAGCTGTTGAGAACAGCTGCAACTGTGTACGGCCATACGTTCGTCTGTCTGTTCGTTAACGCACGCGCCATCCTATGAGGTCGCCTGCGACCCTCCATGCTGCAGCGCTTTGCCGCCGAGTGATGCCCTCACCCCTCGCTTGCAAAGATAGGGTCAATGCGAAGTTGGGAGCAGGTCTCGCTTTTGGCCTTACCTTGCCTGAAAAATATATCTGTCCTCTTTTTTTGGGGGTTAGTCGTCGCTCGCAGAGCGGTGGAACTGTGTTAGCTATCGCACCGAAGGCAGGAAGACATTGGCGTAGGCTCGGATGTACTTCACTTGAAGGCACAATCGGGGGTGGAGAGGATACACAGTTCGATTTCCCGACCTTAAAATTGGAGCTCAATGTGAAATTCAGCAAAAGTGATACTGCATTGGTCGTAACCGATCCGCAGAATGATTTCCTGAGCAAACGGGGCGCCGCCTGGAAACTTGTCGGCGAAAGCGTGGAGGAAAACGGCACTGTCGGCAACCTCGACAAGCTGTTAGGTGCGGCTAAGGCCGCCGGCATGCAGGTCTTCGTATCACCGCATTACTACTATCCGGCCGACCATGACTGGGAGTTTGGCGGCACGCTCGAGAAGAAGATGCACGAGATCGGTATGTTCGATCGCAAGGGGCCCCTTAGCCTCGAGGGCTTCGAGGAATCCGGTGCCGACTGGCTGGATCAGCTCAAGCCCTATATTGAGGACGGAAGTACTATTGTCACCGGACCACACAAGATTTACGGGCCGCAAAATAACGATCTCGCGCTTCAGTTGCGCAAGCATGGCATTGGCAAGGTTATTCTGGCCGGTATGTCCGCCAATTTGTGCGTCGAGTCGCACTTGCGCGATCTAATTGAACGTGGATTTGAAGTGGCAGTGGTCAAGGACGCTACCGCAGCCGCCAAACATCCTGATATGGGCGATGGCTATGAAGCAGCAATGGTGAACTTCCGCTATATCGCTAGCGACGTACTATCGACCGACGACGCAACAAGCGCCATCTCCAACATGTGATCGTTAGGCGATTCAGGAGTTATTCAGGCTCCCTAATATTCAATCAGGACTGGTAAGAGGTTAATCATATGAGCGACGGAATGCAGAGTACCCGATTTACCAATCTGACACTGGCTAATCGGTTTGCCCTTGCGCCCATGACACGGATCAGCGCTGAGCCGAACGGCACGCCCAATGACATAATGGCCGATCATTATGAAGCCTATGCTAAAGGTGGCTTTGGCCTGCTGATTACAGAAGGCACGTATACCGATGACGGTGCCAGCCAGGGCTACGCTAACCAGCCCGGCATTATCAACGACGCCCATATTGAAGGTTGGAAAGCCATCGTTAACCGCGTCCACGCAGCGGGCAGCAAAATTTTCGTTCAGCTTATGCATGCGGGTGCACAGGTCCAGGCGAACCAGTATACCAATCAACCCGCTGCCCCCAGCGCAGTCAAACCCAAGGGCGCGCCACTCGGTTTCTATGGCGGTCAGACGGAATGGCAGACGCCTGAGATCATGACCATGCCGGACATCCAGTTCGCGATCAGCGGGTCTGTCCAGTCGGCGGTCAATGCCAAAGCCGCTGGATTTGACGGCATTGAGCTGCACGGTGCAAACGGTTACCTGTTGAATCAGTTTCTGAGCACCCATTTTAACCAGCGCGATGACCGTTACGGTGGCAATCTAGAAAACCGTCTGCGCATTGTGGTTGAAACCATCAAAGCCGTCCGGGAAGCGGTAGGCAACGACTTTGCGCTCGGTATTCGCCTGTCACAGGTAACAGTAACCGATCCGGACTATCAAATCCCGGAAGGTGAAGCGGGCTTCCGCCAGATCGCCGAGGCGGTGCGCGATTCCGGTGCTGACTTCGTTCATACCACCGACGGGGATGTCCGCCGCACACCCTTCATCGAAGGCACGAAGACGCTTGCCGATGTTGTCGCTGAAGTGGATAACCTTGAACTGATCATCAATGGCGGCATCGACGAGACCAACTATCAGGATTTTGCCGCTGACTACCCAGAAGCTTTGCTGGCAGTCGCCAAGAAAGCGCTGGCCAACCCCGACTTTGTTCAGCGACTGAAAGATGGCAAGGAAATTGATGATCTGGACTTCGCTATGCTGCAGCCCAAGGCCACGATTCCTAACGAACTGGCATGGCGCCGTAAGCAGGTCGCCTGAACCAGATCTCCCCGAACCCCCGAGTTGCTGCTTAGGGGGCTATCTCACCGCATTCGGCAGCGCACCGGATAACCCAGGCCATACGGCAATGGCCGTCGCCATTGGGAGTGACGGAACCGTGTAGAGCGTGAACTTTGCCGACAACCAGGTCGAGAAGTGGCAGCCCATGCAGAAGTATTGACCGTCTATCCGTTTCACTGGTTTATCCCCCTGGGTGGTTATGGGTTCGGCATTGGGTCAGCGATCAATGGTGTCTGATTCATCTCCACTTTTTTTGATTTCATCTTCGATCACCCACAGCCGGTCCTGGCCCCAGCAGCTAACGGGCGCGTAGCGGAAACTGGGAACGCCCCAGAGCCCGCAGTCATACATAGCCTTGCGGTTGTCTTCCGCCCATTCACGCCAGCTCTGGTCTGCAAGCAAAGCCTTTGCGTTCTGCCAGTTCAGCCCTGCACGCTCAATGATGATTTTCAGACCTTCATCGGTTTCCGAACGAATGCCTTCGGCGTTGACGGCTCGGGCGTAGGTACGCATGTAATCGACTTCACGCCCAAGGGATCGGGCGTATTCAAACAGCGCATAGCACCTTTCGACTCCCGGCCCCAGTGGGTCCGCGATAAAGCCGTAGGGGATGCCCAGCTTCAGGGCCTCCCGTTTGGTGTCTTGAAAGATGTACCATTTTTTGGTGTCTGGCACTGACTGGCCGCGCATCAGCATGGGAAGTACCGGGCGTAGGCGCAGGGGGATATTCCAGGCCTGAGCCAGTGTGACCGCCCGCTCCAGGCCAAGGTACGAGTAAGGGCTGCGGATGGAAAAGAAAACTTCCAGCTCGGTATCCCGCGCCGGTTGGGGATCAACCAGAGCCGTGGCCTGCTGCCCCAGGGTGGCCCAGGTTTTGTCCCAGACCGGTTCTTCTGCCGGGTGATGGGCTCGTCCTTCACGAATCAGCAGCCGTTCCAGATGGTCGAGTCGGTCTACGCCCCAGAACCACTCACCCCGAAAATGCAGCATGCTGCCCTGATAGTGACCGAGGTGGGTCAGATGTTGCTCGTTCTGTCTAAGCTTTTCCTCCAGTTCGGGCGTTGTTGGTCTGCTTTCTCCGATAGCGCCCGATTCGCCCGCCTGCCAGAGCGCTCTCATGGCAGCAGTGGCCGGGGCCAGATAATTTCCCGAGCGTTCAAGGCCCAGAAGTCTATCCCGGCAGGCGATCAGTTTTGCGTCGGTGGGCGGTGCGTTTAATCCGGGGCCCGCCAGCCCGTATAAATCGGCCAGCCGCGCGGCATCCCGGATTGCCCAGTCCGTCCACATTGCCGGCTCCGGGAACATATCCTCAGGTTGGTGCCAGACAGTCCGAAAACGCAGCTGAATATCGAACCGTTTGCTCAGATTGGGCAAGGCTTGTAACAGAACAAAACTGAAAGGATCACGGGGGGTAATGAACACGTCAACCACTCTACCTTCGCCTTGGAGCAGTGACTTCCAGCGGAAGGCCGCCTGACGGTAGCGGCGGGCCGTCGGATTGGAAATGATTCGCGCGCCCCATGGCATCAGGTCGGCTTTCTGAGGGAGTCTCATTCACATACTCATTTTGTCGTTGTTTTTGGGCAGAGGTACGCCTGCAGTGTAGATAGTACGTGTAATCAAAGCGTGCGCCAAACAACGGAAAACAGAAGGTTACCGGCCCTCCCAGTCGATGGTCCGGTAATCAAATTCGCCTTCAATGGTGGGTTTGATAATCCGGAAATAGGGTGAGGCATCAAAGTCCCTCGGGGTAAAAAGGGAATGATGCCGGACCCGGAAACGCTCATACGTGCAGTCTTCACAATCAGGATTGTCTGCGGGAAGTGTTTTCACCACCGGCAGGATCGGATAGCGCAGCCGTTGAAACCCTTCGGCAATAAAGGTTGAACAGATGGCCCGGGTGGGGTCGCCGCTTCCGAACGCAAGCAGCTTTTGTCGGTAGCGTGTCGGCACAGGCGGGGTCGACCAAAGGTAACGGGCCAGATCAAACACGTTTTTCATATCGTACTGATGGCCGAGTCTGCTAAGAGCGTATTCCCCAAGCCTATGGAGGTCCTTGTCGCTCAGCCCGACCGGTCGGCAGATCCGAGTGTGGGCGTGTCGGTAAAAGGAAAGTGGCAGCGGGCGGATACCGGCCTCAAGGTCCGCTTCAATGAGCACGTGAGGTTCACCATTATCCGCTGTTCCGAGGCCGGAATCCGGGCCCAGATACAGCGCCGCGTGAGACCAGGTGGACTGGGTCAGGTACTTGATGGCAACGCTGATCCGCGTGTTTCCCTCCACCAGCAGAACGTCCCCGGGCCGAAGGCAACTCACCATTGCTTCCCAGGTTGATGTCCTGATGGAGTGCCGGGCGACTTCTTTGGAAAGGTAAGCGGCAAGGCGCCTGGAGAGCCAGTTCAGAATCATAATGATGTCCCGGTTGTTCAGAGGTCTCTTTGTCGGGCGACCTGTGGGATGTCCTTTCTTACTGGTGGAGTTTCAGCCAATGCGCCAGCCTGGAATCCGGGTGACGGCTGATGGACCAGGGCAACCATACCATGAAGCCCAGGATGACCAGAGCCGCCACCACAGTCAGAGCTGGATGGAGCTTGAAGGTATTCCCCAATCCGGCAAAGACAAACGTCATCGGCAGCATGCCGACAAAGGTTGCAGCGGCGAAGCGCCAGGCGTGTATTGCTGTGACCCCCGCGCCGTAACTGATCAATGCAAATGAAAACAGCGGTATCAGCCGGGTCAGAAAAATCGCAATGGTCAGAAAGCGTTGTGAGCCATTTCTTGCCAATACCGGGTTGTCAGGGAAGTGCTTGCAGATGACGTCGCGCCCGAGGAAGCGCGCGATCCAGAAGGCTGCCATTGCGCCAATAAGCGCACCGGTCGCGGCGATCGCGGTTCCCGTGACAATGCCAAAGGCGAGGCCGGCTGTTGCGCTCACCGGCAGTGTGGGAATGGGGCCGACCACTACGGCGATCACCATGAGCAGGGCAAGCAACAGTGGCCCGACAGCGCCATGACTTGTGAGCCATTCCGACAGCACGTCCGGTGACAGGTTCGGAGGTATCCCTAGTATCTGCAATAGCCACCAGGCGCCCGCCAGTGCGGCAACCACCACGCTGACAACAGCGATTCTTAGTGCCATCAAGCAACCTCTCTGTGACGGGAACGTTTGTTTCGGCTGGCGCGGCCCTGCTACATCGTCCCCATACAAGGAGCAGGTCTGAAGCCTCAAAAAAATTCAGTCCGAAGTGTAACAGTTGCAATTCTCATGTGTCGGTATCCGTGAAACGCCAATAAATCACTGTGTCGCGAAGCGTCGGGGCAGTGGCCAATCGGAACGGAGAGCGCAGCACGATGACTCGGTACGACTGTCGGTACTACTGGATGGGTGGCAACAGGTCCTACGAGCAGGACAGGTTCTTTGAGCAATCGCTGGACAAATCTCAGTGGCAAAAGGCGGAGAGTGCTGAGAAGTGGGATGCCTGCTGGTATACGGGCATGCCGGATCAGGACTACTTCAGCGAAGTCGGGCCGGAACGCAAGATCAATCACATTCCGGGCAACAATGCGCTCACGGTGAAGAGCCGCCTGTACCGCAGCCTGATGGACCTGCGCGAGCGGGTTGAACGACAGGACAAAGGTAGCGGGCACCTGACGGATCGCCTCGGGTTTGTACCAAAGGTATTCTCCATGCCGGAAGACTACCACGCGTTCCAGCAGGCAGCGCTGGACAGCCCGGGTAAGCGCTGGATTCTGAAGCCGAAGAACGCTGCGCGAGGTAAAGGTATCCAACTGGTTGGAGACCCGGCTGATGTGCCGCTGGAATCCTCCTGGATGGTCCAGGAGTACCTTGAAAACCCTCACACCATGCATGGCCGCAAATATGTCCTGCGTCTGTATGTTCTGGTGTCCTCGGTCTCGCCCTTTCGGGTTTATCTCTATCGGCAAGGCTTTGCCAAGCTCGCCTCCGCGCCCTACAACGAGGAAAACGCGAACAATCCCTACAGTTATCTGACTAACCCGGACGTCAATGCCCTGAACCTGGATGCTGAGGTGCCGGTGGAGTTCGTGGACTTTGAGCGTTACCGGGCCTGGCTTCGGGAACAGGGTCATGATGACGAGGCCCTGTTTGCCAAAATTGAGGACCTGGTGGCCCTGACCTGTTTGGCGGCTCTGGAGCCCATGCGTGAACGCTCCAGGGTGGTGGGTGCGGATACCCGGGGCTGTTACGAGCTGATGGGCATTGACTGCCTGGTCGATGAAAATCTCAAACCCTGGGTGCTGGAATGTAACCTGAGCCCCTCTCTTGACGTGTGCGCAGGGCCGGAAAGCGGCGGCGGCATTGAGGAGGGCATCAAGGGCTCACTGGTTGCCGACATGGTTGAAATGGTGGGCCTCAATCGTAAGCCTGTCACAGCGAAAACCGGCTCTGTGTTGGAGCGGCTGGTCCGGGAAACCCAGGATGAAATGGCTCGGAGCGGCGGCTTCAAGAACCTGGTTCCCGGGGCAGATCCGGCAACCTATCTGGCTTTCATGGCGCTGCCACGACTTTCCGACTGGGTGGTGGCTCAGTCGTTGTCTGACCGTCCCCTTCAGCAACCAGGGCTTGAACGCTGGTTGGCGGAAGACACCCTCAGTGAAGATCAGGTGTATCTGTACGACACCCGCCTGGGCCACCTGAGCGGTCTGAATGAAACTGCCTCCCTGATCTGGCTGATGGCCACCGAAGGTGCAGGGCCGGACGACATTGCTACCGCCCTATACGAATCGGCCAGTCGCAGCATGCCGGGCACCCCGGATGCCTGGGCGATCCGCAACGATGTCTGGAATACCCTCGGCGACTGGGTGAACAACCGATTCCTGATCCAGTCCGATGCATCCACCAACCAGCCGGCAGCAACGACAACCGAGCCGAGCCCGCAATCCACCCCGTTTTCCAGGGTGCTGGACTGCGGACGATTCCGGGTGCGGTTGTTCACGGACAGTGCGCCGCTGATTGGCCGGCTCGAAGCCTTGCTTCAGCCCATGGCGGTTGCCGGTGTCTCCGGAACCGAGTCGCTGCCCAGGCTGGAGATCGTGCGGGATACGCCGGGCTTTACCCTGATTCTCGATGGCCGGGTGCTTCGTTCCCGCCTGCCGCTGTCCAGCGTTGCCTCAGCCCTCATGTCCTGCCTGGCGATGCATGCCGCTGAAGCGCAAGAGATTGCCATAGATGCTGGTCTGATCGCAGCCCCGACCGGGGCCGGGCAGGCGTTTCTGGTCGGCAACTCCGAGCCAGCGGTCCAGGATGCTCTGACGCTGGCCCTGTCCGCTTATCTGAAGGCTGGCCATAGCCGCGGCGCGCTGCTGCCTTCGGGCACCGATCACCGGATTTCGGCGCTGGGTTTGCCGCTGCGCATGTCACCGGAGTCTGGCGATGGATGTTTTGTACCGGCTTCCCGGGATGTCACCGGCGGCCGCTATTCGATAGCTGCGGTGCTGATTCCCAGCACGGTTGAGCTCAGCGAGGAAGACGGTTTAAGGACACTCCCGGTCAATGAGGCGCTGAGGCAGCTCATTTCCGGGTGTTGTTCCGCCGGTGGCCGACCGCTGGATACCCGCGGGTTTACCCGGCTCGCGGAGTGGCTGGAAACCTGCGATCGGTACCTGGTCGATATGAACAATATTGAGGCCGCTTCCGCGGCACTCAACAAGCGGTGTTCCACAACACAGCCGCAGAAATCCGGGAGCCTTTGAGATCCGCTGGATCTCTGGCTCCGGGTATAAGGAAAGCCGGGCAACCCGCCCGGCGGTAACGTGAAACAACGGAAGGAAATACATCATGTCCAGAGAAGCACAGAAACAGCGATTGCTTGGCAAGCTCGCGCGCGGTATCGCGTACACAGGGCCGGTTTTCGCAATCGTTGTCGGCGCTACGGCGTTTAACGTCGCGGCCGCCGAAACCACCCTCGACACTCACTATCTGATGGTCGCTGCAGGCGAAGCCGAGGCTGAAGGTGAAGCCAAGAGCCACGGTGAAGGCGAAGCAGAAGGTAAAGCCGAAGGAGAAGGAGAAGCAGAGGGAGAAGGAGAAGGTGAAGGTGAGGCCGAAGGAGAAGGCGAAGCCGAGGCCTGATTGGCGGCCAAGTGTGGGCATGAGGTTGTCTCGTGTCCACATAGCCACTAACGGCGCCGTAAGATCAACGGAAATTGGATGGATGCGATGACACAGTCAGTTTCAGACAGTAACCGGGCCCTGAACCGGATCGTTGAAGAAAATGCTAATGCGATCAGTCAGCTTGTCCAGTTGCTCGACCAGATGCCGGGCGTGTTTTACCGGCAGTGCTTCGGTGCCAGAAAGCAGCAGGTTATTGGCAAGCATGTCCGGCACGTTATCGATCACTACAGCGCGCTGCTGGCAGCCACTTCTGGCGCCGGTGAACTGCTTGACTATGAGAGCCGCAACCGGGATCTGTCCCTGGAGACAGACCGGCGAGCGGCACGGCATGCCCTGGAGCAAATCACGCATGCCCTTCGTGTTCGGTTTGAAGGGCCCTGTGGCAGTGCACTTGGCATGCGCCACAACAGCGCCGGTGAGCATCAGATCGTGAAGACCAGCGTGGAACGTGAACTGGTGTTTCTGGCCAGCCACACCATACACCACATGGCCATCATCGGCATGCTGGCCGAACAGGCCGGGGTGGAGGTCAGTGCTGATTTCGGCGTTCACCCCTCTACGCTGCGATATCTGGAAGGCCAGGTGGCAGGCCTGGCGCGAAGTGCCTGAAGTAAACCCTGAATAATGAAAATAAGCCCAGAGGTGACTGACATGTCCAAAGAAAAAAATCGAAAGGCGCTCTTAAGCAAGCTGTCGAGAAATCTCATGGTATCCGTACCGATGATGACCGTGGTGGCTGTGGCGGGTTTCAACATACACACAGGCTCCAACTTTGGCCTGATCCCCTCGGCGGAAGCTGCGCAGGGAGAGGCTGAAGGCGAGGCAAAGGGCGAAGCAGAAGGCCGCGCCGAAGGTGAAGCTGAAGCCCGAGCTGAAGGTGAAGGAGAAGCTGAGGGCAAGGCCGAAGGAGAGGCTGAAGGAGAAGGCGAAGGAAAGGCTGAAGGCGAGGGCGAAGGCGTATCAACTGCGCTCAAGAAAGCCGTCCGCCGCCCAGCGGGTTACACGCCTTACCAGGGTGACGTCGCTGAACTGAGAGCCATGGGGGAAGAACTGTTCAATGACACCAGCCTTTCGTCCAACGGTTTGTCCTGTGCCATGTGCCACACGAACGGCGCGGTCTACAAGGACACTTTCAACAATGAGTACCCGCATGTTGTTGCGATGGGCAAGCAGGACTTCGGTATGGACATGGTGCACCTGGATGAAATGGTCCAGATATGCATGGTGGCACCGATGGCCGCCGAGCCACTCGAATGGGGCTCCAAGGAGCTGGCGGCACTGACCGAATACACCCGGCAGGAGCAGCAGATGTTCATCAACAAAAAATAGCGACTCGCAATCTTTCTGGATGGTTGCCAATCCTGCTGTGGGGCAGGAGAAAAACGGATTTGATCTGAGTAACGCCCTGATACCGGGTTCCAGCGTAACTACCGCCGGTCACCCTACGGCGACTACGACCACTCGGAAAGGCTGTATTTCCCGGTATCCCGCACCAGCCGGGAATATCATCCCAAAACCTGGGTACCCGGGCCTTCTGGTTTGCCTGGTATACCTTTCATCCGGACACGTTAATCTTTAAGGCGGAGTGACTCCGCCACCCGCTCGTCAATTTTCTTGACCAGCTCTTCATCGACCTTCTGGCTGGAATGCATCTGCATCAGGTCCACACTGGCCCGCAGGTTGCCAATAAACGTCCGGCAATGGCCGCACATCAGCAGGTGCATTTTTACAGACACCTTGTCCATGGGCCGCAGTTCGCCATCGATGTAATCACTGGCGATATGGGCCAGATCCCGGCACATCAACATTCACCTGTCTCCTGGAAGGTTTCCACCATCAGAAAGATTTTCTGCCGTGCCCGATGCAACAGCACCCTCAGGTTAGAGGCACTGACATCGAGAATGTTACACACATCGTCAGATTTGTGCTGATGCGCTTCGTAAAGCATCAAGGCCGATCGCTGGGCTTCGGGAAGGTGTGACAGGTGTTGGTCAAGGCAATCACTCAGGGCGTGACTTTCCATCAACGCCTGGGCGGAATCGTTGAATTTGAGGCTGGGGGGTGTGGCCCATCGGCCGTTCCGGGCAAAGCGGCTTGCCAGCTCCGGGTCCAGGGATTCGGAAAAATCAGTGGTGACTTCCCGTTTGTGCTTTCTGAGATGGTTCTTGGCCCGGTTGGCCACAACCCGGTGTAGCCAGGTTTTCAGGCCGGAGCGCCCTTCAAATTTGTGGATGGCGTCGATAACGGTCACCCAGCAATCCTGGACTGTTTCTTCCGCCGAGCCGTTATCAAGATAGAATCTGGCTACAGCCATCATTCCTGGCGTGTAAAGGCGCACAGCCTTCTGGAAATCTGCTTCCTTGCCGGATTTAAGGCCCTGAATCAGGCGTTCCTCATCAGTCTGATGTGTTGCGGTTTCCATTCCGTATACCCCCGGGATACCTGAGTTAGAAGATTGTTAGTAAGATGTTATTGGACATCCAAAAGCCCCTGAACGATGGTATGTCCTGGGTTGCGGCGTATAGTTCCTTATTTGATGAGTAGTCGTTCAAAAAAGTCTAGACCGGGGGCGGTGTAACATCCAGTGTTTACCAGTGTCTTTCAGGGCGACCCGTTTTCTTTTTAACCAATGGATTTCGTTATGAACATGAAAAAGCTCATTCTGCTTGTCGCTATCGGTGTCGTGGTTGCACTGTTTATCGCCTTTGGGGGGCACGACATACTGACCCTGGAAAACCTGCAGAAGCACCAGTCTTCCATTGAACAGTGGATCAGCCAGAACCTGTGGGTGGCGGTTCTCGGTTTTGCCGGCGTTTATGTCGTGGTGACCGCTCTGTCGCTGCCCGGGGCAGCCATCATGACCCTGGCCGGTGGTGCCTTTTTTGGCAACATCTACGGCCTGGTTGCGGTGTCTGTGGCATCAACTATCGGCGCTTCGCTGGCCTTTCTGGTGGCACGGTTCCTGATGCGGGACACCCTGCGCAACAAGTACTCGGAAACCGTGGCAAAGATGGATCGTGGCATCCAGAAAGACGGCGCGTTTTACCTGGCCACCTTGCGCCTGGTGCCGGTATTCCCCTTCTTCCTGATTAACCTGGCGATGGGCCTGACGGCCATGAAGCTGAAAACTTACGCGCTGGTAAGCTGGGCGGCCATGTTGCCGGGCACGTTTGTATACGTGAACGCAGGGACGCAGCTGTCTACCATCGAGTCCACCAGCGATATTGTTTCCGCGAACATTCTGCTTTCGTTTGCTCTGCTGGGCATTTTCCCGCTGATTGCCAAGTTTGTGGTGGGGTTCATTCGCAAAAAGCGGGTCTATGCCGGCTGGCAGAAGCCGGATTCGTTTGACTACAACCTGCTGGTGATCGGTGGCGGCTCGGCAGGGCTGGTGTCGGCTTATATCGCCGCTGCGGTGAAGGCGAAAGTGGCACTGATCGAGCAAGACAAAATGGGTGGTGATTGCCTGAATACCGGCTGCGTGCCGTCCAAGGCACTGATCCGCAGCGCCAAGGCCGCCGATACCATGCGCCACGCCAACCGCTATGGCCTGGAGTCCGTGCCGGTGAAAGGCTCCTTCAAAAACATCATGAACCGCGTTCAAGAGGTGGTGGCGAAAGTAGAGCCCCACGATTCCCCTGAGCGTTATCGCAAACTGGGCGTTGACTGCATCTCAGGCACCGCCAGCTTCGTATCCCCCTGGGAACTGGAAGTTGTCCACAATGACGGACACACCGAGCGTTTGACCGCCCGTAGCATTGTGGTGGCCACCGGTGGCCGCCCGGCGGTACCTCCGATTCCCGGGCTGGCCGACATGGAGCCGCTGACGTCCGACAATCTGTGGTCACTGGACACCCAGCCAGAGCGTCTGCTGGTGCTTGGTGGAGGCCCGATCGGGTCTGAACTGGCCCATGCCTTTCAGCGTCTTGGCAGCCAGGTTATTCAAGTGGAAATGGGTGAGCGCCTGCTGGCAAAAGAAGACGGGGATGTCGCTGATGTGATCATGAAGCAATTTGAACAGGATGGTATCGACTTGCGGCTGAACCACGCTGCCAAAGAGTTCGCCATCGAGAACGGCGAAAAAGTGGCCTACTGCGACCACAAGGGCGAGCGCGTCAGAATTCCGTTCGATCAGGTTCTTGTAGCCGTTGGTCGTGCCGCCAACACCAAGGGGCTGGGGCTGGAAAAAATCGGTGTCGAGCCACTACCTAACGGCACCGTGCCGGTGGAGGAAGATATGAGCATGCGCTTCCCCAACGTATTTGCCTGCGGTGATGTGGCCGGTCCCTATCAGTTTACTCATGCCGCTGCCCATCAGGCCTGGTACGCGGCCGTGAATGGCCTGTTCGGTCAGTTCAAACGCTTCAAGGTGGACTACCGGGTGATGCCCTGGGTGACCTTCACTTCACCGGAAGTGGGTCGCGTCGGACTGAGCGAAGCAGAAGCCCAGGAGAAAGGCATCGCCTACGAGGTGACCCGTTACAGCCTGGACGATCTGGACCGTGCCATTGCCGAAAGCGATGATTACGGCTTTATCAAGATTCTCACGCCGCCGGGCAAGGACAAAATACTCGGTGCTGTGGTGGTGGGCATGCACGGGGGCGAAATCCTGGCGGAATTTACCCTGGCCATGAAGCACGGCCTGGGCCTGAACAAGATTCTGGGTACGATTCATCCCTACCCGACCTGGAATGAGTCTGCCAAGGCCGCCGCGGGTGAATGGAAGCGTGCGCATGCGCCACAGGGCATTCTTAAACTGCTGGAGAAGCTTCACGGCTGGCGCCGTGGCAAGCAAACCGGCGACAAGGCCGAACGGCCTGTGTAGACACCAAGTACAAATCGATTCATCGTGAACACGGAGCAGCTATGCCCCCGACTCAAACCGCAGAGAAACGCATTCCCGCTGTGGAAGTGCTGGAATCCAGAGCCCGCGACAGCTGGACCCACACCCGCAATGGCGATCCGCGAGGCTTCATTGACTCGGATAAGCTGAAAGAGTTGTGGATACACACCGGCACCGCCTGCAACCTGGCCTGCCCTTTTTGTCTGGAAGGGTCACACCCCGGTGATGGCCGCATTCCGGGCATGAAACTCAGCGATGTGAAGCCGTTTATCCACGAAGCCCTGGACATGGGCGTAGAGCAGTTGTCCTTCACCGGCGGCGAACCGTTCGTGATCCGGGATTTCGTGAATATCCTCGATTATGCCAGCCAGCACCGGCCCTGCTTTGTGCTGACCAACGCGACCGATCCGTTGCTGAAGCGGCGTCATCAGGTATTGCCGCTGCTGGATAACCCGTTCCCGATCCACTTTCGCGTTAGCCTCGACTTCCCCGATCAGGCCCGGCACGACGTTGACCGTGGCGAGGGCAGCTTCGACAAGGCGCTGGAAGGTATTCGCTGGCTGGTGGATCAGGGTTTCAAGGTGTCTATCGCCCGCCAGACCGATACCGACGAAATTCCCTCGGATGTGGAGGCCGCCTTCCGTGGCATCTTCCGCGACTGGGGTATCCCGGAAACCCTGGCCTTTACGGCCTTTCCGGATCTGGGTGTACCCGGTTCGGAGGACGGCAGCCCGGAGATCACCGAAACCTGCATGGAAAAATATCCCACCACAGAGGCTCGCTCCCACTTCATGTGTACGTACACGCGCATGCTGGTGAAGCGGGGCGACCGTGTGCGGGTTTATGCCTGCACGCTGGTGGATGATGACCCGGAATACGATCTGGGGGGAACGCTGGCGGAAAGCATGGACGAGCGCATCATGTTGCGGCATCACCGGTGTTTTTCCTGTTACCGGTTTGGGGCGAGCTGCTCGGCGCCCGCTTAGGTTTTGGGTCTGGATCGTGGGTCTGGATCTTGGGTGCTGGTATCGCAGGACTGGTCGCTGGCAATTGGCGGTCTGGGGGTGGGGTTTTATTTCCTTGGGAAAAAGAACTCGCTTCGCTCAGACACCTTTATTCCCGGCGGAAATAAAACCCCACCCCCAGACCGCGGTTAAATCACTGCCATTCGTTGGCTAGAGACAAGAACGAGGA
>Ga0306867_1000465_pt1 | contig 23005 bp, 19 predicted proteins | sample AntRauTorckE6831_FD_190432 | JGI IMG/M metagenome (GOLD analysis project Ga0306867, IMG submission 190432) | Saline lake microbial communities from Rauer Islands, Antarctica - Metagenome Torckler E6 #831 (v2) (version 2) | ecosystem: Environmental > Aquatic > Non-marine Saline and Alkaline >...
GCTGTACTTTATAGGCGTCATATTCATCATAAATAAGCACCCACGCATCATCCTCGGCCCAGCGGCCGGTGCCGAATGACCGTGCCGCATTTCGACCGCTCACCGATTTATAGTTTTGAAAACGGGTGTCAATACTTTCGGTGATGTTGGTGTGGGTTTCGTCATCAATGTCGTAGGTCCACCAGTTTTGGTCTTTAAAGTAAAGCACATAATCGCCTTCGGGTGAGGTACGTGCGTATTCAGTTTTCGTCAGTATTTTATCGCGGCTGCCGTCGGTTACATCAATGAGATACGCATCCTGCCATGTTTCTTCAAAAGCCGGCTCATAGGGCTTGGGATCGTAGGCCACGATGTGCTCTTGGTCGCCGGTGGGCTGCATAAATTCAGTTTTTGCCGTACCGAGCTGTACAAATTTATTGTCATTGAGATGCCAGACCGAAAGTTCATTTTCGCGGCGATCTTGTCCGGCCATTAGCTCTTGACGGGGTTGAATTTGTGCATCCTTCCAGTGCCAAACTTCTACGTTGGTGGGATCCAGATCTTCGTCCATTTTTTTAGTGTCAGTTGAATCGGCCATGGACGAATCCTGCTTGGCATCCTTTTTCATACTATCTTTTTTCTTTTTCTCCCATTCTTGAATGCCGAAAAAAAGGCGTTCGCCGTCTTCCGACCATTGCGGTTTGCGGTAATCTACAATGCGCATATCATCGGGGAACCGGCTGCTGTTGCGTTGATCAAATACTTTTTTGCCGGCATTTTCATCCAGATTTTTAAAGGCGTAAATGCTGTAGGTTTTATCCTCATAGTTATCTTCTTCTTGGGCTTTCATAAAGGCCAGCGAGGGTTCATCTTCATGCCAAACCAGGTGACTGTAATCCGTGGTATCATTGTGGAGCACATGGATGCTGCTTTTTGATAAATTATAGAGCTGCACGCCGTTGCCAAGTTTGTCTGATGCATCAATCACTACGGCTAAAAAGCGGCCTTCTTCACTGAAAGCGTGGTCTCCCACATTCCCAATTATTTGGTTGGTACCGGTTTGCAGGTTGCGTAAAATGATATCGCTGCCGGTTTTGACCCCTTTGGGCTTATACTTTTTCATGGCCAGAAAATTTCTGTTGCCCGAAAATTCAAAGCTGCTGATATTAAAAAAAGTGTCCACCTTAGCAGTGGCAAGATTCATCACCCCGAGCTTCTTTTTGGGTCGCTTATCCTGTTTTTTGAGCTTTTCTTCCTTGTCTTCAGAAACACCGATGAGAAAAGCCGCCCATTTGCCGTCTTCCGAGAATTCCGGCCGCTCCCCGTGCATAAATTCATGGGTACCGGTGGAGTCGCTGCCCACTTTTTTGAGGTTCAGCCATCCATCGCCGTCTTCCAGTTCAATGTTGTAGGCAAACCAGTTGCCGTTGGGTGCAAATTCGGTTGATCCAATGCGCTGCCATTGCTCGTAATCTTCTGGTTCCAGTTTTTGTTTTTGGGCGAATAGGGTGGATGCTGCACATAGAACGATGACTAATGCAAAGGAGAACGCTTGTTTAATCATAATTATTGAGAAATTTCAGGAGTGATTTATGAAATGATGATTGATAGCTCTGGCATTGACGGCGGAGTTATCAGTATTTGAAATGTAACACTACTAAATTTATAAAAATTTAAAAAGAGTAATCACATTTTTTAACGACTCTTCCCATTCGGGCACTGGAGTTGCGGTCGGATGGGTTAATAAGGTCTAAAGCCACCCACCAGACGGGTTTTTAAAGTTCACAAAAAAATCGAACTTTTATCAAAAAAAAGGAACCCCGATCAAAGGATTCCCCCTTAGTTAGCAATCGTTTCCCTGCATTGATTTGCAGAGGAAATGGGTTGAAGGCGCTTTCGGGCACCTCCAAATGGGAGTTAAAAAGAAGACATCATTTTGTGAAGTCTTAGTCCATTATTTTACGCAAAAACGCCGGCTGATTGGTATCGCTTTTATCAATCCGCTCGCGGCGTTCATTAAGCAGTTTGTCGCCTTTCTTTTGCTCGGTGTCAAGGTCCTCCTCTTCCTTTTTAGCTTGCTCCTCGTCTTTATTAAGTGACTTGACATTTTTAAGCTTTCGGCGGCCAAAGGCGGGAGAATCCATGTTTTTGAGATTCTTACTGCCTTTATAGAACGGTTCACTCGTGGAGGAGTAGCGGGTTCCGCCGGTAAAATCGCCGGCCTTGGGCATATCCAGTTTTCGGGCGGCAACCTGGGCGTCATCCTTTTCTTTATTGGATGAGACGGTAGCTTCGCTCTGGCCTTCTTCCAGTTCAAAGCCGGTGGCGATAACCGTCACACGCAGCTCTTCCTCATAGCTTTCGTCCAGTACCGTACCCAAAATAATCTCGGCATCGGCCCCGGATTCCTGCTTAATGATGTTGGTCGCCGTGGTGGTTTCGCGCATGCCCAGGTCAGCCCCGGACGATATATTAACCAGCACATTGCGTGCTCCGCGGATGCTTACGCCGTCAAGCAGGGGTGAGTTGATGGCTTCACGGGCCGCAATTTCGGCACGGTCTTCGCCGGTAGCGGTAGCTGAGCCCATAATGGCGGCGCCCCCGTCAAGCATGGTGGTGCGCACGTCGGCAAAGTCGAGGTTAATAAGGCCGGGCATCAGAATAAGATCTGAAATGCCGCGGGTGGCATTATATAACACCTGATTGGCTTGGTTAAAGGCCTCCATCAGCGTGGTGTTGGCATCGGCAATATTTTGCAGTTTCTCGTTGGGGATGACAATCACCGTGTCGCTGTTTTTCTTAAGCTCGGTGATACCGTCCAGCGCAAAATCCATGCGCTTGGTACCCTCGCACTCAAAGGGCGTGGTAACTACGGCCACGGTAAGTATCCCTTTGCGTTTGGCGATGCCGGCTACTACGGGTGCGCCCCCGGTACCGGTTCCGCCGCCCATTCCGGCCGTTACAAAGATCATATCGGCCCCTTCCACGGCTTCTTCAATTTCATGCCGGTTCTCTTCTACGGCTTCGCGGCCAATTTCAGGGCGGGCGCCGGCTCCGAGTCCGTTGGTCAGATTGGTGCCCACCTGAATTGTCAGATCGGCCCCACTGTTTTTAAGGGCCTGTGCATCGGTGTTCAGCGCAATGTACTCCACGCTGGTCAGCCCTTTGTTAATCATGTTGTTAACGGCATTGCCTCCACCGCCTCCAACACCTATTACCTTGATTTTCGCATTGTCTTGACCGTCGACGTCAAAACTGAAACGAGAGTTAGTTTGTGACATAATGTGCTCCTTTTTGATTGCTTTGTATTTTTGTTCGATTGCTATTTGTTGTGCTTTTTTGCGTCGGGGATATGCCCCGTTCGTCTTGATTAGATATACTGTTTAAGCGAAATAAATTTCGTTTGGCATAACGGGCGATTTTGTTTTTCATATTAAGATTTACTTTTTCGGACAGGTCATCCCCCTGTCCCTCCGCCGGCTGGCGGAGGGAAAATTCATCCCCGTTTTTTAGGGATGAATCGGGGAATGATTTTAAATTTTTCAGATGGAATTTGTTTGCGTCTTCCATAACTTTTTCAACTTATTTTACAGTTCCTTGAACCAGCTTTTCATCCGTTCGGCAATGCGATTCATCACTTTTTCCACGCTCGATCCTTTGGTTGATGACGGAATCATGGCCTGTTGGGTATCTTCAGTTCGAATAGCGTGCATCACCAATCCTACACCGGTGGCATAAATGGGGTTGTTGACCTCGTCAGTAAGTCCGCCGCTGAGGCCGAGAGGCGTGCCAATTTTGGCATCCATGCCCAGCACCTCATTCGAGAGCGGACACACATTGTTGATGAGCGAGCCGCCGCCCGTAAGTACCACTCCGGCACTGAGTGAGTCGGCATAGCCGCTGCGTTTGGTTTCGATGGCGACAATTTCCAGAATTTCTTCCATGCGGGCCTGAATGATTTTGCCCAGAATACTTTTGGTAATTTCTTTGGGCGGCCGTCCGGCAATACCCGGAATGGTAATCACTTCATCGTGCTCAATCATATTTACATACGCCTCGCCGTGATTGCGTTTCAGCTTTTCGGCCTGATCATCAAGTACACTGAGGCCCACGCGAATATCATCGGTAACTTTCTTGCCGGCAATGGCAATGACGGCGGTATGCCGGATGGTATTGTCCTGAAAAATAGCTACATCGGTGGTGCCGCCGCCGATATCAACGAGTACAACACCCGCTTCCTTTTCTTCATCGTCCAGCACGGAATACGATGATGCCAGCGGTTCCAGAATGATATCAGCCACTTCATATCCGGCGCGCTCCACGCAGCGATAAATATTTTTGGCCGCAGAAACAAGGCCCGTGATAATATGAACATCACCCTCCATGCGCATACCGCTCATGCCCACGGGATCGCTGATGCCGTCTTGTCCGTCAACCACAAACTCCTGTGGAATAACATGAATAATCTGCTGATCGGTGGGCAGCATAATCTGCTTGCAGTTTTTAAGCAGCCGTTCCACATCATCCACGGTAATTTCATTATCCTGGCTGCCAATAGTCACCACGCCCTTGCTGCGCATGCTGCGGATGTGATCGCCGGCGATGCCCACATTTACCGAGTTCACCTCAATGCCGGAGGCCAGCTGGGCTTGTTCAATAGCGGTTTGAATGGCATTCACGGACTTGTCGATATTTACGATTACCCCGCGGTTCAATCCGTCGCTGGGCGCTTTGCCCACGCCTAAGATGTGAATGCGATCCTGCGCATCCAGCGATCCAACGATGGCACATACTTTCGTAGTTCCCATATCAAGGCCGACGACAATTCTATCTTCTTGTTCTTCCATAATGGTATCCGCGTACTGTTAGGTGATTATTTGATTTCAAAACTTTTTCACATTAAATGTCATTACTTAGGTACTGTCATCGCGAGCCCGTTTTTGGGGCGTGGCGATCTCCTCATGTAAAATATGATATCATTCCATCGGGAGATTGCCGCACTCTCTCGACTGCAGTCGAGATCGTTCGCAATGACACTAAATTCCATAAAAATATATTTCTCATTCTTTCTCCCGGGTTACTATTTGTCCTTTAAATCGCAAGTCGATTGATTTAATATTGGCCGTTCCTTTTTGGGGGATTACCTCCCCGTAAAAGGCCTGCCAGTTTCGCAGGCGTTTATCAAATTCGCCTTTTCCAAAAATTAATTTCATTCCGTTTTCATTGCTCAGAGCCACAATTCCTTCATCGTTGGTCCAGGCCACCTCACTGATGGTGGCATCTGCAGCCGGTCGCTGATGCAGTTCTTGCAAAAATTGACTCGTTATTTTAAATGACTCTGATTGAAGCGTATCAATCCTCGCTTTAGTTTTGAAGCCGTACAAAATGGGCACATCCGGCGTTTTGCCGAGTACTCGTTGCAGCAGCACGCCCTCGCCGTCCACGTAGGTGCGGCTGCCTCCATCAATCAAAAGGGCCAACGGCCGGCGTTCGGTGATGGCAATGATCATCGTGCCGCCCGGATTCATTTTAATATTCGCTGACTTCACATAGTTAATATTCTCATACTTTTTGATAAAGCCGGTAAGATCCAGGCTGTCGGGGTGAACCCCGGTGGGGATTGCTATTTGCTGCAAGTCATGCCGGGAGGTGTAGTAGTTTCCTTCATATTTGATTTCCTTAATTTTGCCGGTGCGGTCCCAGTAGATCCCGCCTACAACAGCCAGACCCAATACAAATAGCGCAGCAGCAATCCACGGCAGGGGATTGAGCTTTTGTGTATCGCTATGTTTTTTCTTTTTAGTCATTTAATATTTGCAATGGTTTAATAGAACGCTGACGAAACGGATTCGGCTGATTGAACTATTTTTATCTGTGTAAATCTGCATAATCTGTTTTATTCGTGTTCCTTTTTTTCGAGTATGTTCACAAATTCCTGTCCATATTCATATATATCGCCGGCGCCCATGGTAATGATGACATCACCGGGCTGCGCAAGGTCTTTTAACTTGGCGGGAAGTGCCTTTTTGTCTTCCACATAATACACCTGGCGGTGACCGTATTCTTTGGCGGCATCGGCTATAAGTTTGCCGGTTACGCCCTCAATGGGTTCCTCGCGCGAGGGATACACATCGGTTATGACGCACACTTCGGCATCAAAAAATGAGAGCCCGAACTCTTTGTATAAATTCTGGGTGCGTGAATACAAGTGCGGTTGAAATACAGCAATAATCCGGCGATCTTCCCACCCGCTTCGGGCGGCATCCAGCGTGGCCTGCACCTCAGTGGGGTGATGCGCGTAGTCATCAATCACCATTATGTCATCTATTTCTGCTTTGAGCTGAAAGCGCCTGAAAACGCCTTCATAGCGCTCCAATCCCGATTTTATTTCTTCAAATTTGATGTTAAGTTCTATTCCAATGGCTACGGCAGCCAGTGCATTTTTCACATTATGTTCACCCGGTGCTTTAAGGGTGATGTCGCCCAATTTTTCATCATTATTTAAAACCGTAAACGTCGTATTAAACTGGTCAGGCTCTATATCTACAGCCCGGATTTGCGCCTGCGGGGTAAGGCCGTAGGAAATAATACGTCGGTCAATCTGCGGGATGATGCTGCGGACGTTAGAGTCATCCAGGCAAAGTACCACGGCGCCGTAAAAGGGTACTTTATTGGCAAAATCAATGAAGGCCTGTTTTACATCATCGAGGTTATCGTAGATGTCCAGATGATCGGCTTCGACATTAGTGATCACGGCCAGGGAAGGAGAAAGCCGCAGGAAGGTGCGGTCAAATTCATCGGCTTCAACAACAAAAATATCTCCTTCGCCCACTACCGCATTGGTTTTTGAAAAACTGTGCACTTTACCGCCCACAATAATGGTCGGATCAAAACTGCCGTCTTGCACCACATGACCGGTCAGCGTGGTAGTGGTGGTTTTTCCGTGCGTGCCCGCAATGCCGATGCCGTATTTCATGCGCATCAGCTCGGCCAGCATTTCCGCACGTTTAATGACGGGAATGCCTTGTTCCAGGGCGGCTTTGGTTTCAATATTTTCTTCGGCTTTTACGGCGCTGGTGTAAACCACCACATCGGCGCCCTCAATATTTTCTGCATCATGGCCGATAGAAATTTCAGCCCCCAATTTTTCGAGCCGTGGAATAGTTTCGCCCTTATTGGCATCCGAGCCGGTGACTTTGTAATCCTTGAGCAGCAGAATTTCGGCCATGCCGCTCATACCAATCCCGCCAATACCCACCATGTGAATGTGGCGGGTTTGTCCAAAAATGGGTTGTGTTTGAATCGGCTTGGTCATTATGATTAATTAGATTCCGTTTTGTTGTACCACAAAGTTGCACAAAGAATCCACGAAGGCACACAAAGTTCTTCGCGTAACTTTGTGACTCCTTTGCGCAACTTTGTGTAATAGCTTTGCATATTAATTTTCAATTTGTTCTAAAATTTCCTGTGCAATTTGGTTGGCCGCGTTTTGGCGGGCCATTTTTAAGGCTGCTTTTTGCATCTTTTTAATCCGCTGCTGGTCGTCCATCAATTCCTTGACCAGCTTTGGCAATAATTCTTTCGCATCGGCATTTTTCATTAATTCCGCGGCCTCATTTTTCACCATCGATTTTGCGTTTTGGGTTTGATGATCGCCGGCCACATTGGGGGAAGGCACCAAAATACTTGCATTGCCCGTCAGTGCCAGCTCTGAACAGGAGAGGGCCCCGGCGCGGCTCACCACCACATCAGCCACAGCATACGCTTCCGGCATGTGATGCAGAAAATCGAACAGTCGCAGATTCTTGAAATCATCTGTGTTCAATGTTGTTTTCAGTTCATCGTAATAGCGCTTGCCGCACTGCCATATAATCTGAAGCTTAAGCTCATTATGCAGCTCCTCAATATTTTTGGTCATGGCCTCATTAATAGCTTTCGCGCCCCCGCTGCCGCCGAGGACCAGTAGGGTTTGTTGATGCTGCATAAATTCAAAATGGGCGTAGGCTTCATCCGTATTCACATCGGTCAGTGTTTTGCGCGTGGGGTTGCCGGCCAGCGATGTTTTGCCTGCAGGAAAGTACTGATCGGCTTCTTTGAAGGCCGTGAATATCTGCTGGGCGTTGCGGGCCAACAGCCGATTGGTGACGCCCGGGTAGCTGTTTTGCTCCTGAATAAAAAGCGGAACGTTTTTTTGTGCCGCTACCCAGCCTACGGGACCGGCTGCATAGCCGCCGCATGAAATCATGGCATGCGGTTCAAAAGATGAAATAATTTTAAAACTTTGTACGATGCTTGTAATCAGTTTTAGTGGAAAAAGAAGGTTTTTAAGCGTAAAGCGACGATGAAATCCGCTGATCCAGATGGCAATAATTTCGTAGCCGGCCCGCGGCACGGCTTCCCATTCCATGTGCGTTTTGGTGCCTACAAACTTGATAACAATATTAGCTTCCAGCTCTTTCAGTGCATCAGCAATGGCAATGGCCGGATATACATGTCCCCCGGTGCCGCCGGCCGCAATGAGCACGCGCAGCTGATCGGAGGCGGGCCTGATAGCCTGCTTCTGCATGGGTATGGTTTTGGGTTCATCACGCATAAAACACCGCCTGTTTTTTTGTGCTCTGTTTTGAAATATTGAGCAGTATGCCCACCATCAATCCGGCAAAAACCATGCTGGACCCACCGTAGCTCACAAAGGGCATGGGCAAGCCGGTAACCGGGAATAAACCGCTGGCCACGGCAGCATTTACAAATCCGTAGAGGGTGATCATAAGTGTACAGGCCACGGCCAAAAGAGTGCCTACGGTGTCCGGAGCATTCTTAGCGGTAACGGCAATGCCGCGGAATAAAATGAGAGTAAAGAGTAAAATCAGGGATACCGAGCCAATCAATCCGTACTCTTCGGCGATGATGGCAAAAATAAAATCGTTGTACGGAGCGGGTAGGAAGTCACGCTGGGTACTTTTACCAATTCCGACCCCAAAAATTTCGCCTTGCGCAATAGCAATGTGTGCCTGCTGGGCCTGGTAGCCTTCTTCTACGTTAAATTGCTCACTGTTGATGTCAGTTATTTGTGTAACATACTCGTCGATTCGGCTTTGGCGTTCGGGTGAAGTGGCAATGAAACCGGCCCCGCCCACCACGGCTATTAAAACCAGCCCGCTCAGCTGTAATGTGCTAATGCGGCCAATAAACATGATGAGGAGACACATGACCATAAGGATGGTGGCGCTGCTGAAATCTTCTATGGCAATCAACCCGCAGGTAATAACCACCCAAAAAAGGATGGGCAGAAACGCTTTTTTTAAGTCTTTGATGTAAGATTGTTTTTCACCCAACAACACGCAGATATGGATCAAAAGGGCTACCGCAGCAAATGATGAAGGCTGAAATGAAACGCCGCCAATATTCAGTGAGCGTCGTGCGCCAAAAGCATCGCTCCCAAATATCATAACTGCGACCAAGAGTACCCAGCTTGTCACCATGGCAATGCGGCTCAGTTTTATAGTGGTGTGATAGTCAATTTTTGAGGCAATGAGCAGCACCAAAAATGCAATAGCCAGTTTTAAAATATGACCCGTTACCAAACTAAAGGCGCTGGTTTGATTACTTTCAGCGAAATAAGCTATGGCTGAATACACCGCCAGCACGCCAAATACCATCAGTATTATGACGGACACCAGCAGTACGCGGTCGCTCCCCTGGCGCGGCGTATCCATCTCATCCGGGTCGGTGCCCATGATGGATGAAATCTTTTTATTTGGAGTCGTAAAGAGCATAGTTTGTATTTTTGTCATTGCGAGCGTAGCGAAGCAATCTCCGGGAGATCGCCGCGGCTCCCAAATTCATGGAGCCTCGCGATGACAGTTAATTAAAGTCCGTTTACAATTCGTTTAAATTCATTGCCGCGGTGTTCATAATTTTCATACATATCAAAGGAGGCGCAGGCTGGGCTCAGCAGTACAACTTCGCCGCGTTTGGTTTTGTTCTTACCGGTCCGAACGGCTTCGTTCATCGTGTCGGCCGTTTCAAAATTAGGGGCCACATCCTTGAGCTGTTCTTCAATCATTGGGCGCGCTTCACCGATAGCAATAACGGTATGCACTTTTTCGCGAATTTGATCGGCCAGTTTGGTGTAATCATTGCCTTTATCGCGTCCGCCCAAAATCAACGCCATCGGCACATTAAAGCTGTCCAGGGCATACCAAACAGCATTGATGTTGGTGGCTTTGCTGTCGTTGATGTACTTCACACCGCCCACCGTTCGCACCTGCTCCAAGCGGTGTTCCACGCCTTCGAACGTGCGCAGGCTTTCGCGAATTACATCATCCTTAATTTCGGAAACCCGTGCTGCAAGCGCCGTGGCCAGTCCGTTGTTTAAATTATGGGTACCGTTGAGTCGAACGTCGCTAATAGGCATCAGTTTTTCTTCTTTTTTGTTAAACTTTAAAATGATGGTTTTGTCGCGCACAAAAGCGCCCTCGGGCACCTCGCGGGTTGAGGAAAAGGCCAGCAGACGCGGGTACTGCTTTTTTTTTTGAAACGACAAGGCGCGGCTGCGAATCACGGGATCATCATAATGATATATCAGCCAGTCATCGTGTGTTTGATTTTCAGTGATTCGAAATTTAGCCGATACATATTTTTCAAAACGGTTGTCGTAGCGATCCAAATGATCCGGGGTGATGTTGAGCATCAGGCTTATGTGCGGATGGAAACGGTCAATATGATCAAGCTGAAAACTGCTGACCTCCAGTAGCGTATCTTTTTGGGGTGATGATTCATCCACCACATTCGAAAAGGCATCTCCAATATTGCCCCCGGTGATGTGATCTTTACCGGCCTTTTTCCAGGTGTGATCCAGCCAGTGGGTAACCGTCGTTTTACCGTTACTTCCGGTTACGGCGGTGATGGAGCCCTCATTAAACCAGGCGGCCAGCTCTATTTCCGAGAATATCTTTTTATCAGCCTTCAAATATGTTTGTACCAGCGGTGCCTTAGTGGGTACGCCGGGGCTGATGATGGCAAAATCACCTTCTTCGGCCCGGGACGTATGCCCGTTTTCTTCGAAGGAAATTTTATGCTGCATTAATTCATCTTTAAAATGCGGTTTGATGGATTTGTTGTCCGTCATAAACACATCGGCTCCCTTGGCCTGCAGCAGTTTCGCTGCAGGAACCCCGCTACGGGCGGCTCCAATCACGACGATATGTTTATTTGTAAGATCTCTCATCGTATTTTCAGCGTTAACAGACTTATAATTCCAAGGAGTACGGCAATAATCCAGAAACGAACGACTATTTTGGGTTCCGACCATCCCTTTTTTTCAAAGTGGTGATGGATGGGCGCCATCAAAAACACGCGTCGCCCCACGCTGTATTTTTTACGGGTATATTTGTAATAGGTGGTTTGAATGATAACCGATACCGTTTCCACAAAAAAGATTCCGCATACAATGGGCAGCAGCAGTTCTTTATGGAGCATCAATGCAATGGCTCCGAATGCACCGCCCAGTGCCAGTGAGCCGGTATCGCCCATAAAAACTTCAGCGGGATGGGTGTTGTACCATAAAAAGCCCATGCAGGCGCCGACCAATGAGGCGCAAAAAATGGTGAGTTCACCCGAGCCCGGCAGATACATGATGTCAAGAAAATCAGAGAAATCGGTGCGGCCCGAGATGTATGCAAAAATGCCTAAAAATAATCCCGCAATAGCCGAGGTACCGGCGGCCAGCCCGTCCAGTCCGTCGGTTAAATTAACGGCATTGCTGGTAGCAGTAATGATAAAAATGGCTACCGGGATATATATCACCCAGCCCAGGGTTTCACCCAAAAAGGCGTAATTGATATTTACATTTTTTAGAAAGGGCATGGTTGAAAGCGTATTGAAATCCTGAAATTCAGGCCAAAAATAGAGCGTGCAGCCCAGCATTAACCCGACCCCCACTTGACCTACAATTTTGAGACTTCCGCTGAGACCGGATTTGTCTTTTTTTACGACCTTTATATAATCATCTGCGAAGCCGACCAGACCGAGAATGAGCGTAACAAGTATAATCATCCAGGTGTACACGCTGTCCATGGGCATCCAGAGCAGGGACGGGATGAGAATAGCCAGCAAAATAATGACGCCGCCCATGGTGGGGGTGTGGGCTTTATCGAGGTGACTGTCGAGGCCAATATCGTCGCGAATGGTCTCGCGCAGCTGCATTTTTTCCAGCCATTGGATGATGCGGTTACCCACCAGCAGACTTATGAATAAAGCAGTAGCCGCGGCAATGGCACTCCGCGTGGTGATGAAACCAAAAGCGGTAACGCCCGGGGTTTGATACGTTTTTTCAAGCCAGTCGAAGAGTTCATAGAGCATCAGTACACCTCCTTGGGTTTAGAATTTCCGTTACGTTTCGCCAAGGCTTGTCGTGCTATTTCACGGTCATCAAAGTCCCGCCGCTCGCCGTTTATTTCCTGGTACGTTTCATGGCCCTTTCCGGCTATGAGAATGATGGTATGTTCATCAGCGCGGGCAATTGTTTGCTCAATGGCTTTCCGCCGATCGGTGATGCGGGTAACCTTATCCGGACTCATAAATCCTTGTATCGCATCGTCAATGATAGCATCCGGGTTTTCGCTGCGCGGATTATCGGAGGTAATGGTTACAATATCGGCATTATCTTCGGCTACCCCGGCCATTTTGGGCCGCTTGGTTTTGTCGCGGTCGCCTCCGCATCCGAAAATTACATGCAATGTTTCTTGCTCTTCTTTGGTGTCGGCCAGCGATTGCAGCACATTTTCGAGTGCGCCGGGGGTGTGGGCGTAATCAACCAATACCAGCGGTTGATTTTTTTGATTTTCAACCTGCACGCGCTGTAGTCGTCCCGCTGCTCCCGTAGCCTGTTCCAATGCTTCGGCAATGGCTGCATCTTCAAAGCCAAGCGCCCGGCAAATCAAAAAGGTTTGGGCCACATTGTAGGCGTTGAACCGACCGGCCATGGGGCTTTTAATGGTGATGCCATCCACATCAACCGTAATGCCGCGAGCGGTGTTTTGCTCAATTTTGCAACGAATGTCTTCTTTATTTTCAAAACTAAAAGAAATTACTTCAGCTCCGGTGTCGCTTATGATATAGGAGGCCTGCTCATCATCATTGTTGATAATGGCGGTGGAGTCATCAGAAAGATAATCGAAAAGCTGTTTTTTGGATGCAGCGTAGGCGTCGAGGTCGGAATGATAATCGAGATGATCGTGGCTCAAATTCGTAAAGGCGGCTACTTCAAAATTGATGCCGTCCACCCGTTGTTGATCGAGCGCGTGGGATGAAACCTCCATCACCAGATGGGTAGACCCGGCCTGCACCATGCGTTGCATATCGCGGGCCAGCTCAATAGGGTCGGCGGTGGTGAGCAGGCTGTCCAGTTCTTCATCATTAATGCGTTTGGCTACGGTGCCCAACAGCGATGGCTTGGCCCCCAATAGTTGTAATGCCTGATAGGTGAGCGTGGCTACGGTAGTTTTCCCGTTTGTGCCGGTGATGCCAATGATTTGCAGCTTTTTAGCGGGATTTCTTTCAAGTGCCTGTGCCAACGGCCCGAGCAGTTCGCGTGTGTCGGCGACCTTCATGGTACAGACGTCTTTATCCGTGTAAAACGGTTCCTCGCAAATGATTATGGCAGCCCCTTTGGTGATAGCTTCATCAATGAAATGGTGACCATCCACCTGCGTACCTCGTACGGCAATAAACGTATCTCCGGGCTCTACGCTGCGGGAATCCTGGATGAGCGCACCGATGGTGTCCGGCTCGGGGCCGGTTACATCAATGGGCTTGCAGATATGTTTGAGTTCGTTAAAGGTCACGTTTATTCTCTAATAATTAATTAGTAATAACACACCCCGTCTTCGTCCCAAAAATCGGGACGAATCCACCCCTCTCCCCGAATAGCTCGGGACAGGCAAGAGGGGATTCTTTCTTCCCCTCCCGAGGAGGGGTGCAGGGGTGGGTCATTTGAATTTCAACTTTTGATAATTTCATTTTCCTGCGATGGCCTCCATCGATTTTGCTTTGCCGCGCAGGGTGATGGTTCCACCTTTTTTCATGGCATCGCCGGGACGTGGAAACTGCGTAGCCACAGTTCCTGACCCAATTATTTTGGTTTTAAATCCTTGATCATTAATCAGCCGCAGCGCCGCACGCATGCTCATGCCGGCTACATCAGGAATAAGCGCCCGATCTTTGCCCAGCCCGGTCGTGTCGGCCTTCACCAAGGTTCCGGACAGGGTAAGCGTAATTTCATCATCACCTTGTAGCTTTGTACCGGGCTTCGGTTGCTGGGCCGTTACCCACCGCCCGGTACCGGATGTGTTGTAGCGTAATTTCTGATTTTTTAGCATGGCTTTGGCACTCGCCGTTTTTAAGCCTTTAAGATCCGGGGTGTGGGCCCAGGCAGAATCCACTTGCCCGTGGTTGATGATCTGGCGTTCAATTTCATTGTCGAGCCCGGCGATGCGCTTGGCTGTTTGTTGAAACACGGGCCCGGCTACCCAGCCCCCGTAGGGCGGCCAGCTTTGGGGCTGATCCATAATGACAAGGGTCAAATATTTGGGGTCGTCGGCCGGGAAAAATCCTACAAAAGTGCCGCGGTATTCTTGCCGGTAACGGCCGTTAATTAATTTCTGGGCCGTACCGGTTTTACCGGCAATCGACAAGCCCTCTACTTGCGCCTGACCGGCCGTGCCCGAATCGGAGACCACGCTTTTAAAGGCCGGATATAATTGCTGAATAGTTTCTTCTTCGGCAATCTGTCGCACCGAAATGGGGTCGTGTTTTTTGATCACTTCTCCCTGTCCATTTACAATTTTATCCACCAGATAGGGGCGCATCATCAAGCCGTTATTGGCAAAAGCGGCATATGCCTGCGCCAGTTGAATAGGCGTAACCTGCACTTCATATCCGATGGACATCCACGGCAGGCTAATCTTGCTCCATTGATAGGGCTTTTTCAGCTTTCCGGTTTCTTCCCCGGGCAAATCAATGTTGGTAGGTGTGCCAAAGCCCATATTGCGGGCATACTGATAGAAGGTATCATCCTGCAGGCGCATGGCAATTTTTGAGGTGCCTACGTTGGATGATTTTTGAATGACTTCGTTGAAGCTGAGCGTGCCCAGCGGATCGTGGTCGCGCATCCACTGACCGTGAATTTTGAGCTCCCCGCTTTCAGGGGTTTCTATCTTTTCGGTGAAGTTTACCTTGCCCTGCTCCAGCGCGGCAATGGCGGTTACGAGTTTAAAAGTAGAGCCGGGTTCGATCATATCCGAAACCATAAAATTTCTACGGTTGGTCTCGTTTAATGAGGCGGGATGGTTGGGATCGAATGTGGGATAATTGGCCAACGCTTTAACGGCGCCCGTTTTGGGGTTCATCACGACAGCCGTTCCGTAGGATGATTCGGTGCGTTCAACCCCGGCTTTGAGTTCTTCTTCTAAAATGGCTTGAATGTGCGAATCGATGGTGGTGTGTAGTGAATACCCCTGCTGAGGCTGCTTCTTTGGAGCACCTAAGTAGGCAAATATTTCACCCGAACGCCCCCGGCGTACCTGCTGAAGGCCGTCGGTTCCTTTCAACTGATTGTTATATGTTTTTTCGAGCCCGGTTTGCCCGTCCATCGCATAATTTACATAGCCCAGCGTGTGGGCGGCGAGCGTACCAAAGCTGTTGCGCCGCTGATATTCTTCTTCCAGAATTACGGCGCGGATATCCAGCACCCGGAGTGCCTCGTAGGCCGAAGCGCTTATATTTTTATCCAGCATAACGTAGCGGGAGCGCGAAGGGGCAGAGCGAATTTTTCGAAGGTAATAATTGGTGTTAAAGCGATTATGGTCGGCCAGCGTTGCACATATTTTCGAAATTTCTGCAGACGTTATTTTAGGTACATGCGGGTCAATTGCTGCTTTATACACCACTGAATTAGTGACCAGCAGGCTGCCGTCATTATCATAGATGTTGCCACGTTGAGCAGGGATGGAAATAGAGTCAATAGCCTGATCACTCCAGAGTTGGCGCAATTCTTCGCCCTCCCAGAAATTAATGCGCAACAGCTGCAGCCCAATCGCGCACGGAATGAGCAGCACCAGCCCAAAGACGGCAAACATGCGGCTTAATATGGCGGTGCGTTCTTTCATTGGCCCTCCACCTCAATTACTTTTTCGGCCGGTCCGCCGTTTATAAATCCCAGCCCCTTGGCTTTTTCCGAAATCTCAGCCGGACCAATCATGCGATCATACTCCAGGCGATAGCGATCGTGTGCCCGCTGGGCCTGATTGTATTCTTGCTCCAGCTGCTGTACCTCTGCCAGCAATTCCTGCGTGGCAAAAACGTGACTTAAATAGGCCACACCCAGCAAACCGATAACAATAATCCCAAGGATTACTTTCCAGGGCGCTATTTTGGGCAGCGACAGTTTGGTTTTTCTTTTCTTCTTGCGCCGGCCATAATTGTTGGAGCCGGATGATCGCCCGTTTATTTGCGTATTTTTTCCACTTCGAGGTGAAGATTTACGCCTATTCTCTTTGGTTTTATTTTTTTTAAGCGGTGATTTAACCAGCATATTACACCCCCTCTATTTTTTGAGCCACGCGCATCTTAGCGCTTCGTGCAGCCGGGTTGCGGTCAATCTCTTCATCAGAGGGACGAATAATGCCGTCGGAAAGCGATTCAATGGGCGACTGTTCATGCCCGTAAAAATCTTTTTCCACCTCACCGGTATGATTTCCGGCTCTAAAAAATCGCTTCACGATGCGATCTTCCAGCGAGTGATAGGAAATGGCTACCATACGGCCTTCCATTTTGAGTATATCCAGGGATTGCTCCAGTGCATCGCGCAGCATATCCAGCTCGCGGTTCACCTCAATGCGAATCCCCTGAAAAACGCGCGCTACGCTTTTTATTTGATACTGTCCTTTTACCACCGATTTGACCACATCACGCAGCTGGCCGGTGGTTTCGAGGGGGCGTTCATCAATAATAGCGCGCGCAATTTGTCGGCTCATACGTTCTTCACCATAATGAAAAATGACGTCGCGTAAATCTTCGTAGGAGTATTCATTTACCACCTGATAGGCGCTGATGCCGCGGAGGTTGCTCATGCGCATATCCAGCGGACCGTCTTGTTGGAAACTGAATCCCCGCTCGGCTTCTTTTATTTGGTGGGTTGATACGCCCAGGTCCAGCAGGATGCCGGAAATATCGCCGTGCAATTCGGGTGGGATAAGGCGGGAAAGGTATCCGAAATTGCCTTTGATAGTGGAAAAGCGTGCGTCGCCGCCAATGTGGGAACGGGCGGCTGCAAGGGCTTCATCATCCTGGTCGAGGCCGATGAGTTGACCGTCATCATTAAGGTGGGAAAGTATTTGCGCAGCGTGACCGCCGCCGCCGAGCGTGGCGTCAATATAGATACCGCCTGAATCGGTCACGAGTTGCGCAACCGAGGTCTTCAGCAGTACCGGTACATGCTGGTGATATTCAGTTTCATGTTTGGTCATCGTCATTATGGTCGCCCATCACACGCTCAAAAAGTTCTTGGTATGATTCGAAACTGAGTTCGGAATCAACTTCTTTTAGCTGCTCGGGCGACCACACCTCAATGCGTTCGCCACTGCCGATAAATACGGCTTTGCCGTCAATACCGGCCCATTCCGTCAGTTGTGAAGGGAGAGGAATGCGGTTCTGGTTGTCCAGCGAAAGGTCTTCGGCAAAACGCAAAAAATTACGTTTCACGGTGCGGCCCTCTCTGGTAAAACTGTTTATTTGGGATAGCTGATCCTCGACTTTCTGCCACTCGTCCTGGGGATATATATACAGACAGGGCTCCAGTCCTCGTAGAATGGTGAAGTTTTCTTGCGCCTGCGGGTTGAGGCTTTTGCGCAGCTTGGCCGGGAAGCTTACGCGCCCTTTGCTATCTACGCTGTGTGTATATTGACCTTTGAAACTTGGCATAATGCCTTCCCACAATTGCTAAATTGTTATCGATAACGAGAGCGGATCAAGAATTCCCACATTCTCCCACTTCAACCCACAATGTACCCTAAAGGTATAGACTATGTCAAGCAAATTGTGTAAAAAAGCAAATTAATTTTAAAGCGGGCAGACAGGAGAAGGCAAACGGGAGCCGGGAAAGTTCTTGATCAACTATCTGCAGAGTGATTTTGGCTGAGCTGGTGCGGCGCTATATTGAACATGGGAATGAATTGGTGGGACGTGGTAGAGAGTGGGAAAAGTTTTGAGTTGATAGAGCTAAAAATAGAGAAACTGCTTGCACAACCCTCCCGGCTTCGCCGTACTCCTTTTGTTAGGGGAGAATATTTCTGGTCAATTCGAGAATCTTGTGTCGATGTTCAGTAGTTTTTTCCTGCCACGGTACCAATTCCCCCTCAAAAAAGGGGGGTGTCCCGATCCGCCAGGTGGCGGATTGGGACGGGGGTTGTTATGAAGAACGTAGAATTTGCAAGTAATTCTAAAATTGGCGCAATCATATACAACTTTCCCCCAGCACATAAAAAATCACGTGCAGGGTACTCCCTTTGGTAAGGGAGAATTTAAACTTTGCCAGCTTCGTAAAAAGTTCTCCATAATAAAGTGGGTTGTATTTATTTGTCCGATTCATTTAGCAGAATCCATTTCTCAAGGCTATCCAGTACTTCTTTCATATCTTTTTTCACTTCCAAATCGTCAAATCGCAAAACGGTCAGGCCCAGTTTCTCCAACCACTTCTGCCGTTCTACACCTACGATTGCACTCTTCGACTACATTCGTCGTGTCTCCTCATTGCACCGCAGGTATGCCTTTTGCCATAGGCATCCCTTTGGGAGGCACGCTCAGAGTGACGTCATATTGAGCGCAGCGGAGCGAAGTCGAAATATGAAGCGATGGCTTTCGCCGTCAATTTCAATCACCAATTTTAATTTCCCACAGTAGAAATCAACAATATATTCTCCGATGGGTTTTTGCCGCATGAATTGGAAGCCGTGTATTTTGCTGCTCTTTAGTTCATTCCAAAGCAGGACTTCTGATAGCGTGGAGTCTTTTCGTAGCTTTCGGGCCAGGGGTTTTAGTTTTGGGTTGTAATAGATTTTCATGGGATCGGAACTTCTTTTTCCTTTCATGAATTTAATATATCACTGGAAAAATATAACCCTCACCCAGTATATTAATTTATGTGCTGGGTACTCCCCTTTTCCAAGGGTAAACTAAATGCTATACCTGTGAAACTATTTCTGTAGAACAATAGAATCCGGGCTTGTTAGTTTAAAACTGTTATGAAGATACCATTACTTCGCATTGGTTTTTTGAGTCTCTTTATTACGGGTTTGGTATTGTCTGCAACTGCGCAGCAAGCCAATGGTAATGAGGAGATATTTTCGCAAATTCGGCAGGAAGCTGAAGCCATCGGTTCGGTGCGGAGTCTGCTCATCCAGCAAAATGGAGAGCGTCTGCTGGAGCAATACTATCATGGCATGCAGCCGGGACGTAAAATGAATACAAAATCGGCTTCGAAAAGTATCATATCACTGCTGGTGGGTATTGCTGTTGAGGAGGGCATTATCAATAGTATAGATGATCCTATTGCGCAATATTTGCCGGAATATTTTGAGGATATTTCAAACGAAAAAAAGCAAGCCATCACTGTTAAGAATCTGCTTACGATGCGGTCGGGACTGGAGACCACCAGCTTTCACAACTATGGGAGATGGGTCACCAGTGACGATTGGGTGAGATATGTATTGGAGCAGCCGATGATAAAAGAGCCGGGCGGCGAATGGGCGTATAGTACCGGCAGTTCGCATCTGCTGTCGGTGATTATCACTAAAACTTCCGGGATGAGCACGAGGGCTTTTGCCAATAAATATTTATTTAGGCCGATGAATATCGAGGTTGGGGGATGGGATCACGATCCTCAGGGATACTACATGGGCGGCAATAACCTGGCGCTGAGCTCGGAAGCGATGATGAAAATCGGGCAGATGCTGCTCAACGGCGGCACCTGGAATGGAAAACGGATCATCAGTGAATTATGGATGAATGATTCTTTTAAAAGCTACACGCGCAGTAATTACAATCCATACAATTATGGCTATCTGTGGTGGAATCGTCCGGTGGCGGGGCATAAAGTGTACTTTGCCTGGGGATACGGCGGGCAGTATATTTTTATGATTCCCGATTTGGATGCGGTTGTTGTAATACTTTCATCACTTAACACGGCCACGCAGCGCCGCGAATATAAAGAGCCCGTGTTTCGGTTGTTACGCCGGTTAATTATTCCCCAGTTGCTGGAAGCGGAGGCGGTAAGCCCTTGAGGTAGGGCATTAAATACAACCCTCCCCACCTTCGGCGGTACTCCCTTTTTTAAGGGAGACTTTCTTTACCTAATTTTCTATCAGCCCGATTTGCTTTATCCGCGTCTGTCCCGCCTACCGGCGGGGTTCTACTCCTTAATTCCTTCCGTCACTTTCAATACATCGGCCAACACACCCGCAGCAGTGACCTCCTTGCCGGCGCCAGGTCCCTGAATAATGATGGGCGTTTGGTTGTAGCGTTGGCTGGAAATGCGAAATAGATTATCGGTGCCCTTTAAATTACCAAGCGGCGATCGTTGGGATACTTCTTGCACGCCAATGGTGATTTTACCATCAGCAAGCCGACCGGTATACCGCAGCGTGTTTCCATTTTCTTGTGCTTTTTCAAGTTCATCCATCCAACTTTCATCAAATTCGGGAAGTCGCTCCAGAAAAGTGTCTTGGTCAACATCAGATAACGTTTCCGGAATAAGCGATTCTACCTTAAGTTCATCCCGTTCAATTTCCAACCCTATTTCACGGGCCATCGTCAGAAATTTGCGCGCCACATCTTCACCGGAGAGGTCATCGCGGGGGTCAGGTTCGGCATATCCTTTTTTGCGTGCATCCACGATAGCTTTACTGAAGGGCACGTCCTGTTCAAGCTGGTCAAACAGGTACGTCATCGTACCCGAAACCACCCCCGATATTTCGGTGATGATATCGCCGGTGTCGAGCAAATTATGTATCGTAGCAAGTACCGGCAGGCCCGCACCTACGGTGGGCTCGTAGCGAAATTGTGCATCATGTTCGGCAGCCGTTTTTCGCATCAAATTGTAATACGATTGCTCAAAGGTATTAGCCAGCTTGCTGGGAGTAACCACATGAATGCCGGCCTCAAATAATTGCGGATACAGCCGGGCCACCTCGTCACTTCCGGTGGCATCCACAAAGATAGTACGATCTTTTTTAGCCTCAAAAAGGGCCGGTAAAATGGCATCCCAGTTCGTTTTATGGCTATCTTCAAGCGACTCCAAAATGGTTGTGCCTGAAAGGCCCTGCTCATCAACTATAAAATGGGTGCTGTCGCACGCACCCAGCAGGTTCAGTTCCACCGGTGATTCAAGTTCATGGATTTGCTGAATAAGTGTCCCGCCTACTTCACCGGTACCGGCAATAAACAGATGATTGATCGGTTTAGCCGGTTTGGGTTTGGAGGGGTATTTGAGGGCTTCCTGTTTCATAAATTTTTATTTTATACGGTTGAAATTTCGAGATGCTGCTCCACAAAATGCTGAATACATTGATTTATTTTTTCAAATTCGATTAAAAAAGCATCATGTCCGTGGGGTGATTCAATTTCTTCAAAGTTGCTATTATACAGCAAGGCGACCAGCTCTTGCTGTTCATACGGAGGATACAGTCCGTCAGAATCAAAACCGATAACCAGAATGGGCAGATCAACTTTGCCCAGCACTTCTTTATAAGAACCGCGACTGCGGGCAACATCGTGTGAATCCATGGTCTGGGTGAGCCGCACGTAGGAGACGGCATCAAATCGCCGGGCCAGCTTTTGCCCCTGATAATTCAGGTACGATTCCACCTGAAAGAGGGTACTCTCGGGGTGCAGGTCACGGCCAAATTTCGACTCAAAATCTTTGGGGCTGCGATAGCTGTTCATGGCAATCATGCGGGCGGTTGCTAATCCTTTTTCAGGAACATCATCATTGGAATAAAATCCGTCATTCCAATGCGGATCATTATATATGGCTTGCCGCTGGGTGTGACTGATGCCAATTTGCCACGGACTGTGCGCTTTGCCCATGCCCATTAGCGCGGCGGATCGAGCTCGATTATCCATGATGCAAAATTCCAGCGCCTGCATGCCGCCCAGCGAGCCGCCGGTTACCATTTGCACACTTTTTACACCGAGTTCATCCAGTAATTTTTGGTGCAGCTGAACCGTATCCCGCACAGTTATTTGAGGAAAATCAGTCCGGTACGGTTTGCCGGTTTCAGGATTGGTACTTGCCGGTCCGGTAGTGCCGTAACAGCTGCCCAGAATATTCGGACAGATGATGAAATGCCGGCTTGGGTCAAGAATTTTGCCTTCACCAAAGAGGCCGCCAAACCATTCGTCAGCTTTGGTGTTTCCGGTGAGGGCGTGGCAAACCAGTACCGCGTTATCACGGGCCTCGTTTAGGGTTCCCCAGGTTTGGTATGCTACGGTTGGTTCAGGAATGCTAAACCCACTTTCGGTGATGAAAGGGGAATCGAATGTGTGCGTTTGAACGTTGCTCATTAAAATAGATCGTTTATTTTTAACACACCCCGCTTCCGTCCCAAAGATCTTGGGACGGAACCACCCCTCTTGGTAGAGGGGAATTTTTGGAAATTAATCCCGTATTAAATCCCCTTTCGGGAGGTATCCCCTGCGGACGGGGTGGGTGATAGTACGTTATTTAACTATCAATTAAAGTTTGCTGAATGCAATCTCAAAATCTTCGATGATATCATCGATATGCTCAATGCCCACCGCCACGCGAATGAGATCCTGGGAAAGTCCGCTTGAGGCCTGCTCTTCATCCGAAAGCTGTTGGTGCGTGGTTGATGAGGGATGAATAACCAGCGTCTTGGCATCTCCGACGTTTGCCAGGTGACTGGCCAGCTCTACATTTTTGATAAAGGTGCGGGCCGGCCCAAATCCG